>JADMIO010001111.1_pt1 | contig 54936 bp, 48 predicted proteins | sample 8958161 | NCBI WGS metagenome assembly JADMIO01 (sample SAMN16585339, study PRJNA669376) | soil metagenome | isolation source: Crop rotation soil | place: USA: Cullars Rotation, Alabama | collected 2011
AGCGCGGCCAGCCCGTCGAAATAGTCAGCGGCGTAAGCCTCAATACGAAGTGCGGGATACAACTGAAGCAACCCGCGCGAGCTTTCTTCCAGCGCGGATGCCGAAATATCAATGGGTACGAACAGGAGACTGGGCTGCTTGCGAAACAAAGCTTCAATCACCTTGCGCGTTTTTTCAGCGCTGCCGCTGCCGAGCTCAATTAATGTCTGGCAGCCCGGAAGGAATTCCACAATCTCGTGGGCATGCTGCGAAAGGATCGCGCTTTCCGTGCGCGTTGGATAGTACTCGGGAGTTTGGCAGATTGCTTCGAAAAGCTTTGACCCCAACGCGTCATACAGATACTTCGGAAAAAGTTGTTTCGGATTCGAGGAAAGACCTTCGCGAACATCGCGCGCAAAAGTTGCTTGTCCGTTATGCCGCGCCAGGTCGTGAATAACGAAGCGCTCGGCCATTTCCCTTGGGTGCGGCTGTGACATCGATTATTTCCAGAACCGCCGGCTCAATTGCCGTCTGATCTGGATCTGTCTGTTGCGTGCGGAGGTGTTGTTCGGAGGCGAATTATACGCGTGGCGGGCAGGAATCAAAAGGAGCAGCCAAGCAAACGCTCGACTGCTCCGTCTCAAAGGGACTGAACCCGAAGTTAGATGATGACCACGCGGGGTCTGATTACTCGCGTGTTGATCTTCGGCACTACCACGTTAACGGCCGGCACAGTCGGGATAACGACTTGTGGCACCTGCACATTGATGGCTGGAATGGTAGGGATTTCAATTCTGGGAATCACAATCGTACGTGTGTCACCCGTAGACCATGTCTGCGGACTCTTTTCCGGCGTGACGGTAACTGAACGCGAATTGCGATCGCGAACCACCGTCAACGTGATCGATCCTTCTTCCTTCTTGTTGATGGCACGTGTGACATCGCCCGGTGAATCCACTTTTTCTCCGTCGACCGCGGTGATTACATCGCCGGCTTTCAAACCCGCTTTGGCCGCGGGGCTACTTTCGGTCACGGACGTAATCAAGATGCCTTCACTGACGCCGAAGTATTCGGCTAACTGCTTCGACAACGGTTGAGTGGCCACGCCGATGCGACGGTGCGCGCCGATGGTAAAGACAAAGTTTCCGTCTTTATCTTTGGGCCAATCCTTCCGCATCTTGTCCATCTTTTCCCTGATCTCTTTATTCCACTTGTCATTGAGCACGTGCTGCATCGCTTCGCGCTTGCCGAGCGTGACTGAGATTTCCTGTTCAGAGCCGCCACGACTGATCGTCAAACGCACATTCTGATCCGCTGATGATTCGCTCACCAGACGATTCAGTTTTCTGGTGCTGGTAACAGCTTCGCCGTTAAAGGCCAGAATGACATCGTCTTTGCGCAACCCCGCCTTCTCAGCCGGACTGTCCTTAACCACTTCGGTCACACCGACACCGCGCACATCGCGCATGTTATAGCGGCCCATGTTTTCCTTGCTCACGTCTTCGACGTGGACGCCGAGAAAAGTGCCGCCGGCGAAGAAGAGCGTAAACGTCCGATCCGAACCGGCCGTGATCGGATCCTGCGTATCAAAATCAAAATCCATGTCATCATCGGCATCCGCCTGGGCAGTTTTGGCCTCGGCCTTGGGGGCCTGCTGGGCATAAGCGATGCCGCCAATAATCAGACCGCAACTGAGTACTATTGAGAGAGTCAGCAGCAGTTTTTTGATGGTCATAAATGAATCCTCCGCAAGTTTTAGCAATTTCACGCGAACCGGGCCGCGGAGTTCCAAATTGTTAATGAAAATTCAATGCGAGAAGCTGCGTATGACGGAGGACTTATGTGCGGAGGTGTCGCTTGCGGGTGCGCTGACGGCTGTCAGTTAGATTCGGTCATCGGGGCTTTAAACTCCCGACAGCGCCCTATAAAAGTCGCCGCCTTCGCTCATTTCAAAAGCAATTTTGCCTTCTGAATGGGCCTGATCAAGATGGGCGACGGCCTCAGAGACAGCCAGGAACCGGTGCACGTCGTCCGCGTCGGGAAACATCTGTCGCGACACTTCCCACGCGGTGACGCCGTCTTTCGGAACCAGCCGGACGATTTGGGTCTGGCGTTCGCGAATCGCGCGAAGGTAACGGTTGAAGAGTTCTTCGTAGTCGTGAACCGGATCGCCGTGTCCGCCAAAAATCAGCGTGGGCGAGAAGCTGCGCACGCGCGCCAGGCTGACGAGGTATTCAGCCAGCGAGCGAAATCGGCGCGTCGGATCGATCGGATCGGGCGAGAGAATAGGATTGGGCGTGACGCGCTTGAGCACGCAATCGCCGGCGATTATTGTTCGGTCCGCTTCCCTCAGAAACGAACATGATCCGGGAGTGTGGCCGGGCGTATGAATCACGCGCAACGAGCCCGTTTCAAATTCGAGTTCGCCTTCGTCCTGCAAGGGTCTGCAATGTTCGTCGTCAAGCGAATCCGCGTACTGGCGCACGTCGTCATAAAGCTTTCGCATCCGTTGCAATTCATCCGGCGGTACGCCGGCACGCACTAACAGCCGCAGACTCTCTTCCTGCTCGAGCCGGCCGGCGCGATGGCCAGTTTCCCAATCATGCACAAAAACTTCTGCGTCTTTCGCTTCATCGCGCAGTGCGCGCGCCAGGCCACAATGGTCCTCGTGCGCATGGGTGAGCACAATGCGGCGAATATCACCGGTGGTGAACCCCGCCTTGCGCAACCCGTCACGCAGGGCCTGAGTGGCTTCTTTTGTTTTTGGACCAGTGTCGATGATCGTGACGGGATCTTCGGCAATGAGATAGACGTTGACCGCGCCAATGTAGAACGGAGTGGGAAGTGAGATGGGGATGATCTTCATTGACGCAATCTTAAAACTTTAAATAATAAAGCCTTCAAGACTCATGCTTGCGATTTCGGATCTCTTCAAGTTCTTTGAGAAACTCTTCACGCTCGCGCACCTGTTTCGCCAACCGTTTACTTTTTTCGGTCAAATAGCGCTGTCCTCGAATATTTGTATTTTGCAGCGAATTTGCCCATGCCCGTAACTGTCGCGACACGCTCTCTGATCTTAATTTGAGATCTGAGATCTCAGATCTCAAATGCGTAAAGCCTGGAAGACGCTCGCCAAGACACAGTATCGAGCGAGTTTCGCCACACGATCCGCGGGCGATATATAAAAATGTCAGAGTCTCTTGTGTTGTGCCGCGCTCGAACCCTTCCGCAATATTGTTTGAAACAGACAGTGCGGCGCGTTCAATCTGGTCACGAACACTGCGGTATCGACGAAAGGAAGCGGTTGAGGTCAATGCGAAAATTCGCAATGCCAGATCTATCGCATCTTGCCACACGGGCAATTCTTCAAACCGGTTGTACTTCACGACGGCCTCCTCGTGCAGGTGTTAGAACTCACAAGAATTCTAATCACGAAATAGAGCCGTCTAATCCGGAATTTGAATTAGCCTTGATACTTCGTTCTTTCTAAAGAACTTATTCTGTCCAGCAAGCTCAATACACGTACCTGTTCGCTTCGATCATGGCGTTCGCAATGCGTTGCCGCGCTGCAATCGTATTTATCGGCGTCATCTTTGTGAATCGGCGCAGCGCCGCCAGCAATGTGCGCAGCTCGTCGCCGTCGGACATTGCCGCGAGCGTGTTCTTGGCGCAGGCCTCCACCCGCTCGACCGCGTCGTTACAAAACACACGCGTCATGTCGAGGTAACGTTCGGCCGCCTTCTCGCCCTGCGCCGCGGCGATTTTTTGCGTGCGCAGAATCGCCGACTCCATGGCAAATGCGTCCATGATAATGTCAGCCACACCCATGAGAATTTCCTGCTGCTCAGACAAACCCATCATGTACTTTTGCGCCGCTGTTCCCAGCGTCATCAGCGCGACCTTTTTCGCGTTCTGCGCAAGTTTTTGTTCGGCCGCCAACAGCGCTTCGTCGGTGTCGAACGAAGGCATCGATGGCGAAAGAATCTCGTCCATTAATGACTGGGCGGCAGGCAACAGGGCGAGCCGTCCGCTTAACGCCGCCTTCATCAGACGTCCGGGAATCAGCATGCGATTGATTTCATTCGTGCCTTCAAAGATGCGATTGATGCGTGTGTCGCGATACGCGCGCTCCGCGGGATAATCCGCCGAGTAGCCGTAACCGCCGAAAATTTGCACCATCTCATCCGTGATGAAATCGCAGTACTCAGACAGCGCCACCTTGATGATTGAACATTCGGCCGCGTATTCCTCGATCGCTTTCAAACGCGCGTCCATGTCCTTCGAATCTTCAATCGCGCCGAGACCTTCCTCGATCATGCCGAGTGTGCGATAGGTCATGGCTTCACCCACCCAGGTGCGAATGGCCATCTCGCCGAGTTTGGATTTGATCGCACCGAACGACGAAATCGACTTCCCAAATTGCTGCCGCTCGTTCGCGTACTTTACCGATTCTGTCATCGCGAGTTTCATCCCGCCGAGACACATCGCGCCGAGTTTGAAGCGGCCAATGTTCAGAATGTTGAAAGCGATTTTGTGACCCTTGCCGATTTCGCCGAGCAGATTTTCAACGGGCGTCTTTGCATCGGCCAGGATCAAAGGCGTGGTGCTGGACCCTTTGATTCCCATCTTGTGCTCTTCTGATCCGGGCTTGCACCCCTCTTGCCGCTCAACGATGAAAGCACTGAATTTGTCTCCGTCGACTTTGGCGAATACCACGTAAATGTCGGCAAAACCGCCATTCGTGATGAACATCTTCTCGCCGTTCAGAATGTAATGCGCGCCGTCGTCGCTCAATCGCGCCGTGGCTTTGGCCGCCATCGCGTCCGAACCGGAACCGGCTTCGGTCAATGCGTAAGCCGTGATCAGTTCTCCTGCGGCAATCCGCGGCAAGTAATTCTTTTTCGCCGCGTCCGTGCCGAAGTAAACAATCGGCAGCAAACCAATGCCGCTTTGAGCGCCGAGCGTCGTGGCGAAAGAAGCCGAGCGTCCCAGGTTCTCAGCGATAAGCGCGCCACTGGTTTGATCGAGTCCCAGACCGTCGTACTCTTCCGGAATACCCGCGCCTACCAGACCGAGACCCGCTGCCTGTTTCACCAGTTCGCGCGCCAGGTTCCAATCCTTGTTCTCGAGCTCGCCGATGCGTGGCAGGACTTCCGCATCCATGAATTGACGCGTCGTATCGGCAATCATGCGATGTTCTTCGTTGAAATCTTCCGGCGTGAAGACCTCGGCAGGCGTCCGCTCCTCAATTAAGAAACTGCCGCCTTTGATAATTTCTTTTTGCTCACTCACAGCTGCCATAACTAATTCCTTTCACTTTCGAGTGCGCGACTGGTCGCCATTTTTCGGCTGCGCACACTTAATTCTAAAGCGGTGAACAAGTCCCCGCCCGCCAAACTGCATCAAAGTCTTTCAAATATTCCGGCCGCGCCCATGCCGCCGCCGACGCACATTGTTACCATGCCGTAACGGCCGTTGCGCCGTTCAAGCTCACGCAAAATCGAAGCAGTCAACTTTGCTCCCGTGCAGCCCAGTGGATGGCCAAGCGCGATTGCTCCGCCGTTAACATTAACCTTCTCGGGATTAAGCTCGAGCATCTTGATCACTGCGAGCGACTGCGCGGCAAAAGCTTCGTTCAATTCGATCACATCGATTTGATCGAGGCTGAGGCCGGCGAGTTTCAACGCTTTCGGAATTGCGAAGACCGGCCCAATTCCCATTTCTTCAGGCGGACATCCGGCCGTTGCGTATGAAACCAGTCGCGCGAGGGGCTTTGCGCCCAATTGTGCCGCGCGATCCGCCGACATCACAATCGCTGCCGCGGCGCCGTCCGACATCTGCGAAGAATTGCCCGCGGTGATCGTGCCCTTCAACTGAAAAGCCGGTTTAAGATTTGCGAGCGCCTCCGCGGTGCTGTCGCGTCGTGGTCCTTCGTCTTTATCGAACACAACTTCGCGCGTTTGCTTCTTGCCTTTCGCATCCAACTCTTCGAAGGTGACTGTCAGAAGCACGGTTTCATCACTAAATTTATCAGCGTCGAGGGCCGCCACTGCGCGCTGATGCGACCGCAAAGCAAATTCGTCCTGTTGCTCACGCGTGACTTCATACTTACGCGCGACGTTCTCTGTTGCCAGTCCCATGCTTAGATAAAAATCAGGATACTGTTCGATCAAGGTCGGATTAGGCCGAATGATATGGCCGCCCATCGGAATCATGGACATCGACTCGAGTCCGCCTGCTACGATCACCTCCGCGCCGTTTGTGCGAATGCGATCGCTGGCCATCGCGATCGTTTGTAAACCGGAGGAGCAAAATCGATTGATCGTCATCGCGCTGGTTTCGACAGGCAAGCCGGCGCGAATGGCTGCCGCGCGTGCGACATTCATACCCTGCTCGGCTTCAGGCATCGCGCAACCCATAATGACGTCGTCGATCTCGGAAGCCTGCAATCCGGAGACGCGCGTCATTGCTGCTTTGATTACCGCTGCGCCCATATCGTCGGGACGAGTGTTGCGCAAAGTTCCCTTCGGAGCTTTGCCGACGGCGGTGCGGACTGCGGATACGATTACTGCTTCTTTCATAAAAGGACTCCAGAATTCGGGACTCAGGACTCAGGACTCACAATTCAGGACTCAGAGCTTGCGTAACACTGCATTGGTGTAACTGGTTAGCAGTTTACTCACTTGCTCAAGTTGCTCATTCAGTTGTGATGTCTCGCCGTATCCCAGGTCTTTGATGAGTATTAAGTAATACCGGCATTCTTCAAGTGATCCGTGGGCGATGTTCAAGAACCTCGCTTTGTCGGCGTCGCCGCGCTTCTTAAAACCCTCCGCAATGTTGGCAGCGATTGAAACGGCGGCGCGCCTAAATTGCGATGTTAGAACGTAGATTTCCTCCCGAGGAAACCGCTGACTAAGCTTGTAAGCGCTCAAAACAAATTCATGAGCCCTTTGCCATACCACGAGATCCCGAAATGTCTGCGCGGGTGCTCGAGCGGGCGTTTCCATTCTCCCTCCTAACTCCTAACTCCTGACTCCTGACTCCGGATTCCTGAATTCTGATTCCTGATTCCTGTACTCTAATTTCTCAACGGCTTTCCGGTCTTCAGCATGTGCGCAATGCGATCCTGCGTCTTGCGCGTGCCGATCAGCGAAAGAAAAGCTTCGCGTTCCAGATCGAGCAAATACTGCTCAGAAACTCTGGTGGTGTGATTCAAGTCACCGCCTGTAAGAATGCGAGCCAGTTTCTCGCCAATCAACGCATCATGCTCGGAAATGTAACCCGCACGCTTCATCAGATGCACACCGAGTTTCAAAGTAGCCAGCGCCGGGTTTCCCAATGCGAGAATATCCGTACGCTGTTGGGGCTGCACATAACCGGTAGCTGCGAGCGAAAGGACTTCTTTCTTCGCATCAGCGATCACTCGATCGGGGTTCATGGAAATCGAATCTTCTTCGCGCAGAAATCCAAAGCTTCTCGCTTCCTCTGCAGAAGTGGCAACCTTGGCCAACGCAATCGTCTCGAATGCACGCTTTACAAACGGAAACGGATCAGCGTCTTTCATGTCTGCCGGAATTGAATCCAATGCGCGCACCAGCATTTCCTTCGTGCCGCAACCCGCGGGAATGATGCCGACGCCGACTTCGACCAGGCCGATGTAGGTTTCCGCCGACGCGCGCACGCGATCTGCATGCAGAACCATTTCACAGCCACCGCCAAAAACCATCTGGAAAGGCGCGACCACCACCGGTTTTGCAGAATAGCGCAGGCTCATTACCGACGATTGGAAATGGCGGCCAATCAGGTCGAGTTCTTCCCAATTTTCGTCCTGCGCTTCCATCAGCATCAACATCAGGTTTGCGCCAACGGTAAAGTTAACGCCCTGATTGCCCACGACCAGGCCGACAAAATTCTTTTCAACTTCGGCGATTGCAAACTTGAGCATCTCGAGCGTGTCGCCACCGATCGAATTCATCTTCGAATGGAATTCGAGGCACGCTACTCCGTCGCCAAGATCGACCAATGAAGCGCCGGAATTCTTTTTGATCACGCCTGAGCGATCTTTCAAAGACTTGAGAATGATCGTTCCCGGCGGATCTGCGAGCGGCCGATATTCCTGGGCGGCGAAGTCGTAATAAAACCTCTGACCGTCCCGTTGTTGATAAAAAGATTTCACGCCCGCGTTCAGCATCTCTTGCACATTCGCGGGGACGGCACGTCCTTCTTCCTTCAACTTCGCGACCGATTTCTCCACGCCGATCGCGTCCCACACTTCGAAAGGCCCGAGCTCCCAGTTAAAGCCCCAGCGCATGGCGCGATCGATTTCGACGATGGTGTCAGCGATCTCCGGAATTCGATCTGCCGTGTAACACAAAGTGCGTGAAATAGTTTTCCAGAGGAAACTGCCGACGCGATCTCCGGCCCACACGAGCGTTTTCAAACGTTCGCGAGTGTCTTCGATATTTTTTGCCATCTCGAGCGACGGCAGCTTAACTTTGTGCGCAGCGCGATAGTCGAGGGTCGCGGTATCCAGCGTCCAGATCTCGCGTTTGTCGCCCTCGCCTTTCCTGCGCTGGTAGAAACCCGCTTTCGTCTTGTTGCCGAGGAGTCCGCGTTCAATCATTTTGGTGACGAACTCAGGCATCACGAACATTTCCCGTTCCGGATCGTCAGGAAGGTTCTCGTGCAAATTTTTGACTACGTGAGCGAAGACATCGATGCCCACCAGATCGAAAGTGCGAAACGTAGCCGTCTTGGGTCGTCCGGCGGCCGGGCCCGTAATCTTGTCAACTTCTTCGATTGAATAACCGTCGTCGATCATCGTGCGCACAGTCACGAGTGCTCCGAACGTGCCGATGCGATTCGCAATAAAATTTGGCCGGTCCTTTGCAACTACGACGCCTTTGCCCAGCCTTTCATCCAGAAAGCCGGCCATCGAACATGACACTTCCGGTTTGGTCCATTCGGTCCGAATCAGCTCAACCAGATGCATGTACCGCGGCGGATTGAAGAAATGCATGCCGAGGAAGTGCGCGCGGAAATCTTCCGAACGTCCTTCGGCCAGGAGGCTGAGCGGAATCCCGCTGGTGTTTGAGGCGACCACTGCGCCGGGCCGGCGATGCTGTTCGACCTTTTCGTAGAGGCCGCGTTTGATGTCGAGGTTTTCGATGACCGCTTCAATAATTAGATCAACTTCTTTTAGTTTGGGAAGATCGTCTTCGAAGTTGCCGACGGTGACGAGGGCCGCGACATGCGGCGCGAAGAACGCCGCCGGTTTGGCTTTTTTGGCAGCTTCGTAACCCGCGCGAGAAATCTTGTTTCGATCATTGTATCGTCCCGAGGAACGATATCGAGGAGCAGCGTGGGGACACCCGCGTTGGCCAGGTGCGCGGCGATTTGCGCTCCCATCGTCCCAGCGCCGAGGACAGCGGCTTTTTTGACTGAAATCATGGCGGCTAATCATACTGAATGAGTATTCATTCAGCAAGGTCTAAAGGCCTAAGCACTTGTGCGGTAGCAAGGTGTGGGTTCGGTCATAAAGTGAAATTCGTAGGTCATAAAGTGAAATTGGTAGGTCATAAAGTGGTGCGGTCTTCGTCATAAAATGAATTCAAGTGCGCCTAACGGACAGGCAGAATGTTGAAACCTGTATACCGCTACCATTATTGCGAAATGTCGCAATGGTGGAGGAATGTCGCGTGACGGCTGGCTTAGCAGCTCGCCAGTACTGGCCGACGCTATTTGAAGGCCGTATCGCTGTCCTATAATCGCCAATCCAATTTGAGATCGCTGTTCGGCGGCGGATGGAACGTTAAGCACAGAGAATCTATTCCTAAGAGGCCTGAGGATTGATTACGACTAGTGTCCGAGCCAATCAAGTTTACGGAAAAGACGAAAAGGCGCGTCGCAGGGCGAGCCGGTTTTCGTTGCTCCTTCCCGAGCTGTGATAAACCGACAATCGGACCGGGCGCACGCTCGAATGAAACCGCGGTGACGGGTAAGGCAGCACATATCTACAGTGCATCACCTGGCGGACCGCGAGGCCAAGGAACGTTGAGTAAGGATCAACTTCGTTCGTCAGAGAATGCAATTTGGTTGTGCTCTGATCATGCCACTTATGTTGACACAAACCGTGGAGAGAAATTCCCACCGAACCTTTTGTTAAGTTACAAAGCCTTACAGGAAGCAAAGATTGCGAGGCACCAAAGCGGTATCAATGCTTCGGCATGGTTTCACGAATTAAGACTAATCGAAAGTCCGATTTTTGCAGCAAACGCTAGAATCTTATTTGGCAAACTCACAGTAATTGTCGGGGGAAATGGTAGCGGCAAGACAGCGCTCTGCGAATGGATGTCTGGGCTGGGAGATCCGTCCCGCCTACGTAGATGGGATCATCCGCGCGAAACGGATCGCAGGCTGCACTTACAGGTGACATATTTCGATCCGAGAGAACAACACGCACGAATCGAAGTCGCTGCGCCAGATTCAATAATGTATTACTTGGAAGATAAACGGGTTCCCTTTTATCCGTTGAAGCTTGGTTTGGTGCATCTGCCGCAGTATCTCATTAGGCCAGCAAGTGAAGACCTACGGGACGAACTTCAATTGGTCAGTGATGTCCTACGTATTCCAACTACCACTGTGCGGAACCTGATTCCTTGCGTCAATCAGAACAATGAGGGTTGCGTGAGGAACCTGCGACTTGTTGGAAACGAAGGCAAGCTGATGCTTTTAGCGGATCACGAAGGCGAAAAGAAGGCGCGGTGTTTTCGAGAGACGTCTGACAGTCAGCAAGGTAAAGTGCTTATTGAACTTTGCGTCGCGATGGCGAGATTCTCTTCTGAGTTTCTCCCGACGATACTAATGATTGAAGGAGGAATTCTCTCATTCGACCCGAAGAATTTCGCCCGCTATGCCGAATACTTTATGTCTGGCGGCCATCATTTCCAGACGATAGTGATGCTCATAAGATCGCCAACCGGCGGCAGTAAGGAATGGTCTGGCTGGGAATTCGTACGCTTAGTTGGTGAGAAGACAAATGTCACTATTGACCAATCTCCTTTCTGACGGAGCTTAGTTGTAACCCTAGGCTTCCGAATTTTCCAACATTTAATTAGATTTTTGGATCGGCGTGCAGCTTGGTCGCTCATGTGACTAACAGATCTACGCTGGAATACCATTCATGACAAAATGGCACGTGGGTTGCACCAATTAATGAGTCATGCGTGCTCTTGGAATCCAAAGAAAGGGTCTAATATCGCTCAACCTCAAAGGTAGAGCGGCCGCCCGGTCACTTCGGGCCGGACCTTTTTGATTGGAATCATCAAGGTAATGTTTTAGAAGGCCCGCTCTGATAACGAAGAGCGGGCCTTAGCATTTTGGGGCAATGGATACAACATGAGCAGAGAGCGAACTGAGCAGAAATGGTGACTCTGAGCGTTCACCTGGGATTCGATTTAGAAGGATTTGATAAGCTATGGTGACATTAAACAATCGTTCACGTGGGTCGGAATGGCGAAAATGGGACCTTCACGTCCATACGCCCGGAACAAAGAAGAATGATCAATATCGGAGCGGTGACCAAGATATCTGGACGGAGTTTTGCGATTTAGTCGAACGATCTGATGTTCAAGCGTTTGGGATTACTGACTACTTTTCGGCTGACGGTTACTTCGAGTTTATTCGAAAATTCCGTCAAAGTTATCCCCACTCAAGCAAGCTCTTTTTACCAAGCATAGAGCTGTGCACAAGCGACGTAGTAAATCAAGCTAGCGAAGAAGTTAACCTTCATCTTATTTTTAATCCCTTCGCGGCTCAGTGCGATGAAAGCCTAAGAACGTTTCTGAGCCATCTTAGTACAAACAAAACAGTGGCTGGTGGCAGACAAGTCAAGGCCTCTGAACTCCATACCAGGACCGAGTTCGAGGAAGCAACCACCAGTCGGGCCTTTATCAAGTCGGCTTTCAAAGAGACGTTCGGCGATAAGGCCGATTTGACGGATCACGTATTGATTATTACTGCCGCGAACAATGACGGAATTCGTACCGCGACGGAAGAGATTGATGGGAAGCGCCGAGGTGTAAAGCGCAAAGCGTTAATAACAGATGAGCTCGACAAGTTCAGCAATGGATTTTTTGGCAACTCTGGCAACAGGAGATACTTCTTGGATCAAAACCGGTTAGAAGATCCAAAGGAATTGGCTGAGGCCAAACCCGTTGTGTCTGGATGTGACGCACACTCCTTCGCTGATCTCGAACACTGGCTTGGAAAACTAGTTCTCAAAGATGGTCAAATTCTTAAAGAACCGACTTGGATCAAAGCCGAACTCACATTTGAAGGTTTGAAACAAATCTTATATGAGCCCGCGGCAAGAGTCTTCATAGGTGAAGTGCCGGAAATTGAGATCAGCGCACGCGCAAAGGAACGGCGCTACATAAAATCTGTCGCGCTTCACTCCATCGCCGGTTATACCGGTCGATGCGGCAAGTGGTTCAGCGGACAAACCATAGAACTTAACAAAGAACTGGTAGCGATCATTGGAAACAAAGGCAGTGGCAAGAGTGCACTGACAGACACTCTTGGGTTGCTAGGAAACAGTCACAACCAGCGATACGCAAATCGAGGCAAATTCGAAGAACTCTTTTCGTTTTTGAATAGCGAGAAGTTTCTTAAAGGCCGATTTGCGTCCAACTTCTGTGGCGAATTGCATTGGTATGCGGGGGAGCCAGACTCCAAATGTCTTGACGCGATCGTTGATTTGAATAGCCCTGAGAACGTCGAATATTTACCTCAGAAGTATCTGGAGAAGATTTGCTCAAACATAGAAGACGACGAGTTCCGGCAAAAATTGAATGCGGTGATTTTTGAATACGTGGAACCAAGCGAACAGTATGGGTACACAAATCTAGATGACTTAATCAAATACAAGGCTAATCAGACAGCGCTCGATATCGATAGTGCGCGAAACGCGCTCCATGAAGAAAATGAGCGCGTAATTTCAATTGAGAAGAAGCTCTCGACGGATCACAAAGCGGAGATCGAGGAGAAAATCAAGCGGCTTCAGGCTGAAATTCAAGCTCATTCCGACGTTCGACCAAAGCCCGTAGAACGTCCCCCGGATGGGAACGAACAATCCACTAAAGGTGCCGTTGATATTGCCGCCATCGAAACGCAATTGACCTCAATCGCCGCTGAGATCGGTGAACTCATAAACGAAGAGATCTTGGTTTCGAAACAGATCGAAGATCTAAGCCAAGCAAAGCAGTCCATTGAACGTCACGTTGATGCGTTGGCAGGCCTCAGATCCGAATATGAGGAGCTTCTATCAGGCGCAGGGTTGGCCTTCGATGATGTGGTTAAGGTCTCGGTGGATTTCGATAGATTGAACGATTTCATTGATCGACGGTCCGAACGACTTCAGAAGATTCGAGTCGGCTTAAGGAAAGAGGACGATATCCTAACTTCCGAAACCGATAAGATTCGAATTGAAGAAGCCTTAGCCGGTAGTTTGGTTTATCAGCAGGCTTCGTATGAACGAAATAGGAGTGAACTAATTGACTGACTTGATCGACCCAATCGCGAATACCAAGAGTATCTGCAGAAAGATGCTGCATGGTCACAGCGTCAGGCAGCCTTAATGGGCGATCCCGAAAACCCTGCAACTGATACGCTCTTTTGGCTTGAGCGTGAGCTGGACGCCATAGCGAACTTCTACCCCCAAAGCCTTGAGGAAGCAAAACGCCAACGAAATGAGGCTAGCTCGTTAATCTTTTCGAAGAGCAAAAGCATGGTCTCTTTTTACGACGCTGTGAAGCAATCGATCGATAAAGAGATCGAAAAACACGCCGAAGACTTGCGCGATTATGACATATACATCGAAGCGAGCTTGCGATTTGATAGTTCATTTTATGAAGAGTTTTTCAGATACGTGAATCAAGCAGTGCGCGGAAGCTTCCAACATAAGGAAGCAGGGACCGATCAATTAAAAGGAATAATCGAACGTGTTGACAATTGGGGGGATGAACAACAAGTTTTCTCAGCCCTTGAATCTATCGTTGAATGCTTACACGTAGATAAAGGCGACCGAAACGCAGCGAGAGACATATTCAAACAGATGAAGGGGCAGCGAAACCCTGTCGATCTGTATGATTATTTGTTTGGCTTTGAATACTTACAAACAAAGTATGATTTGAAGGTCGACGGCAAGGATCTTAGTGAATTGTCGCCCGGGGAGAGAGGTGGGTTATTGCTCATCTTCTATCTGATGCTTGATCGAAGAGACATTCCACTGATCATAGATCAACCTGAGGACAATCTTGATAATAAGAGCATATACGAGATGTTGGTCACCTTCTTGAAGAAGGCTAAGACGCGGCGTCAAATTATTATCGCAACTCACAATCCGAACCTTGCGGTTGTGGCCGATGCTGAACAACTTATCTACGTAACGATCGACAAGAAAAATGATAACGCATTTGCTTTCTACTCAGGTGGTATTGAAGACCCTGAAATCAACCGTAGGGCAGTGGATATCTTGGAAGGCACACTTCCAGCGTTCGACAATCGGCGCCTTAAATATCGCAGGCAGGACTAAGGAGGACATCGACGGTTATTTCAGATGTAATTTTGAAAACTTTGTCGATTCGAGAGAACGCCGAACGGCAGTCAAGAGGAAGTTTTCGAGAGCATTCTTTCCGGTGAACACTTTCCAAGACCTACGCTCCTTTTCTCCACCAGACGGGCTGAGTGTCCATAAGCAGTCTCGACTCAGGCACGACAAGGGTTTTCGATTGCCAAGGCTGGCGATATCTGGGATCGAAGCCGTGACTCAGAGTTGTCACTCTCCCTCTTTGAGGAGTGCGATACCTTTTGTATTGTTTCTCGTATCCACCCGCTGACTCTTCATCGCCATCTTGGTTGTACCACGATTGAGACTCCACATAGTGAGTGGATTCGCCGAAGTGATAAGGCAATATTTGAACTCCCCCGATCCAATAATAAACGCGGCCGAAATAAGCGGCGTGAATCCACCGCTCCCATAGTTTCGGGCTGTATTTGTTTGTTTCCAGCGAGATATCGTAGATCGGTAACCAAAGAAGATAGATTCCCTTCTTCGAGTATTCCATTGTTCTATTGATGATTTGGCCCATCGTCAGTGTGCTGACCTGCACCTCGACCGCAATCGGAATGTCGCCCATATAAGCACTGATGTCGGGCCGTACACTTCCCATTCCCTTTTCGAGCTCAACCTCCCTAAACCGTCGATGCTCCTTCAATCCTTCAAAGATGGCCATCTTGCACGTCCTATGCTTTTCGGTTTCACCTCTTCCGTATTCACAAGTAACAGGAGGCTTATGCGCGAAGTGGTGAATCTTGATCGTGCCCTTTTTCAGGATTGCCTCATCTTCGCACCGAGGGCAGAAGAAAGGCCGGTTGGTCTTAACCTCATCGGTAGCTAACACCTTCTTGTTATCACTTGCCCTAATGGCGCATAACATGACTTTATTTTACACGCTAGTTCAAACTGTCATCTTGCCCATACTCGACCGTTACTAGATTGCCCTACATGGCGGCCTCTGACTGAGCAATCTCGGTTCGTAATTCTTCAGATGCAGCCTGGAGGACCGCGCTGAGGGGATGTTCAATAAGACCACGATGTACGATTTCGCTTGCGCGCCGAAGAAGATCGAGTCGTTTCCGCGGAGTCTTCAACTTTTGCGCCTTCTCACGTAGCCCAAGGGCTTCGTTCGCAATAATCCTTATCGGAAACAACTCAACCAGTTCTTCCATCGCCTGTTGCACTGCAGTGCGCGCCTCGGCGGATGACTGCATAGACATGAACTGATGATATGCCTCGACAGCCAAGGCGAACCTGTCACGCGCCGTATAGGGATGTTTTGAAGTCAATGCAATCCTGTAAGAATCCACAAAGATCTCGGCCACCCGCTGCGATCCGAGCGTCCCGGCATACTGTCCAGCATATTTTGATGTATTTCGAGCTGGGATTTGCGCCGTCATTAGATCCCCTTTGTTCTTCACAGGACCAGAACGTAATCTTGTCCTAGCATACTAGAAATTTTCCGAGATTTGAGGCACTATTCGCGACGATCATTCCTAAGCCTCGCTTAAGCGTTGTGGAGTCTCCTTTGTCCCAACCAGATTCTCAGAAAGATGTGATCGCGGACGCGCCGGAAGAATCTGACTCGGCGCGCTCGAATCGCGCAGATCGAGATCGCGTAAGAGCGTCAATAGAGAATTGGAAGCGTAAGCTCCTGGATCTTACCAAGCGGAACCGCGCATTGAACTTCCGCATGAATAAGGTTTCGACAATCGCGATTGTTGATGAGCAGCCAGCCGAAGTTTTTCGTCAATTATACCTTCGCGAGCGTGCGATGCGTTTTAAAGCCGCCGCCGAAGCCGAGGAAGAGGTTGATCACGTTGATGACTCCAAGTCAGCATCTGAGGTGCCCTCGGAGACCCCTCCCGTTGTCGTCCAAACAGAAAGCCTTCCGTTTGTCATTAGCGGAAACGCGATTTCGTCAGACATAGAATCACTGGTTGAGCCTGAAGACGAAGACGAAAGCCTCGGACTGGAATTTGCACCTTACGACGCAGCCTCTCTCGACGAGAAACATACCGACGATTGGTTACAGACAGGATCGAAACCTGACATGCTGGACAAGTCCTTACGTCGCCTTGATGAACAGGCGCGAGGGTCTATCGAGGAGCAGGGGGTAAACACCCTCTACCTCTCTTTGGGAATGCTTCATTACACGGAGTCGGCGGATTCGAAACAAGTATTCAAAGCCCCCTTGATTCTCTTGCCGGTGCAGTTGACGAGGTCGTCAGCGCGTTCCGGGTATCAACTTCGCGCAAGCGGTGAAGATCCTTTGCTAAATCCTGCGCTTGCGGAATTTCTGCGGAGCAATTTTGGCATGAGCATGCCTGAGTTGCCGGATTCTCAATCCATGCCTGAGGACTACGATCTTCAAAGCATCTTTTCGGCCGCGGGCGAGATGGTAAAAGGACGGCGGGACTGGACGCTGACGACAGATATCTATCTAGGCCTTTTTTCGTTTCAGAAACTTGTGATGTACAAGGATCTCGAAACAAACTCAGAAGCATTTTCAGAACATCGACTGATCAAGCAAGTGGTTCTTCATTCAGGTAGTCAAGTTGCCGGCCTTCCTCAGGATGTCAGAACCATGCAACTCGATGAAGAGTTCGCACCAGAAGCTACTTATCAAGTTGTAGATGCAGATTCGAGTCAGCTTCGCGCTATCGCCGCGTGTGCTCGCAATTACGATCTCGTTATAGAGGGACCACCAGGAACCGGAAAATCTCAAACTATAACAAACCTGATCGCTCAGGCCCTGGCATTGGGAAAGTCTGTACTATTTGTCGCTGAAAAGATGGCTGCTTTGGAGGTTGTACATAACCGACTTGTCCAAGCTGGTCTGGGCGATTCCTGCTTAGAGTTACACTCCACAAAAGCTAACAAGCGAACTGTAATGACGGAGATAGCACGAGCGCTTGACGCCTCATTGCAAGGCATTGCGGCGCCCACTGCTTCTACTCAGCGCATCCCACAAGTTCGTACAACGCTCTCAGACTATGTGGCCGCGGTGCATACCCCGTTTGGTCTCCTGGGAATTTCACCCTACCGTGCCTACGGCGATCTAGGAAAGGTAATCGACGCGCCTCGATTCGCCTACTCAGGCGCCGCGGATGCCGTAACTTTTGATCAGCTTGAGCAGGCCATGCGTGATTTGGAAGATCTTGCGGCAACATCAGCTCCAATTGGCGTGCCGGCAAATCACCCATGGAGAGATGCAAATAAGACCTTCTATACAGAGCAGGATCTCGATGCGATAAAGGATCTCAGCTCAGGTCTTGTTGGAAAACTCATAGAATTGATCGCGTCTTCAGCAAAGGTTCAAGAGAGTTTTAGCCTGCCGACAATTGACGACTTGTCCGATATCAATATCGCAACCGAGATCGCATCCGTCATCAAACAATCTCCTGGAGCGCCACTGGCCGTCTTAACTAATGAGGCTTGGAATTCGCCTCCGCCACAAGCTTTGGAGTTAATCGCCAAGGGAAGAGAATGTGTCTCGCTCAAAAGCAGAATCGCCGCACAGCTAAACGATGACGCACTTCAACAGAAGCACGCCGAAGACATTTCATATATTGAACAGAAATCGGAAGTATATTCAGCTTCCTCGCATTTCTCGACGGTCGATATCGATCAATCAAAAGGAGATGGGTGTCGTATCGCCTGCCGTCATACCAGCCGTCGCTGATTGATCAGGCGTCTGAGATGAAACAGATTGACCGCTACACGGACCTTCGCTCCTCGTTTTCACAAGTTGAAGTGCTCGGCCAAGAACTCTTCGGCAACCTGTGGCAAGGCGTAGACTCGTCCTGGGATGCCCTCGACAAATATATCAAGTGGGTTGTAGAGATGCGCGCGTTATGCGTAAACCACTCCCTTGATAACCAGGCATTGAAGATCGCTTCTAACGCTACGCCAGACACTTCGGATATCGAGCTACTTAAAGATAAAGCAGACGATGTTGCAACCGATTTGGAATCGCTACGAAAGGCCGTCGGTTGGCCAGAGAACTGCCTCGCTGAATCCACGCTTAACGAAATTAAAGGTCGTATCGAGAATTTGTTAGCAAACGTGCATCTCGGCCCTCAATGGGCTGCGTTTGAAGGAGCTAAGCAAATTGTTGCCCAAGGACTCTCTGCTGAACTGGTTCCGGCCGTACTAAACGGTGATTTGTCGTTTGAAGATCTCCCGCGGACATTCCTTCGCTCGTTCTACATGAAATGGCTGGCCACGGTCATTCAGGAACGCCCTGCACTTGCGCGTTTCAGTACCTTGACTCACGAACAGCGGGTTTCTGAGTTCAAGCAGTTGGATCAGCGAGTATTACTTGAGAATCGAGCTGCCTTAGTTAGCCAGCTTCGCGACCGAACTCAACATCAACTGCAGCAGCCGCACATCAATGAATGTTTACCCCACTTGAAACGTGAAATGGCGCGCCAACGGCGACATGCGCCATTAAGGCGGACAATGAAACAAGCGGGTGAGGCGATCAGAGCTATAAAGCCGTGTTTCATGATGAGTCCCTTAACTGTCGCTCAGTTGCTTGATGCGTCGAACTCTAACTTCGACCTGGTAATCTTCGACGAGGCGTCTCAACTTCCACCGGAAGATGCGGTGGGCGCGATCGCTCGCGGGTCGCAACTTGTAGTCGTAGGCGATCCCAAGCAGCTTCCGCCTACCAACTTCTTTCAGGTGACAAGCGGACAAGCTAACGTTCAGCTCGACGATGAAGGAAATCCGCTATATGAGGATTCTGAGAGCATTCTAGAGAACTTTATGGGTGCCGGCGCCGCCAACAGCCGACTAAAGTGGCACTACCGAAGCACTCACGAGTCTCTTATCAATTTTTCAAACGTAAGTTTCTACGACAAAGATCTTTATACCTTTCCGAGTGTTGAGACTGACAGTCAAAAAGCCGGCCTTCAGTTCGAATATGTTGCCGATGGCCTGTACGAGGGGAAGGGGCTTAATCAAAACGAAGCGCGTCACGTGGCGGACGCCGTGGTTCGGTTTGCTAAGGAACAGAACGAAAGAGTGCAACGTGGAGAGCCTGCGTTATCGCTAGGCGTCGGGACCTTTAACCTAAGACAACAGCTAGCGATTCAAGATGAGTTGGAGCTTCGGCGGCGTCAGGAAACAAGCATAGAACCATTTTTCAGCCGTGAAAGAGTTGAGCCCTTCTTCGTTAAGAATCTGGAGAATATCCAGGGAGACGAACGAGATGTTATCTATTTGAGTGTTACTTACGCGCGCGCATCTGACGGCAAGCTGCGGTACAACTTTGGACCATTGAACTCAGAAAATGGATGGCGACGACTAAATGTAATAACCACACGCGCTCGCCAATGCATGCGAGTGTTCTCGTCAATGAGGGGCGATGAAATCAATCTGGCGGCTACAGCTTCACTTGGCCCTCGCTTATTACGAGAGTTTCTTTTGTATGCAGAGTACGGTCGACTCGAGAGCACAATCGCTGACGCCACAGCTAAGACGGACTCAGATTTTGAAATTGACGTTATGAATGAATTGAGTCGACACAACATCACCGTAATTCCTCAGGTCGGCGTAGCGGGATATCGAATCGATCTCGGCGTCCTGGACGATGCGACGCCTGGACGTTTTCTTTGCGGTGTCGAATGCGACGGGGTCGCTTATCATAATTCGGAAACGGCACGAGATCGCGATCGATTGCGGCAGCAAGTCCTTGAAGCGCGCGGTTGGACCATGTTTAGAGTTTGGTCAACTGACTGGTTCAAAGATCGGCAAGGTCAAATCGCGCGGTTGATATCGTTAGTCGAGGCAACGCGAACTCGCGCCATGGAAGAGGCGCAGGCCGAAAAGGAGGCGCGGGAACGTGTTGCGCGAGAGAACGAAATCAAACTGGCCGAGGAATCTGAAGTGTTGCGGCAGGAAGCTGCCGAGCTACGAGCCTCGGCGCTTCACAGTGAGCCTAATCAACGACCGGTTGCGGCGCCTTATGTAGCCACAGCGGCAGGAGGATATTACTTAAATGCTCCATTGTTGGCCGCACCGCTAGGAGACCTGGTTAAAGCGTCCGTTCTGGTTATCGAAACCGAATCACCCATTCATCAGATCGATCTTGTGGCGAGAGTTGCCGCAATGTGGGGGCAACGAGCAGGACCAAGAATTCAATCGAGAATAATAGAAGCGTGTCAGTCGGCAGAGAATCGCGGAGTGATTCAGCGACGCGGCGAATTCTATTGGAGCATTTCAACGCCAGACAAGGTCCTGATCCGCTCCCGTTTTGGAACAAAGATCCCGGCAAACCGCGTCGCTCCCGAGGAATATCGGGAAGCGATAACACTGATACTTGCGAAGGGCCATGCTTTCTCCCGTCACGAACTCGTGAAAGAGGTTAGAGCGGTCTTCGGGTTCAGTCGCACTGGCGCGATTCTCGACGAGGCGATCAACCGTGAAGTCGACTTCATGCTGCAGGCAGGCAGAGTTGGCGAGGGCAGTACAGGAATCCGCCTGCGTACCTGAGTCGGATCGTGTGTGTCACGGCACCTTCTTCCGAGAGGTTTTATGCTTGACTCCTTTGTATCTCACTTTGCCTGGAAGCTTCGCTGGGAGATCTAACTCATCATCGACGAGATCTTCCATGTGAACGCCCGCGACGCGCGCATATTGGAGGAGTGTCATCAGTGTAGGCTCACGCTTTCCACCTTCGTACTCCGAAATGCGGCCGTAGTGCATGGTCTTCTCATGTTCCAGACGCTTGAGCATTTGCGTCTGCGATAAGCCTAGCCCCTCCCGAATCGCGCGAAGCTTTTCCGCCAAACGCTTCGGTTTTGGACGTGGATTTCCCATCAGGATTGTCCTCCTGCTGGGAAAACCCATGAAAAACCTGACTTGTCGCCACTCTCTGTTGAGAGTAAGATAGGCCCATCAAATCGATTCGCCGCGAGTTGGAGTCTTCCATGCTCATCGGCAGCTCTCATCACGAAAAACAAAAGGGCGGGAAGCGCATGCCGCAATCATCAAGTTGTCAAAGATTTCAGGAGCAAAAACCGCGAAATGAGGTTTCCAAGATATCAGAAGTTTGCGCCTCGGCGATATCACAAGTTCTCAGGTTGGCCAATGCTAGCTATGCGAGGTAGCGACATGTCCACAAAGGATCACAATAAAACGCTGGTCATGCTATATGCAGCGATTGCTTCATTTTACAGTTGCGGCATCATCGCCGCACCGTGGATCATCGAAAAGAACTTTAGAAGGCCGGAACAAATACCAGGTGCGATACTCGTATTTGGATCGGTTTTTCTCATAGCCCTTCTCTTCTGGTTGGCTGCGGTTTACATGTACCGCCGCAAGCGTATCGGCAGGACGTTGGTGCTGATCGCCGCGCCGATCACCCTTTTTGCGTTCTGGCCAATAGGAGTCTATGCCTGGTGGTTCATGCATACCGATGGCGCTAAATCCCTGTATGAAGTTAGAGAAGACACGAGTTGATTAGGCTCCCGCCCATCGTGGTAATCCACCAATAGTGGCATCCCTTGCGGCCTCAAACACAGGGATTCAGCTTGCGCGGTTAGTTGCAAATCTTAGTAAGCCGATGTACGTCAATCGCTTGTCTAAGAACGAAGCTAAATAGGTTGCGCCGGAAATGAGCAACGGCTTATGCTCCGGGGTGCAGAGAGTAATCTTGGTATGGCTCAGACAAACCTGAGGCTCTCTCACAAGCAAGCACACTAGTGACGACTTGCCAGTGAGGATAATCATTGGCAACCGAGAAAGCTGTGAGAAGCGCGCGGCTGTTAGAAGATCAACAACACGCTTTGCAGGAGGTCGACAGCCGCGTCGGCGAGTGAATACTCGTCTCCCGCGGTTGAAGCGGGAGGAGTCGGTGTTTCACCCGGAGCGACAGAGTCATCTGTAGCCTGAGCCATCGCGCAAGGCGGCGTGTCCGTTTGTCCTGGCGCACATGGACCCGTTGGTGTCTCGCCCGCAAACGCGGTTAGAGCGAGAACAGAGATCAGCGCGAAAGAGAGACCTAGTTTCTTTAGGTTTTTCATGTTTTCTCCTAAGGTTAGTGAACTTGGTTGAGAGTTTTTCTTAACAACCAAGACGAAGTGTGAGAGCCGTCGTTGGCATTTACTCCTAATTGAGCGGCCCCTTGCTTCGCGGCGGAAGAGAGTTTAGCACCCACATAGAAAGGCAAGCCTCACATGGATCTGCAGTCTCAGCTAACTGCCCTAAAAACCCAAAGTAGCAGTCTGACCCTTCCTGAGCGGGCCGAGCTTTCCTGCGCCTTAGCAAGGCAGCTTGAAAGAGCCGGCGAGTACGATGCGGCCCGAGAAGCCCTCGACGAGTTTTGGCCTGAACGAGACGAAACACCGAAGATCTCAGGCCTTAGTGCACTGGAACAGGCGGACGTGCTGCTCAGGATCGGTGCCTTGGCAGGATGGCTGGGTGGTACCGACCAAACTATAGGTAGCCAAGAGAGAGCAAAAGACCTAATCACCCGCAGTATCGAGATCTTCGAAGAGTTCGAGCGACCTAACAGAATCGCCGAGGCTCGCAGCGAGTTGGGATTGTGTTACTGGCGCGAAGGGTCATTTGGCGAAGCCAGGATTAACCTTGCTAGCGCATTAGACAGCGTGCACGAGGACGATGATCTAAAGGCACGCGTTCTCATTCGCTTGGGCATGGTTGAGCTTCGTTCGGGCCGACTAAATGAGGCGTTCCGCTTCCATAACCTGGCTGGTGTGTTAGTTGATTCGAGCAATGATCCCGCTCTGAAAGGAACCTTTCACAATCAGTTAGCTACTATTTATGAGCATCTTCGAACAAACAAATCTCATGATGACTACACCGACCGAGCTCTAATGGAATATACGGCGGCAAGTGTCCACTTCGAACAAGCCGGGAATGAACGTTATCTTGCTCGCGTTGAAAACAATCTCGGGTATTTGTTCTTCACGATCGGGAAATACAGCGACGCCCACGGTCATCTGAATCGTGCTCGCCACCTTTTTCTAAAACTTAAGGATAGAGGAACGGCAGCCCAGGTTGACGACACGCGCGCGCGGACGTTACTGGCGGAAGGACACGTCGCTGAGGCGGAGCGCCTGGCGCGATCTGCCGTAAGAGTCCTTGAAAGAGGCGACCAGCAGGCACTCTTAGCGGAAGCTCTCACTACGGAAGGCGTTGCCCTTGCTCGATTGGGTAATCGTCCCAGGGCGAGGGTGCTGTTGGAAAGGGCAATCGAAGTTGCCGAGACCACGGGCGATCTCGACGGTGCTGGCCGCGCAAGATTAAGCATCATTGAAGAGTTTGCAGAAAGGATTTCAGTCAAAGAGTTAGTTTCTATTTATCGATCGGCAGTTGAGAATTTGAAGGACTCGCAGGATCCTGCAACAGGCAAGCGCTTGATAATGTGCGCGAAGAAACTGCTCGAGACGTTGGCACGCCTGGAGATTGATGATCAGGAATCGAAGGAGCACAACTGGGAAGGCTTTTCATTAAGAAAACACGTACGCGAAGATGAACGGGCAGTGATCGAACGTGCGTTGCGAGACGCAGGTGGTTCAGTGACAAGAGCCGCGCATTTGCTTGGATTCAAGCATCATCAGAGCCTCATCTCCTTAATCAACAGCCGTCACACGGACCTGCTCCAGACAAGATCCCCAGTTCGTAAACGAAGACGTCATCTCTTTTCTCAGCCGCGAAAACTCAAAAAGAAAGTTGTGATTGCAAGTCCGCGGCCGACTACATCGCAACTCCTGGTTCTACATGTCGAGGACAACAAGGCTGTCTCGAGTTTGGTCCAGGACACATTGGCCACTGAAGGAATGCACGCGGATACTTGTCTCAACGGCATGACTGCCTTGGAGATCTTGAAGAGCGATTCGCCGTACGATGTCATCATCGTCGATAACGATCTCCCAGGCCTAAGCGGGCTGGAGTTGGTCTTGCGGGTGAGGAGCATGGCTCATCGACGTGGGACGCCAATCATCATGCTTTCGGGCGATGATTGCGAAAAGGAGGCGTGGCGCGCCGGTGTAGGTGCCTTCTTATGGAAACCAGAAGGTGTTGACAAGCTTGCTTCAACGGTCACCAGACTGCTTGAAGAACGCAAAAGCAAAAAGGAATAGGTCAGGATTCTAACGTATATTGTCTGGCATAGCCTCTTGTTGTCGGGAAGGGACGCTATTAATAGCGTTGCGAATAGCGCGGATAATCTCGTCAATCACTGCTGTTTTAGTTAGGTAAACCTGAGCGCCGGCCGCGGGCAGTAGGCCACCGTTTGGCAAAGCCAGCTTCAAATATTCTCGCTCTTCGTCTCTGTAGCTTCCAAGACTAACAAATCTGTCGTCTGCTCGGCCACGCTTCGAGGTGGCTCAAGCGGGCCCGCTGACATAGGCTGGTTGGAGTTGTACTCTCTGATGGCTCGGCAGTTGATTCTAGTCTCCTTCCACTTGACGACTCCTCGAGCTTATTAGCTTTGGCAAAGAGTATTACCGAGAGTAATCCACAGGTAAGAACAACGACTAAGCCAATGAGCCCAACTGCGGCCAGGACTTTGCCTTGTTCGAACAGCGACATAACTTTGGTGACGACCATGTAGAGGAAAAAACCGATCACGCCCAGACCGAAGATGCTCAAGGCAATGACTCCCAACCGCTCAAGTTTGTTTTTCTGTTTCTCGAGGTTCCGGGCCATTTCTGTCGGGTGCTGCTCACCGACGGACTGTACGGTTTTCTCCAACCCGAAACCGCAGGTTCGACAGAACTTTTGATTTGACGAAACGATGGCTGAACAAATTGGGCAATACATATCCGCCTCACTTTGTATGTTTGTTTAATCCGTCAGAGAATTTCGATTCAAGGCGATTCCAGGCGCTATCTTAAGCCTAGCCTTTTCTCTTCTCTGTATTCTTATTTTCCCGATTCGCTTTTCTAATTCGGCTGCCAGGTTTGGATTTAATGTAAGTGACCGCTGGAAATCTTGATCCGCTAACTTATTTCTATATTGAAGCAGGCGCGCTAGCCCTCGATTGGCATAAGCTTCAGCATAGTCAGGCGCGAGCGTGATCGCTCGGGTGAAATCTGCGATGGCGCCTTTCAAATCGCCCTTATCCTGTCGAACCGCGCCCCGGTTATTGAACGCTTCTGAATAGCGTGGGTTGATTCTCAAGGCGCGATTGAAATCACTGATGGCAGCGTCTAATCGACCGGCCGCATGCTGGGCCACACCTCGATTGTAATAGGCTGCGGCATAGTGCGGCTCGAGCCCAATTGCGGAGGTGAAGTCTCTAACAGCCGCGGTCAAATCCCACAGCGAAAAGTGGGCGACGCCTCGATTGTAATATGCGGTAGCCTGACGAGGGCTGATCTCGATCACGCGATCATAGTCTGCGATTGCATCGGAAACTTGCCCCTTTGCAAAGAGAACGATCCCTCGATAGTAGTATGCAGATGAGAGTCCAGGGTCCAGTTCAATCGCTCTGCTTAAATCGTCGAGCGCTTCGTCAAAGTTTCCATCGTTATATCGGGCATACCCGCGATCAAAGTAATCTTTGGCGGTTCGCGGCTGTTGCGCCTGAGCAGTGGTCACCGCAACAGCGGTCCAGAGAATTAGCAGCAACAAACGGCTTAGACTTTGTGTATTGGTAGAGTTTTCATTCATTACTATTAGGCCTCGGATGCATGAATTGCTTAATCAAGAGGAGAACAGCAAGATGAGAGGCGCAAACGCTGTTCCGCGCGGTCAAGTTAGCCTTGAAACGAGCAGTCCTTACCTCGCCGCCTAGATCGCCATTTCAGACTGTGGCATCTTTAACCACTTGTGCACTTCCGTCGTTGTCCGGCGCACAGATAGCCTCACTTAATTTCGCCCGTTTGAATCTCTATTCGAATTAACGACGCAATCAAGTTTCGATGTCATTGGCATAGTCGTTGCGACGGCAACGGCGCAAGGAGAAAGTGCGACGCCGTTCAGGGCGCGACACCAAGAGAGAGGGACTGTGGGCAAGTTGCAGGTCCCTCTCTACTGGGCTAGTGGCGTGATTGAGAAAACGTCGCGCCAGCAAGAGACAAGGCCAACCTCAAGATAAAGAAACTGGAGAGACATATGAAAATTCACTTCTTCCTGGCATTTCTATTGGTGTCGGCGTCAATGGCCTTCGGGGCGTCACCTAACGCCGTCGCTCGTAACGCATCTGCGCCGAGAATTAACCAGGATGACGTCTGGGCAGTTATCGAGTATCCGGAAGGCCGGGAGGTTGTTGTTGATTTAGCATCAACCGCGACCATGCCTACCGCAAGGGGAACAGCGCGGGTTACCCGAGACTCAAACGGCGCTCATATCACTCTTGAGCTCTCCGGACTTAGTGCGGAGGTTGAGAACTACTACGCCTATGCAATTGATTCTCTCGGCAACGCAACGGCTCTGGGAACTTTGACTGTTAGCGAAGGGTTCGGCAGTCTTTCCACTCAATCAGCATTAACCAGATTCATGCTCATCATTTCAGCGACAGATGACATAGTAACGTTTACTGCCGAAACACCAAACTTGCTTCGCAGCAGAGTCCCCGAAGGCTATCAGGTAATACCTCGGGGCAACCCTCCTGAAGCCGCGACTGAAATGACCCCTTCGGCTAGCGACGAAGAGACTTCTATGCTTCCGGATTATGAGGTGCCACTCCTGGGCATTAGTTCACTCAGGCGAGGAAGAGCAACTCAATTCAAGGCCCGGCTGTTTGACGAGGCCCAAGGCAGTCGGGTGAATGCCTCAGTAATGACTGGAAAGAACAATGCGACGCAAGTCACACTTACGATTCGCGATCTGAAGCCCGCCCCTGACGGTGGAGTCTATGTCGCCTGGGCCGTAAGTCCGGACAAGGCGTACTCGGTTCTGGGCAAGATGCAGGCAGGCAAAGAGAGCAAGCTGGTCGCAGCAACTGAATTCAGCGATTTCGGGCTATTCGTCACGGTCGAAGACTCGGAATCTACGTTAATCCCCACAGGAAAAATGGTTGTCATGATCGTAAGGTAGCCTCCTTCCGTCGATAAGGGAACGAATCCCCGAATCAACGATGCATACTCGTCCTTCGGGAATTACCGGGCTAAGCGCATTCCTTTTAGTCGTCGCCGGAATAAGTCTCACGATGAGCATTTCCCTGTTCAGCCGTCCCAGTGGCTGGAACTGATTTGGATTCCGAATCCTGAGTCCCGTGAAGTTCTGCTTGGGATGGGCTTCCGCGGAGCGGCGTTCCTTTTAGTTACAGCGTTGAGTTGTGCTGCAGCTGGATGGGGAGTTTGGCGTGGACATAGATGGGGTCAATTAATCGCTATTGCCTTAATAATTCTGAACCTGATCGGCGATCTCACCAACCTCATTCTCAGAGGACAATTCAGGACCCTGATTAGTATTCCATTGGCCCTACTAATGTTCGGATATCTTCTCAGCAAACCCGCACAAGTGCATTTTGAAGGGCCACGCAGTCATCCGCAGTTAAGGCAATGAGATTGCGCTCTTCGACTAATTGCCTGTCGAGATCATTAGACATCTTGCCATCACGGTAGTAAGCGGCGAGACCGCGAATTATCAACGCGCGCGCAACCTGAGCCCGCCGCAACTGGGATTCCCCTGACAGCCGCTCGATCTCAGTAAAGATAGAATTCGGGACGGTGGTTCCCACATAGCTTCTTGAGTCCGGCCCTTTGTGCTTTTTCATCGTTCGTAAACCCTGCCCAGTCGAGACCTCTCTAGAGTTCGATTCCAAAGCGCTCGGCCATTCGATAAAGTGTTCTCCGATTAATTCCCAGAAGCTCGGCGGCGCGCTTTCGATTTCCTCCAGTTAGTTCCAACACTCGAACAAGGTGCTGGCGCTCTACCTCGTCCAGAGTTTGAACACGCGATCCATTCGGGGGCGAAATGGGTTCTGCTTTAGTTACGGTCGTCTCCGATTGCGTCGGACCGTTGTTGAGTAGGACTGGAGGTAACTCATCCAATGTAATTCGTCCGCCGCGATTCAGGGTAATCGCGCGTTCAATAACATTTTCCAATTCGCGAACGTTTCCCGGCCAGGTGTAAGCGAGCATACGCGCGAGCGCTTCGTCTTCGATCACCGGGATGGTTTCAGCGGCCCGCTTGTGTTTACGGATGAGGTGAGTCACCAGCAAAGGAAGGTCGTCCACCCGATCGCGCAAGGGCGGGAGGTGAAGATTGATGACATTCAACCGATAGAAAAGGTCTCGCCGAAACAAACCGGCCTCGCACAGTTTGTCCAAATTGCTATTGGTCGCAGCAACTACGCGCGCTCTCACTCGCACCGGAGTGGTTCCACCCACGGGAACAATTTCCCTCTCCTGCAAAACTCTGAGCAGCTTAACCTGCAGGGCTGGGCTTGTTTCGCTGATCTCGTCCAGAAATACGGTGCCATCCTCAGCCTGTTCAAAAATGCCTCTCTTGGTGGCAATGGCCCCCGTGAAGGATCCCTTTAGGTGTCCAAAAAGTTCCGACTCGAGCAGCGTTTCGGTGAGCGCGCCGCAGTTTACTGCGACGAAGGGCGCCGCCTTCCGCTTACCTTGCGAATGAATGGCGCGCGCGATTAGTTCCTTGCCGGTACCTGATTCTCCGGTGATTAAGACCGGAGCCTGAGCGTCGGCGACGCGGCCAATGGTCTTATAAATTTCCAGCATCGCAGGATTGCGTCCAACCAGATTGAGTCCTTCATCTGACTCTTCAGTTTCCTCACTAATTGGTTCTGGTTGCGTTACGGGGGAGACGGCGAGGGCGCGCCGAACCGTCGAAACAACTTCGTCCATCAGGAACGGCTTACTTATGTAATCGAAGGCGCCCTCGCGCACCGCGCGGACGGCAGTGTCCATTGATCCAAATGCCGTCATTAAAATCACGGGAGTAGCAGGACAAGTCTCGCGTAGTTGGGCGAGCAAGTTAAGCCCGTCATTGCGAGACTTCATGCGAATGTCGCTAACAACTACGTCGGGATGATAAGAATTGAGGGCCGCGATGGCGGCTTCGCCGCTCTGCTCGAACTGAGCGACGAATCCTTCCTTTTCAAAGACCTCGCACAGCAGATCGCAAGTTACCGGGTCATCGTCGACTATCATCACACGCGGAGATTCACGCGACATTGGACATTACCTCCTCGCGTGATTTGACGCTCGTTTGTTTGATTGGAAGGACGAGCCGGAAAGCTGCTCCCTTTGATTGGTCGGTCATAACGTCAATTTCCCCGCCATGGTCCGCCATTGTCTCGCGCGCAATTGCCAGGCCAAATCCGCTGCCAGACGATTTGGTGGTCCACATCGGCTCGAATAAGTGAGGGACATCGGCCGGCCGGATTCCCGTGCCTGAATCCTGGAAAACAATCTCGATGGTATCGGCTGGGAAACCGAGTCGTGTTGCAATCTCAATGGCGCCACCTTCGGGCATGGCCTCGATACTGTTATTGATAAGATTCAGAAATACCTGCTGCAAACTCTCTCGCTCAGCTTGGATGACGGGCAGCCGATCACCGGATGTAAAGGTAGCTTTGATGGATCGCTCTTCAAGTGTCGGACCAACAAGCCAAATTACTTCCTTAATCAACTTATCGATATTGACAGGCTCGAAGACCATTCTTCGCTTGTGCGTCCACTCGAGGAGTCTTTTTACACTGCCGACGATGAAATCAAGCTGTTGACGAATGATCCGAATACGTCGTCGTGTGTCGGTGTCGTTTGATTGATTGCCAGCGAGCAATTCCAAATGTCCGGAAATCGCATTCAAAGGAGTGCCGATCTCATGGGCCAGAGATGCCGCCATCTGACCGACTACAGCCAGTCGTTCAGACCGAGCGAGGTGCTGTTGAGTCTTGAGCAAGGCATCGTTGGTTTTGACTAATTGCTGGGTGGCTGATTGCACTTCGCGTCGTAACTCGTCATTGAACCCCTCGATCTGAGTCAGCAGCTTGCTCCTCTCATCCATCAACCGTTTGCGAGTAGTATTCAGCCAGCTGACCAGGGAAGAAACCGCAATAAACACACCCATCCTTATCAGGTTGGGATAAGTCCATTCGAAGTGATCAAAAGGCGGAATAAAGAAAAAGTCGATTACCAATGCTGAGATCACTGCAGCAAACAATCCCGGACCAAACCCTCCCCAAAAGGCTGCGAGGATGGCGGCAAAGAAAAGCGGCACCGGCGCCGGCTGAATCACGGGCCAGAGGAGCTTGGTGAGAAAGAAGGCTATTAATATCACGAGCAGAGAGAGGCCGTAGCGCCTTACGACTCTCATGGCTCTGCTGACAACACCGCTCATTGATGTTTCCCAGTAAGCATTCGTTATTCCACGCGGCGAAAGAGTTCAAAAAATTGCTCGGGAGTCGAATTGTATCCCCGACTCGTCGCCACCAGGTAGTCAGCGCGCTCGATAGAACCGGAGAAGATGCGAGCATGTGAGGCGGATTTAACCACTCCGCGCACACTTAACATGATCGATAGTGTCACATCATGGGCCCACAATCTCGTGTCGGCGGGTACATCTAACTCAACCAAACCTCCATGCAGCGGCAACTCATCTATAGAGGTTGGTCAAGTTCCGAGGCGGCATATCTATTGCTCACGGATCCTGCGTAATCGAACTCTGCGGAAATGCCTCTCCGCTTTTGATCCGTGTTAGCCGGCATTTCGGCTTATTGGGTGAATGTCAGCCAATCCCCCTTTAATAGCTGCGCCCAAAGCGTACCCGGCTCACACGAGAGTCGACACTGCTGAGAGCGCTCTGTTCAATCGAGTGGCGACGTATCTATTGCCGCTCGGCACTGGCGCAATCTATCTCTTATTCCCCACCAAAAACTATTACTGGGATGGGATCAACTTTGCGTCGACGATTGAAAACTCCCACGGTCTGAGTTCGACGTTAATCCATCCGCACCATCTGCTCTACAACGTTCTCGGCTATTTCATCTACTCGCTGACCCAAGGCGCAGGCTGGCGCGGCCGAGCAGTCGACTTACTGCAGACTTCGAACAGCGTGGTGAGTGTACTGTGCGGGCTGCTGCTCTTTCGTTTTCTCAAACAAACTCTCCGATCGAATTGGTTGGCGTCAGTCACCTTTGTCGCCTTCGCCTTTTCGGCGAGTTGGTGGAAGTACTCAACCGACGCCGACTCTTACGTTCCCAGCATCTTCTTTTTGTTGTTGTGTCTGAACCTGTTACTGGCGGTTGAGAAACTGAGGCCGTTTCTCCTGGCCCTCTCCCACACAGCAGCCATGTGCATGCATCAGCTGGCGGTCTTTTTCTTTCCCGCGGTCCTCGCCGGAATTCTGACGCGCTCGGAATACAGTTGGAGCCAACGACTTCGATTCGCCCTGCAATACAGTCTTGCGGCTTCACTGACGACGCTGGGAATCAACTACTACTGTTTCCATTGGGTAACCGGGAGATTTGGTCTCAGTGAGTTTGCGCGCTGGCTAACGACATATGTTCAAGGCCCTGATAGTTACCGCTTCAGTTTCAATCTGCTGAGCAACCTCCGCTACACGTTGCGCGGGCAGGCGCGACTCTTCTTTGAAGGGCGAATCAATTGGACCAGCGGCTTGCTTTCACTTCCAGTGATTCTGCTCATTGCCGTGCTGGTTGGGTTAGTCGCCGTTCTGGCTTTTCAGTTTTTCACCGAGATCCCCAAACTGCGACTTCGCTTCCGGCTATCAAAACTGGTCGACAATCAGTTCAAACCACTGGCCATCGTCTGTCTTGTCTGGCTCGTATCTTATTTGCTGTTCTTGTTCTTTTGGTATCCCTACTTCACTCCTTACCGGCTCTTTTATTTGGTTCCGGTCTTGATTCTCCTGGGTCTGTGTCTGGCGCAAAAAGCCCGCGCCGAAAGTCGCGCACTAAAGCTCAATGCGACTATGTTTGTAACGGCGATGGCGATAAGTAACTTCGTGTTCTTCATCCTGCCGCTGACTCATGTCGAGAAGTTTCCGCCACTCGCATTTGCTCTCGGACTGAACCAAACGTTATCAGCCAAGTCCGTCATCTATTACTCGCAACCGAACGCCGACAATCAACTCGTTCGATATTTCAATCCCAGCACGACCTGGAAGTTGCTGAAGCCCAAGGACGGAACTTTGCTGGATCGAGATCTAAGCGAGGTGTATCGGATTGAAGGCACCGTGTGGTTCGAAGCTACTGCAGTTAGCCAGTTGGAGTCTTCTACCGACGGAAGGGCTTGGCTGGCCGCCCATTCACTGCCGAATTGCTGCAAGGAACTGAATGATGGTTCTTACCGGATGAAATTTATTCAAGTGTTTCCACCTTCATCGACCGCGAAAGTGAACTCGCCTTGTCTCGCGGTGGCGTATTTGCATGAAGATACCTTCAAATAAAACCTTCCTGGCCGGCTCGGAGCTTTCATATGTGGCTGAAGTGATCGCGGGCGGCAATATCGGCTCTGACGGCCGCTTCACTCGCGCCTGCGCGCGGCTGTTGGAGGAGCGCTATTCGATTCAAAAGGTGGTGATTACTCCGTCGTGTACGGCGGCGCTGGAGATGGCTGCCTTGTTATGTGATATCGGACCGGGCGACGAAGTAATTCTTCCTTCCTTCACTTTTGCATCTACGGCAAATGCGATCGTTAGACTCGGTGCACTGCCGGTATTCGTCGATATCAGACCCGACACGCTCAATCTTGATGAAAGATTGGTGGAAGCGGCTCTCTCGCCGCGCACCAAGGCAATCGTGCCGGTTCATTACGCAGGAGTGGCTTGCGAGATGGAGGAGATCGTCAGCATAGCGAAGGCACACAACTTGTTCGTGATCGAAGACGCGGCGCAAGCAGTCGATGCATTCTACCAAGGACGCGCGCTTGGTTCATTAGGAGTTCTCGGCGCCTACAGCTTTCATTCAACGAAGAATGTTGCTTGTGGCGAAGGCGGAGCGCTCTGCATCAACTCTGATGACCTGGTGGAACGGGCCGAGATCATTCGCGACAAAGGAACAAATCGCGGCCAATTCATCCGCGGAGAAGTAGATAAGTACACGTGGGTGGATGTGGGCTCCTCCTATCTCCCCAGCGAACTGGTAAGCGCGTTTCTCTTCGGTCAAATGGAAATGATCGAGTGGAGCACCAAGCGACGCCGCCGAATCTGCCGTTTGTACAACGAGCAGCTCTCGACGCTTGAGGAGCAGGGACTACTCCGGCTGCCGGTCATTCCGGACTATTGCGAGAGCAACTACCATCTCTATTACGTTCTCCTTCCCGAGGAAGAGACGCGCGATCGACTCCTGCGTCACTTGAACCAGCAAGGTATCGGCGCGGCCACGCATTACGTGCCGCTGCATTCCTCGCCAATGGGTCAAAACCTCGGCTGGAAGGATCCGCTGCCGGTCACGGAGATGGTGAGCGAGTGTCTATTGAGATTACCGGTCTATCCCGATATGACTGAGGGAGAACAACTGTACGTGATCCGAGCCGTGTGTGAGTTTCTGCAAAAGGGTGCTCTTCAGGTTGCTCGTAAACCAGAATTAGTTACCGCCGTTGGTTAGACTTGGAGAAGGCGATGTTCATTCGAAATGAATCGAATGCCAAGGGGTTGTATTTATCGATAGTCGTCCCGGTCTATCGCAGTGAAGACTGTTTGATCGCGTTCTACGACGCGATCAGAGAAGTCATGTCTGAGTTGGGACAAAGCTATGAGCTGATTCTCGTCAACGACTTTTCTCCCGATAAATCATGGGCTGTAATTGAGTCGCTCTGCGCCATCGATCTTTCGGTAGTTGGCATTGACTTGCGGCGTAACTTCGGTCAGGACAACGCCATCATGACGGGCCTGCGGCGCGCGCGTGGAAAATACGTGGCGATCATGGATGACGACTTACAGCATCATCCCAAACATCTGCCGGCGATGCTGGCAGAGATCGAGACCGGGCCTGATGTGGTCTATGCCGACTTTGGAGCCAAGAAACAAAAACTCTGGAAGAATATCGGTAGCCGGATCAATGGCAAGATTGCCGAGTGGGTGCTCGACAAGCCGAAGGGCATGTATATCTCGCCCTACAAAGTAATTCGGGGGGAAGTTGCGGAGATCATTTGTGATTATCCGGGGCATGCTCCTTACATCGACGGACTGTTATTTCAAACGACTGCAAGGTTCTCCCAGGTGCCGGTCGAGCACTGCGCGCGCTATGAAGGCAACGGCAACTTTACCTTTGTTCGTTCCGTTGGCGTTTCCGCCCGCTTGGCTTTTTCCTTCTCAGCGCGTCCCTTGCGGTTGATTGGCGCGTCGGGAGTCGCCTTTGCCGGATTCGGACTGGCGTTGGCGGTATTCGTGATCACCTATCGCCTTCTCGTGCCGCAGCATTTTGGTACTGAGGCGGTGGGCTGGGCTTCTTTGATGGTGGCAATGCTAATCGCTGCCGGTTTGCAGATGATTTTCTTCGGCGCCTTATCTGAATATACGGGGCGCTCTTATCTCCTGATGAGCCGGAAACCGCAAACGGCCATTCGTGAGGTCTTGAATGGAAGTGACGATAAACGCACCTCGCCCGCGCAATCTGAGCAATACTTTGAAGAGTCGCGCGTCGGCTCACGCATTGATCTATAAAAGCGCGCTCGGTTACGAGTTGGCGATGCTGGCGCTCTACGGTCGGCATTACTTCGCGCGCTATGAAGCCATCGCAAACCTTGTCGAACCATATTCGACAGTGCTCGATTTGTGTTGTGGTCCGGCGATTTTGTATCGGCGTTATCTGCGTCACAAAGGGGTTAGTTACACCGGGTTCGACACCAACGAACTATACATAAGGAAGGTAGTTCAAGCGGGTGGACATGGTGAGATTCGTGATCTACGGAACGACGAGGATCTGCCGGCGCATGATTACGTGATCATGCAAGCAAGTCTTTACCACTTCCTCCCGCATCCCCAGCTTGTGCTCAGAAGGATGATGACGGCGGCCAAGAGGGCTTTGATAATTGCGGAACCGGTGCGAAATCTCGCCAACTCGAAGTCTCGTCTTGCTCGTCGGTTAAGCGGACTGATGACAAATGCAGGGCAGGGAAACGAGGCTTGCCGTTTTGATGAAGCGTCGCTCGATCGCGTTTTTGCGGAGCTGAATTGGCGAGCCCAGTACACTACCTTCATTAGCGGAGAACGCGAAAAGATCTACGTGTTCGGCAAGGGCTGACCCTGCACACGCGCTGTTGGGATTGTGTGGCGCGAATAACCACCGGCGGCACAGTGCGCATGGTTACTCGTGCCACACTGCCCTCGCCGCTTAACATTCCTGCCTTTTGTGTCTTGTGGTTCTCGGTCTACCGAGAACTCTGCGACGGTATGTAGGTTGCTATTCGCACCACCCGCCAGGAGCTCGTGGCGATGCAGAATGAAAACCAAATTCTCCATTACCGATCCCGGTGATTCTAAGAATTGTTATTTGTGATTCTCATCATCGTTACATTGCTGCTGGTGATCGTCTGGGTGTTCTACTCGACGTTGCCAGGTCACGGACTGCCGATTCTCGCGTATCACCGAGTCTCGGAAGACCAGAACGGTAAGCTGACCATTTCTGTCGCGCGATTGGACGCACAGCTCGGCATCCTCAAGCGTCAAGGATATCAATCGATCACGTTCTCAGATCTCAAGAATCTGGAAATAACCGGATTGCCGTTGCCGGCCAGACCAGTGCTCCTCACTTTTGACGACGACTATTTGACGGTGTATCGGTACGCGTATCCCCTATTGAAAAAGCACAACTTTCAGGCGACTGTCTTCTTACCGCATGACTCCACTGGCAACTTCAGCCATCTGGTTGGCGGCAGTGAGAGAGTGTTGGGTTACGAAGGGTTTAAGGAGATGTGCGCGGACGGCATCGATTTCGCCTTGCGATCACAAAAGTTGGAGGTCCATCAGCAGGGCTCGCTGGCGCAAATCAAATCGGACATCGGCGACTGCGTAACCGCGTTGGAGCGGACAGAGTGTCCTTTCGTTCGAGTGTTTGCTTACCCATATGGGTTTCGTCCTAATTCGCGCATGGGCAAGAATGTTCGGCGGGATGCGTTAGAGAGACTCCGTCTCGATTATGCGGTGCGCGTCGGTTCCGGCCTCAACAGTCTTCCTCTCAACAATAAGTACGATCTAGTTCGCATCAGTATTAATGGGACAGACTCGTTGAATCAATTTGAGCGAAAGGTCATGCGCGGCAAAGCGGCGTGGCTGTTAAGCTTTTTTGCGTAATTAAGACAAAGACTTACGTTTAGTTGAGAAAGAGACGAAGACGAAAACGCCCTCGGGAGATTGACGCTCATGTTCTGCGATCCAGCGCTACTTTTTCTATCAGCTGCGTGCGTTGGCATCGCTTTGGACGAAGCGGATCGCATTTATTTGGACGGTTCCTGAGCCGCGGAGAGCTCCCCAAACCAACGCATGATCGGAGTGATCGTCAAACCCTGAACGAAGATTGAAAAGGCAACGACGGCAAATGCGACTGTGATGATGTCTTCCCGGCCGGGCATCTCAGGGGGAAGTCCCAGAGCAAGCGCGAGGGCGAGGGCTCCCCTCAGGCCGCCCCAGAAGAGAATATGCTGTTGATTGCGCTTTATTCGCAACTTCGATCGCGAAAACAGGAGACTACATGGATAAATGGCAACGGCTCGTCCCAGGACGACAAGCAGGATCGCCACAATGATTGGAAACAGCAGCGCTCTGAAATTCTGAACAGCCACGCGCATTCCGATAAGCAAGAAGATGAAAGAATTAGCCATAAAGGCCGGGTATTCCCAAAACTGCTCGACGGCTTCGTGATTTTTCTCGGCGATGCCGAGCTGGCTGACATTGCCGATTATCAGGCCCGTTACCAGCGTGGCGACTACTCCGGAAAGGTGAAAGTGTTCGGCTAGAAGAAAAGAGCTGTAGGCGGCAACGGTTGTAAAGGTAATTTCGACCAAACGTTCATCGGTGCGTCCCGCGAGTAACAGGGCCAGCGCGGCGACAACTGTTCCGCATAGAAAAGATCCCAGCATCATGAACACAAACGTCCATGCGACTCCAACAATGCCGACCGGTTGTCCGGCGGCAAATGCAAGAACGATCGCATAACATACGGCCGCAGTTCCATCGTTAAAGAGGCTCTCCGACTCGACCAGCAACCGAACACGGCCATGAACGTTTGCTTCTTTGAACGTGGCAATTACGGACACCGGATCGGTGGCCGCGATGAGGACGCCAAATACGGCGGCGCTGATCCATTCGAAGCGGGCCAGGTAGTGCATGCCAATCGTGGTCGTTGCCGCCGAAAGCAGTAAGCCAACCGTTGCCAGGGTGACTATTACCAACAAGTCTTTGCGCAGTTCCGCCCAACGCAGGTGAAAGGCGGCTTCGAATATGAGTGGCGGCAAGAAGAGCGTGAAAAGAAGTCGCTTGGTGAGTTCGATGTCGGGGGAGAAAGGTAGAAAAGCCAGTCCAATTCCCGCGATCACCAGGCCGACGCTGTACGGCAAACGTAGTCGCCGGGCCAGCATGGCGACTAAGGCTGCAATCAAGAGGAAGAGCTCGATGGTCTGGATGTTGAAGCCCATTCTGATTCCGTTACGGGTTAAACCGAGCTTATCTTATCCTATATTCCCGGTCTGAAGGGGAATCGGAACAACTGAGACTCCAAACCGGCACAGTCGCGTCGTTATCGTTGGAAGCTGCAAAGTAGCAGAACACCGTTCGAACAAGCTAACCACGTCATGGAACTATTGATCATAGTAATTTTCATCCTGGGATACGCGGCCATCGCCCTCGAACATCCGCTAAAGGTAAACAAGGCAGCCAGCGCGTTGTTGACGGGCGTGCTTTGCTGGACGGCTTATGTCTTATTCTCTTCGAATCGAGAAGCAGTTGCCGAAAAGCTGGTCCACCATCTCGGCACTCACTCGGGAATTCTGTTTTTTCTGATGGGAGCTATGACGATAGTCGAGCTGATCGACGCTCATGATGGGTTCGAGGTGATCACTCGCCGGATCACAACTGACAACAAGCGAAAGCTTCTGTGGATCGTGTGCCTTTTGACATTCTTTCTCTCGGCGGCTCTGGACAATCTCACCACGGCCATTGTCATGGCTTCAATGACCAGAAAGCTTTTGGCAAAAAGGAAAGATCGTTTGTTTTTCGTGGGAATGATTGTAATTGCCGCGAACGCCGGCGGGGCATGGTCCCCGATTGGAGATGTAACGACTACCATGATCTGGATCGCGGGTCACGTGACCAGCGGAAATATCATTATCAAGCTGATTGTTCCCAGCCTGGTGTGTCTGCTCATTCCGCTCTCAGTTGTCACTCTTTTGATGAAGGGTAAGGCGAGCAGACCCTCGAATGACGAGATTAAGGCGAACCAGATTGACCTGGGCTTTGAGCGCCATCTCGTTTTTTTCTGCGGAGTGTTCCTATTGGTTATGGTGCCGGTCTTTAAGACGGTAACTCATCTCCCACCGTACATGGGGATTCTTCTGGCTCTCGGCATTCTGTGGGTTATTACCGAATTCATTCATAAAGAGAAAGACGACCAGAAGAAGAGGCAACTATCAGTCGAACATGCCCTCAGAACTATTGACGTGCCCAGCATTCTGTTCTTTTTGGGTATTCTCGTCGCCGTATCGTCATTGGAGAGCACCGGTATCCTGACGCGTTTCGCGCAGGTTTTGGATCAGAGGATCGGGAACCAGAGTCTGATCGTTCTTTGTATCGGCGTGTTGTCGGCAATCGTCGACAACGTCCCGTTGGTAGCGGCGACGATGGGGATGTATGACTTGACCGCGTTTCCGCAGAACAGCTATCTGTGGGAATTCATTGCCTACAGCGCGGGAACCGGTGGCAGCATGTTAATTATCGGCACGGCCGCCGGCGTTGCGGTGATGGGTATCGAGAAGATCGACTTTTTCTGGTATCTGAAAAAGATCGGTTGGTTGGCAGCCTTGGGATATTTTGCGGGGGCCGGGGCTTATATGCTGCAGGAGTATCTGTTCCGCTTGTAGCCTCGAGGCCTCGAGGCGGAAACGTAGAAACGCTACCAGCGACTTGCCTCCGGGAGTTAGGAATTATCGGATGAGCTACCAGGACCAGCACGGTGGATTATCTGCCGAAGAATATTTCCTGAAAAAGGAACAGGAGCTGATTGAGAAGCTGCGCCAGCGTGACGCGAAGCAAGCAGAGCGAGAGGAATTATCGGAGCACATAGGAATTGTTGACGATGACATTATGCAAACGCTTTACGAGCTTGGTTACAATCGCAATACCATAGCGTTGTTGTACCTCTTGCCTCTTATTCACGTGGGTTGGGCCAGCGGGAGTGTGACCGCACGCGAACGGAAGCTAATCCTGGAAGCGGCACACGGTCGAGGGATTAGCGAAGGAAGTACGGCCTACCAGCAGTTGCAGGAGTGGTTCGAAAAGCGCCCAGATCCAGACTTCTTCGAAAAGACGCTACGCATAATTGGACATCTGATTCTGCATGAACCTGAGCCGGAACAGGCCCAGAGCAGGCATGCCTTATTCACTCAGTGCATTCGCGTGGCCGCAGCATCCGGAACCATCCTCGGCCGTGGCAGTAACATTTCCGATGATGAATTAAGACTACTCGAACACATCGCGAAGACAATCGGGCAATCGGAAGAGCAGAACAAGGAGAACTGAAATCAATTGTGTCGGTCCTATTGCTTTCCCATTGTCTTCTGGTAGGTTGCATAGAGGTCGGACAAGCGATCGGCCGACGCCGGATCGCCACGTGCCAGCAGCGTAATTAGATTGTCACGTTCGTTCATCAGTGGCTTGAGACTATCGCGTTGCTGTGAAGTGAAATCTGACTGACTGCTGTCCGCGTCAACCTGATTTCGCAGAGCCGTAAAGAAATCACTCGTAGATTGGCGCGCAGCTTCATACTCTGCCCGGCGCGCATTAATCGCCGCTGACGCCAAAGTCGTTATTAGACATCAAACTTAGCCTGCGAGACTAGCACCAATCCAGCGCTCGTATAGAATAATGGATGTGCGACCCATTCAAGATTCCAAATGCGCGAATTACTCTTTAGACCTGACACTCTAAAAGCAATAGCGACCGTGCTGATTCTGCTCGCGGCGGTCTATGGATTTGTCAGCGAGCGAATCCCACCCGACCTGGTGTCGTTGCTTGCTTTGCTGGCTCTGTTGGTCACTGGTGTCCTGACCCCGCGAGAGGCTTTTTCAGGGTTTAGTCATCCGGCGACGATCTCGGTGGCGGCCGTGCTTGTCCTTTCCGCGGGAATCGAACGCACGGGGCTGCTTAGCTTTGTCGCCCGCCGCATTTTGGGACCGTTGGGGAAGTCAGAACTACTGCTCACACTGCTGATAATGATCGTTATCGCTTTGCTATCGGCCTTTATCAACAACACGGCAGCCGTGGCCGTTTTCATTCCGATTGTCATTGAAGTATGCCGGAGAAATGCTGCAAGTCCGGGACGAATTCTGATGCCGATGTCACATGCCGCAACATTCGGCGGCATGTGCACGCTGATTGGCACTTCCACGAACCTTGTGGCGCACGAATACGCGTTGAGCAAGGGACTGCGCGGCTTTTCGATGTTCGAATTCGGCAACGTTGGCTTGCCCATGTTCATAATTGGTACGGCATACATTCTGATCGTGGGCCGCCACTTCCTGCCAAGGCAGCCAGTTGACGCGAAAGGCCCCGAGCAGGCGGATCGATATCTGGGAGAGGTCTTAGTGCAGGCGGACTCTCCCTGGATCGGACGCGAAGCCAATCGTGAGATTTTGGATCGCGACTTTGAGTTGGAGTTACTTGGTGTCGTTCGCGATGGACAGGTCATGAGTCTCGATCAGCCAAAGCCACGTTATGCTGCGGGTGATTCACTTTGGGTACGTGGACAGCTCAAAGGATTACTCGATCTGCTGGCCCAGGACGGTCTCGAACTGGATCGGCCGACGCGAACGGAAAAAGAGCAAGTGCCGACACTTCCTTCGGACCAAACTCAGGACGAAGCCGCAGCGAAAACAACCGGTGAGTCGCAGCTGTCGCTCGCTGAGGTTGTCGTCCTCACTACATCCGGATTGATTGGGCAAACATTGCGAGAGGCCCGCTTCGCTGAGCGTTTTGATGCGGTGGTGTTGGGCTTGAAACGTCGCGATGAAATCTCGGGCGGGGTGTCGATGACGCGTCTTCATGCGGGCGACGTTTTGGTCGTCGAAGGAAAAGAAGACGCAATCAGAACGTTAGCAGACACGCGCGGCTTCCTGGTGATTCGCGCGCCAGCTTATCCTGATCGGCCTTCGGGAAAGACCGCCATTGCTCTGCTAACATTGCTCGCGGTTATTCTCACCGTATCATTCGGCTTATTGCCAATCGTAACTGCTGCTACGGGAGGCTGCGCAGTGTTGATGTTGACCGGATGTTTGCGGCCCCTCGATGCCTACCGGGCGATCGATCTCAGCATTATCTTTGTGCTGGCCGGCTCACTGGCCCTGGGACTGGCATTAGACAAAACAGGCGTCACCACAGTCCTGGCAAATGGCTTGACGGCAATGACCGGTTTCACCGGACCTTACGTGGTCCTGATCGCTTTCTTTTTGGTGGCGGTAATCATCTCCGAGTTGATGTCGAACGGCGGCACAGTAGTAATTCTGGGGCCGGTGGCGCTTTCAACCGCGGCCCAGATGGACATCAATCCGATGGCGCTGCTGGTGGCGATAACTTTTGGAGCATCAGCGGCGTTCGCCATGCCAATTGGTTATCAAACGAGCCTAATGGTCTATGGGCCGGGAGGCTATCGGGCGAGAGATTTCGTCAAGATGGGAATTGTATTGGATCTCCTGCTGGCGATAATCGCGCTGATGTTGATTCCGTACTTTTGGCCGCTCAGACCATGATCGAGACGAAAGCGGCCACGGCCCAGGGCACGTGGTCGCTTTCTTGTTGGAGGGTGAAACGATTTAGACGCTTACGCGGCAACAGCGGCAGTGTTGGCCGGCTGCAAAACCGCATCGAGCGGATAAATCACTCCGTTCTTTGCTTCGGCTTTCGGCAACATCACGTTCGCGTTCGCCAGCGAGATATCTTTGAGATTATCTGAAACCTTCACCGTGAGCTCCTGACCAGCCTCCATTCTCAGCGCGTTCACCTTTTTCAAGTCCTCGGCCAAAAGCTTGCTGGGATAGAGGTGAAGCAGCACCAGCTTGCGCAACTGCTCGCGGTTCTCGGGCTTCATCAAGTCGACGGCCTCATTCTGAGGAAGCCTGGCGAAGGCGCTGTTGGTGGGTGCAAACACGGTGAGGTCTTTCGCGTTCGATAACTTCTCGTCGAGCCCCGCCGCTTTGATCACTTCACCGAATTTCGTGAAGCGCGAATCATTGGCCACTAAGTCAACAACTGAATTTGTTTTCTCCATTCTTGTTCCTTTCTTTGATCGTTTAAGTCATTAGTTCATCGCAAGAACATGTCCCGCGACATCACGAGTTCAAGACTCGCCGTTATGAGGCACTTATCGCAGTGGATAAGTACTATTTCTTAGAGGTTAAACGACTGGAGGAAATAGATCGTCCGAGAAAACCGCAATGTGGGTGAGTGATTACACTTATGCAAGCGCGAATACCAATGAACAAAGCTCACAACGCAGTGTCGGTTCTGTACCGACAAGTGATGACCTGGGTCGTTGACGGGCGGGAATAACTAACCCACGGCTGGCGCTTGATCATTCGGGCATTGTCAGGTTGAGGGTCCAGCCATTGCCGTTGGTATTCGCTTGTTTGGCATTGACTCGATCACCGGCAATTTGCCAACGCGAGAGCAAATACTCTTTTAGCGCAGCGATTCGTCTGTCCGACAGAGTATCGGCCTTTTGGTTTGGACCGCCGCCGATGAGGATCTCCAACTGAAGTCTCGGGTGTTCAGCGAGGTGACGGGCGATGTCGTCCAGCATTTGCTGACTTGAGCGATCAATCGCCGTATCAGATCCGTGAAAGGAAATCTTTCCCAACGCCATAGGAAGCCGGTTGAACGTTACTATTGAATCGTCAGACTCCAGGCGCGCTCGCACATCCTGCTGAATCAAGGATTCTCCATCCGGTTCGATATCACGTTCGCCCAGATAGGTCAGAATCACGTCCAATCCAGCCGGTGTCCGATTCACAACTTGATAATCAACCAACCTCGCCGGTGGCGGAAGGCGGACGCTGGACAACGCATCTGACACTCGTTCCATAAACGCTCGCTGAAGTTGGGTCACTGAAGGCGGTAGGTGTGTTTGCGTGTCTGCAGTTTTCGCCCTTAGACCCGCGGACGCAGTTGGAATCTCGATGATCTGAGCTATCAAGAACTCTCTTGCCGTGCCCAAGCTGATTGTCAAATCCTTCGTGAATTGCTCTTTCTCCGAGAAGGTGAGCGGCTTTGTCGTCAGCACTCTGAGTTGAAGCGTCATCTTTCCATCCTGATCAATTACCTGCACATGGTCCAGGTAAGAACGAGCCTCTCCTGTTGGAAGCTTGCCGAATTCTTTTTGCCATGTCTGGGTAACCACCTTCCGAATGCGGTTTTCTTTCTTTTGGTTGCTCAGCTCCTGTTTCAGTTGGTTGAATGACCGACTGAGTGGAATCAGAATTATCGCAATCAGCACAAGAACCATAATCACTCGACCGGGCAGCGCTCCGATATGCCTGATCCGATGCACGCCTGGCACTTTGGCAATCATGTCGCGAAGCCGCAAGCTCTCGCTGTCTTTCTTGTGCCATTGCTCCATATCATCTTTGACGGCCGGAGCATCGATGTGGAGCGCAAGAAACACGAGCATCGCGGTGAAGGTTATGGCAACAAGGTTTGTCAAAAACAACAGCCCACCTCCGAGGGCGACGCGCAGTCCCTCTTCCGCGTTCACTCCGGCCGCGATCGCAGTTCCGTAGCCAACCACGCCGAGCGGAGGCATTAATGCTACCGCGATCGCCACACCCGGAATGGAAGTGACCACACCTTTAACCTCTTTGCAGGTCGCGATTGAGCCGATCGCACCTGAAAACAGGGCCACTGCGAGGTCGAGTGTGTTTGGGTGCATTCGCGCCGCGATCTCGCCGGTGATTTCTTTGAATGGCAGCACTGTAACCAGAAGGAAGGCGAAGCCGACGGCGACCAGACAACTAATCGCTAAATTAAGTGCGGCGCGAAGTCCCAGAATGACGTCCCCAGTTGCCAAGGCCAATCCACTTGCCAGGATCGGGCCCATCAAAGGCGAGATTAGCATCGCGCCGATGATCACGGCCGGGCTATTCAAGACGAGACCTAGCGTCGCGATGCCGGCCGCAAATAGAGTTTGTAGCCAGTACGATGGATCGGTGAGTGTCGTGGAACGCGATAGGTCAAGGTAGATATCTGCCTTGCGTTGCTCACCTACCCCAAGTTTGGCCGCAAAGCGATCTCTGAGAGTCATCAGCGTCCCCGACATCAGTTTTCAAGAGCCCGGCGAGTTCCTGAAGAATTGTCTGACCTTTGGTCTGAACAAGTAGATGATAATCAAGAGCACGATGGGGATTCCGATTACCGCTCGCGGTTCGGCGCCCGAAATTACATTGATTAAATCGCCTGCCAGGTTAACCGACAAAATTATTATTGCGGTACAGTAACCCCACCAACGCCCGCGCCACAAACCAACAGCTGCGATCCCGCAAGCAGTGCCCACGATCACGAATAAGAGAACGGCCCATAAGCCGATCGCACCCAACCCCACTCGCCCGCGGGGATTGAGTTTCCAGATGGGTTCAAATAAGCCATTCGGAAAGAGGAGAGACGTGGCAGCAATGAAAGTGATCAAGGTTGCCACAACGAAGAAAATGCTCAGCGCCGTAACGCCATGCGGTCTCGCTTTCATTACTATTCTTGACGAGATGCCTTCTGTGAACTTGAACCTAAGTGCTAATCGTTAATTGAACCGCACCTAATTGTTGTTAATTCGATTCCTTGCAACCGCTTTTGAGCGGGTGTATAAGGCGCTTAATCATCCCGCAAATCAACGCCGGAGGTAAGGCTAATGATAAGGCAGCAAACCCGACGCATCGGATTTAGTGTGAAGTCCGGTTGGTTCAAGGCTGTACTCGCTCTGCTGCTCGTAGCTGTGCTGGTTCTCGGTTTGCCGATGAAGCAGGCCGCTTCGTTCGCACAGAATAATCCACTCAAAGAGGCGATTGATCATGCGCGGAATGCCGAGAAAACCGGCAAAGCCGGAGCCACGATGTCATCGTCACGCCGCTCACTGGAAGAGGCTCAGGCGCACGTCGAAAAGAATAAACCGCGCGAGGCACTCGCCAAAATGCTTCTTGCGCGCGAATCGATTGTGACAAGCATTGAGGCCAATCCTGCGAATGATTCATTTCGACAAGAAAGCCAAAGCGCACTGGCTAATCTTGAGAAGGCGATCGTCGGCATGGGCGGTTATTCGCTACGAACCGAAACCACCAATTCTGTATTCATCGCGTATTTCCAAAACCCTTATGGCGCCACCTCAATTTACTTTCCCCTTGACGCTGCTAGTGGAGACACGATCTCAATCAGTGCGGCCACCAGAGCTCTGGGCGCGACCGCCGAGATCCAAAACGCCAATCAGGCCCGGGCACAGCAATACTCGTATAGCGTAAACGGAACTACGCTGACTACGGAAGCCGTTCGCATCGATTTGCGCCAGACTGATTCGCTCACTGTCGAGGTGAGGAACCAGTTCGGCGGGGAAGTAGCGACGCTTAATCTTCCTTTATCACTTTCTCGGAACCAGAACGGCGATCGTAATCCGGCGGGATTTTATGTTCCGGCAATAATCACGAGTGGCGCGGCTGCGCTAATCAAAGGGCCCTTCGACGGGAATGCCGGAAACACTCACGTGAAAATCGAAGGGCAGGACGCGAGAGTCATCGCCGAATCTCCGCGAGCCACGGTCTTCGAGGCGCCGAAAGGAATTACCGGCCGTGGCAATCTCGATCTACGAGAAGGAAATCTTGGTGCGCGAGGTCCGGTTTACTCGGCCAGCTTGGATCTGAGTGCGGATGCACTGCACCTTTTGAAAGGACAGAAGACGAATATACAAATCAGCATCTCTGGCCTGACGGGTTATCCGAAAGACGTTCCGGTTGTGCTTGAGAACCAAACGCCGTCAGTCATTTCTCTGAGTAACGAAACTATAGTTGTTCCCTCAACTCAGATTAGTACCACCGGGACAACGACCATCACGCGAACTGCCACGTCGCTCTCAACCGGCGCCTTCAATATTACGGCGACGATCTCACCGTCTGATTTACTTAAACTGACCTCCGACGACACGACTCGTATATCGGCTCCGTCGCCGCCCACAACCGGACAGCAGCCCCAGGTTTCAGGGCTGCCAAGCGGGGTGAGCATCTCGTTTATTAGCAGTGGCAATACAACGGGCACGATTGGTCAAATCACGGTGGATAACAAGTCCTGGCGAAAAGTAGATGTGTATCTCCAACCCTACTTTATCCCCTCTGACGGGAAGTATCAGAGTTACGTGGTGCCGCACACGACAGATTTTACCGTGCCGCCCGGCGAAACTTTCAATGTTCCCATTCTCGGCTATTGCACGGACGTGGGCCGGCCTCCAGTGCCCTCCGGCGCATCCCTCCCGAACGCGTTTCTTCCACCGCCTTCGTATGTGTTGCCTACCCGCGCAAATGTCCCGACTACGGGAATTGTGCCCGTGGTTCCCGGCACGACGGTGCCCGTCTCATCTCCAGAGAGCAAACCTGACCTTGTTTTAGATGCAGCACTTCGAATCATTCCCGCTTTCGATCGCCTTAAGGGCAGCGGACAAATCACGACACCTTTCTCCGGCGATCCTGCCAAGGAGAGGGAAACCGTCATTCAACAGACGATTTGGATTTACACAGGACAGACCGGCGACCAAAAGTACGGCAAGGAAGACGTGCAAAAGGTGCTGGAAACGCAGTACACGACCGCGACGGGCAAGCCGATCACCGAAGCGTCGCCCGAAGTCCGCGAGAAGATCAAGGAAGGAACTAACGATTTTTGGAGTGCGTTCACCTTAACCGGCCGCGAAGCAAAGGTCATCCGCACGCCTGAGACGGAAAAGACTACTCCCGTTGCAGACACTACCGCCCGATCGCGCAAGTGTCTCAGATACCCGGTTGACCCGCAGATCGACAACCGCGTCGGTTGGGATTTGATCGGCGCTCTTAATCGCAACCGCGCCCTCAATCGTCAACCGAGCCTTGGATTCGATCTCAACAACATCCGTTATGACTATCGTGACAAAGTAGCGACGGCTGAGGCCTTCCTCCGATCGTTAGAGACTACGCTGAGCCAGTTTCTCTCGTCGGCCGAAAAACGCGAGCTGGCGCAAGCCTCTGAGGCATCACGGCACGACAAACTCCTCGAACTGATCAAACGCAAATGCGGAAACAAAGGGCTCAACCAAAAAGATGTGCAAAGTTTTCCTAAGTTTCCCCGCGAAGCATTTTCCCCGAAGTCGATCTCTGCGATCCGGCCACCAAAGATAAGAAGAACCTGGCCGATTTCCTGAGCCCGAACTCAGACACCGGCAAAGTCGATCAGTGGTATCAGGATCTGGGTAAGGCCCTCGACAATCTTGGGTTGGGGCCGGCGTACAACGGGCAGAACCTGCTGGCCGCCTGGCAGGACAGCATTGCGCACGATATGGAAAAGATCGCGGACGTCTACAAGGACTTTGAAGAAGGAATGGACGTGGCGATGCAGTTGCAGTACAACCGCACGCGCGCGTGGAACAATCTTGTTTCGGGTCTGGTGACGATCGCGCTGACGGCAATTTCAGCAGGCACCGCCGCTCCGGGAATGGCAATGGCCGCGGTGGCCATCGGTCTCACCGGTTTTGTTTACGAGTCGGGATTGAGTTCGATGGGAGCCGATCCGCTCGCGGCAAAGATCGTGGGTGCGTTACTTACTTTGGGACTGGGCGCCGCGGCTGGATCAGGCGGGCTACTGGTTCGCGTCGGCGAGAGTGCAAAGGACACCGTTAAGGATACGGTTAAGGAGCAAGTCGCGACTGCGCTGCTGCAAAAGGAAGTTCAGAAAGTCGCCATGTCGATGGCGGTGCTCGACGACGACTTTTGGAATGAAGTTATTCAGAAACTAAGCAAGGACTACGATGCGAACGGCATCTCAAGTTTCAACCGCAAACGCGAGCAACTCAAAGCGCAGATTGGCTACATTCTGGACGACATCTGTAGCATCTACAATCGCGTCGCGTTGCTCGTGCCGGCGCTGCAGGCGCAGCTACAGCAAGCTGTGGAGCTATCCAGCAGCGATTACTGGCGGCGAATGTTTCGTGAAGAACTTGATAAGGCTTACTTTAATTGTCCTTGTTGCCAATGGGAGGGCGAGGCCGCGATTTCGGGGAGGTGCAAATTCACTATTCCGCCATTCTAATGAATCCCTGCAAGGCGGCAGTTACACTGCTGCCGAATCTACGGGCAAAGATCAAGGAGTGCTATTTGAAGATGGTGAAGTATCGGAGCCCGACCTTGAAGTTACGGGAGATCTATTCTTGTCAACGATGGCAATCAGAATCAGGAGGAATGCTGCGAAACGAATGAGGTAGATATAACTTCGGCCAGCGCTTCCTTCTGCGGCGAAGATGAATCCAACCTGGTTGACTCCAAGCAGCCAGAATGCCAGCGAGAACATTAGGAAGAGTCGATCCCGCGTTTGTTTCCAAAACCGGAAGAAAAACAGACCGGCGACCAGAAAACACATCATGATCGCCCCGGAAAGAAAGTCATTTATCATTTCGTACAAGCCTCGCTACTCGCGTTAATGCGATGACCTAGCGCGTATCCCAGATCATTCCATAAAGCAATAAAACCAACCCTGAGAGAGTAGCAATATGCCGCCACAGGGATAGGTCGACATTAGGCACCACGATCAAGTCAACGAAGAGGAGGACATTGTTTGCAGTTAAAGCAACGAAGCAAAGGCCACTCCACAGCAAGAGACGTGCTCGCGTTTTGAGATAGCTTCGCAAGAGCATAACTGCGCACGTGAGACTGGTGGCTGCGCAGAGAATGTAGACCGCAAACGACAAGCTACTTTTCCTTCCTAATCCTGAAGGCCTCGGCAAAGTTTCGAATGTTTTCGAGGGGACTCGAATAAATGAAGCTGGTTACCTTGACGCGACGCTCCTTGTACGTTATTGCCAACAGATTGACCGAATGATCCAGCTCCTTCGTGGCCGGACTATAACGATAAGTTACCTCGTGCCCTTCGATGACTGAAACAAAACCTTTGTCTTCAAAAATGGCTAATAACTTTCTCACGATTTCCAGACCGGTGCGAAGTTCTCGATCGATGCGCTCGGCGCTCCATGCGACATCTCTGTTCGCATGTAAGAGGAGCAAGACCTCAAGCTGAAACAGCGTGTCAATGTGCTCAGTGAGAAATCGCTTCACTTCGTCTGGAATGTCGGCCTCAGCCACGCACCGTTCCTCAAAGAGTTAATAGAACCGAACCCGTACAATCAGAGGGTTAATAACCTAAGCTCGCAAAGAAGAGGCTCAAAGATTTGATTAAGTCTCTTCAGCGAATTCGGAGGACAATGTTCGATCCGGATCCTCAGCTTCCAAAGCCGCGCGCGCGTGCGCTCGCACAATGTCGCTCATCGTAAGCAAGCCGATCAATTTGTTGCCGTCATTCCTGCTGATGACAGCGAGTTGGCGAGCCCCGGACTTTTCCATTCTTATCGTTGCCCTGACTAGAGGATATTCCGGCTGCACGTGAGCGGCGTGCTGGACAATGGTCCTGACTCGCTTGTCTGCGCCACCTTCAGCAGCTGTGCGTCGCAGGCGTGTTTCGCTGACGAATCCCACGAAAGAGCCCGCATCATCGACGACGGGGTATGTAGAGAAGTCATCATTCTCGACCTGATGCAGGGCTTCCGAGACTAATGCAGTTGCCGGAATCGTCACGGGATTGCTAGTCATCGCGGCGCCGACCTTTAGTTGTTCAAGTGCATGAGATACGCGCCCACTCCGGTGCGGCAGATAGATGCCGTCCTGATGTAAGAGGGCCTCATAAATCGGAGTGGGCCGGAAATGACGCGCGAGAGCATACGCTGTCATGTTTGAAATCATCAGCGGGAGAATCAGGTCGTAGCTTCCCGTCATTTCGAAGATGATCAGTACCGAGGTAATGGGGGCCCGAATAATTCCAGCAAAGACAGCCCCCATTCCTACTAATGCAAACGCGCCGATTTGGTCGTTGGCATGATGAAACACGCCGCGATCGAGAAAACCAAAAGCGCCGCCAAGCATACCCCCAATGAAAAGCGCGGGCGCAAAGATTCCGCCGGCCCCGCCGCTGGAGTACGAGAAGACCGTGGCAATCAATTTGAAAACACAGAGCGCGAGAAGTGCGCGCAGCGCAAGGTTTCCCGCAAGCGCGTCTGATAGTGTCGCGTAACCACCGCCGGTGATGCCACCCGTCTTTAACCAAGCGATAGCGATCGCTGCCATGATGCCGGTCGCTAACCCTCCGACTCCCGGGCGGGCCCAAGCCGGCACGAGCGACAGTCGCTGAAACGCTTTTCTCAGGCCAAGCAGGGCTTCAGAGAAGACTAATGAGATCACCGCAGCTGCCAGGCCAAGCGCGGCATAAGTGAGTAGTGACGATGTGTGATCAAGGCCGTAATGTTTGGTGATGGTAAAGACGGGATGTTCACCAAGAATGCTGCGTTCGATTACGGCGGCAATCGCCGCCGCAACCACGATCCACGAAAGAACTGCTTGATCGAGATCCCCAACCACTTCCTCAAGCGTAAAAGTAACCGCTGCTACCGGAGCATTAAACGCAGCAGCGATTCCTGCCGCTGCGCCAACCGGCAGTAAGCGTTTGAGGTTATCGCGCGACAAAGCAACGGCGCGGCCCAGAGTGCTCGAAACCCCAGCACAAATTTGCACCGTTGGCCCTTCCCGTCCCAAAGACGATCCCGAACCAATCTGGATGACTCCGATGAGAAACTTGCCGATCGCTTCTATGAAAGGAACGCGCCCACCCTTGATGGCATAAGCGACCTTAACCTGTGGCACTCCGCTACCTCGTGCGCCAGGGACTACGTATTGAAGCAGGGCGCCACTGATCAAGCCGCCCATCGTGGGGATGAGAACGGTCCACCAAATCCACGCTCTGCCTTGGGCGTGCAGCGCCCGCTCGATCAGGCGATTTTCGGTGCCGATAATGGCAAGATGAAAAGTAACCGCCGAGATGCCGCACAATGCTCCCGCGATGAGGGCAACCGCAAAGACTCGATGGTTCTCCGATGGTACGACGCGGAGAAAGACGCGGAGCAGCGCCATGTTCACACTGCGCCAGCGTCCGCTCCATTTGCGAGAGAGGCTAGCTAATGGCATCGGAAGAAAGTGTGCTTAAGGGGGGAAGTAGAACTATAACAAATGCAGTCTTGCGGCGAAACGCGCGCCATTCCAGATCGGGTTCGGTGGAGTGAACGATTCGCAACCTGATGATATAGCGCCCGACCGCACACGTGAAATCTAACAAACGTATCGCCTATTGAGAGAATGTTTGGTCAATGCGCGCTTCCGCCGTCATCTTCAATCGAGACGATAACCAATCCCGCCCCATAAACCACGAGGCCAGTTATCACGCCGAGCCAAAAAGGCGTCATTAACAAGAATCTGCATCCGTATCCACTCATGATCGAGAAAGAAACGAGCGCCAATAAGTGCAACCCCCACGAAATCTGTCGGCCGGTCGTTGAAGCCAGTGGCGATGTCCGTTCAGAAGCGACCGGCAATTTCGGCCGGGGCCGAATCTGAATTCGCACAGACCTTCTTCTTCGAAGCCGTCGAATCGGTACAGGCGGTTGCGAATGAGCTATCCAGCCTCGCTGATTGATTTGAACTGGAAACATTCTTCATACCTTGAGTTCTCGACTCAGTCCGCTTGTGGCTGAAAGGAATCGCTTGAAAAAGTATTGGCCGGGTGAAGAGTCCGCCAGGCGCAGGACATTATTTCGAACCGCAAGGCGCCAGCGGCTTTCCGGCACAAACCATTTTGCTATTCGTCGTCCGGCTTTTTGTATCGCCTCAACATGCGGTTTCATTTTCTGCTGATATCGAGCGAGCGCTAATAAGACCTCATTAGGCGCCTCGGTTAGTTCGCGAGCCAGCACGTACGCGCCTGCGACCGCTAACGAGGCTCCTTGTCCGGCCATCGGTGACACACATTGGCAGGCGTCTCCCAGCAGAACTACGCGACCGCGACTCCATCCGGGCAATTCAATCTGAGAAACTTCATCGAAATAAATGCTCGTGTTTTCTGAGTGCTCGAGTAACTCGGGAATGATCCAACCCATGCTGCCATAAACCCGATGTAGCTCTTCGCGAGCACTGTCTGAGGAAAACGCTTCGATTGGGCGATCAGCCTTGTAAATGAAAAACGTGGCGAGTCGATTGCCACGAATTGGGTAGACGCCAACTTGTCTGCCTGGCTCGGTCATCGTGTAGAAGGCATTTCCGATGTCCAATGATTCAGGGGACTGATTGATAATGAACGCTGCCGTGTAATAACCAAGGAATCGCGCGAATCGTTCCTCTTCACCAAATATCAATTGCCGAACGTTTGAATGAGTCCCGTCTGCGCCGATTACCAGATCAAATGTTTCTGAACCGCCGTCAGTGAACTCAGCCGATACCTTCTCTTCCTGGAAGTGAAGCCAGTTAATCCTGGTCGAGAATCTGATGGGTGCGGCATCCGCAATTTCAAAGTAAAGCACGCGCTCCAATTCGCCGCGCATGAAGTTGAAGTGTCGATTGCCGAGAATATTCCGGAGGACCGGGTATGCTACCGCAACGCTCTCGAGTCCCCGGCCGTCAAGAAAAACCAACCGTGAAATTGGATAATGAATCTCGGCGAGCTTGTCGAGGATTCCGATCCGTTCGCTGGCATCATATCCGGCACCAAAGAAGTCAATCATGTATCCGTCGTCTCGCAAAGACGGCGCCTTTTCAACGATGGTGATGTCATGACCCGTCTGATTGAGGCAGAGACCGGCGGCAAGCCCCGCGATGCCGGCTCCTGAGATCAGGATTCTCATGAGGATTCAACTCCCGAGGCGGGCGGTGGCACGTCACTCATGGTCCTGCTGTAGGCAGCGTGCAGACTTGAAAGGCGGTCCGCGGCGGCTGGGTCATTACGGGCGAGCAACGTAATGATGTCGTCACGTTGCGCCAACACATTCTCCAAACCAACCCGCTGGATTTCGGAAAGATCCGAATTCCCTCCTTGAGCGATCTGATTTCGCAGGGAAGTAAAAAAATCGCTGGCAGCCTGTCGCGCGGGTTCATAGTCACCTCGCCGGGCGTCTATTGCGGCTGCCATCAAACGATTTTCAAGCTGAGCTAAGCGCAGCTCGTGTTGGACCACTTCACGTTCAGCCGCATTGTGCCGAGCTCGCAGCCACATTGGCGTCGCTCCAAGCATGAAGAACCCGATGGCAAGCACCGCGTAGATGCCTATCCTGCGCCATGGCAGTTGAAATCCTGCCGCCTTCGCTTCGGCCGGTTCGGTTATCGCGGAAACCAGGCGCGGCGATTCTTCTCTCGTGCTGACTGCGCTCATTTGGTTCTTTCCCTTTCTTTGATTTCGGACTCACACTTTTGATTCAAAAAGCTCCATTCAAAAGTGTAGTCCGGGACTCAAGAACCAACATCGGAATGATTACTCACTTCTTCTGAGTATTTACACTCAGTTGTGGCGAGATTTCATGTGGTAACGACAACCGCCCCGTGCGCTCTTACATCGTTGCCTTTATACTTTAGGCAAAGATCAATTCGAGATTGTCGGTTTGTCAGCTATAGCTGTCCGGGCGGTGTGTGTTCATGAAAGTAAGCATTCGCGGACGATTACTTCTTCTTACTCTTGGAATTTCTATTCCTCTGGCTTTGGTAGGAGTCTTCGCTTTGAACCGCATGTGGACGATAGGCCGAACTCAACTCGATGATTCAGTGAAGCAACAGGCTGAGCTGGCAGCAATTGCCTTCGAGCATTGGGTCGACTCGCAGCGACAGCCTTTGATTACTATTGCCGCGGTTGCCGGCCACGGGCAAATTAATTCTCCAGGCAACAACCTTCAGTATGTGGTGAGTACGCGTCCCTTTTGGATTGGACTCGATATCGTAGATCAAACGGGACTTTCCAGCACATTGGGATCCTAAGCTTAGAATTCCACGTGGACAAGTTGTCGCGGCCGCTTCTATAGTGTCACCTAAATACTAGTGACTCCAGCGTAACTGGACTGGCCACAGTTAGGCCGCAAATGTAATCACACTGGCTCACCT
>JADMIO011827009.1_pt1 | contig 54930 bp, 56 predicted proteins | sample 8958161 | NCBI WGS metagenome assembly JADMIO01 (sample SAMN16585339, study PRJNA669376) | soil metagenome | isolation source: Crop rotation soil | place: USA: Cullars Rotation, Alabama | collected 2011
CCGCGACAACTTGTCCACGTGGAATTCTAAGCTTAGGATCCCAATGTGCTGGAAAGCTCAGATTTAGCTCTGGAGCGATTGAAGATTAGTGACTGGGGTTCGCACTGCTCGATTATAGGAAAGCTCGTTTCCACCTCACCGATACAGCCTGTGATCAATATGTGGACTGGATTGCCAGTCCGAATCGGAATAGGGATGGCTTGATACTATGCCAAGCCTCTTTTAGTGCGGACAAAACCCGACAGTAAGATTTTTTCGGCCCGTGAGTTCCTTTTTAATGACTCTGAAAAATTCACCGCTGCTCTTTTTAGCTACGGCAATACAGCAAATTCCGCACTTTTAGACTACTCCGCAGAGAAGACCCAATCAGGAATCCGCGAATCAGCCCCGGCAATGAAAGCCGCGAAAGCATCAGTGTGTTTCTTCAATCGGGCGGCGCGCGTAGCTTCGGCTTTGATAATTTCCTGCGCGGCTTCCGACTCACTCACCGGGAGTCGATTGCCCATGTCTTTTCTGACTTGCTGCGTTAATGTGCGCGGCTGCAATACGTCCTCCCGCGAATACTCGCGGCCATATATCTCTCGATAGAATTTAATGTCTGATTCAATGATTGCCTCTGTCATGTTTTCTTCTGTCTTCTCGGCACAGCCGAACCGCTCACTATATTCGGCAAGTATCAATAGCTCTTGCTCTATCCAATCGCTTTCAATCTGCGCCCGAAGATCAATCAGGTTAGGGAACTCGCAATATGCGCCAATCTCCATAACTTCATCGAGGCCAGTCTGGATATAGGCGCGAAGCTTTGCTATCTCATGCAACCGCTCGCGCCTGCGTTCGATCAGCGGCGCGGCTCGCTGCTCTAGGCTGTCAAGGCGGGTATGTAGCCGGGATACCATACGCAAACCCTCATCTCTATGACCGCCTGCAATTCCTCATCATTCATTGACTTGATAATCGCGGCTATCTCAGGCGGGCACCCGCTGGAAAGCGCCTCCAGTTGCTCATCCGTCAATGCGTCAGGCCCGATTGTTTTGATTTGCTCATCCGTCAGTTTCGTAACGTCGAGCGATTGGATTTGCTGGCGCGAAAGCTTTCGCACGTCGAGCCGCCGCAACTGCTCATCATTCAGCCAGGAAACGTCAATGCCTTGCTCTATTTTCGCCATTCGAGATAACAGCTTGTTCATAGCGTTCCCAATGCTGCTTGTACCACTCTTGCCAATCCATGCCTGCCAGAAAATCAGTCATAGCTTCGGATTGATTTTTCAATCGCGGCCACCGAGCGAATACATCTCTAACATACATTGCTGCCTCTGATTCGGCCACTGATAAGCCTGCTCTGAAATCCTCCCATGCCCGCCTGCAAATCTCTCGCTCGCTCGCGCATTCATCTAAGGTAACTTCGCGCCCATACCACTGGCGCGCAAGAATAAATGAGGCGCGTTTTTGTGCTTCATTTATCTGTTCCTCTGTTAATGACTTTACCTGCTTGAACATTAGGTGACACAAGGCGAGAGATATAAGGAAATGCTCACCTACACTGCTTTTGGCTTCATCGAATGTTCGGTCATCGCCCACATATTGAAAGTAGGCGAGTGTTTCATCAAAATCCGTTTTAGTGGTAAGGAAAAACTGTGCGAGAACTTGCCTGCGTCTTTTCGCGCGCTCCAAAGCAGGGGCGACCTGCACTTCAATAGCCGCGATTCGCTTGCTCAAGCTCATAATTTCTTTTGCGCCTTCATTACAGCTTCAACCTCTGCCAATCTGATGGCCAAGTCTTCAATCTCGACAGCCTTGATTGAGTATTCGATGATTGCTTTGGCGGCCATCACTCGCGCTGACGCGGGCACTTGTTTATCCTTCGCAACGGCCCGCAGAGTGTTGACCGCTTTGGTAGATGACTGTTGCAGGCGGGCAATTGACAGGCTCACACTTTCGCGCCTGACAGCCATATACGCGGCGTGAAAGTCTTGATCCTGTAGCCAGCGCCAGAGCGTCGCCTCATCTACGCCAACGGCCTTCGCGGCTGTTCTAATGTTGGCATTCGAGAGTAGAGCGATTATCGCGCGCTCCTGGATAGGAGTCAGCCGCGAGGATAATTCAGGCAGAAGTGTTGCATTGTGTTGCATTCTATTGCACGGCCTCACTAGCCAGTGGCGGATTTTAGCAGCCGCATGGCTGCATTAGACTTATTCATTCTGGCTTCGGCTGCCTTCGCGTCGAGCGTATCGGCTTTAGCTTTTATTGCCCTGTGTGCCTGGATCATCACGCGGACGCGGGCGAGAGAATCGCAGGCCCGCAGGAATCGAGAGTTAGCGCGAGTCAGTTCTTTATCTAGGTACTCGGAGTTTTTATAAGACAAATTACCTATGTCTATGGTGAGCGTGAATGTCAATTCTGCTAGGCAACTGCGAAGGAAGCACATGACAACCCGCTCGATTAATAACTTGACAAGCGGCGAATCATCATCCTCAGTCAGTCTGTCTCTCATCGCGTCAACTTCATGCAGGTAGATTTCAGACGAGCCTGCCTTATGCCCGGCGAGCGTTCGTGTTAGGCTACTGCGCGCAGAGCCTAGCAAGAGATTTGACATCTCAAAAACTTCCTTATGCTTGGCAATGAACTCGCGCAGTTTCGGCAACTGCTTCGCGTCAACGTCAGCCACTCGCGCGAGCGCAGCCATCTCTGAAACAGCAAGTCGCAGTTTAACTTTATCGTCATTATCGGCCATCACGTCTACGCCTCCATTGTCGGTTGTGCTGATGGTAGCCCATAGAAATCAGCACGGCATTTGTCAGTGTATCAACTATGTCGCTGAACTCATCGAGAGATTTATCAATCGCGGTCAAGCTCATGCGCTCGGCTTCGAGTTGCGCGGCCTGCGCTTCGCGTATGGCTTTATCAAGTTCCGCTCGCTTCTGTTCAAGGTCAACGATCATACCGCCGCCGACATACTCAGAAACAACACGATTACCTTCGCGCCTTTTCTTGTAGTAGTAGAGATTGCCGTTGCGCCTTACCTCGACTGCCATAATGAGCCTTCCAGCGTTGTGCTACACTTTTGCGCCTGCCCCGCTTGTTTGCATATTCACCGTACGGATTATAACACAAACAGTTATTCATATTGTGAATACAACGAAACAAAAAAACTACATCACCGCCGTCAAATCATCGTGTATAAAGTCTAAAGTTTGCCCGCACTCACAATTTATAAAAGGAGTCGTGCGCACGTCTATGAAAATCGATTGCATCTACTCTGCCCGCTCGCGCGCTCGTGTCTCAGCATCGCAGACGATCCGGCCCAGGCCAGTGAAGACGAGATAGCGCCTCGCGCACGAACAGCGCATGGTGTATTCAATCGGTAAAGCGCCATAAGGTGGAAGACCGATTATCATGCATTCATCCCTAAATAGTTGCCACAACCGCAGATCGTGCTTGGCGCTTCGGTTTCGTTTGTGATCCTTTTGCAGACGAGCGTGTGGAGGCGGTCTCATTTTGAGCAGGGTCAGATTCAGCGGGTGGCTCAACATCTGGCGTGTAATCGAGCAATACCGCAGGCCCGGCTTGCAGTACATTGCAAAGCGTGTTCAGCGATTCAAAGCTTATTGCCTTCGCTGTGTCGTTCCACAGTTGGTAACAACTGGTTACACTCAAACCTGTGAGCTTTGCCAGTTGCTTGGCGTTCTTAATGCCCCGCCGTTCCGCGATTTCCCTAATCTTTACTTTCATCATAGCCTCGCAATATACCACTGGTCTGGTTTTCCACCTAGAGCGAACAGCACTAGAGCGGTTTGCAATTGAATTTACTGAGCAACTCACAGAAAATAGACTGGATGAAATACTATTCCAATGATTTGCGGCGCAGCATCGTCGCTGCTTATGAAACCGGTGAGTATTCGCAAGAGGAGATTGCTCTCCTATTCGGCGTTTGCCAGAAGACCGTCAGCAATCTCGTTCGTCGCAAAGCCGAAACCGGCTCCCCTGACCGCCTGCCACACGGTGGTGGTCGTCAGCCTCACATGGATGACTCGGCCCGACAGTTCATTAATAAATTGGTCAAAGAAAACTCTCACATCAGCTTGTCGCAACTGTGTCAGCGACTTGATCAGCGATTCAACAAGAAAGTTTCACAAGCGACTATGTGCCGAGCCCTGGAAGTGCTCGGACTGCCACGAAAAAAAAGACTCTCCATGCAAGTGAGCGAGACAGCCAAAGAGTCCAGCAAGCACGTGCCGACTACGAGCAAGAAACGGCAGAGCTAGAGCGGCGACGCTACAAGTTCATTGATGAAAGCGGCTTCAATATAGCTATGACACCAATGTACGGGCGAGCACCGAGTGGAGAGCGAGTGGTAGGCAGTGTGCCGAAGAATTACGGCGAGAATCTGACGGTAATCGGGGCGCTATCGGTCAGCGGTTTGCAGGCAGTGATGACGGTCGAAGGAGCAACCGACGGGGACGTATTTCGAGCCTATGTCGAGCATGTGTTGTGTCCGACGCTGCAAGCTGGAGACGTAGTAATCCTGGACAACTTGGGAGCGCACAAAGTGAGTGGCATCCGTGAAGCGATCCGGAGAAAGGGTGCGGAGGTAATCTATCTGCCACCGTACTCACCGGACCTCAACCCGATAGAGCAATGCTGGTCGAAACTCAAGACAGCGGTGCGATTAATAGGAGCAAGGACGCGAGAGGGACTTGAAGCGGCGGTTGAGCAAGTGATCAAAACGATTTCAGAGGCCGATGCACTGGCTTGGTTTGCTCATTCCGGCTATCAAGTAAATTGATTTGAAATCCGCTCTAAGTACCAACTTTAGTATAGCACACGCTGCAAGCCCTAATGCTAAACGCTCCTGAATCCTCGTAAAATCACAATATAATAAAAATCTCAAACTGAAAAAATCAAAAATAAGTTTCAACTTTGGTGCGACTTCGCTTGACAGATAGTACCAAGTTTGGTACTATATCGTCATCGTAATTGAGTTGATTGACAAGTAAGCGCGAAGCGGTCAGGTCGGAGTTGAAGGAATAACCCGAAGGGCGGCGACGAGCGCAAAGCGAAGTTGAGTAAGACACTCACACGCCGACAACACGCAATCAAACGAAGTCAGGCAAAAGATTAAAGGCCCGAACGCGCCAACGTCCGAGCCTTAATAACCGGGATGCGGAAACATCCCAGAAAGAACAAACTAACATGACAATCTTAAAGAATTATCTCTCCGAAGTCTACAGCGAAGAACTCTATGCTGGCATCAGCGAAGCCGACTACAACGAAGTGATGGCCGCTAGTGCTGTTGAAGACGGCTGGCAGGGCTACAGCGAATGGTCAGCAGAGCTTGAGCAAGGCCAAATCATAGACACACCGCGCGGTCAAATCCTCATCAACAAGGAATGCGCGCATCCGGCTTGTCTCACTACCCGATGCGAGCGAGATGTCAGAGTCGGAGGTATTGCCATATGACTATCTGCTACCTCTGCCAAAAGCCAATCACCGCGCAGGATGAAATTGAATACCATCACCCGATCTATAAGAGCAGGGGCGGCGTTGAAGTCGTCCCCATACGCATCAAGCTAAGGCCCCACCCGATAGCAACTGAAAACTCGACGGGGCTTTTTTACGCTTGTCAATTCGACATCCCACACCTATACATCGCCCTATTAGCTTTATCACACCTTTCAACTCTCTGACTGATCTCATCGCTGTTACAAACTGCGGCGCTAGCATTTGTACTACCTTCCCCGCCTTCATCATGCTTGTCTCCTCATTCCTCCATCCGCTCATTATCACTATCCAATGCTGTATCAACATCCCTAGCAACTTTGCATACACCTCGCACAATATTCTCCACTCCTTCTTACTTCTCCACTCATCTATCCGCCCCTGACTCTTCCACATCTTGAATATCAACTCGATCTGCCATCTGGCCCTCGCCAACGCATACACTTCTTTTAGCTCTAACTTCTCCTCCTCTACGTTCGTCACCTAGACTGACCATTCGGCTAGCTCTAGCGACTCCTTCTTTACTTGCCTACAGTTGCGCCTCGCTTTATCTTTCAAACGACGCCTTCGCTCATCGGCTACTTGTTTGCTCACTTTCACAGCAACTATCCGGCACTCCACTTCCTCAACCTGCCCGAGTTTGATTCTTGTGTCTATCGTCTCGCTTTTCTGCGCTTTCAGGAACTCTAAGATCGTTGATTTATTGCCGGAACTGTCTATTACCTTAGTCGTTGATTTCACCCGCGTGATCCAGTAGGCCCGCTTCTCATCGATCTGGCGCATCAGTCTGAGGTCGAAGTAAGCCATGTCGGCAAGGCGCAGCGAACCGGCCTCGACTGAGCCCCTGTGCAGCAAGCCTTTAGTATCGTGAGTCTGACCGCTATGGAGGTGAGGGCCTAAGAGCCTGCCCGTGACTAGATCTAACCCGACCTCGATTTTCAGAGAAGAAGTTTTGCCCGAACTACCGCCGCATCCTGCCCACTCGCAAAGCAATTCATCAGGCAAAACGATGATAGAGGTATCGATCAGATAGACGCTGCTGAATCGCTGCAGGAGAGGGACTGTGACCGGATCGGCTGCAAAAACATATTGCAAAGCTGCTTCTAAGACAAGCTTCAAACACTGCGGGGCTTTCCGATTGAAGCGCTGGTCTAAAGCTTGAGCAGAAAGGTTGGTCCCGGCGAGTGCGGCGGTCTGGGTAAGTTGTTGAAGAGAAGCCGAAGGTTAGCAAGCCAGCCCAAAACGAGAGTCTGAACGAAGAGTTCAGGAGAAAGTTTTGACCTACGCAGAAGAAAGCCGCTCTCAAGACCGGCAAGACTGGCCGACTGCGAAAGTAGATTTTGCAAAGCGGTAGGGAGGTGAGATAGTGTTGGCATAAAAGAAGCTCCTTCGTCTTGTGTTTGTCGAAAAACCAATAATAACGAAAGAGCTTCTTTTTCAAATCCTTATCAATTTACATCCTTAGCTTGATGCGTATGGGGCGGCGTTGAAGTCGTCCCAACTCACAAGCGATGTCACCGAGCGCACCACAGCAATAAAGGTGACTTCCGAGGTGGGGGCAAGCTCAGTTCATTATCGAGGGCTTGGGCATTCAATCTAAAGCACGTCAAAGACAATCCCGCTTTCAACTTTGACCGCTCTTACTATCTTGCCAATTACGCACACTGACCGGAGCAAGGGCCGCACATCAAGCGGCCCGCTTCACTGATGAGGAGAGACAATGAGTGCAACAGCAACAGCATATGAAAATCTTGCAAACAGCACCAACGAAGGCCGCGCACTACTGGCGAAGATCAAAGCAGATTCAGTCTATCTGGAAACTGCCAGCAGTTTCAGCGAATGCCTTTACGGTGGCCGATTGATAGACGAACTCGATTTGCCGCGATTGAAAAATGTGTGGCTATGCACAATAGACGAGCGCGAAGAGTTTGAGCGACAAGCCAACCCACCCGCAGGTTATTGCTTTGAATGCGGCATCAAGCTTGCCGGGAATTCTTCGCAGTGCGGAGCGTGCAAGGAAGGCATACCAAGCAGGCCAGCAAGATTCGATCACTCAACCAGCATAGGCAACAGACTTCACTGATAACAAGCGGGGCTGCGACCGCTACAACGCAGAGGAAGATTATCACCATGACAAAGGAAGATTACTTGCGCGAATATTTTGGCGAACCCATCAGCATTTACACTGACGCGGACGCGCTGGGTGACGGCACTCTGGTTGACATAACTGCGCTCAAGCTTGCTTTCGAGTCGTGCGGTCAACCGAATGACTGGCAATCTGTTCTGGGCTGTGCAGCCCAATTACAGGTTGAACGATGAACAGATTGCAAAATTCTTCGCAGAATGCAACGAAGACGAGGAGCCTGTTAACTTCGATCATCAAGCATTCACGCTTAATTTCACAGAAAGGTTGAAGCAGGCCACAGGCAACGGGCGAATCAGATATGTCAAGCCTGATATGTGGCTTGTCGAAAATGAAATAGGCGGATGGACTTTGATGAATCCCAGCGATTATTGAAAGTCTAAAAGATTCGGCCTACCCTGTCAGGCAATCACATCCTTTTGCCAGTTGTGATATGCCGGATAGGGCAGGCCGCACTAACAACTAAATAGCAGGGTGAGCTTGTAAGTATGGCTACCCATGCCATAAAATCGGCTCACTCCGTTTTGTCCATTCTTACGAACGGAGTTTAACGATAATGAAGAAGACGAGAGCGAACAGCACAAGGTCCGGCTCGGCTGCATCGGCAAGGCCGGGAGATGTGCGTCCGCTTGAGTCCTTTGATACCGCAGTCATCATTTGCACATCCGAGCAGCCCGCGCCGCAACCAGAGCAGCGACCGCTGACGCAGGAACCCTCGCAGTACGCGCCTCCGGGCTTCACATGGTCGGCAGACACGGGAAGGGAAAGAGAGAACAGCAAAACTAACAGGCATACAAATCGCTTAATCATAGGTTTAGCCTCCATTCAAAATGAGTTGATAGCCCACCTATCGAGGCAGGCCGAAATTGCCTACACGCTGCGACAACTTGATAAGGTTGAAGCTACTGGCAGGCAGCTAGAGCATATACACGCGCCGGTTGCCCGTTTCTGGCAGGGATTAGCGGCACAACAACAGGGCAAGGGTAATCTAGACCACGCGCAAAAACTACTTGAGTACGCGGCAAGCCATGCGCCCCGAAACTATCAGGCCCGTGCATTGTTCATACTCGGCTCAGTCGCAGAGTACAGAGGTGATTATAAAGCAGAGGCTGAGTTCTACCATCAGGCACTAAGCCTCAATACGGGCGACCTGTTTACTACCGTAGAGGGCAACCGCGCGTTGGCGATCCAGGCATCAATCGAAGGCGACCGCAGGCAAGCCATCAGCCTGTTAGAACGCACGTTGCCGCTCGCGCACTACTATAGAGCGCGCAGCCCCTACATTTACCTGCAATCGCTCAATAGTCTTGCCACTGAATATCGAGAAGCGGGCAGACTACAGGAAGCGCTCACACTGGCGCGAATAGTTTGCGCTTCACCGCTGGCAAGCATTTATCCTGAGTTCGGAATTACGCGAGACAAGACAGAACGAAAGATTCAAGAGCGCGAGCGCGCGACTGTCATCGTTGTAGTTCCGGCTCGACCGACAGAGCAACGGCCACAGTCAAAAGTTATCATCCGTTTTCAATACGTCGAGTTGCGCGCCCGACGCCGCAGTTTCAAGCCGACCATCGGACGTGCGCCAGTAATCCGCTCGATAATTGAGCGGGTGGCGACGGTTGCGCCGATCCACGCCCCGCCTGCCTTTTTGCTGTAACCGGATAAATTTATAAACCCTCAAAAAAAGGCAGGGCCGAGGTTTGCCCATCGCCTGGAAGCTATGAAACAGACCCGGCCCGCTTCCCAGTAGATGTGTGTCTACTAGAAAGGCAATGGTATGAAACCACATATTGATTTTAGGAAACAAGCCACAACGGAAGATGTTGAAGGATTCATTAACACGCTGACCTTGCTGCTAGAAGGCGATAGGCTTTCCGACAGCACAAAAGAAACCATCAAACAGGTGTTGTGTAATGCAGGAAACACAACCGACGAAGGGGAAATCACTAACCCTGACAGCATCAGGGCTTGGCTTGCCCATGCTTTGAACATAGATGGCTTAGAGGCTGCGGATAAAAGCGAAGACACAACCGATAAAGATGATCTTGTGACCTTTCAAGATGAGGCCGAAACACAGGGAGCGGGAACCATTAGCCTGACCCTAAAAGGCGTCACAGAGGAGGGGCTTTGTGACCTCGCTGATATTCTCGTCAAGCTGCGCGAGATGATCGGCGAAGGCCCGGACAAGGCGAAGAAAGCAGGCGATGAGGTAGGCAGACTACTTGAGCTAGTCTTCCGGCAATCCCGGTCATATCGTCAGGCTTTCAGAATCTACGCGAACCGCAACGTTTTAATAGGAGGCGGCAACCCGGATGACTATATCAGCGAGTTAGCTGATAGTTTGTTGAAGGGCTAAGATGTAACAGTCGCAGAGGGATAAAGGATAGGATTCCACAGCAAAGGCTACAAGGACAGCCAGATGTAAGTGAAGAATTCCACAGAGAAGAACAAGCAAGCGAATGAAAGCGAAGGGCCGTAATGCGAGCGCGGCCCATGCTTTTAATCGCGAGATGGTTGTGATATAAATTGCGCCCTGGTCGGATCGGAGTTGGAAAGAAAATAACGGTTTATACATCAGACAAAGAGGTAAAATAATGCGTTTTTTATAAAGACGTAAAATAACGCCTCTTTTACGAGGCATACTAATCAGTTAGGCATCTAAGGAGGTTCGCAATAATTCAGACTATAAGTACTGCTCCACAAATCTCATGTTGCAATTGTAGATAGCAATTTAATATAACGCCACTCTGGCTTAGGTGAGTTTAACTATGGACAAAGAAGAATTGCCTTTTTGGCTAGGGCTTATTCAGAAACCTCCGTTCTTTTCAGATATAGTTGTGGAAGTTATCATCAAGTCAGTCCTTGGTACTATTCTGATTATATTAAGCTTACTAGGCTTCTCTACAATCGGCGACGAGGATAAAGAGCGTGCTTTATTTATTGCTTACTCAGCAATCTTCTTGGGATTGGGTTTTCTTTGCTTTTATAGCCTATATAAGAACTATTTTGGTGCTCCCCGTCGCATGTGGAAAAGGTTGCATTCTAATAATTCAAAAGAGAGATTAAATGCCGTTAAAGAACTTGCCGAACCAGGGAATTGGTACAAGATAATCCCATTAATTCATGCATTGGGAGATGAAGATCATGATGTGCGGTCGGCGGCACGTTTAGCTATTCACAAGACTGTAGGCTTTGAACGCGAGAAGATGCCAGTAGACCTTCCATACAGAATCGAGCCGGTGGATTCACTGATTCCCCAGATTAAAACAATCATTAGACTTAGATACGAGAACACACTGAGCAAATTAATTGATTTAGCCCTCACAAAACTCAAAATCGGACCTACACAAGTGACAGTAAGACATCACGAGCATAAAGCAGATGATTGTGATTTTGATTATGATATAACGTATGTACACGATGCTATAGAGTTAGACGGGATCAATATATTCCATGGGGTCGGAGGTCATTTGGTCGATGATATTTACTTAAGATCTAATGGCAAAGTAACTCTGGGCAAGAGCAAGTACCACCCCCAAGGAGGGCGGATTGTAGAATTGGTTGATAAGGAAGCAGACAAACTCGAAAATTGGCTTAGGACCAAAACGATAGACGCGCTTGCATTTCGTATAATTGTAGAGGAACTTCGCCAGCCTAAAGGCTAACTTGTAGAGACTACCCCGATTCAATCGCGCTATAAAAGATGCCTAACAGTGGTTCGACCGGAGCGCGCGAAGCGGGTTTCTTAACATATCTTCAGTACCGTTCGCGCGCCCGGTTAGCTCGGTCGTTAGGCCGTCGCAGATAGAACAAATCATAATAGTGTTATATGGAGGATTGAAATATTATGACTCATAAACCCACTGTATTTGTTTCTTATTCTGGTAGTAGGGATTTTCTAGTAGTTCTTCAGAGTCAACTATTTTCAAGTTTTGAAACAATTGTTAGTGAATGGAAAGACCAAAGCGGAGTTGAGTTGAAATCTAAAGTGCAGACTGATATAGAAAATGCGGATATAATACTTGTAATCTGGACTAAAGCATCCAAGAATTCTGCTTGGGTAAACCAGGAAATCGGTTACGCTTTCGCTCGAAAAAAATTAATTCTGCCCGTAGTTGAAAAAGGGTTAGAACTTCCTGCATTTTTATCAGGACTAGAATACGAGCCTTTAAATCCACATAAGTTGGATGTTACTGCGGCAAGGACTACCCTTAGATTGACAGCGCTTTCACAATTACCTCAAACTCTTATTTTCAACACCTATCAGGAGTATGGAGATTGGTGGCTAACAATTAATGAATCAAGGTATGTAAAAGATTTTGCTTACTGGCAAACGCCTCACGATATATGGTCTGCAACAATGATTCCTGATGTTCAAAAAAGTAAAATTACATATAAAATCCTGATAAGAGGCAATACTGAGTTTGACCGTCAGACTGTTAGTTTATATAAGGACTGGGACGATATTGCAATATGTGGAGCCACCGAATTATCACTGAATGATGAAGTATACATTCTTGGCGATCTAGTTATAGAGGCTCATTGGGATCCTGATTTTCGATCAAGAATAACTACCTTTTTAGAAAAAGAGTACACAGGGGATTTGGATCATTTTATTAAATGGTATTACAAAGTCTCGCAGCAAAAAACGAGAATTTATATAGGTATAAGCTTTAATGCTGAATTAGCATCAAGCTATAAAATCCTTTTCGAAAACCTTATCAAAAAGTATAACAAAACAAATTTTAAAACAGTGAAAAACAGGCAAGGAAAATAATGGTAAACGACGATAAGAATGATTCTAGCCTGCTGCGAGGCGGCCTAACAGTCGCTATATGAAAGTACGTTCCTGTAGTAGACTGGGGCCGCCGCGAGACCACCACGCGAGCATTGCTACTACCAAGAGCATTGAACTGAATTATCCCTTGTGATATATATCGCCTGCCTTCAGGGAGGGAGTTTGATACGTTATTCAAACTGTTCTAAGTTGCACGGCCCACTGCTTTAACGCATTAAGCATATACCCCTGAGTCGAGGTATGAAACCGGAGCAATGCCATGAGCGTGTTGCTATCGTGAAATCAATCATGTGTATATCTGCTTTATAATTTGCATAAATGCTTCAAGTTAGTTGTTCAGTATAGTACCAATGCTAAAAAGACTGGTGATTCTGCTGTTGGAATTTGGAGCAGGTCTCGGTGGCAACTTGACTGCCGGAGCCATTCAAGGAGAAGTGTGGCAGAATGTATTTACACCGGGACGTATAGTAGGGACGGCAATTGGCATTGGTCTGATGTTATTACTCCTAGCCTCATTAGAGAGTGATAAGGTTCTGCGATGGAGTTGGCGTTGGCATAGGTTCTGGTATCTATGGGAGATTCGGAAAGATACGGATTTGCAAAGGTGGGAGGAAGATTTTGCATACTTGGAAATGACCCTTCGAGCAATAGAGTCCCATACCTCAACTCTAATAATCGGAAAATCAAAATCGGAAAACCAAAATTCTTTACAGAAAACGATCACCCGTCGAGATAAGACTTCTCATAGGCTTTTGATTTTGGGAGATCCTGGCTCAGGGAAAACGACTGCAATGCAATGGCTAACATTGGAATTGGGACGCTCTGGCACACGACGATTGGGCTTCGCATCGCCTATGCCCATTCTAGTGCAATTAGGTAATTTCCAAGCAGAAAGTATGCTGGAATATATAGGCGAAGCAATGTGTCATCAAACAAAGAGGCGAAGCGGTAAAATTCTTGCTAAGGGGATAGAAGGGTTACTTGAACGGGGACAATTGGTTTTGCTGCTTGATGCACTAGATGAAGCATTGGGTGGGCGACGAGAACTAGTATTAGCGCAGTTAGCTGATTTATTAAACAGCAAAACTTTTAAAGATACTCCTATAATAATCACTGCTAGGACGCGAGAAGACCCTGGTGGACGACTCATAGGACTAAAGGTCTATGAAATCCAAGAGCTTACTGACAAATCCGTAAAGAAAATAATTCGAGCCTATTCTCAATATTCGCACGCAACAGAAATTGAAGACCTAGTCACAGGCAGACCTTATATAGATTGGTTCTCAGGCAGTAAGAATTATCACGTAAAAGAAATCAAAGAGCGATTAACAGGGCTGGGCTTATTAGGAACCCATGGTCTAGCGCGAAACCCATTTTGGCTCCGACTGATACTAGAAAATGGTGCCTTTGAAGGAAATAAAGGGCGTATTGTACACAAAGCAGTGAATACACTACTTGAGCGAGAGTGGAATAAACCGATTGCTCAACGTTCATGGGAACATGTGTCGCCTAAAGAGGAGCAGTTACAAGAAACGATGCAAGCATTAGCTTGGCTAGCCTACCGGATGTCCGTAGAAGAGCAAACAGCGATTGATTTAGACAACGCGCTAAATATGTTAAATACCTGGCTGACAAATCGAGTGGGATTCTCTGCCCTAACACCACAAGATATTTTAGGTCTGGCACGGGATGCCCAATTGCTAAATTACGATGCATCTACAACAAACATTAGATCACTTCCAATGCGATTCAGGCATAGATTGTTGCAGGAGTTTCTCACCGCTTGGGCGTTGAATATACATACAGAGCTTCTGACACAAGATTTGTTGACGCAAGCTGTTGGGAATAATGAATGGCGAGAAACCCTTCTAATGCTCGGAGGATTAGTAAATAATCTCGAAGTTTTAATACAGACTATTTTAGAGAACAATCCCACTCTTCTAGGAGTAATATTGTCAATAGGGTTATTGCAAAGTGTAGATGAATTGAATAAAAACATGGCTCAGAAATTAATAATGTTTTTCGCCGAAAACCTGCGCCAAAGCTTTACACAAGAGCATAAAAAAGCGATAGTCGAGATGGCTAGGTTAGCTCATCGAGTTTTCATAGAAGTACTCTTTAATCTCCTCCATAATTATGAGCAACAAATTAAAGTAATAACCATTGAGTTATTGAAAGATATAGGTAGTGAAGAGTCGGCAAAGGTTTTGATTGGATTACTAAAGGATACTTTCAATTCGGACCTAGTATCTGGCGCTCTGGTTTCTATTGGAGAACCAGCCGTTAAACCACTTATAAAAGAAATGGGGAATCGATGGGATTGGTTGATTCAAATGAAAGTAGCGGTTGTTTTAGTGGATATTGGCCAACCAGCGGTTGAGCCTTTAATCAATGCGCTCCATGAAGAGGGCGGAGGAAGTGCAGCTAAAGTCTTATCTAGGTTGAGAGATAGACGGGCAGTTGAACCCATCATCACTATGCTGCGGAGCGTGGGCTTTGAATATCGACAGCAAGCCGCTGAGGCATTAGGCGATATTGGAGACGTACGCGCGTCTGGACCGCTGATTGAATCATTAAAAGATAAAATCCCGATTGTACGCATCAAATCGGCTGAGGCATTAGGGAAGATTGGTCATCAGAAAGCAATTGAAGGGCTTGTTGGAGCATTAAATGATACATTTTGGCAAGTACGAAAGAATGCAGCCGAAGCTTTGGGTAAAATCGGGAATGATCGTGCAACTGGGCCTCTGATCAACGCACTACGTGATGCATACAAGGGCGTGCGACAGAGTGCAGCAGAGGCTTTGTGCAAAATAGGTATGCCAGCAGTTGAACAATTGATGCAGTCTGTTAATGATAATGATTGGCGCGTGCAGACAAGTATTATAACAATCCTCGGCAAAATCGGCGACCAAAGACCAGTTGGTGTGCTTGTAGAAATACTAAACCAAGGCAACTGGCGAGTACAGCGGATTGCCATAGAAACACTTGGATTGATTGGTAACAATCAAGTTCTATTTTACCTAGAGCGGTTTCTACGTGAGGCCAACCAAAATTCTATTAAGGATGAAATTCTGATTGATATAACTAAGAAAGCTATTATTTTAATAAGAAAACGCTGTGGCTCAGAGTAAGAAGAAGCGATGACAGCTTTGCGGTGACTCAAGAAAAAGAAGAAAGTAGATACCGCTGGAAGTTGCCTGATTTTATGTTTAAAAAGCGCAGCCTCTGTATGGTAGCTTGGAATCACTAACGACCGATCTACCGACAGGAGGAGCGCCATGACCACTTCTAAGTATGTCGCTTTCGATGTTCACCAAGCAAATGTTTAGGCTGCCGTGATAGCCGCCGCGAGACAGCCGCGCGAGCATCGCTACTGCTAGGAAGGAATAATCGCAAGTGACTGGAGGAACGGCTATCGCTTTAGGGGAGAAACATAATCCTAAGCATGGGACGGCTGTGAGACCAACGCGCAGACTGGTAGACGTACTCAGGCATAGCATAAGGCTTTAAAGGGATAGATAGGTATTCATTGTTGATTAGTTAGCAATATGAAAACTCAGGAATTCAATAATCCATTCAATATGTAGTTGCTCAAAACAAACTGCTTGAGTTATAGAATAGCGGGCCAGTCACATCAAACAAGAAAAGAGGACTTCCTGGATGGTTCAAGAAGGGCAAAAAATCCCAAAGATAATCGGCTTCCCTGATTTTGATCCGCTTAGGGCTAAACAAGCGTCGGACAGTGAAGTGGCCATTAAAGCTCTCAAACGAGAATTAACTAACATTTTGGATTCATATGTTGGCTGGTATGATCCCTTCGCTGAGTTGATTCAAAATGCTCTTGATTCGCTTGAAGAAAGAGCAAGCTTGGACGAAGCTGGATTCATACCCACAATCGGTATAGTAATAAACATCCAAGATAATTCTATTATCGTAACCGATAACGGCATGGGACTTTCAAAAGAGAAGTATGAACAGTTTCTTGCACCTAGCTTTTCATTTAAGTCTGGCAAGACTCGTGGCCATAAAGGGGTTGGTGCTACTTATCTTGCTTATGGGTTCAATTACATCCAGATATCTACGAAATGCGGGGACTTTTCAGCTACGGGAAAGATGGTCAACGCTCGTAAATGGTTAGGTGATGAAAATCCGGCGGGAAATCCTAAGATTCAACACGATCCTAACGGGCCGAATGATGAGACATTCAATACATATGACACTGGCGTGTCTGTTTGCCTGAAGTTTGATAAGACTACACATCCTGGTGATTTGAGCTGGATAAAGGCAGAGACGGCAGAACAGTGGTTTGTTATTCTTTCAATTAAAACAGGGCTTGGAGCTTTTTTTGCAAATGAGAAAATCAAAATTAGCTTATCAGTAATAGATAGCAAGGGAAGCGCAACCGTCAAAGAAAAAATTGGCGTACAGTATTTTTGGCCACATCAAGTTGTCAACAAAGCCCTGTCTCTTCAAGCTCTGCAAGAAAAACAGGACGAACTGTACTCACTCAAGGGCAAAGGATTTAAACTTCCCTCAAGTATGACGAACTTAGATGCGATTTACGATACGTTTTCGTTTGAGGATTTAGAGGAAGTGATTCCTCTCGATGAGAACGAATTAGAGCTACTAATCAAATATACTCCTACTCTTTACTTTTGCTATGTTTATTCTGCAAAAGTATGGCAGATAGCAAATGAAAACTTACAAGTACGCCAAAGTGTACATATCATCGCCCCTGGCCTTCAAGTTGCGGCCAACAATATGCCACAGGGCGAGCTGATACAAATTCCATTAACTCGAAATATAGGCCGACAAAACCAAATACACGTTGCTATCCATTTTGATAATTGTCGCGGGGATCTTGGACGAAAGGGTTTTCAAAAAGAAATTGTTGAATTTGGCAAATCGGTAGCGCGCAAACTTATAGAAAAGCCGATCCAGAATCTCCGATATACGCTCCGTCCAATTACAGGCGTAAAGGATGATCTAACGCGAGAGAATGCTATTGATGAATGGAAGGACGAAATGGAGGGACATGAGAAGGAATATCCTCTACGACTTCAAAATGAAAATTTCTTTATCCCAATGAAGCAAGTAGCAATTACCTCCGTGCCAACGAGAGAGCAGGATGTTATTGCACTCTTCAATCAATTGATTGCTGGGGGCGTCATTAGAGGTATACGCATCATGTCTACAAACGAGCGTTTCACATATGATGGGATGTATCGCATTATTTTTAACCTGCCTTCAGAATTGCACATTTATGATACTGAAAAGAACCCTTTAGGTGTAACAAAAGACTATGTTGACAATGCTCTTGAGTCTAAAGATTTCTTCGTGAGCAAGCCGAAAATCTTAGAATACAAGTACTCGCTTGATGCATTGGTTGAAGATGTGGGGAATGGGGATAAGAGTGCTAAGGATATAGGCTTAGTTATTGTTTGGGAAACCGGGAATGACTATAAAGGAACTTACTTCATCACATCACTGCTTGACCCAGATAATTTATGGCAAAGACAATACCACGGAGTTAGTCATGTAATGACTAATACTATAACTGGGCAGAGGGAGATGGATCTAATCGTAATTAAAGAACTCATTGATTTTCTTAATGCTCCTGAATCCACTATTGAAGCACAACGAGCAAAGTATGACAGTGAGTAATATAGCAATAGAGTTTATCTCACGGTCCGCTTCTCAGCTAAATAGCCCTTTAGGGTTAGGCATATCTAAGCTGCTTATCCTGCTGGTTTCTTCTTGGGCTTACAGACCCCACACGTCCCGCCTTCCTTAGCGCAGTGCTTACAGTATTCGCACGTTGAGCAGGCTCGGCATGGATTCGCGCCGGTGCATTTTGCGCCTGATGCAAGCGCGTGTGGGCTGAGATCGTCGGGAAGAGTAAAGGCGGCAAGACTTAACAGTAGAATAAGTGATACCAAGTTTCATAACAAAGTAAGATGACTCATACAGTCGACCACCAGTGGTAACTCGTAAGAGCCGCAACTTGTGTGGGCTGCTTTGAAATAGACTTGCAGCGAGCACAGATGATTTGCTCCAACTCATCCAGACTCTCCTGCGTTCGGTTCGCCACCGGCTCTTTCACCATCGGCCATAGACGCTCTGCAGGATTTAATTCCGGGCTGTAAGCTGGCAGCCCAACTACAGTGATCCGCTCAGGCACCCTCAGTGCTTTTGCTCGATGCGCTGTTGCTCCGTCCATCACCATTACTATGCGCTTGCCTTTCGGCTGCGAACTTGCGAACTCATCTAAAAACAACTGCATCATCTCTGCGTTCAGGTAGGGCAGTATTGCCCAGAATACCTGCCCGCTCTGAGGATGCACTGCTGCATATACCCAGAGCCATTCATATCTCGGATAAACAACCGCTTGCGGTCGCTGTCCTCGCTTCGCCCATACCCTTCGCAGTATAGGCTTCAGGCCTAGCCTCGCTTCATCTTCCGCCCAGACCTCAACTACTTCATCCGGGTAGGCCTGCTTTAAGTCGGCAACTGTTTGAGCCAACTTTTTTTCAGTGCCTCCTGCTCATCTGGGCTCGCCTTCTTGCGGTGATGCGGGCGAGGCACTTGCAATGTGAAGCCGAGCCTTAGCATCCACCGCCAGGCAGTGGTCTTATTGACAGTCACGCCAGTGCGGTCTTTGATCCAGCCGATTACTTTAGGCGCAGTCCATAGCCCTCCATCCGGGGCAGGCCCATGCAGGGCTTTGTCCAGTTCTTTGGCCGCGTCCTTGTCCAGATGCGGCTTGCGTCCGACCGACTCACCCTGTTGATTGGGCACAGATTCAGGCCCCTTCTGGTTATAGCGACGCGCAAGCTTAGTCATCCAGGCGCTGGAGCGACCGACACGGCGAGCAGCTTGAGCGGCCAGCTCGCCGGTAGAGATCATATACAAAGCACGCCAACGGAGTTTCTCTTGAGGGTGGCGGCAGTCTCTGTATCGCTTGTAAAGCTGAGAGGTAGTAAGGTGCGGTTTTAGCTTTATTGGTTCAGGCATAGTTTTGTTTTATACTACCTTACTTTATTGCGCAACTCGGTATGACTCGACTTTATCCATTTTGGTCTTTGAAAAAGTAACGGCAGGCCGCATAAGCTGATGAAGAAATCTCGACCAAGAGAGGTCTTCTGTATGCTGACACTGCCTGCCGAGTTGTTGAGCTTAATTGTAGTCTTCGCTCCGCTGTTTACCAAGCCGGTTTTCCAACACGCCAAACTGCTCTTGTTGGGAGCTATTCTTGCGCCCAATAAACGCACTGTCACTTCTTGTTTGCGTGCGGTCGGCTTGAGTCAGGAGGCGCACTTCCAGAATTACCATCGCGTCTTGAATCGGGATCAATGGAGCACTTTCGTAGCGGCCCGCCTTCTGCTTGGACTGCTTGTCGCGTTGCTGCCAGCGGGCAGCAACATTGTCATCGTTGCCGATGACACGATTGAGCGGCGGCGGGGCAAGAAGATCAAAGGCATTGGCGGTTATCGCGATCCGATTCGTTCGACCAAGAAGCACGTTATCAAGTGTTTTGGCTTGAAATGGCTGTCGCTGATGGTGATCGTCAAGTTGCCTTTTTCGCAGCGGGTCTGGGCGCTGCCCTTTCTGACGCTGTTGTGTCGTGCTCAGGAGAAGGACGCCTTGCTGCCGCACAAAACTTCGATTGACATCCTCATGATTTGTGCGAGTCTGCTGCGCCGTTGGCTGGCAGACCGCGGGATTGTGCTGGTCGTTGATGGCGCTTTTGCGGCGGTTAAACTGGCCTTGTTGTGTGCCGATCAAGGCGTCAACATCACCCTGGTAACGCGCTTGCGGATGGATGTCAATCTCTATCATAGAGCTCAAGCACAGCCTGCGGGTAAACGTGGGCGCAAGCCGTTGAAGGGCGCGCGCCAACGCAAGCTTGCCCAGTGGGCCGCGCGCAACGATACCCCGTGGGAAGAGATCGAGGTTGATTGGTACGGCGGGGTGAGAAAGAAAATGCGACTCTTTTCTCGAACCGGATTGTGGTACACGTCGGGCTTGCAGCCAGTGGCCATCAGTTATGTGTTGGTGCGCGACCCAGAGGGCAAATTGCGTGATTCGGCGTTTGGTTGCACAAAGCTTGACGCCAGCCCGGCGCAGATCATCGAGTGGTTTGTGATGCGCTGGGGAGTGGAGGTGAGCTTTCAAGAGGCGCGCGCCCATCTGGGAATGCAGACGCAGAGACAATGGTCTGAGTTGGCGATTGAGCGCACAACGCCAGTGCTGCTGGGACTGTTTTCGCTGGTGGTATTGATGGCTGCGAGACTGTCTGAGGACGGCAAAGTGCCGCTTAACGAGACGGCTTGGTACAGCAAATCCGAAGCGAGCTTTAGTGATTGTTTGGTCTTTGTACGGAAACATTGCTGGAGTGTAAAGAATTTCGTGGACTCTGCTTCCACAACAGAGTCAGTGTTAATTCCGAGCAAGGTGTTCAACCATTTGGTTTCTTGTCTTGCTCTCACTGCTTAAATGGATAAAGTCGAGTATGAATGGTTCTGATCATAACCAATAGCCTCTGGTTCTGCTGTTGGCGGTTACTCGTCACGCGACCGAGCCAGCGGTAATAGCCCGAAGCGCTCACCTCTAAGACACGGCACAGGGCAGTCACTGAGAACTGCTGTTGATGCTCGCGGATGAAGCCATACCTCACTTGAGGTGGGCGGCGAAGTAGGCTGCCGCTAATGGTATGGCTCCGCCTCTTCACCCCACCGTGTAGGGGTGTCACAATGCGGTGTTCACTATTTCAAGTATCGGAGGACTACCCTATGCCTAACTGCACCTCTTTGATCGGTATCGACATTTCCAAATACTCTTTCGAACTCTGGGGCGTTGATGACCACGGTCATCAGACTCTTCACAAACGCCTTCACAGAGATAACCTCATGCTCTTCTTCAGCAACTTCCCTCAATGTACTGTCGCCATGGAATCCTGCTCGGGCTCTCAGTACTGGGCCCGCCAACTCAAACAACTCGGCCATGATGTCATCCTCATCCCCGCTCAGCACGTCGTCGCTTTCCGGCAAGGGCCAAAGAATGATCGCAACGATGCTGCCGCCATCGCTGAAGCGGCTCGTCGTCCTCGCCTGCGACCCGTGCCTGTCAAATCTATTCCGCAGCAGGATATGCAATCATTACATCGTGTCCGTGAGCGTCTCGTTCAACAGCGCACATCTCTCATCAGCGAGATTCGAGGGCTGTTGCTCGAATACGGTATCGTCTGCGCCAGAGGCATTAACCGTTTCCTTTGCTGGTTGAGGACCGACTTTACGCATCAGGTCGAGAGTTTATCGCCGATGGCACAGGAAACATTTCTCGCTTTGCGTGACGAGTTCCAGCAGCTTCAAGAGCGTCTCGACAAAGTTGATCGGCGCATCAAAGATATCTTCAAATCTCATCCTGTTTGCAGGCAATTGGCAACGGTTCCTGGTGTCGGGCCGCTGATCGCGACTGCCTTGATCGCATCAATAACAGACCCTCAGCGGTTGAAAAACGGGAGACAGTTTGCCGCTTACCTGGGACTTGTGCCGAGACAACACACGACGGGTGGTAAGCCCAAACTGCTCGGCATTAGTAAAGTCGGCAACAGATACTTACGAATGCTGCTGATCCACGGCGCGCGAAGCATTATCTTTCATCATCGCGGCAAGGAGGACTCACGCAGTAAATGGGTCAGGAAACTGGTTGAAAGACGAGGATGGCACAAAGCTAATGTGGCTTTAGCCAACAAGAATGCGCGCGTGTTGTGGAAGCTGTTGACCACACCCGGCTCGGAGTTCAAACAAGAGTTTGCTGATTGAGGCTAGCCAGTGATTTTCAGATCCAGGGTGCATCGACTGAACGAAAGATGATGGCATAAGTGGTCGGACCCACCTTGAGCGAACCTGGCTAAAAAAAAGAGGCTGACGACCTCGCGCGGCTTATAAGGACTCAAGGTGCGAATACCATCAAGGCTCGGGGGAAAGTACCTTCAGGAAAAAGAAGCCGGATACATTTGTTGCATCCGTCCAGCCTTAGGCCAAAACGACTCGTTCTGTAGTTGACTCCGGCGGCGGAGCCATACATTTTTTTAGTATTTCTTTCTGCTCTTCAAGCTGTTTGACTCTGCGGCGGAGGTCAGCGATTTCCTGCTCTTGAGCCGTGTGGTTGCGGTTGCCGCGAAAAGCCTGTTGACGGACCTGTTTCGAAGCCCTGACCCAGGGCTAGAGGCTCCAAGCAGGGATAGCGAGACTGGTAGCGGCATCAGAAATCGACCGAGCCTGCTCGGAGACGAGTCTGACCGGGCCTTGATTGAACTCCTTCGAATACTGAATTCTCTGTTTCATAGCGCCTCGAATTATGTCACTGAAGGTGGCGCAGGCATATGAGGCTTAACTGGCTGTCCAATCTATGGGGGAAGGTTCAGTTCGATTCAAGTCCCACAACGCCACTGGCAGTGTCACCCCCGGTTAAGTGTTTCAATTCCACATTGGTTCGATTCAAGCCTGATTTGCGCGGGTATCTTGCAGAGGGCAGGCGCAGTTTCAATTCCACATTGGTTCGATTCAAGCCTAACCTTGATTCTTACGACTGGACAGATGTAAAAAGTTTCAATTCCACATTGGTTCGATTCAAGCGAGCAGGTTGATTGATGCGCTGAAAGCGAGGTCATGAGTTTCAATTCCACATTGGTTCGATTCAAGCTTTCACGCGAGCCTTGTCCCATTAGTATCCTCCTATGTTTCAATTCCACATTGGTTCGATTCAAGCTCAAGGTATGTGCAGTCTCGCCGTTGCCGGACCCTAGTTTCAATTCCACATTGGTTCGATTCAAGCCTTACAGTACCTTGCGGTGTCTCAAACTCTAAACGCGGTTTCAATTCCACATTGGTTCGATTCAAGCGAAGAGAACTTGATGCGCTTGTGGCTGAGAAGGTCTTGTTTCAATTCCACATTGGTTCGATTCAAGCGCGGGGCCGGAGAGGACGTGAAAGTACTGAGTTGTGGTTTCAATTCCACATTGGTTCGATTCAAGCCAACGGCGGCAATCTCAGCCTGACCTCGCGTGAAACGTTTCAATTCCACATTGGTTCGATTCAAGCAAAATCGCAGATGATGTACCAGTAAGGTTTGTTCTCGTTTCAATTCCACATTGGTTCGATTCAAGCTTGTTTCAACTCCTGTGCTTTTTGGTTGGAAGCATAACGTTTCAATTCCACATTGGTTCGATTCAAGCAAGGTCGAAGGGCCTGTGCCCAAGATGATAGTGGTGGGTTTCAATTCCACATTGGTTCGATTCAAGCCCCCGCCCTCAGTCGAGCGCAGGTCGATGCGGCCATGTTTCAATTCCACATTGGTTCGATTCAAGCAAGGACTATTAAAACTGCATGGTTGAAAAATGAGGAGTTTCAATTCCACATTGGTTCGATTCAAGCGTGTATCGGCCTCACCAGCCGAAGAGGATGTGTTCGTTTCAATTCCACATTGGTTCGATTCAAGCTGTGATTACAAACGCAGGTTCAGCATTTAAGCCTTGTTTCAATTCCACATTGGTTCGATTCAAGCGCGAGGTCCGCGAGATGGAAACGCTCGATGACTACAGTTTCAATTCCACATTGGTTCGATTCAAGCGATAATAACGGACATTACGAGCCTGGCAATGTCCGCGTTTCAATTCCACATTGGTTCGATTCAAGCATGCAAAGGGGCAAGGTATTCATATCGGAAAAACACGTTTCAATTCCACATTGGTTCGATTCAAGCTCGTTCTGAGTCTTTTCGCATAGCGTGCATTCATACTTGTTTCAATTCCACATTGGTTCGATTCAAGCGCAAGCTGGCGCAGTGTCTTCGATGTCAGTCTGGCAGGTTTCAATTCCACATTGGTTCGATTCAAGCGTTCTTCTACAACTCATGGTATCTGCTTGTCACATTCGTTTCAATTCCACATTGGTTCGATTCAAGCCGGCGGGTTCGGCACTCTGTACGTGCAATGCACCACGGTTTCAATTCCACATTGGTTCGATTCAAGCTGACAGCCCAACAAGATTGCGCGTGCGGTCAATGATGTTTCAATTCCACATTGGTTCGATTCAAGCTGGTTGCCCTGTCTCATCTGTATAGCCCCAATCAAAGTTTCAATTCCACATTGGTTCGATTCAAGCCACGAACAGGGAAGGACACTCTATTTTGCAACAGTGCAGTTTCAATTCCACATTGGTTCGATTCAAGCTAGTCCGCGCATACCGCGTCGCATTCGCGACTTTCGCGTTTCAATTCCACATTGGTTCGATTCAAGCGCCGGGCGAGATGCGCCTGAGCTATAGGGGAATTTAGTTTCAATTCCACATTGGTTCGATTCAAGCCGAAAACCTTAGCAAAAATGCGATTGCTCCATCATGGTTTCAATTCCACATTGGTTCGATTCAAGCGTTGCTCGCTGCAATTGCTGCCGCAGCCGTTGTATGTTTCAATTCCACATTGGTTCGATTCAAGCCTCTAAAACTTGTGCAGCGCAACCGCCCTGAAATCGGTTTCAATTCCACATTGGTTCGATTCAAGCCCTTGCACCAGGTGAGAAGGCAGGCATTGACTATATTGTTTCAATTCCACATTGGTTCGATTCAAGCTCGATTCGTGCCAGAGCTTTTCCGTTTACTTCATTCGTTTCAATTCCACATTGGTTCGATTCAAGCCAGGCTCACGCTCGCATTTCTAATATCAACCCTGTAGTTTCAATTCCACATTGGTTCGATTCAAGCTATCGCGGCACAGTACACACTCAGCCTTGTTGTGATCGTTTCAATTCCACATTGGTTCGATTCAAGCCTTCAAATCCTGTTGGCACGGCACTGGATAACACCTGGTTTCAATTCCACATTGGTTCGATTCAAGCGAGAACTACGAACGCCTTTATTACAGGTCATCAAACAAGTTTCAATTCCACATTGGTTCGATTCAAGCGAGTACAATCAGCCGGAGTAGAGATGGCTTACACGAGTTTCAATTCCACATTGGTTCGATTCAAGCGGCCCGGCACACAGCAAATCGGGTTTCTTGTGTGTTGTTTCAATTCCACATTGATTCGATTCAAGCGAATGATAAGGGTTTTCCGTTTAGCCTGTTGCCTGCGTTTCAATTCCACATTGGTTCGATTCAAGCCAACACAGGGGAGGGGTCGAACGCTGTTTTTGCTGACGTTTCAATTCCACATTGGTTCGATTCAAGCTAATGGGTCTACTCGCCGCTTGTGGGTTGGCTACGTTTCAATTCCACATTGGTTCGATTCAAGCTGGGAATCGCAGAAGCATTGGAAAGCGCATCACTATTGTTTCAATTCCACATTGGTTCGATTCAAGCGTTGCGCCGAGCCTTGCGCCGTCGTTTCCATCTAAAGTTTCAATTCCACATTGGTTCGATTCAAGCATCAGCACGGATTGTAAGCTGAAGAAGGCGAATGACGTTTCAATTCCACATTGGTTCGATTCAAGCTGGTTTCTTCTCCTCTCCGCCCGGTGTGTAAAAGCATGTTTCAATTCCACATTGGTTCGATTCAAGCGATCACATCAGCCGAGTAATCCGCGCCCGTCGTGCCTGTTTCAATTCCACATTGGTTCGATTCAAGCCCCCGCCGGGCGGCTCTTCAGCGAACGTGAGACTCCGCGTTTCAATTCCACATTGGTTCGATTCAAGCTCGCCGAGCGTTGCAATGCCAACGCGCTCAAAAATGGTTTCAATTCCACATTGGTTCGATTCAAGCTCTTTCAGGAAGTTCGCTTCATCAATCGCAAGCAATCGTTTCAATTCCACATTGGTTCGATTCAAGCACAAGCATCGTCTACGCTGATAACCCGGATGTCCGAGTTTCAATTCCACATTGGTTCGATTCAAGCTCCTGTATGTAGATCGGGTCGGGGGTAACGCAGGCGTTTCAATTCCACATTGGTTCGATTCAAGCTTCGTTGTTTGCAGGAACAGCCTGTACGTTAATGCTGGTTTCAATTCCACATTGGTTCGATTCAAGCGCGAAAAGGGCAAAACACCCAAGAAATCACCACGCAAGGTTTCAATTCCACATTGGTTCGATTCAAGCTACTATTGCTGGACAACATTCCTGTCTCATCCCTGGGCAGTTTCAATTCCACATTGGTTCGATTCAAGCATTCTCGCGGCAGTAGCCTCTTGCTACAAAGTTGGCGTTTCAATTCCACATTGGTTCGATTCAAGCTTCGGACATATGTTTTACCGACCATTTGAAAGCAAAGTTTCAATTCCACATTGGTTCGATTCAAGCATTTTGATGTAGTAAGGGGGCCATTTGAATGGCCCGAGTTTCAATTCCACATTGGTTCGATTCAAGCCGTTAAGCCAAACCGGGTCGCGGTATTGGTAGTAAAGTTTCAATTCCACATTGGTTCGATTCAAGCGTAAAAAGGGCGTAGCGCCTGAATAACGAGCTATCAGTTTCAATTCCACATTGGTTCGATTCAAGCGCCTAAGAAAAGAGAGGGGAACGGAAACCGTAACCTGGTTTCAATTCCACATTGGTTCGATTCAAGCGAGATTGGAGGAACTAGAAGTGACACGCTCTGGATGGTTTCAATTCCACATTGGTTCGATTCAAGCGTGGAGAATTCTTGTTATGCCAATGAGATTACTTTGAGTTTCAATTCCACATTGGTTCGATTCAAGCACAAGATCAAAGATGGTGCTCGCTTAAACATCATCAAGTTTCAATTCCACATTGGTTCGATTCAAGCTCCTCAGCAAAGCCTATCGAGCCTGAAGCCGCAGCTACGTTTCAATTCCACATTGGTTCGATTCAAGCGGCAAACGTGAGCCCGGCAGTGAAAGCCAGATTACGGTTTCAATTCCACATTGGTTCGATTCAAGCTCTGAATAAAGAGCCGCGCGGATACGTGCGACCATTGTTTCAATTCCACATTGGTTCGATTCAAGCTTCACGTTGGCCTCGATTGACATCACGAGAATGGAAGTTTCAATTCCACATTGGTTCGATTCAAGCTGTGGTCTCGACTGTCAAGCTCGCGCCGGTTGCCTTGTTTCAATTCCACATTGGTTCGATTCAAGCGCTCACTCAGCGCGGAGTCTTGGCGGAGTCGGTCACTAGTTTCAATTCCACATTGGTTCGATTCAAGCGCAAGGCGTGAGCGGCTGGTCGCTGCTCGAAGCCTGGTTTCAATTCCACATTGGTTCGATTCAAGCCAAGAAATCGGCATGGGTACTCACAAGCATAACATAGGTTTCAATTCCACATTGGTTCGATTCAAGCTCCATCGAAGGGTGGATGATCGGGTTGGAGCCTACGTGTTTCAATTCCACATTGGTTCGATTCAAGCGAGAACATATAGCCCTTATCGTTGATGGGCCTTCGCTGTTTCAATTCCACATTGGTTCGATTCAAGCCGTTCTTGGACGGCGGCACTTCTACGGTGAAGATAAAGTTTCAATTCCACATTGGTTCGATTCAAGCGGTCTGAATATCCTCAGCCGAGTTCGACAGGAGGATGTTTCAATTCCACATTGGTTCGATTCAAGCGCGTTGAGACTGGCACTCTCCATGCCGCGCAGCAGGGTTTCAATTCCACATTGGTTCGATTCAAGCGTAGGGCAATTGCCGGCTGATGAACAGGCAGACTTCGTTTCAATTCCACATTGGTTCGATTCAAGCGCTTCACCGTCCTCGGCCTTCTCGCCCACTCAGCCCAGTTTCAATTCCACATTGGTTCGATTCAAGCGTTCATGTTTCTTTTCGGATTCCTGCGCGAATCTATGTTTCAATTCCACATTGGTTCGATTCAAGCGTAGTCAAGATAACGGCGAAGCGAATCACTGCCACAGTTTCAATTCCACATTGGTTCGATTCAAGCGGTTGGCCCTCATGGTGGCGGTCTTGCTTTGGCTCGGGTTTCAATTCCACATTGGTTCGATTCAAGCTCTGAGCGCGAATGTGACGGTGACGGCGGGAGATGTGTTTCAATTCCACATTGGTTCGATTCAAGCACCCAATTAAAGATGCGCTGCATACTGTATGACTCGCGTTTCAATTCCACATTGGTTCGATTCAAGCTGGTTCCTCAAAAGTAAGCCCGGTAGTTTACAACCACGTTTCAATTCCACATTGGTTCGATTCAAGCCCGGAACGAGCGCACTCTTCCTCGATGGGCTAACTATGTTTCAATTCCACATTGGTTCGATTCAAGCTCCGCTGACGGGACTTCAATCACCAGCGCTGCCGTGTTTCAATTCCACATTGGTTCGATTCAAGCCTCGGCTATTATCACAGACACCACAGGGACCGTGATGTTTCAATTCCACATTGGTTCGATTCAAGCCTGTTTGATCTGGCAACGTAGGGGCATTATGTGCAAGTTTCAATTCCACATTGGTTCGATTCAAGCCAAAGCGGCCAGCGCGTTCATTGATCTTCTGAAGTCGTTTCAATTCCACATTGGTTCGATTCAAGCCGGACAGGTTCCAGGCATTCGGGCGGATCATCTTACGTTTCAATTCCACATTGGTTCGATTCAAGCCTAAACCGCGAAGAATCCCATCCGAATGTATGAATGGTTTCAATTCCACATTGGTTCGATTCAAGCTGCGAATGTGGCAACGGCGCGCGGCAACCTCGGATGTTTCAATTCCACATTGGTTCGATTCAAGCTTCGACGCTGGGCAGTTGCCCGATGTTTTGAAGTATCGTTTCAATTCCACATTGGTTCGATTCAAGCTTTCGCTGGCGCTTTCTTGCCAGTGGTTTTCTTTCGGTTTCAATTCCACATTGGTTCGATTCAAGCGCGAGCCAGTTCTCAGGGTACTTGCTTCGATCCATGTTTCAATTCCACATTGGTTCGATTCAAGCTCGCTTGCGGCGCGAAACAGTATCGGGGTCTTTTCAGGTTTCAATTCCACATTGGTTCGATTCAAGCGTAAAGCCCACAGCCGTCACCGATGAGGTGAGCGCGGTTTCAATTCCACATTGGTTCGATTCAAGCGAGGAGTTCACCGGAGTCCCGCACAAGGCAATACAGGTTTCAATTCCACATTGGTTCGATTCAAGCTCACGTTCGGAGGCTACGGCGAACAGCTTGACCGGCGTTTCAATTCCACATTGGTTCGATTCAAGCGATCAAAACAAATCAATATGAGGTTTCCGTTATAGCGTTTCAATTCCACATTGGTTCGATTCAAGCCCCGATGCTTTGAGCAGCTTCGAGCGGCTGGGATTCTGTTTCAATTCCACATTGGTTCGATTCAAGCTATGCTAGAGGTCTAGCCTCCGAAGGCTATAACGGGTTTCAATTCCACATTGGTTCGATTCAAGCGTTAGCCCAAAAGCCAAAGCAATGGTTTTATGAAAAGTTTCAATTCCACATTGGTTCGATTCAAGCAGAACGTGATGAAGTGGGGCACTGGCGCTCTAAACATGTTTCAATTCCACATTGGTTCGATTCAAGCTAGTCAAAGCAGTTCCGCCCGCCGCGCCGAGTCCTCGTTTCAATTCCACATTGGTTCGATTCAAGCTACAAGGTTGGCGTAAGGGATCAGTCTGGGAACGGCAGTTTCAATTCCACATTGGTTCGATTCAAGCGTGAAGCCAAAGCGAGCGCCTGACTGCGCTATGCGCGGTTTCAATTCCACATTGGTTCGATTCAAGCGTAGAACTTCCATCGCTTACTTCCACTTTTATAATGCTGTTTCAATTCCACATTGGTTCGATTCAAGCCCCGCAGTGGTGGTTATCAAGCGGCTGCCTACATCGGTTTCAATTCCACATTGGTTCGATTCAAGCTACCTATCCCCGTCTGCTTCGATACTTGAGAGATTAGTTTCAATTCCACATTGGTTCGATTCAAGCTTAATTGTGACGGCCAGGTCTTTCGCTGTGATGCGTGTTTCAATTCCACATTGGTTCGATTCAAGCAGGTTCTCTAAAAGTAAGAGTTTCGCGGGCAACGGGGTTTCAATTCCACATTGGTTCGATTCAAGCAATTATAAGCAGTTATAACTCCTTCCATATATGCTGCGTTTCAATTCCACATTGGTTCGATTCAAGCTCATTGGAATTCCATTACAGCTCATAGCGGCTACTAAGTTTCAATTCCACATTGGTTCGATTCAAGCTTATAGTCCTCATCCAAAGGCTTATCGAACACGCAAGTTTCAATTCCACATTGGTTCGATTCAAGCATGTTTCTAAAGGTTGTAGTCATAGAATTGTTATATGGTTTCAATTCCACATTGGTTCGATTCAAGCCTGCCACCAGTGCCGCTTGAGCATTCCGCCTTCGGCGTTTCAATTCCACATTGGTTCGATTCAAGCTCGGGTTCCCTGCCTTGAGCCGGGCTGCTGATCACGTTTCAATTCCACATTGGTTCGATTCAAGCTAAAATTCATTAGAGCCTCACGCAGCCATCTATCCTCGTTTCAATTCCACATTGGTTCGATTCAAGCCAGAGACTTGATTGTGAGCCTTACCGAATACGAACGTTTCAATTCCACATTGGTTCGATTCAAGCGCGGGCGTGATAGGAGGCACACAAGCCATGAACATAGGTTTCAATTCCACATTGGTTCGATTCAAGCATTCGTCATTCGAGCGGCGGCGATGAGCACAAGGCGGTTTCAATTCCACATTGGTTCGATTCAAGCGTTCGAGCGCGCAAGGGCCGAGTATATGCAAGCAATGTTTCAATTCCACATTGGTTCGATTCAAGCGGCGACATCTCGAAACTTGTTTCATGTTGAAGCCGTTGTTTCAATTCCACATTGGTTCGATTCAAGCCAGGGCATTGGATTACGCGAAGCAGCGTCTATAATGTTTCAATTCCACATTGGTTCGATTCAAGCACAAATAACCGCCGCTTGCCCGATATGCGAAAGTTCAGTTTCAATTCCACATTGGTTCGATTCAAGCATTTAATGAGATATACACACAAGCTGTAAGCCAACTGTTTCAATTCCACATTGGTTCGATTCAAGCCGCGCATGTATGTAAGAGTGCGCTACAAAGATGAGGAGTTTCAATTCCACATTGGTTCGATTCAAGCTCGGTCAATTCATTTTGAGTCAGTAGATTGATACTGGTTTCAATTCCACATTGGTTCGATTCAAGCTTGTCATTTCACCCTCCTATTTCATCAGGGATTTAAGTTTCAATTCCACATTGGTTCGATTCAAGCCCTTTCGTAACCGCCATCTGATAACGGGCAGGGAACGTTTCAATTCCACATTGGTTCGATTCAAGCGCATTGACCGCGCTCGGTATTGATGACCTTGAGAATGTTTCAATTCCACATTGGTTCGATTCAAGCGTGTACATACTCAAAAGCGCCATCAGCCCCATTGTGTTTCAATTCCACATTGGTTCGATTCAAGCTCTTCATCAGTGGGCGGATCATAAGAGCCACAAGTGGTTTCAATTCCACATTGGTTCGATTCAAGCTCCAGATCACCTGGCTCGACACCACAGTTGACCCGTGTTTCAATTCCACATTGGTTCGATTCAAGCCGTCCGCTTCAAGGTCAATAGTGAGTCGAGCTATGCGGGTTTCAATTCCACATTGGTTCGATTCAAGCCAAGCTTTCCGATATTGAATATCTTGAGGTTTTCTAAGTTTCAATTCCACATTGGTTCGATTCAAGCCTGATCTTTGCACGAAGGAAGAGAGCCGCTACAGTGTTTCAATTCCACATTGGTTCGATTCAAGCGCGGGAAACTCTAACACGAGTTTGCAAAGGTCGGCGTCGTTTCAATTCCACATTGGTTCGATTCAAGCTCTCGACCGAGAAGCTCGGCCGCTTGATCATCCTTCTCGTTTCAATTCCACATTGGTTCGATTCAAGCTCGCGGAGACGGCGCAGGGTGTGACTTCTTACAATGTTTCAATTCCACATTGGTTCGATTCAAGCTTGAATAATTCATCAAGCGTAGTCACACGTTTATACCCGTTTCAATTCCACATTGGTTCGATTCAAGCGCGATTGCCTTTTCGTGTAGGCACTCGTCAACATAGTTTCAATTCCACATTGGTTCGATTCAAGCTTGTCTAGCTATTTCGGGCGCGGCCCGCGCAGATCGGTTTCAATTCCACATTGGTTCGATTCAAGCAAGCAATACCAGTGAGCCGCTTCACTGCTATGTCAAGTTTCAATTCCACATTGGTTCGATTCAAGCGCCATCAACACAAAGGGATTGCCGAAGAAAGTTGCGCCAGTTTCAATTCCACATTGGTTCGATTCAAGCCCCCGTATTTTAGATCCTCTATATCAAAATAATCAACAGGATAGCTCTGTTTTCTAGGAATTTCGGGCGCATCTGAGTCGTCAGCCCTTAATAATGCTCAAAGTACGCTGCCCCGACGACTTTAGCTATTTTGTTGGAGGCCAACACTTACTGGAAAACTGTTGGTGTGATTCAGCAATATGTTGCTTTTGAACTTGATATTTCGTTGACGGTAGACGACTGGTAATCTAGATAAACCTTCGCATCATAGTAAGTTATCCGTTTTCCCGCGCTCGCAGCCTATCACTTGCTTATTTAGCCAGCGTTCATCGCGCGCAGTGTAGATCAATACTGAATCCGTATCTTTGTTCATCAGCTTACCTAATCCTATCCGCACTTCTTCTATTTGTGAGTCGGTCAACTCTCCCTCAAACACTGAATTCTGTACCCAGTTCAGATGCCGCTTCAGAAACTTGTGGATCTTTCCTACCCGCTTCACGTCAACATCATAGACCACAAGTGCGTACATAGCCTAACTCCTATCCTCGATTACCACCAGGCGCGGAACGCATTGTACGGTTCAGCATTTGTCAGATGCTTCACCAGCTTATAACACTCAAGCCTTATCAATCTCTCGTAGCTTACTTTGCGATTCAGACGCCGATGCTCTATCGTTGTCTGCAAGCGCGTGTCCCATTCTTTTAGAACTACCTTGCGGCCAGATTCCTTCAAGTAACAGCAGTTCAAGTCCTGAGAAAAATCGCGCTCATTTATCTGCCGATTATTGACGAGCTTGAACAGTAATCTGTCCGCCAGTATTGGCTTGAATACCTCAGCTAAATCGAGCGCCAGCGAAAACCGCCTCGCTCCAGGCTCGTGCAAGAAGCTGATCGTCGGGTTTAACTGCGTTCGATATAACTGCGTGAGCGTTGCCGCGTAGACCAGTCCATTCGTAAATGAAATGAGCGCATTGACCGGATTATCCGGTGGCCTCCTGACCCGCTTCGTGAACTCCGCTCGCTCGCGCAGTATCTTTGAAAATCCCTGATAATAGCAACTGCGCGCTCGCCCTTCGCAGCTCATCAATTCATTTATGTCTTTGGTCGCATCTAGCCGCAGCACCTCTTGCTGCACGCCTTCGGTCTCGGCTTGCAAGTCTATTCCACGCGTGCCGTAATAGCGAAGGTTGCGCAAGATATTGTGAAGCGCCGCGTTGATAAACTCCCGCGCAATCGCGAGCCGAAGCCTGCGGTTCGCATAATGCCGGACCTGCTTGACCAGCACGAAGCCCGCATTCAAATACTCGCGTGGGTAAAACGTGCCTGAGTAGAACCCGTAGTAGTTAAAGAAATGGACTGGGACTTTATGCTGCGCGAGAAAGTTCAGCAGCCGCGCGTTCAACTCCAATTCGCCGAACGCCCATATCGCATCTACGTCTTCGATTGGAATAACGCGCCGCTCAGCGACCCGAACCGGCACATCTTCGGCTGCGTCGGGCGCGGCAGCTTCTTCGTCGAAAAGAGTCTCATCATTTGATACGGCTTCAGGCTCAAACGCAAGATCGCCCATCTCGTCTTCTTGGGCGCTTACTTCATCAGGCGAGTCTTGTTGAGACTGATCGAGCGAGAACAATTCCTCAATGACGCCTTTTTTCGTTGCGCCGTTGTTTTGCTCAGCCGACGGCTCGAACGAGAGCGTGTTGTCCTTGCGACGCAACCGGCCTGAGCGTGTCAAATAGTAGTTCCTGGCCATAATCAACTCCGATGTTGAAAGCTTAACCACGAGCCTGAAATCGAGAGCTTTACCCCCAGCACAGCTCCGCGTAGCTGCAAGACCGGCAAATCTTCATCCACTCGACTTCGGGAGCGCGCGCTAAAGCAGTGATGCGCCGCATATCCTTGAGGGTCTGCTCGATTCGCTGTTCCTTTTCTTCAGTCAGTTCAATGGTCTTAGTCTGGCGCAGCTTAGGATAATCAATCTGCCCGCGCAAATTTTCGACGCCCTTGAGCTTGAGGTAGTAGAGGTAATAGAGGAGTTGCATCTCGTGCGCGTCTTCCATCTTGTCCGTGAGCTTGACCTCGTGAATCAGGCCGTCCTCGCGCCAGTCGAGGACAATTTTGCCGTCAATATCGAGCTCCTTTTTGCGGCGGGAATAACTCTCTTCGTGAACGATGCGGCCCATGTGAACGCGGTCGTGTTCATGCTCCATAGTCACGCCGTGCGAGAACCACCAGAGTTTTTTATGGCAGATGAAGTAGTAGCCGACTTCAGTGCCTGTGAAAGTTGGAAGCGGAACTGTTCTATCAATGTCTTCCATATTTCCGGTATCACTAATCTGATGTAGCACTCAATGACTTCAGTCTATTGATGTCCAAGAGAGGATAGTTCCTCATAAGAAATTGTCGGAATGCGCTTTCAAATCAAGTCCGATTTCAGATGAATAATGCAAAGAGGTCATGTACTCACGTAGTGTTTTGTTGTAATGAAGAGCGCCCATCTTCTTGGCTTTAAACTTTTGTCCCACGCGGATTGGCACAAGCAATTGATCCGCTTCTAAATAACGCTGTGCTTTGCGCAATTCGGTAAACCGTTCAAGCAAGACATCAGGCAACACTTCAATCTGCCCGTCGCTCTTATCGAGAATTTCATCGGTCCAAGCTCGGTAAGTTCCTGCGACTATCTCACGATGAAAGTTGTTAATGAGGTGATTATTAATCCCTCGATTGAAATCGTCCAAGCTTGCGCCCGTATACCCTGTGCCATAAACAGCATTAACAATTGCTGTAAGTTGCGCCTCGGTCAATGTATTTACACTACGAAGTTGCTCAATAGTATGGTTGGTTAATGTTTCATCGTAGAGATACCCAGCGGAAGGCTCAGCAAAGACCACAACAGGCGCAGGTTCAGGCCGGTTGCCCTTTCGATTGATGCGCCCCAGACGCTGCCCTAAAGCATCAGCCGGTGCAGGCTCTGTATACCCCCTATCATAATCAATGTCCAATGAGACCTCGACAGCTTGCGTTGCAACAAGCACGCGCGGCTTCTCTCTGCTCGTAATAGCTTGTTCGATGCGGCTGCGATCCTCAGAATTAAACCGTGCATGTAGCAGCATTGTAGAAGAACCAAAATCTTTACATAGCCGCCTGTATGCCTCTTGACTGGTGGCGACATGATTGCAAATGACTAACGCAGTTTCGCCGCTTTCTTTGATCTCAACTGCAATGCGTGGCAACCTTTCTAACAAAGAGCCTTCGCGTACTTTGATTAAGTGGCGCACCTTGCCGCAAACCTCACTGTCCATCTCATTCATCGGGTCAGGAGCAATGATATGGGATTCATTAATGCTTGCCTCATTGCTAATTATCTTTTCAAGGAAACGCGGAATTGTCGCCGATGCAAAGAACACATGTGCGCCCATGCCTTTAAGCAATCGAACCGTCGCCAACGTCAGCCCCGCCAGCAAAGGCTCGAAGGCGTGAATTTCATCGAACACAAAACAAGCACGATGAAATTCTGCAAGCCCTAATTCCCATCCACGTCCGCACAAAGCAAATCGCAATATCTGGTGAGGCGTACAAACACGAATGGGGTGATACATCTCGCGTGCTAGGCCGCTTAACAATCGCGCAGATTTGTTGCGCCGTTGCGGCAAGTCGTCTTCCATCGAGCGAAATAGATAATCCGCATTGCGATGATGTAGCACTCCAACACAGTTACGCACATGCGTAGCATCATTATTAAATATTCTTTTGAGACGGTCAGCCATAGCATTGATACTTGCTGTATATGGCAATACGTAAAAGAAGCGCCCATTCTCAATCTGGTTATGTGCTGCCCAGAGCAGAGCGGCCAACGTTTTGCCTGATCCCGTCGGAGCTTTCAGAATCGCGTCGCCTTCTATTTCAGCAGTACGACGCTGAAAAGGCAGCAATGGATTTCCCTCCGGCAATTCGAACTTCAAAATGTTCGGGGTTACATCGGAGATGCGAGGCACATCAAGGGGCTTGAAATGATTTCCCGTTAGAGTGTCGCGCGCTGATGCCATGTGGTCGCTTGTTATCAAGAGACCCCGCAAAAGGCTTGCTTGCTCTTTATCTCTATTCGATATTCTCTCCTGGTAAATAGATTGACGACGCAACCAGGTAGGCTCAATACCCAAGTCCCGTAGTGCAGCTTCACGCGCGAGCGGCTGTTGTTCCAGCTTCAGAGACTTTGCGAGGCGAGCAAGCATATCTCTTAAAGACTCGAAGTTCGCACGTAACTCTGCCAACATTTGCTGCCATACTTCATCCGAGAGAAATCCGAAGTCGGGAGGCAGTTCACTCCAGGGCAAACACTTTTCGCCTTCCGTATTGCTATCGCGAGGGATGCTTTGATGATGTGTCAAGATTGCGAAACGCGCGCAAGCATCCAAGTGAGGATTGAGGTAAAAGGCTATTGCCGTAGAAAGTGTCTCGTGTCTATGCCCCCAAAGATCATTCTTATCGCGCAGCATTCGCTGAAACCCTGTCGCAGCTTTGCCTAAGTCATGATAAGCGCACGCTTCAACCAAAACTTTTTCAAGCGCGATTCGTTCATCAAGCGAAAACGGCAAACGGCTGCAAACCGCCTTTGCCACAATTGCGGTATTGATCGAATGCGCCAAAAGATTCTCGCCTTCTGTTTCTGCTCTCCCTTTGTCGGCGCTTTTTGCCCAAAGCTTGCTATGAGGTTGATCCATTTAGCTTTAATCCTATAACGATAGATTAAATTTCAAGTCATCAGCGAGCGTAGATAGATAGCTTCATTCTCAGCCAATCCATCTACGCGAAAAAGATCGGCGCGAGTGATTTGCACTGGTGTTTCATAGCGCACTGCTTGAAACTTTGAGACGCGACCGACCGACCGCGTGAATCCTGTTTGATCGTTGCGAAGGGAGTCAGGCAGCGGAAGGATTACGCCCGTAGCTCCTGCTTGTGGGAATGGAACGAGTGTTCCTCTGACGATACCGGCATCACACGGTTCGGCGTCTACCTTTTCGACAAGAGTGATCCAAGCAAGGTCTTGAGAGCGCCCCAAACAAGGCACGTTCGCAGGCAAGTCAAAGGCCGAGCGCAATGTAATATTATCAAGGTAAAGATCAAGAGAGGGTTTTACATGAAATTGACGCTTCGCGATGCCAGGCACACTTTGCGATTTCAGTCGTCCCTCTTTATCCATTTCAAGGCGGCGCGATGTCTCAAGATCGTAACTCGTTCCCATGCTATGAAAGATATAACCTATCCGAGTTTCATCAGGCGCAATCTGACGACCTGCAAGGTTGCCAATAAGCCCCAAGATGGTGCTGTAGGGTGGCAATGGCGAGGTCAATCCTGTTCCCGAATAGATGAGTGGTAATCTAAATGTCGCCGTCCAACCTTCGAGGCGCGCATGAAGCAGTTTCATCGTTTGCGACCCCCTTCATCCGACCTCTTTCAATTGTTCAGTCAATGCCTTGATAGCCTTGATTGGACTTGAAAGGCGCACATCAAACCCTTGGGCTCCGTCATCAGGCTTCGCTCCTCCTTCAATCCATGAGCGAACTTCCCGCTCATTGTCCGGGTGCAAATAGCCGTCGCGCACTCCGATGAAAACAGGCGTAACGATACGTGAGCGATAATCATCAATTGTTTGTTTAAGGGCGTCGAGCTTAATGATAGGCTGCCCGTCTTGCTCTTTAAACAGGTCATTGAAGATCAAGTTTCCGCAGTTGAGGCCCGCTACGATTATCGCTTTCGGCGAAACGTCCGTCCCGAACTGAGCCTGCTTTGCTCCACCCCGCAAGACGGCAAGCGCGCGCAGAATCATTGTTGCCCGCTCGTGCCGCTTGTTGTTTACCACCTCATATATTTCACGTCCATCGTTGCGTTTGATCACGTTCTCGGCTGCATACTTGGCAACGAGCGATGCATCAAGTTCTATACGGTCACCTTCGTTGCGAAAGACACCGAGCCGCGCATAACTCAATCCAAAGACACCTTGCAATTGTGTGTTGTAGAACTTCGTCTTGTAGGGCAAAGGCGAGCCTTCTTTCAAGTGGACGAACCCTTCATCTTCGCCCTGCCATCCATTGTTACGAAGTGATTTCAGAATAGAAGAGGAGAACGGTGATGGGCGCATGACGGCTTTTGTCTTTTCCCCTTTCTGTTTTCCCTTACTTTTCACTGGCGCGCTCTCGCTCAACGCCTCAGTATCTGTTTCCGCGTCGACATCCTCTTCGCTTGCTTCCGCGTCTTTGGTTATACGTCCTTGCCCTTTTTCAGCGCGCATATAACCGAATATATCGTCTTCAGCGAACTTGATAGGATCCATTTCGGTCCCGATTTTATCGGGATTGCCGCGAGCATTGAGACTTAAGGCACGCAATTCGGCGGCAGGCTCTTGAGGGTTCTCTTGCTGAAAAGTCAATCGCAGCCACCGCCGCCATGCCTGCGATGAAACGTAAGGAACGCGGTTGCGACCATCAGCAAAAGTTTTCGGGATGACAGCATTCTTATCCTCACCGGTGTCGAGGCCCGCGCCATTGAGAAACGCACCTTCGGCTTGGATAAGAAACGTGCCAGTAATATGCGTCAATTTGCTTTCTTCATTTGCAGCCATGTTTTAGCTCCTAATATGAATTTATTGCTTCTCTGTGATCTGCTGGGCTTCCCTATACAGATTTGCGATCTCAAGTCTAAATTGAAAGCGCAATTCGCCCGTTGCTTCACGTCCTTGCTCGTCTCGGCAGAGCGCATCCCAATCTTCACATTGGTACTCAGGCTGCGTTTCGGCCAGCTTGCAGAACCAAGTACGCAGGTCGCCAATTGTGATTTTGCCGCGACTGAAACCGTCCACGATGTATCGCTTGATGTAGCGCAAGCCGCGTGACCTGTCTGCGCCTCCTTGTCGCTCAAGGAGATAATTGAATACATCTTGAGCAAAAGTTCTAATCTTCGGATTTGTAAACATTGCCAGGTCTCCATCAGTTCTTGCTGTGGCTTTTTCCGGGTCGGAGGTTGCGGTTGATATGTTAGCGTGATGCAGATAGAACCAAAAAACGTCCCAGCCGTCGGAAGAGATACGAATGGCGTTACCAGGTTCGCGCCATATTTGCTTTGCTTGCTCAGGCGCAGCAACTGCTTCTGTTAAACCCGCTGCCGGAAACAAGCGCACGTATTCATCAAGGGTAAACTTTCCCTCTTCTGCCAATTTCGCAAGGTATCGCCGCAACGACATGCGTGCAGTTCTGTCTTTGATCCATCTTGGATTTTCCTTCAGCACGGCTGCCAATAATTTCTTCTCGTTTTTATCACCAGAGTTCAACTGAATGTGAATCTGCGAGGCAAGTCTTTCGGCAACGCGCAATGCTGTAAGCGGGCGCGCCAACACATGCGTTTGATAGAGTTCATAAAGAGACTTTGAAGTTAGTTGCTGCTCCGATGCCTCTCTACGTGCTTTCTGCGGATAGAATCCTGCGTAATCTCTCTGGCCTTCTATTGCCGTCAGCAAATGTGTATTCGGCTTCTTCGGGTCTTCCCGCTTTAGGAGATTTTGAACCTCGGTGTAATGGGTGCGTGCAGCTTCCCATAAGAACTGTAAAGCAGGGTTCTCAATCTCTGTGATTTTGCAATCAGGATTCGCGCCGGAATTGCTGAACGCCCAAATGTTGAGCGAAACATAAGAAGGTAAATTCAACATCACACGATCTTGCTGAAGCTGTCGCATTCGCTCAAGTAGAAGGATAGCGGCTGGGGTTGCGCCCTGCCTTGATCCTGGAACTAATACCTTATCTTCTGTCCGCGCCATTCCTAGGCGATTTCGCGTCTCCCGATACGTGTCTCGAACGAAGTAAAATGAGAGAAGCGGATCGGTAAATTGGAAGCAGGCAAGACTGCCGTTGAACATAATTGCGCCGAGCGGCAACCATTGAATTGCCAGCAAGCACAAAGCACAGACGCGAGGCGAGCGACTAGCAGCAGGCAGTGCTTGTGCATCATTCCCCAAGCTGCCCGCGAGCGGAAAATAATCGCGTCCTATCCGGTCAAGCACGCGAGTGGCAGGACGATCCCCGCACGATTCGCAATCAGGTAGAGCATCAGACAGCAGATTCAGAAACTCGTCGCGCAGGCGCATCAATGTTTGGATGTAGGCTTTCCACCCTTCATCTCTATCGTCAAGATGTCCTCTTTGCCCAGTTTCATACATCCATTTATTTATACTTGAATTGACTAATGCCGAATTAGTACAAACCATGAAAAACGAGTTAAGTTGGCGATTGGCTTGTGCCAGCCAAATGCCATCGCCCAAAACTTCTTCGACCAATTGCGGAGTAAGTGAATCTATTGGCTCACCATCATGCAGGTCGCTTGCTCGTGCCTGCATTGCATATAAGCCAGTATCTACGAAAGGATTTCCTGTGGGTAAAATTGTTGCTGTCATTTAGATTCCGCCAATCCAAAACCCATTGAGTTTCGAGAGCCGAATCCGGCCTCAAACCCAAGCTCGATTAATTCTTTGCTTCCTTCTACACGAAAGGGGACAAGCCAACCGCGTACTTTGATTCCTTCACTCACTTCTATCAAGACTGAGGGACGCCGGTTGCGCTTCGCAGCTTCGGCTATATATACCTTGTCCCATTCCCAATGCAGGCGGCTGTCTGAAGGCTCGCGGCCATAGAGTGCCTGGTACTTTCGCACTAGATTGCGCTTGATGATCTCTGACCAATCATCTTCCAGATTCAAATACCGCACGCGATTCTGCTCGTCTCGCACGGACTCCGTTATCGGCGATAGCGCGCGGAAGCTCATTCGCTCACTAAACTCAGGCGGCGCAAGCGTCTCGGCTTCGGCCAAAGTAAACTCACTGCCCGCTATATTGAATCGCTCGCTATGAAACAGACCCGACACGAAATGCTCTATGAAATCTCCGACGGGCGAGCTTACCTGCAAAGTCACCTCAGGCGATTCGAGCATCAGACGGTCTCCGATAACTCGGCTGCGCCTGGCAAACAATCTCGAAAAGGTGAACAGCTTGAAACGCCGCCCGTCTGCTTCAAAGCCTTCGTCGTGCAACGCGGCGGCGAACCCTTCGGAAGCGCTTCCTATCGTGCGGTAAATCAATCCCGCCACCGCGTGGTTGTAGCTCAACGGCAATGTAGCGTTTCGCTTTGAGGCCATAAATGTCAGCTTGACTCGCATCAGATCACAATCCTGCTTTTAATATGGACGCGGTTTCTCAACTTGTTGATTCAAACTTTTTCGGACCGGCACGAAAAAGCCGCACCCTAAATGACGGTGATTGCCCAAGCCCTGCTCCTGAAGCACGATTGAGTCTTCTTCGCTCAGATCGTGAAGCGTTAACCCGTAGCCGGTTATTACTCGCCAGCCCGCGTGAAACCTGTGGCGCAAGCCTAACTCAATTTCGCACTCAATGCCCATTTCATCAAGCCTCCATGCCAGCGCATCAAGAAACGCGCGCGGCGTCGAGCAGCCGTTTATCGTTACACGCTTCGCATAGAGACTTGAACTTGGCTCAAGCAAGAAAATCTCAGGCGTCCCAAATCTCACCAGACACCTGTCAACGGCGATTCGCTTGCCTGAAAGCTTCAACATCAGCGACACACGGCTCTGAGGCAGGCGCAGACTCAAACGCGCTTTTGGAAAAGCTTCAAAGGAGCCACAAATGTCTCGCACATCTTTAACCAGAAGCCAGCCAGCGCTCGCGGCTTCAGGTATAACCCGCGAGATCGCGCGAAACATCGCTCGCCCGTGATCGCGCGGAAGCGCAGCGCCGAGAATCGGAAATCTTAGTTCAACGTGAGTCACCAGCTTGTCTCCTGGGATCAAGAAAACGCGAATCAATGCAAACAGGCGCAGGTAGAATTGTGACTTCATCCCCCCACCGCCTTTGGTTAAATCATGTAATTCCGCTTCGATGATGCGGGGCGAATCTGAACGATGATCGGATGCGGGTACTGGCTCGAAACAATAATCGCCCGACCCTTCCCAAGACTCGGCACGTCTTCCCAAATCGCTTCGTTTACTGTGCCCGCTGCCGCCTTCAGCACGCGCAGGTTCTCAGCGCCCGTGGTCTGATGGATGATCTTGTTATTGGCTAACTCAAACAACTCCGACGGCAGATGCTGCGGCGACTGCGTGACAAAATGCAGCGCGATCCATCGCTTGCGACCGCGCCGGGCAATTCTTCGCAACTGGTCGAGCGTCTGCTCCATCTTGTTCTGCTTCTCGCGCGATACGAAGCCATGCGCTTCTTCAATCGTTAAAAAGACACGGCGCAAGGTATTCTCCTCTTCGGTCAGGCTCATCTTGTGGTGATACATGCGCGCAAGCAAATCTGCGATGACGATATTTACAACCTGCTGCTCGCGTGAATCACTCATATCTATGACGGACAGGTGGCCCGCTTTGCAAAGCCCCACGACATCAAGCGGAGGCGCGTCTTTGCGGTCAAAGATGCACATCATCTGAAGCTCGCGCAGCTTTTTACGCAGCGCGCCATAGGAAGCTACGTCCGTCTGGTCTTGAATGAGCGGCTCAAGTTGATATTTGTGGCAGTAGATTTTTATTTCAGTCTCAGCCGAATTATCGCCTGCATCCGCGTTTGCTTCATCAGCGTCTGAAGGCTTGCGCTTCGACCTGGTTGATTTCTTATGCTCACGTTTCCAGTTGTAGTATTGAAACTCCTCATCGAGCATTAGAAGAAGCCACCTGAGCGTTATGCCCGGATAGCCCATTGAAAGATCAATGTCTTCGGTTTCAATCGCTGATGTGCCGCTCTTCTTTTTGCGCGCTATCTGAATCGCCTGCTCATAAAGAAAAGTAAACCTCGTCTGCTGCGCCGTGCTCATCTCCGTGATCTCCATGATAATCTCAGGGCTGAGAGAATCGAATGGAACTGAAAACTCCAGGGCATCTTCTCGTCTAGATTCCGACAATGGTGGACGGTACACCGTTATGCTGGACACGCCACGCGGCGCGCGCCCGAACTGCTCCAGGTCTTTATCAATGTAGGGAGCGCCCGAAGGCTGATCCATGAAGATGTACTCGCCCTCCGGGTCTACAACTATTTGTGCGTAGCCTGCGGCAAGCGTTTCTTCGATGAAGACCTGACAGGTGTTTGTCTTGCCACTGCCGATGGTCCCGACCGTCAGCCAGTTTCGCGGCACAACGCCTTTGTTGTCGCCGTCAACCTGAACGAATACCCCTTCGTAATTGTCGAGCAGGCCCATTCGGATGTTGCCGTCCAGATTCAACATACTGGACATCATCGTCGAATCATAAGGAAGCACGGGCGAAGCAGGGTGCGGGCGTCGCACCGCGCCGGAAAGCGATGTGTGGCGCTCTTCGCCAAGAATCTCAATCTGCACCCAGCCGTGATACTCAGGCACGGCGAGTACTTTGCCCTGGCCTTGATTCAATATGATAAACTGCACGGGCGTTGAGTCGCGCTTGAGCGCGTCGGGATTGTAGAAAGGCCCTTCCACGATGCGACCGCTGTAGCGGCGCTCGTCTTTGATGCTTACGATGTGAACGTACATCCCGCGATGAACATTACTCAGGTCATCGCTATGAACGAGCGCCTGCACGATATGGCTTTTCACTGCGCCGGGATCGAAGTGGACGAAAGCAATCGCTCCTTCGGCCTGGGCGGCTCGACGCTGAAGCTCTTCATTTTCCGGGATCGCGCTCAATTGCTCGATGGCTTCGTCAACTCTGGCCGAAGTAGGCCCGTCTCCGTTGCGGGTCTTTTCACTTGCGCTGGACATAATTCATCTCCTCTTAGTCTCGTGTCGTTCGCTCTGCTTGATACATGCCGCTGCCGCCCGAAGCGCGAGCGAATTCGGCATTCAAATGATTCGTATACTCGCTTGCGCGAAATGCGCCGGAGCAGTAATGGTCGGCCAGGTCTACAAGAAGCGGAAACCCGCGCGGGCCTGTGTTGGCTGCGTCTGCCAGCAGCATGTGGACTGCTTCATGCAGCCGGTCCTTGTTGCAGTAGAAAACAAAAGGCGGACTCATCCGGTGAGCGCGCAGAACGCCCTGAACGACTTTTCTACCATGCTTTTCTTTAAATTCGTTGAAGACCTCTTTTTGGCTCTTTCCTCCATATTGCGGTATCGCCGTGTCGGTGTAGTGAGCCTTGTCGAGATAGCGGTTCAATATTTCTTCGCCGCTTCTGACGACTATGTATTCGCCCGCGTCGAGCGCCAGCCCAAGCGAGAGCAAGTCGCGATGCGAATCGTGCGAAACAATGGTGGCATATGCTCCATCTTCGATCATTGCGCCGATAAGATTCAGACAGGGCTGAAGGATGTGCTGACGGCCTGAGCCGCTCAACATCTCGTGAGGGAAAAGCGTTCCTTGAATCAGCTTAAAGGTTCCCTCCTGAGCTTCTAACAACACCTGCCGCTCTTTGTAAGTCATCAAGGCATATAAAAAGATATTGGCGATTTTATTCTTTAACTCTTCGCCGCGCGAGTTAAGCGCCGCGACTATGTCTGCCGCGCTCGTGTTTCGAGGAAGCTCTTTGCCCCAGTGCATGATGTTTGACACGAACTGGCCTGTCGTTCCCTGGTAGCTGACTCTTGAGATGGCTATCTGCGCTCCGACAAGGCTCAAGGTCTCGTATCTTGCGAGAGTGCCATCGGCGGCAACAACTTCGCCCGTGTAGAGACGTTTGCGCTGTAGAAGCTCAATGTATTGCGGATCTGCCTTTTCCCATACGAGCTTGCCTGTGCGCGCAAGCTCAGGAAAAAAGACCTCGCGCAATTCGCGGCGCACTTGCCCGTCCGACTCAACAACCTGATTGATCGCAGCGCGAGCAGCCGCAGGCATGGTTTGATAGTATTCGCCCGGCGGCTTCCAGTTAGCTGGAGCAACTATGCTCTCAAAGCTCAGGCTGTCGTCGAAAGTCTCGTCTACTTCCGAGTTGAAATCGGCTACAGCTTCAGGGTCTACGACGCGCATCAGGCGCTGCTCCTTTCAAATCTTATGGAGACAATAGAGCCAGACATGGCTGGTTAATTCTGATTTTTCCGTCTTCAAAAAGTTATACATCGTTTATCTTCGTTTTTCTCGCGATGGCAAAAAAAATTACTATCGGCTCTTGTCCGAAGAAGTCAGAAGCGTAGAAAAAAGCTTTTCAATTGCGTTCGGCTGAGGCGTAAGATAGCGCCGCAAATCTTCAAAGTAGTTGTCAGCAATCTGGCGCGGCAACCCAAACTCTTCGTAAAGCCGGGTGACGAATTCTGATTTGTCGCTCGATTCGAGTAGCGGCAAAACTACGTCCCACGGCGCAATCAACTCGCGCGCAAACAGATCAGCTTGAACCTCGCGCTCTACCGTCTCAGGGCTAATTGCCTGGCCTCTATTCATAATCTCTTTAGGTCGCGGCGGCAGCCCTTTGATAAATGCATATAGCTCAAGTCGCACGTCGCATTCGCGCCAGGCGAAGGTGCGCTCGATTGCTTCTTTCTGCTCAGGCAACGATTTGAGCCAGAGTTGCTGGATGCGGAATACATCCGCTAGGAAATGCCCTAGCTCGTGAGCCAGAACATAGTTGTGAACCGGAGGCGACAACTTGTCGCGAATAAAAATGATATTGCAGGGCGGCCCGATGTGGAGCAAGCCATAAAGCTTGCGATCAGCTACAGGGATGAGTGGCGTTTCATCTTTACCACAAAGTATGCAAAGGTATCGCAATGCTTCTCGTATGGTGAGCGGAAACATTCGCTTTATTGGAATTTCCAAACCGTAGGTGATGATTCGCTCTACATTTCTGGGCAACCCCCTGATTTCAGTTTCCGGTCGTTCGGCCAGGAGATCGTAAAGCGCGGCAATTATAGAAAAAACACGCTGCATCTGTGGACTGTCGCGCATCTTGCTTCCTTCCAGTCAACTTATACAAGAGAATCCGGCGAGGGCATAACAAAAGGAAAGTAGAGAAGAGCTTTTCTTACTACTCCAAATCTTCTTCGTCAAATGCAGCTTGATAGAATTCCTGAACAGCCGAGTTGTCTGCTACGTGCTCGAGACTACGCGCAAGAATCATTGCCTGCGCAAAAGCCATCGGGTTTTTAAGATCACATACTTCGGCAATCCGTAGGGTGTCATACGCGAGCGAGGAAGCTCGGGGTAGGGGCATTGACTGAAGCCGTAGAAACGCCGATTCACCTGCGCCAAATTCGCTTTGCTGCTGGGCAGCCGTAGCGCCCTGTCGCTCTCGCAGCAAGTCAAGCCAGTAACCAACAAATCCAGGCTCGTCACCTGTGTAAGCATACCAGGAGGCCATGATCTCTTCGTCGCTAGCATGATCTATGCTATCCACAATCTCCTCGTTTTACTCTCTTATCAAATCGTCCGCTTCATAGCCCATTTCGCTTGCGAAGGCTTGCAGCTTGCGCAGTAGTTTAGCTTTGACATTCTTTATATCACGCCCCTGATGTTTAGCCGAGCAATAATGCGCCAAGACTTGAACGAATGCATCTTGTCGCTTCTCGCCTTGCAGCATTAAACGGAGAAACTCTTTCTCTGCGCCTTCCAGGCGTTTCATGGCTGCGCCGAAAAACTGATCGCGCTCAATACTCTTGTCAAGTCCTACTGCATCTGTACTGTTATACGCTGGCTGAGGCTGGTTTTCGCACGGCAAGTCTTGGAACTCTTTAATTCTCTTCAAAGCATGATAAAGGCTTGCCAATCGCAGCCTGATCAAGTGAATTGCATAGGTGGTAAAGCTGGACTGATGCGGGTCATAGCGTTTGTGGTTGAGCAGAACCTCTGCGAGGACTCCGTTGACTACGCTTTGCACCTCATCTCTCGGAAGATTCGGGTAATGACGCCAGGCCCAGCGCGCAAGTTGAGGCAATATCAGATGGGCTATATCATCCTTCGCAATCGGGTCCCCCTGCGTAAAGGCAGATAACTGTTCAACTGTCGGTTGCTGAAATGCGGTTTCATCCATGAGGCTTTACTGCTGAGCAATTTGAATTTAGGGGGCGCTTGAAAATCAAAATATCCTCTTCGGGATATACTTGCGTATCACTCTGCTCTACAGGTGAGAAGCGGCCAGTCTTCTTGTCTCTCGTGCTGACAAGAACACGCGCAGGAACTCTGCGCACTATTTTGCGCTCCAATTCAAATCCCGACGCAATGGCCATCTCTGAAAGCGCAGCGGAGGTCGGTATATTAATTCCGCGTTTATACGAGTCACCGATTATCAGGACCAGGTACTTGCCCCTGGCAACTACACGGGCCATCTCTCTTACAGCAGCTTGCATATCGTAGAAATAAAATCGCAACGCTCGGACTTCACGATCTACAGCGGGGCCAGAAGAACCATCGCGGAGCCTGGCTAATTTTGATAAAGCCTCGTCTGCGGTTGCAGAACCTGTAGATGAGTTGGCGTTGCAGCTTTCGCGGGCAGAGACACCTTTTCCGCCGATGCAGGCATGGCGCAGATCATTCGATTCAATGATCTGATATTTTTCAAACCACAATTGGGTAAGCTGATGAAGTTCAAGGTACTGGTAACAGGTCGCATAAGGTGGGCTAGTAACTACAAGGTCAAGCTGGGCGTCACCCAAATGCAACCGTCTTGCATCTTGAAGCTCAATAGCGCACCACAAGAAAGCACGGGATGGGTCAATATTTGAGCTTGTCAACTCCGCCCAGTAAAGGTCGTTGCGGCGAATCATATCACGGACCTGGCGGCGAAAGCTTTCCACAGGATCACTCATAATCTTTGTGAGGTCTTTCTGCGGCTTGGTGCTTCCGCTAAGCCAGATTGAACATCCTCTCAGGATGTTAGAAAATGCGCATAAGAAAAATGAGCGAATCGCGGCGTTGCGCATTCTGCTAATAACTTGAAGAAGATCACCTAGTATTGCTCGATGGGTAGTAGGAAACCAGTAAGCGAGACGCTCTGCTGGACTGGCGTGTGAAATATCGATTGCCAAGATCAAGGATTCCTCGTATACCGTCAGAGAGCGCCTGCCAATGTTTGGCAATCTATCAAGCTGCCTGTTCAAGCGCTGCCAGAAATTCTTAATCTCACTTGGGTCTATAGGGTAACACTTGGCTTTGCTTATAAGCAGTGCCACAGGATTAATGTCCGCTCCCCAAAAAGCTCGGTGGGTGCGAAGTGCCTCGATTCCGGTAGTTGCCGAGCCAAGAAAAGGATCCCCCACAAGCGAATCAGGCGTTGAATAATTCTCAATGATGCGCCGTGCTAATTGTGGGATAAACTTAGCGGGATAGCGGTGATAGCCATGCGGTCCCCAGAGAGTCTGAGAGGGCTTCAAGGTGGCGAAAGACCAGTCATCTTGATTATTCAATTCTGTTTGCCTGTTAGCTTGGCTTTTATCAACAAAAGCACCTGACACACCGTGCATAATCATACCTCTTAGTCGTAATGGGTACTGCAAGAGGCTTGACTATTTATAAGCTTTATTCTGCCGAAGACGGCAAAGCCTTAAATAGACGATCTTACTTATAAGGGCGCGGTCTTTAAGCTACCTTGAATGAAACAACAAAAATTCCTGTTTTGCTTGTTGGAGTATATAACCTAAATCTTTACTGTCAACCCAAAATGTTATCAGAAACAGTCTCATAAATACCTCGTCATGATTGACGCACTGAAACGGGCGTTTCAAACATCAGAGCAGCTTGGCATCTACGCCGTTGAGGTGCGGGCGTTGAACGACAGCGCGAGAAACTTCTATCTGAAGTATGGCTTCACGCCTCTACTGGACGACGAATTTCATCTCTACCTGCCTATGAAGACGATTCGTAAGCTCAGGTTATAGCCAGCAAGCAATACTACTGAATCAATTTGTTTTGTCCCGGCTAAAGGCTTTAGAATCCGCCTAGAAAATGTGTAACAGCAGGAGGTGACATGACGCACAAAAAGCCGGGAACGCCGCGAAAGAAGGCCGCGAGTAAGAAACGAAGTGGTAAGCATACGAGGACTAGCTCGACGACACCACCTGTAATTCCAGATCGCCGGGCGATGGAAAAGACTATGTTCGACATTGGCCGATTGCTTGAACAGCAAAACTTCGAATCTATTGAAGAGGCCAATGCGTTCTTAAAGCAATTCGTAGGCTCCAAACACATTCCTGTATCAACCGAGAATATGACACCGATTGAACGAGCGCAGGAAAAGATGTATGAAGCCTGGGACGCGACCGGCAAGCGGAGAGTCAAGCTGGCCGAAGAAGCTCTGGAAATCTCTCCTGACTGTGCTGACGCTTATGTGTTGCTGGCCGAAGAGACAGCGCGCAGCCCCGAAGCAGCCTTAAAGCTTTATGAGCAGGGAGTGCAAGCCGGAGAGCGCGCACTCGGGCCGGAGGCTTTTCAGGAGGCGGTGGGGCACTTCTGGGGCCTGTTTGAAACTCGCCCGTATATGCGTGCCCGCGCAGGCCTAGCCGAATGCCTTTGGGCAACAGGCAAGTTTGATGAAGCTATCTTTCATTACAGAGAGATGCTGCGGCTCAACCCTAATGATAATCAAGGCAATAGGTACATGCTAGCGCGGCTGTTACTCAAGCAGGGCAAGGATGAAGAATTAGGCCAACTGCTGGACCAGTATGATGAAGAAGGATCAGCCGAATGGCTTTACACTCGCGCGCTGTGGTTGTATCGCCGTGATGGAAGTAGTCGAAAAGCGACGAAAGCTCTGAAGGAGGCATTCGAGCAGAACCCATTCGTGCCGCTCTACCTGAGTGGGTTGAAAGAGCCGCCGAAACGGCTGCCCGAATATATGAGCTTTGGTGATGAAACTGAAGCAATCCATTACTTTGTGGAGAACTTGGAAGCTTGGCTTGATACTCCAGGCGCGTTAGAGTGGTTCGCCAGGTCTTTTAAGGATGTAATCAGCAACCTTGAAAAGAAACATCTCATGTAGCTCTGAGAGAGCCGCATGATGGCTGAAAAAGAAAGATGATCAACATGCCTTGGGATACAAAATGCTATTCGTCGGTTTATAAATTTGGTGTGCCAACTCAATAAAACAGCCCGAAACAGAGAAGCACAGTAAAACAATCTCACCCTGCTTAACTCAGTGAAAGTGCTCGGTACTGCCTGCGAAGCAAAAGGTCGCACGTTCGAGTCGCGCCGGGCGCATTCTAAAATCAAACCTTATGGCCACTTTAGCGGTGGCCATTGTTGTTTGCCCCCAAATTGATCATAATATGGTGAGCCTCTGGAAAGGCATAATAGGCTTCTACTCAGAAGGAGGATTTTCTATGACCCGTCCCCTTTTTCGGATTCTCGCCATCTTTTTTGTTATCACCTCGCTAGCTTGCAATGCCGCTACTGCTGCTGTCCGAATTCCTGATCCGGTCGTTGATTCACCCCTCGCCACCACAAAAGGCGAGCAGACAGCCGTCATTGCCGGAGGCTGCTTTTGGGGCATTGAAGCTGTGTTCAAACACGTGAAAGGAGTTATCGGCGCTACGTCAGGATACTCAGGAGGATCAGCCAAGACATCTCAATACGACATGGTCTCCACAGGTGATACAGGGCATGCCGAGTCTGTACGAATCACTTACGATCCGTCACAGATTTCTTATGGTCAACTTCTCAAGGTCTTTTTTTCCGTCGCGCACGATCCCACACAGTTGAACAGGCAAGGTCCTGATACAGGCACTCAATACCGCTCGGTTATCTTTTATTCCAACGAAGAACAGAAGCGCATCGCGCAAGGCTACATAGACCAGCTAAATCAAGCTAAGGTCTTTGAGAGTCCTATAGTAACGCAGGTCGTCGCGCTCGATTCTTTTTATAAAGCTGAGGCATATCATCAGGACTATGCCGCTCGTCATCCGAATGAGCCTTATATCAGATTCCATGACCTGCCAAAGGTAGAAAATCTCCGCAAGGAATTTCCTGACCTATACGTAAAAAAATAGCTTGCCTTTGGAATGTTGGCTTAGCACCAAGCGCATAATCAGTTGGAGCAGACTGGTTTTAGTATTGCTCATCTGCATAGCGCACTCATTAGATTATCTTTTGCATCCTCTGCAAGTTCAGCCGCGCGAAGCATTCTAAAGTTGCACGCGGGTGTGGACGTATCAAATCAACCGCGCCGCAATCAAGGTAGAAACTCAATCCGCAAATCAACAATCTCTTCACTGCCCCACGGTGGAGAGTCAGAAGACAGAAATGGTAGAGGGTGAATCCCTCTTGTAACTCGCGAGCCTGTTGCGTCAAACCGTGCCGGGGCGGCAGGCTTTTCGGAGGGAACATGCAAGAAGACGTTTTGTTCTGTGGGTCGTTCTCTGCCCAGCCGTCGCTCGTCAAGCGATTGGCCGATCAGTTCAAAGAAGCTACGCGCGAATTCCGCGAAAATCCCAAAGATTATTTCACAAGCGCAATCAAAGGCGACGGCGCAGGCAGCCTTCGTCGCAAGTCGCTTTTCAGGCTCGGCCTCGCTATAGCTCTTGTGCTCTATGCGATCTGCTTTGCGGTGATGCTTGCCTTGTGGGCCTTCAACGCAAAGCACGCAGCGGTTGCCAACAAGAATCGTGAGATCACAGTGGTGAACCTGCCTTCCTACAAGATGCAGGATGATACGATGTCTCGCTCAGAAAAAGAAGCAAGCGGCGGGGGCGGCGGCGGCAAAAACGAACTGACGCCTGCCTCGCAAGGAGCGCCGCCTCCCTTCTCTTCCGTAACTCCGATCATCGTCCCCACAACCAGGCCAACTCTTAATCCGCCCGTATTGCCTGTTGCTGAAATATTGTTGGGCGACCCTGCTCAGAACATCAAGCGCGATGAATTCGTTCCGACAGGCCTGCCCGACGGCGTTCCCGGCGCGCCTTCAGATGGTCCGGGCGCTAATGGCGGAATCGGCGACGGCAAAGAAGGTGGCGTAGGGCCGGGAGAAGGCCCTGGCTCAGGGCTGGGCAAGTACGGCGGCAAGGGGGGAGGTCTATATGATGGACCCGGCGGCAAACTCGGCTCTGAGGCAGTGACTGCCGTAGACACGAAGCCCGTGCCCCTGAACGAACCGCGCCCGAATTACACCGAAGAAGCACGCAAGAACAAAGTGCAAGGTGTCGTGCGAGCACGCGCCCTGATAGGCAGCGACGGTTTGATCAAGCAGGTGAGAATTATCAGAGGGCTTCCAGATGGCTTGAACGAAGAAGCCATTCGCGCCGCTATGCAGATACGATTCAAACCCGCCATGAAGAATGGTCAAGCTGTTTCGTACTGGACTTCGCTCGATGTCGAGTTCAACTTGAGGTAAATACTTTTTGTTGAGGGTCGCAGCTACGCCTGAGTTGCGACCCTCAACACGATCAATCCCGCGTCTTCTTAGGAACACAGTTCAAGCCGTTATCACGCATGTCTCCGTCGCTGAGAAATTCTTTCAGCGGTTTCGTGTTGGCTGGCCCAAGCACAGGCGCAAAAATCTCGACCGCAGCCTTAGCTTGCTGCAAGCACTCATCAATTGATAAAAGCACTCTGTGGTCGCGCGCCGTATCTTCAAAGGATATGGCGCAGCCGTTAATCTTCACTTTTCCGAAGCCGCTCAACTCGGCCCCGTCGCTGCAACGTTGAAATTTGTACGCTCCGGTGTTCGGGTCCAATATCAGGAAGTTGCCCGTTGAATCATCCTCAATCGTAATTTCGTGATCGAACTTAATTGGCGGCGGGCTTACAGGTTGGAGAATCGGCTTCGTTTGCCCCAGGACTGATATACCCGTCAATAAAACTACTAACACACACACTAACCCTAATCTTTGCATGATGCCTCCTAAAAATTTGTTCGTTCCTGGTAATGTTCTCAGTTCTCCGCTTCATGCAATAAGAGCAGTTAGCGCGGAATAAAATACAGGGATATGTTTTTCATTTTGGCAGAGTGTCTCGCAAAGCCTCGCGATTCGACTCTCGGTCAGGAGGGATTGAATAAGTCAGCGTCGCATGGGCGACCGGGTCTGTTTCGCCTGTCGAGTACATGGACACTTCGCCCACAGCGAGCCGCTTTCCAAGCTTGAGCAAACGGGCTTGCGCAACGACATCAGCAGGCGCTGGCTTGCGCAGGAAGTTGATGTTCAGGTTAGTAGTCACGGCGAGCGCGACTGGCCCTATCATCGCAAGCACAGCCAAATACATCGCTGTATCGGCAAGCCCCATCAGGGATGGACCCGATATGGTTCCGCCGGGCCGAAGGTGCCGGTCGTGATAAAGCATTCGCACTTCGACGAACCCATCTTCAACTCGCTCGACCGAAAATATTCTTTCCATTTCCGGGAAGTGCGAATATAGAAACGACTCCAGTTCCTGCGCAGTCATCTTAGGCATTGCTTCCATGTCTCCTCTTCGCGTTATTATAGAACCATACTGCCCGGTCGAAGGAGACAGCAATGCTCAAGCGTGGATGGGTGCTATGGGTTTTCGTCCTTTTCGCATGGACGCTGGTCGGTTTGTCATTCACGCTCAATTACTATTTCTTCGCGGGCCACTACGTAGCCATTTTCAAACAACAGCCGACGATTGTAGGCATGCTCGTCTGGGAACTGCCTTACTGGTTCTTGTGGGCCGCACTCGCCCCGTTGATTTTCAGAATCACACGGCGCTACCCGTTCGACCGCAGCCGATGGCTCCGCAACTCAATCATTCACATCGTCGCCTGTTTGCTGCTCTCGTTCGTCCACCGTGCCATCTATCTGGTTTTAGGTTGGCTGCTGCACGTCGCCGTCTACCAGCAATTCTCTTCAATTCCTGAACTCTACCAGTCCGACATCTTCTTTAATCTTCCGACAGGGTTCATGAGCTATGGCACGTTTATGCTGATCAGCAACGTCATTGATTATTACAGGCGTTATCAAAAAGAAGAACTGCGCGCGTCGCGCCTCAAGGCCGAACTCGCGCAGGCGCAACTCGAAGCGCTGAAGATGCAGCTTCATCCTCACTTTCTTTTCAACACGCTCAACTCTATATCCGCGCTCCTCGATGAAGACGTTGAAGCCGCAGACGAGATGCTCGCGCGGCTTGGAGATTTCCTGCGGCTCACGCTTGAAAACTCCGGCGCTCAACAGGTCACGCTTCAAGAGGAGTTGGAATTTCTTCGTTGCTATCTGGAGATCGAGCGCGTGCGCTTTCATGACCGGCTGACCGTAAGCATAGAGATCGAGCCTGAAACGCTCGATGCGCAGGTGCCTAATTTGATCCTGCAACCGATTGTAGAAAACGCCATACGTCACGGCATCGGGGAAAG
>JADMIO011227165.1_pt1 | contig 54928 bp, 44 predicted proteins | sample 8958161 | NCBI WGS metagenome assembly JADMIO01 (sample SAMN16585339, study PRJNA669376) | soil metagenome | isolation source: Crop rotation soil | place: USA: Cullars Rotation, Alabama | collected 2011
CGACTTCAAGTCACGTGAATTCCAAGCTTCGGATCCCACTGTGCTGGAAAGGCGTCTTGAGGTTCTCGATTTCTTCCTGGCGGATCTGCTGGCGGATGTCGAACTGCGAGGAGACGATTGTGGTGAGCTCGGTGGTGAGCTTGTCACGGTCGGCGGGCGGGAGGTCGGCGCGCTTGAGTTGGCGCGAGAGCCGCAGCGAGCGGTAGTTCAACTCCAGGTCCTTCATCGTCAGCTCGAAGAGCTTCGGGCTGCGCTTCTTCATTTCTTCGAGCTTGTTGACGGTGTAGATCGTCGGGCGAACCAGTTTTTCGAAGCGTTCCGGGTCGGTGCCCTGAAGAACCTTCGCCTGTTCATATACATCGGGCTGGGTGACGCGGAAAAACTCCATCACCCGCGCAATTTCTTCTTCTTTTTTCTTCGCGGGATCAAGCTTGCGTGCCTGCGTCGTCGCGGGCTGTGTGCTGGTCGCCGGAGCTTTGGGCTTGTCCTCGGCGAGCAGCGTGAGCGATCCGGGCAGCAAAACCAAAGCAAGCCCGGCAAACAGACGGGCTGGCGTAGTCGAAATTCGGGAAATCAATGCCATGCATGACCGCGGGACATTGCCCGCTCTTTATAGGGAATCCGGAACCGAGGCCGGCTTGTCGCTCGCGGCCTGCGGCACGTTGGACAACGCATCGAGCAGGTTCGACATATCGGTGTCGTGAACGCCTGCCACGCTGGGGTTCTGCGATTGGAGTTCCTGGATCGAATTGGCGACGTTGCGCAGCGTGTCGTCATAGGAGTTCGGCTGGTCCTGGTAGACCGAAAAATGGTCGACGGTTTCGTTGATCTGCGCGATCTTCTGCTGGCGGTGCGATTCCTCGATAGAGCGATCCAGCGTCAGGATGCCGGCCACGATGACGACCGCGGCCGCGGCAGCGGAGATCGTCGCCAGCGAGCGGTAAATCAACTTCCGCCGGCGCGCCGCGATCTCTTCGCGCTGCCGATCTGCGAGGTTGTGATGGATGCCGCCCTTGATGCCGGCAAGGTATTGGGCCTTCTGCGCGTCGGTGAGTTCCACTTTGGGCAGCGAACGAAGCAGGTCCAGCTCGCTCTTGATCTGCTCGTAGTGGCCGCGAGCGGATGGATGCTTTTCAAAGTATTCCAGCAGCCGCTGGCGCGCCCCGGCATCGAGTTCGCCGGACGCTTCCAGCAGGCAGGTTTCATTCAGCTTCAGTCGTGTCATGCGACACCTCCATCAGTCCTCGGAGCTTGCCGAGCGCCCTGTGCGCTCTCGCAAGCACCGTGCCGATCGGACAGTTCAACGTTCGCGCGATGTCCTTGAAGGGCATGTCGGCAAAGTGACGAAGCATCAGGATTTGCCGATCCCCTTCGGGGAGCTTTCGCAGGGCGACCTGCAGGGCATCCACGTCTTCACGGTGATGCAGCGGGTCGAAGGGCGCCGGGACTTTCCCGGCTATTTCATCGGTCATTTCGATGCGATCGCCGTCGGAATCGATGACCGTCGATTGCGTCGGGTGCCGCGCCAAGCTGCGGCCGTGATCGCGCACCAGGTTGACCAGGATTCGAAACAGCCATGCTTCGAACTTGCCCTGGTCGTCGTACTTGCCGAGACGCTGGACGATTCGCAGGAACGTTTCCTGGACGAGATCCTGCGCCAGTTCGGCGTTGCTGGTGGCACGGAGCGCGTACCCGAAGAGGCGTTGCCAGTAGGCCTCGACTAAAGTGTCCCAGGCGGCCTTATCGCCGGCCTGGCACCGCGTGAGAAGTTCCGCGATGGCCCGTGCGTCCATGTCACCCTCTGAGAAACGTCAAGGGGGGGGGAGTATTGCGTGCCCCGGAAGGGCAATTGTAGGGCAATTGGGGCGTTGCGGACATGGGGCGGGAGGCTCTGTCGCCCGTTAAATCGTCAAGTCGTCAAGTCGTGGAGTCGTTAAATCGTTCAACGCCCACGGCTTGACGACTTCACGACGTGACGATTTAACGTTGCCCCGCCGGCCGAGGTCATGTTTCGTAAATGCGTACAAAGGGGTGCATTTTTCCCTGCCTTGCTTGAACTCACTATATCGCTATACTTGGCGATTCCCTGTTGCCAAAAGGTTGGCGGTAGGGTGTCGGATTTCAGCAGGCAAAGGCAGTCCACACATGATCAAGGTCAAGTCCCGCGGCAACGAAACGGTCGACCAGATGCTCCGTCGCTTCAAGAAGCTCTGTGAAAAAGAAGGGCTCATCAAGGATATGAAGCGCGTCAGCTATTACGAGAAGCCCAGCGAGAAGCGCCGCCGCCGTCTCCGCAAGGCGCAGAGCCGGGCGCTGAAGATGGCCCTCGAAGGATAAATCCCCGCCACATTTTCTGTCACAACAAAAGGCCGCCGACTCAATAGGTCGCGGCCTTTTTTCATGCGCTAGGAGCGTTCCCTTTGCGTTACAGTCGTGTCCCGATACCAGCACCGAGCGGGACCCCTTGGCAAATGCGTCGTGGAACAAGGTGACCAAATGCAGGAAATTTGCGCCAGCCTTCTGCTGCCATTCGACGGGAGCGATCGGGAGTTTGGCAATTCTTTCCTGAAACTCTTGCGACAAACCGGGCACAATATCGCTCCGAGCAAATGTGGCGTTACTGAACCTGTAAAGGCCAAGTGCGCGCACATGACCACTGAGGATATTACCGCCGACTTTTGGGGCGAGTCGTTTTTATGGACTGGAGTGAATCCTCGATTTCATGGTTTTTGCGATGTGTTCAGAGGGAGAACTGGCGTCTTCATCTATGGGTCTTTCTCTGTTGACGCTGTTTCCGAATGCATCTCATTGTTCAAAGCGATCGCGATGAAGTGGCCCATCGACTTCGGTTTCATTCACGTGTTGGCTGACGAAGAATGGGAGCATTACAAATCCGCAGCCAATCGTCTCTTGGATCCGTTCAATAGAGGTATCACCGAACGTGATCTTGCCGGGGGGATACCGAACCTTGGATGGATTACCCTATTTGGAGCTCCATACAGACCCAAGATCGATAGGGAAATCGTTGCACGCGCCGCGGCTCTGACATGGGCGCCGTCGGACGCGGCCGATAGCGCGTTGATGATTCAGCTCACAGACGACCCGTGCGACGTAGCTGCAAAGTTTCAGTTGTTTGAAGCGATTCGACAGAGAGCACGCGAGGCGATCGGCAGCGAACTTTTTAAGTGTGTAGGTGACGATGCGACATGGGTACCTGAGACGTTCAAGGCATCTCCGGTAACCAGCGTTTTCGCCGACCTAAAGAAGTTAAATCGTCACAGAACATAGCCAGTTGGCGCATGCTGGGGCATCCGTCCCATCCACAAAATCCGTATCATCCGCGTCATATCGCCGGGATACTGGCGGAGTCGCAGAGAAAATGTATGACTGTCCAAAACTCGCAGAGCCTCGCGACGTTTGAGTCGCGGACGTATGCGCTGAGCATCTTCCTGATGTCGATGGGCTGTTTTGGTCTGGCCGCGTGGCAGAAGCATGATGCGGGTCTGGTCATCGGCGCCACGATCCTGGGATCCATCTTTCTGCTGCTTTCGGTAGACTCGCGAAACGCGAAATCACAGTTGATCGTGTATGCCGACCGGATCGAGTACGAAGTGCTGCAACGCACCATGGCTCCATGGAAGCGTCCCTATGTGGTAGTTCGAAGACAGGTTCTACCGTTCTCCGAGGTGACGCGTATCCGCCATTACTCGAAGTTGGAGGGGCATCCCATTTTCTTTGTGAACGACGCAAAGAAGCTTGCCTGGTACATGACGGAAGGATCTTCCCCGTTTTATTCAATGGATGATTGGAACAGGCTGCTTCGCGCGCTGAAGAAATGTTGCGGATCGCAGATGGAATTGAGTCGGCGCGAACCTTGGCCAGACGACGAGGCGAGCGAACCGTGGATACTTCCGGGGTGGAAGGTGCGTCCGCTGACAGAGAGCGACGTGCTGACGGAGAAGTGAATGGGAGGCTGGCGCTAGATGGCGCGGCGACGGCGGAGCAGGAGGGGAATGCCGCAGGCGAGGAGGCTTAGCGTTGTCGGTTCGGGCACGGCGCCGACGGCGAAGAGGATGGCGTTGTTGATGGCGTAGACGGTGCCGTCCGGGCCGATCGCGGTGGGTGTGTAGGCTTCGCCGATGCCCGCGGTGATTGAGATCGCCTGCGTCAGCGTGTTGGTCGTGAGGTCCCAGCGGTAAAGGCTACCGTCTTCGCTGTTCACCAAGATCGATTTCGTCAGCGGGTCGACGGCGGCGGTGTTGATGCACCATTCCTTGACGGCGTCGGGAACGAAGCCGGGGTGGTCGTCGTCGATCGTGGGGCCTTTGATCGTCAGGATTTCCTTCATGATGTTCTGGCCGGTGGGGTTGTTGCGAGTGTCGAGTTGGGTGGCGTTGGGGTCGAGGATGGCGAGGCGGTTGTCGCCCTTGCCGCCGGTCTGAGCGTAGTTGTTGTACTTGGTCATGATCAGGTAGGTGGAAGTGCCGCTGTAGCCGGGGACCATGCTGGCGGGGACGATGGAGGCGGTGTCGTCCCAGCCGAAGCCGCCGGCGGGCTTGGTGACGAGTGCGGCCGAGAAGTGGGTGAGGAATCCGCGGCTGGTGCCGGCGTTGTCGAGGACGCCGAAGTAGATGTCGCCATCGGGGCCAACGGTGGGCGAGGCGGTGCCGATGTTGGGGAGCCTGGCGGCGGTGTTGGTTTGCGGGTCGATGAGCGGGACGCTGTTGATCTGGGCGAGGCTGGTGCTGTTGAGCGCGACAAGGCGGCCATCGTTGCCGTTGCTCATGGCGACATAGACGGTCGATCCGTCGGGGCTGAGCGCCGGGGCGCAGTTGGTGACGACTTGGGTCATGCCGGCGGGATTGACGCCGACGGTGAGCTGGTTGGCCTGGAAGAATGTGCCGACGCCGGCGGCGGAGATGCGCGCGATGCCGTTGGTGATGCCGCCCGGCGCGGAGTTGGTGGTCTGGTAGCCGAAATAGATGTTGCCGAGGCTGTCGGCGGTGATGGGCGTCGAGATTCCGACGCCGGCGTTGTAGGCAGCCTGGTTCGCGTTGTAGTTGGCGATGCCGTAGAAGGCGCGCTGCGTGGGCGCGACGACGCCTGGAGTGTCGAGAGCGCTGCGGCTGTAAACAGTTCCGCCGGCGCCGGCGTAGTAGAGTGTGCCATTGGAAAGCGCGGGGCTGTAAGGGGGCGTCCAGCTGTAAGTGGCGCCTTGGCCGGTGGGCGGGAGCGTGTAATCGGTGGGCTGTGTCCAGATCGGCGTGGGCGACGCGCCCGAGGCGGTGGTACCATTGAAAGCGGAGACCTGGAAACCGGTGGCAGTCTTCACCGGGACGATGACGGTGTTGCCGCTGGTGATCGACGGCGAGCCGTAATGCAGCAAAAGATATTCACCCGGCGGCGGCGCGAGGTCGACGGGTGTTTGCCATTTGATGGTTTGCAGAGGCTGCGAAGCGACCGGCGAGATGGCGGTATGTTGCGGATCGTTGGCATACCCGCCCCAGGCATCGGCGCGGGCGAACGTAGACAGAGTTGCGACGGCCGCAGCAAGCGCAAGCGGCGCGACTCGAACGGCGGACAACACCATGGAAACTCCCCGCGGCAAAGACACCCGGCACGCAGCACATCGCGTTGCTGGTCTCTACTCTTCCCCGCTGGAAGTATGTCACTGAACGGGGGAAAGTCCAAGGAAATCGCGGGGTGTCACGCTTGCCGCACGAGGAATTTGCGCGCGACGGCGGTGCTTAAAGTGAGCAATGTTTTGCTCGGCGTGCAGTGTTCGACGGTGATGGCGTCGGAGAGTTCGTCGCGCTGGCGCACCCGGACGCAGGCACCCGGGGTGAGGCTACGCTGGTTGACGAATTGCAGGAAGCGCGGCTCCTGGTCGAGGATGCGCGTGATCTCCATCGGCTGGTCGAGCTGGCAGGTGACGAGCGTGTCGGGGACATCGGCGGCGATGTGGCCGGCGGCGGTGGGGATCGGGTCGCCGTGCGGATCGACGGTGGGATGACCGAGGAGAATGTCGATTTTCTCGAGAACTTTTTCGGAGATCACGTGTTCGAGTTCCTCGGCCTCCTCGTGAACCTCCGACCAGTCAAGGCCCAGCGTCTTGACGAGAAAGCATTCCACCAGGCGATGGCGACGGAGCACGTGCAGGGCGAGTTGGTTGCCGGCGGTGGTGAGTTGCACGCCGGTGCGGGGGGAATAGTCGACGAGGCCCGAGTCGGCGAGCGCCTTAACCATGGCGGTGGCGGTGCCGGGAACAACCTGCATGACCGAGGCGAGGCGACCCATGGCGATGGTGGTATCGGGCGTCTTGATCTGTTCGAGGTAGATCTGCTTGAGATAGTTTTCGATGGTGCGGCTGGGCACGAGTCACCAAGGTTGAACACGGCGGGGGTGCATCCCACTGTATTTTGATACCTCAAAATAGTCAATTTGAGCCCTTGACGAACGGGAGTTTATGCACGATAGTATTTTGAGTCCTCAAAATCAGTCCTATGGTCGCTAGAAAGAATGGTATGGCAGATATAGATTACGCGACTCCTCAAGGCCTTCCTACGGAAGAGCCGTTTGGGGAGTCGCTGTCAGAGGTTCGCGGCACGGTCAGCGTGCCAGAAGAGGGCGCGGGGTTCTGGAGAAACTGGCGGGCGTTTGCCGGGCCGGCGCTACTGGTGAGCGTGGGTTACATGGATCCCGGCAACTGGTCGACGGACCTGACCGCCGGCGCGGAATACAAATATGCGCTGCTGTGGGTAGTGGCGTTGTCGTCGGCGATGGCGATTATCCTGCAAATCTGCGCGGCGAAGCTGGGGGTGGTGACGGGTAAGGACCTGGCGCGGGCGTCGCGCGATTTTTTTCCGAAATGGACGCGCATTCCCAACTGGCTGGCGACCGAGGTGGCGATTGCCGCCTGCGATTTGGCGGAAGTTCTCGGCAGCGCGGTCGCGCTGCATCTGCTGTTCCCGAGGATTTCCATCCTGATGGGCGTATTCATCACGGTGGGCGACGTGATGATCTTGATGCTTTTGCACGGCCTTGGATTCCGCAAGATCGAGTCGTTCATCCTGGTGCTGGTGGCGACGATCGCCGGCTGTTATTTCTGGGAGCTGTTTATCTTCGGGCACGCGGCGGGAGAAATCGCGAACATCGGCAAGGCGATCATCACGCCGGGCTTTCCGCCCAAGCCGCACGACAATGCAACGGGGTCCCTGGCGATTGCGATCGGGATCATCGGCGCCACCGTGATGCCGCACAATTTGTACCTGCATAGCGCGGTGGTACAGACGCGCAAGCTTCAGCGGGACGAGAGCTCCGTGCGGCGAGCGATCAAGTTCAACGCAATCGATTCGGTGGTGGCGTTGTCGTTGGCGTTTTTAGTGAACGCGTCGATCCTGATCCTGGCGGCCATCACGTTCTTCGGGAAGAGTGGGCTGACTTTTCCAGGACCGGGCGGCAAGGAGATTCCTGTCGGCGACGACTGGATCCAGGGGGCTTATCACACGCTCAGCCCGCTGATGGGCGCGACGGGGGCGAGCATTCTCTTTGCCATCGCGCTCTTGGCCAGCGGGCAGTCCTCGACAATCACCGGCACCTTGGCCGGGCAGGTGGTGATGGAAGGATTTATGTCGTGGCACATCCGGCCGTGGATGCGGCGGCTGGTGACGCGGCTGATTGCGATCATTCCGGCGGTAGTTGTGATCATGATCAAAGGCGACGGCGAGGTGAACAACCTGCTGAACTGGTCGCAGATCGTGCTCGGATTGCAGCTTCCGTTCGCCATGATTCCGCTGATGTTGTTTACGTCGCGCAGGAAAACAATGGGCAAGTTCGTCAACGGCAAGTTCATCCTGATCGCGGGCTGGACCTCGGTAGCGCTGATCACGGCGCTGGATGTTTACCTCCTGGGGAAGATGATCTTCGGCGGCGGCGAATAACGGATAGGGTCTGGCATGTATAAACGAATACTTGTGACGCTGGATACGACTTCGTGCGACCAGTCGATCCTCAAGCAGGTGACATCGCTGGCGAAGCTTTGCGGCAGCACGGTGGTGCTATTACACGTGGCAGACGGGTGGGCGGCGCGGCAATTCGGCGCTGAGGCGGTGTCGCCGGAAGTGAAGGAGGACTCGGCGTACCTGGAGCGGATGCGCGCGGAGGTGGCGGCGCTGGGGATTCCGGTGGAAACGCAACTGGCCTACGGCGAGCCGAAGAAGGAAATTCTGAAGTGGGTGGAGGAGAAGGGTTGCGATCTGATTGCGATGGGGACGCACGGGCATCGGTTCATCGGGGATCTCTTGCTGGGATCCACGGCGAGCCACGTGCAACATCGGGTGAATGTGCCGGTGCTGCTGGTGCGGGCGAAGTAGCAGGCGGCGGGAATCGGGAGCGAGTACCATGCCGGGATGGACGAAACAGCATGGCAGAAGTGGTTTGAGGGGATCTGGGCGGATCGCGAGGAGCGGATTTATCCGGCAATGTTCGGCGACCTGGGCCCGGGGATTTACCCGCTGACGTCCAAAACATTTGAGGCGATGGGATGCGAGGGCGCGGATCCGCGGTGGCTGCACCATGGGGTCTTTGCGTCTGCGCCGAACGAGCGGCGCGATCATTGGGTGTATGTTTCGTCGGGGATGTCGAATGCGTGGGGAGAAAGTCCGGAGACGGTGAAGCCTGAGGAGTTTTCCGGGCTGGGGATGGAGTTCACGCTGCACACGAAAACGCCGGGGCAGTGGGCGATCGATCTAATGCACTGGTTTATGGCGGTGCAGCTGCTGGCGGCGAGCGGGCAGCTCGAAGGCGGGATTGTGGATTACTACGACCGCGTGCGATTTCGTCCGACGGAGAATTTGGGTGAGGTGAGCAAACTGCTGCTGGCGCCGCCTGATCCGGAGATGTATCCGGCGCGATTTGAGCTGGAGTCGGGGAAGGTGGATGTGGTGGTGCTGCTGGGGATCAGCGAGCGGGAGTCGGAGTTTGTGCGCACGCAGGGGGTCGAGCCGTTCCTGACGTTGCTGAAGCATCATGGGGTATGGCCGTTGACGTCGCTGGGGCGGGTGAGCTTCGTCTAATCAGCGGACGAGGTAAACGAGCCACAAATGAACACGAATGAACACGAAGGAAAATTCATTTGTGTTCATTTGTGGCCAATCTAAAGTCGTTCCTCGCTCAGGTGAACACCGCGCGAACTCGCTCGATTGTCCGCTGCAGCTTTTCTTCGAGTACTGATTGGCAGGCGGCGGTGATGTCGATGGGTTCCAGCAGTGGGACCCAACTTTTGCAGCCGGCGTATTCGATCGTGTTGGGAATCGTCACCGGCGCGGGCAGCTTGAATGCCCGCACGACCACCAAGTACAGCGGCTTCTCGGGGCGATAGGCGAACCGCATGTCGAGCAGCGGGGCATCCCACAGGTGAAGATCGGAGAGTGTTTCGAGTTGCGCCCGGCCCGGAACTTCCAGGATCGCCGCGACTTCGCCATAGCCTTTGATCTGGATCTTGTCCGGCTCGGCGGCGAGTTTTTGGATCTGCCCACGCCACGCCGGTTTAACCATGCGCGGGTCCTGGTGGATGAACGTTGGGTAGAAGAGGAAGCGCTGGTGCTCAAGCTGAAATTCGTTTTCCGCTTCTAGGATGCCGCCCTTGCGCAGCAGGATTGCCTGCTCCCCGGCGAGCAGGGCGTTGATCAGGAGGTCCCATTCCTTGAGGGCGATGTTCATCGAAGTTTCGGAGCTTTGCGTATTGGGTGAATGATAGCCTTGCGTGGTAACGCAAGGCGGCGGCGGGAGCGTCCGGGCCGTTCGAGCGAGAGGCCACTTTGCATGGGCGCCACGCCTTGCGTTGCCACGCAAGGCTATGCGGCGTGTTTGCGCCGTGCGGGTAGATATCTCTCGAGGAGAAACTTCGTCACCAGAAGCCGGTCAACAGCGTCAGGACCACCGTGAAGCCCAGCATCAGGCCGCACGAGTCGCTGGCGAAGGAAATCCACTGCAGCTTCGTCGCCGTCGCCACCGTCCCAACCATCACGAGCATCCCGACCACCAGCGAGACCGCGTCGCGCCACGGCATCTGCGCGAGGTACCAGATCGTGAACAAGCTACTCCAATCCACGCGCGCTCCTTTCCTTGAGCCGACAGCTACCCCGCATCATAGCGTTTCTCCCCCCATTCGCCGCACACCGATTTTGCACCTCCCCCGGCTTCGCATACAATTCCCCGTCCGCGTGGTGCGGGCCGGTTTGTGCAAGTGGAGCAATGACGGTGGCGAATCAGGTTTTTGATGTGGTGGTGATCGGGTCCGGCCCGGGGGGCTACGAGGCGGCGGTTCATGCGGCGCAACTTGGAAAATCGGTCGCCTGCGTGGAAAAGGCGGAGCTTGGCGGCATCTGCCTGAACTGGGGATGCATTCCGACCAAGACCCTCATCCATGACGCCCACCTGTTCCACCAGATACTCACCGAAGGCGCGGCGATGGGGCTGGCAGTCGACAAGACCAAGGTGCAGTGGGACAAGATCGTCGGCCGGTCGCGCAAGGTTGCCGGGACGCTGTCGTCGCAGATCGGTTTCCTGTTCAAGAAAAACAAGGTGACGCACGTCGTGGGGACGGCGTTCGTGCCCAAGGCCGGGCCGGGCGGCTGCGTGGTCGAGGCAAAGAACGATAAGGGGGAGATCACCGCCACGCTGGAAGCGAAAAACATCCTGGTGTGCACCGGGGCGCGCAACCGCGAATTGCCGGGGATGAAACCCGACGGCAAAAACATTCTCACCAGCCGCGAGGCGATGGTGCTCAAGGACATTCCAAAGAAATTGATCATCATCGGCGCCGGAGCGATCGGCGTGGAATTCGCCTACATCTACGGCGAGTTCGGCACCGAGATCACGCTTATCGAAATGATGGACACCATCCTGCCGGTCGAGGATGAAGAAGTTTCCTCGCGACTGCTGGCGATCTTCAAGAAGCGCGGGATGGATATCCGCACCAAGCACCGCACCGAGAAAATCGAGACGTGGGACAAGGGCGTCAAGGTCACCGTCAAGGACCTGGCGAACGACAAGACGGAGGTGCTCCAGGCCGACAAGGTGCTGGTCGCGGTGGGCGTGACGGGCAACTGGGAAGGGCTGTTTGCTCCGAGTTGCCAGCCGGAAATCGTGAAGGGCCACATCAAGGTGGGCAAGGATTTTCAGACGAACGTGAAGGGGATTTACGCCGCGGGGGATGTGATCGGCCCGCCGTGGCTGGCACACGTGGCGACGATGGAGGCCAAGATCGCGATCGAGCGCATGTTCAGCGCCGTGCAACCGCCGCGCGAAATGGATTACACGCTGATTCCCGGCTGCACGTATTGCGTGCCGCAGGTGGCTTCCGTGGGGCTGACGGAGAAGCAGGTCAAGGAGCAGGGAATCGAATATGAAGTCGGCAAGTGGATGTTTGCCGCCAATGGCAAGGCGCTGGCGATCAATTCTCCGGACGGGTTTGTGAAGCTGATTTTTTCCAAAGAGCATGGCGAGCTGCTGGGCGCCCACATGCTGGGAGCGGAAGTGACCGATATGCTCGCGGAGCTGGTGCTGGCCAGGCGTCTCGAAGCGACGAAAGAAGAGATTGTCACCACGATTCACGCCCACCCGACGCTGTCCGAAGCGGTGATGGAAGCCGCGGGCCAGGCGGGCGGACACGGGAAGTAGACCGAAAACACGAAACACGAAACGCAAAACACGAAACCGTTGAATGTCGAACACGCCCAATGATCCACCGAGTCCTGAGCCTTCTGGTGAAGGCGTTGCGCCGCAGGCGTCGCAGCCGATGGAACGTCCCGCGCCGTTGCGGCCCTCCTATGCCCGGCCCACCCCGCCCAAGATGCCGCCGAAAACGGATGATGCTTCGCTTTCCAGCATCATCGACACGATTGAAGCAATTATCATCGCGCTGATCCTGGCGTTGACGTTCCGCGCGTTCATCATTGAAGCGTTCGTGATCCCCACCGGCTCGATGGCGCCGACGCTTCTCGGGGCCCACTTCAACGTGATCTGCCCTGAGTGCGGTTACACCTTCACCCGCGATGCCAGCCTGGAGTACCAGCTGGTCGGGAAGACGATTGGGCATACTCCCAAGGGCGAGCTTGTCTCCAACACCAATATTCCGTGCGATGGCAACGATACCTCAGCGCTGTTTTGCCCGAATTGCCAGTACATCATTCCGTACTACCTGCTGCCGCAGGCGCTAAAGCCGGTCGACTGCGTCGATGGCCGGCGCGACAATCGCCCGCGCAAGGACGTGCCTTTTGCATGGGCCAACAACGGCGACCGGATCCTTGTCCTGAAATACGTGTACTCGCTGATGGAGCCCACCCGCTTTGACGTCATCGTGTTCAAGGAACCGATGCGTGCCCGCGACAACTTCATCAAGCGGCTCATCGGCCTGCCGGGAGAAACCATCGAGATCATCGGCGGGGACGTGTTCGTCGGCCCGCCGGGGAAAAATGCTCCGGAAGACCGTGTCATCGCACGCAAGCCCGTGCATCTGCAGAAGGATCTCTGGCAACTGGTGTACGACAACGACTTTTACCCGCGCGATGAAGGACCGCCGGTGCGCGGCGCGCCGCCGATTTCCCGTGCGGCCGAAGCCCAATCCGATCAGGCCCTCCCTCACTACTACCGCGAATGGCATAACCCATGGATTGGCGCGGGCCCGACTGCCGCCGCCTGGAATAAGCCCGGCGCCGCCACAGCGGACGGCCAGCCGTTCCAAACCATCGGCGGCCCCGTCGTCCATTACACAAGTTCTACAGCCGGCACACTGCAATTCAACCCGGCCCACCGCGAGCCGTATCTCTTCAACATCCTGGGCTACAACAACGACATCCATGACCTGTACCACGGCCGCGGCGGAACGCTGCAACCCGTGGGCGATCTGCGGCTCGAAACCACCTGGACGCCCACCGAAAGCGCAGGCGAGTCGATCAGTTTGACGGTCGGCCTTCCTCACAACCAGTTCCGCGCCACGTGGTCAACGAGCGGCTTGGAAGTCTGGCAGTTCAATGCGGAGACCGAGAAGTTTGTCTCCATGGGCAAGGTCGCCGCCGGCGATCTGCCGACGCTGGCGCCCGGCAAGGCGTATCACGTTGCCCTCAATAATGTGGATCACTCCGCGCAGTTTTTCATTGATGGCAAGATGGTGTTTTCGTTCGATGTGCCTTGGAACGCCAGGGAGGCCTTGACCGAAGACGACTGGGTGCGATCGCAAATCGAGCAAAAGTCGTCCAAGCTGGAGGCTCTCGCGCCGAAGGTAGAAATTGAGGTAGGCGGGGCATGCACTCTGGGGCATTTGAAGTTGTGGCGCGATCTGTATTACACGCAGAGCGAAGCCGGGCCGGGAGCGCGCGATCCTGGCGCGGCCAAGAGGGGGCATCCGTTGACGTTGGGGCAGGACGAATTTTTCGCGTTGGGGGACAACTCGCGGCGTTCGCACGACGGTCGAACTTGGAACGAAGTGTTCCCGGCGTTGGACGACTTGGGGACGATGAAGGGGATCGTGCCTCGCCGGTATCTGCTGGGCAAGGCGATTTTCGTCTACTGGCCGGCGGGATACCGTTTTACGGACAGCCTTCCGCATGTGCCTCCGCTAGTCCCAAACACCGGGGATATGCGGTTTATTCGCTGAGCCGAATCTCTACTCGTCCGGTCAGATTTCCCTCCTGACAGCCCGCCAATGCGACAGGCGACCGCCAAAAGTGGCCGACCCGCCTGCCGATTCAGACGCTTTTGCGTACCACTTTCGGCATATACGCCCATTCGACAAAGCGTAGATTTTCGTTTAAATTTTGAAAATTAATATCAAATTTGAACATTTGTTGCACCACCTATCGTGGTGCGTCGCGTATATATAGGAACAGGTTTGTTCCCTAACCATCCCTTTTTCGGAGGAAAATCGCGATTGGCTCCCCGCCTCACCGGCGGCCTCAGCTCGGGATAGAGGTTGCGGAGCCACTTGAACGCCACTCGCCATCGCCGCGTTCAAATACTCGTTCAATCAATGTTCGTCCCGAACGGTATCGCTTTTGTTGCGTATATATCCATAGAAACCCCCTCGCAGGAGCGGGAAGGAGCATCAGTCATGACTACGATTACCACCCAGCCTCGTCTCGCGGCGGTCCACCCGCCCAAGCTGGAACTCAACAGCCGGCACCACGCCGCGCTGGCAGATTTATCGGATGAAAAGCGCGAGCTTATCCTCGAAGCCCTCATCTCGAACCTCGACTACGTGAAGTCGGAATTCTTCAAGAAGGCGGCCGCGGAACGCGAACTGTTCGATGAAGGCATGGCGATCTCGCCGGCGTCCACAAGCTGGTATCACCCGCTGGTGGATGATGAGCTGATCGCCCATTCGGCGCCCAGCTCGAGCCTGCTGACGACTGCCCAGGAGAAGCACCTGTTCCTGCGGTACAACTATGCCCGCATGCGGGCGCAGAACGGCGTCAAGAAGTTCAAGACGCATCCCGGCAAGACGGTCGCCAGGGAAATCGCGCGGTGGTACCAGCGGGTGAAGGACACCCGCGAGATCATCACGCAGGCGAATCTGGCGCTGGTGCTGGCGATGGCGAAGCGCACTCGCATGAGCGAAGTTGACTTTGGCGAGCTCGTCTCGGAAGGCAACATGGCCTTGCTGCGGGCGGTCGAAAAGTTCGACATCGGCCGCGGCTTCAAGTTCAGCACCTATGCGTGCCGGGCGATTCTGAAGGCGTTCAGCCGGATCGCGATGAAGACCAGCCGGTACCGGCAGGCGTTTCCGACGGAGTTCGATCCCGCGATGGAGAAGTCGAACTACCAGGAGACACGTCGTGCGGACATCGAGCAGGATGCGGTCGAAGAACTGCAGCGGATCATCGGTGAGAACCGGGCGCAGCTGTCGGACGTCGAGAAGACCGTGATCCAGGCGCGCTTCGCGATCAACCGTGGTCAGGACGCTCCGGCGATGACGCTGGAAGAAGTCGGCCGGGTGATCGGCGTGACGAAGGAGCGTGTGCGGCAGATCCAGAACAAGGCGCTGGAGAAGCTGCGGACGACAATCGACACGGAAGTGCTGGTGAAGTAACCTCCCTACGCAGAACCCTTTCATTGAGCGGGCCTCGGAGTTGAAAAATCCGAGGCCCTTCTTTTTTTTGCACGCGTAACCTAGTGGCGGTCCAAGGGCGGATTTGTGCGGTCGAAATCCCATTCGCCGCGCCTACGAAGTCTGGCTGTAGAATACGACCGAGATGCTTCATGATTTGGATGCGAGTTGCACAGTGAGCATAACTCTCCAACGCCTTGCACCTGCTTCGCATTTTTTCTACCGCCAATCCGCGCGCTCGGCCGGACTTGGGGTGATGATCGGCCCTCCACTCGTCTCTACAATCGCGCTCCTGTTCATGTGGTCGCTCCCGTTTCCTCGCTTGTTGGTTTACCTCTTCGGCTGCGGCCTCTGTCTCATTGCTGGCATCTTCTTCGTCATCGGCCTGCGTCGCATGATCTATGGCGGCCAATGGGGGTGCTTCATCGATGATGACTACATGACTTGGACCTACCCCGATCGCTCTGGCCGCCAAGGTCAGCAGATTCCGGTGCAAGACATCCTTCACTTCACTGTCGAAGTGACGCGGTATTACAAGAGAGGCGACCGGCAATACAGCTTTTACATCACGACCAACGCCGGTCGCTTCGAAATCGACATGAATTGCTTTGGGCGAGCGAGAAAACTTGCAAGCGCCCTGCGCCGCGCTAATCCCGAGATTCAGTTGCTGTTAATCGATGAAGGACAATCTCAATCCTGGCGTCCTGAAAATGCTCCATGGTGGCTAAGGTAATTGAAAGCGTGTGCGGCGCAGACGAAGATGCAAAGAGGCGTTGTGTCTTTTTGGGGCTGCGCGCCGGGCGATTTCCGGACCGCTTTGGTTATCGGCAAAACACCGATAACTCTATTTGTTACAAATACTTCTAAAGCTCTTGCTTCGTCGCAAATCGGGGTCACAGTTGATTTACCTGAAGGCAGGTCGGCCGGCGGACGAGAGACCGGCGGCTGGGAAAACGAGTTGGAGAGAGAGTCATGAAAACGGTACTCGCCCTTCTGGGCGGGGTCGCGATCAGCGCGGCGCTCGCCATTCCCCATCAAGCTTCGGCCAGCATGTTGATCAACGGGAGCCTGGAAACCACGCTCGCGGCGGATCAGTTCAACATGGTCTCGGCGACGGCGGCGCACAATGCCAACGTGCTCAACGGCTGGACGATCACCAGCGGGTCGATCGATGTCATTCCCAAATCATATTGGCAGAACACCAAGGGCAACTATAGCGTGGACCTGATCGGCTCGCCGGGAATGGGATCGATCGCGCAGACTTTTGCGACGACGATCGGCCAGAAGTACGAGCTTACGTTTGATTTCGCGGTCAATCCGCAGAACGTGACGCACGAAATCGGCAGCACCAAGCGGCTGCTGGTGACGATGAAGGGTTCGAACGCGCACCTCGACGCCTTCCAGTTGTTCACCGGCACCGCGGGAACGCGGACGCTGTCGAACATGCAATACATCCAGGAGTCAATGCTTTTCACGGCGACGTCACCGTGGACGACGCTGTCGTTTGCGGCGCTGATGCCGACGGGATTGCCGGCGGGCTATACGCCGAGCAACGTGTTCAGCGGTCCGGTGCTGGACAATCTGAATGTGGTGCCGTTTTCGGGGGATCCGCCGGCGACGCCGACGCCGGAGCCGGCGAGTTTGGGAGTGCTTGGCGCTGGGGCGTTGCTGCTGATGCGGCGGCGGTCGCGCCGGGTAAGTTAGAAAACGGTCTGCGAACCTAAACGCTCCGTGACGGTAGCTTCTCGGATTCGATCAGTTCCTCATTTGGCCGCCTCGACCTTTATTTTCGCCGGTCCGCTGGTGACGGTGACTTGTTTGTCGTCGTCGGAGGCGTAGGTCAGGGTGGCGGTGAGGGTGTAGTCGCCGGATTCGGTCCAGTAGCTATAGGTGCTGATCCCGCGTTTTCCGGAGGCGAGGGATTTAACGGGAATGTCATGTGATTTGCCGGCAGCGATTTTAACGGGGGTGCCCATGCGGAATTCCATGGTCATGGGTCCATTGTTCGGCTTGTTTAAGGAACCGTTTCCTTCGAGAACGAGGTCGATGGCGGAGTCGTCGCCGCCGAGGGAGATGGTGAGCGGTTTGTCGGTGGTATTGGTGATTCGGAGGGTGAGGTCGACCTTGGGCGGGGCCGGGAGTTTCGCGGGACGGAGCTCGTTGGGCTTGGTATCGAGGCTGTCGCGGAACTGCTTTCCGGATTGAGCGGGGTCGAGGGTGTAGGTGTCCTTGTTGGCGATGAGGGTGGCGGTGAGGCCGATGTCGTTCTTGGGGCCAGGCTCCGGTTTAGCGGGCCGGGTTTCGGCGGCGAAGGCGGAGGTAAGCAGGAGCGATGTGAAAATAGCGGCCATGGCGTTTTTCATGGGGGTCTCCGTGATGTGAATGAAAGATGGAGGGGAGTATAACCTTGGATGGCTCGAGCAGTGCGAAGATTCCGTTGTCGCGGGAACCTGTTGCAGGGGCGGGCGTCCAAGAGAGCGTGCCTTTTTGAGGAGCTTCCGTGAAGACATTTATTTCGTTCATGATTTTGCTGGCTGCCACCGGGCTGATGTGCCGGGCGGCGGTGGAGCAGGTGGACACGCGTGGTGTTTTCTCGATGGTGCATACGGCGGGGATGGGTAAGATCCAGGGCAAGGCGATTGAGGTTTTCGTGGTGGCGGCGGACGGAAGTTATAAGGATACGCTGCGAGTGTATGGGGCGAACCCGGGGACGGTAGTCACAGACGGGAAGTTGACGGCGGAGCAGGTGACGGCACTGGTGAAGCAAGTTGCGGCGGCGAAGGAAGGAGAGAAGGCGGAGGATGCGGGGACGGTGGTTTTCAAGTGGCGGGACAAGGAAGGGAAGGAACAGGAACGGTTGTACAGCATGCCGGGGGCGGAGCCGGCGAAGGGTTTGATGGAGATGGTGCAAAAGATGGTGAAGGAGAATGCGAAGGAGAAGGAGCGATTGTAGATTTCCGCAGTTGAAGTTTCTCCCGGCGACGGCATCAGTTTGCCGTCTATCGGGGCGGGGAAATTGATCATCGGCAGGATTCCGATGCCACGAAAAAAGCCCGGGCTTCCTTGCGGAGGCGCGGGCTCTTTTTTGATCACGCGGAGCAATGGGGTGCCGTTTTCGGGGGATCCGCCGGCCATGCCGACGCCGGAGCCGGAGCCGGCGAGTTTGGGAGTGCTTGGCGCGGGAGCGTTGCTGCTGATGCGGCGGCGGTCGCGCCGGGTAAGTTAGAGGATTTTGTCGGGGAGGATGCCGATAACATCGCGGCGTCGGTGGCGCGTGGGCGGTTGATGACGATTGCGATGATGGACGGGGGTCCGAGGTCTCATGCGAACGCATTGCTTCTCCGATACAACGCGTGCAAACGGAGGCAACGATGCGTACGGGCTGGCTGGCGCGGTGGGGGATTGTCGGATTGATGACGGCCGGTTTCACCGTGCATTTGCCGGCATCGGCGGGCGCGGATGGGGCGCGGGCGATCGTGCCGCCGGACGTGGTGAGCGTCGATGCGCGGACGCTTCAGCGGATGGTGGAAGAGGAGTTAGCGCGGCAATTGGCCGGGGCGGTGGAACGGGAATGGCAGCGGCAACTGCTGGCGCTGGCGAACGAGCGGGCGCGGGAAGAAGAAACACAGCGGCAGGCTCACGCGAGCAAGGCGGAGAAGCGCCGGCAGGCAATGCAGCAATCCTTCAGTGAGGTGCAGCTGAAAGTGGATGTTCTCAAAAAGCAGAATGACGCCGGAAAGGCAGGCGGGCAATGAAGCGCGGCGCGATGATGGGCGCGGGTGTGATGGCGACGATGGCGGCGGCGATCATTGGGACCTCGCTGGTAGGTACGGCACAGACCGTGGTCGAGCCGGCAGGCGCTGGGGGCGGAGCGACAATCAAGGTGGAACGCGCGGAATTGCAGCGGATGATCCAGACGGAAGTGCAGAAGCAATTGCCGACGCTGGTGCAGCAAGAGGTGCATCGCCGGATGGGCGACCTGGTGAAGCGAATCGAGGAGAACCAGGCGCGGTTGATGCGCGAGGCGCGCGTGGCGCACAAGTGGGAGAGCACGCACGCGATTTTGCAGACGCTGCGCTCGCAACTCGAGCTGTACAAAATCATGCACGGCGATCGCTTTCCGACCATGGAGCAGATGAAGGAATGGCGGGCGCTGACATTGGCGACGGATTCCCGTGGCAACGCGGTAGCAGGAGCGAAGTGCGGACCGTATTTGCAGGAAGCGCCGGCGAGTCCGCTGACGGAGAAGAGCGGGATTGCGCCGGTTGGAGGTGCCGGGCCGGACACAGGCTGGGTTTATGATGAGCGGACAGGAGCGATTCGCGTGGTAGTGCCGCCAGCGGAGGCGGGGAACGTGAAGGGCTTGTCGCGCGGGGAATATGAGGTTGCAAGATAGCGGTGGGGGGATGCACCTGTCATCATAGCGCTGCGGCATGAGCTGTGATCAATGACTTGCCTTCAATGGGAGATTCATCGATGCTCCCCGTATCTCACGGCCGCCACGCAACCCGCTTGCTCACCCGCACACCCTCGCCATCGATCGCCATGTCCATCATTTTCCGGATCTCGTCCATGACCCCAACCGACTCAAACCCCCCCGATGAATACATCAACTGAAACTCCACCACATCTTCCGCCTTGCTTTTAAAATAGCCCGCCCCTGCCTCCATCCGAAACGAGAACTTGATCGGCAATTTCACCGCCGCCGCCTTCTGCTTCAATTCTTCCTGCAACTGCTTCGCACGATCGGCCTCCACAATCTTCCCATTCACCCACCACCGAATCGCCCAGTTTTCACCCAGGTCATCCTCCACAAAACGCGTGCTCTTCACCGTCACCACCCCTTTCGCCATCGACACCTCCAGCGAATCATCCGGCTCCTCCGGAAGATACCGCGGCAATTTCTTCACCTTACCCAGCGGCGTGCCCCCGTCATACTTCGGCATCACCGCCGCACCAATGCTGCAAACTGCAACCTTCCTCTTCCCCTCGCCCGTTTCTGCCAGTTTCCGCCACCCCGCATCCTCCCCCTTCGCAACCTCCACTTTCCGCTTCGCCAGAATAATCCCCTCCGGATCAATCACCCGCACCTCGAATTCTCCCGCGCTCATCGCAACGGCCGCCGCCACAAAGATGACCGGCCCCTTTCGAAGCTCCTGCGCCTTGTCGACCATCTCGATCTCGATCGCCTCTTTGAGATCCTTGCGAATGATCTCGATTTGCAGCGGGCCCAGACTCTCACCACTCGCCCCCGAGCTCTCACGCTTATACAGTTCCTCATACCCCTTCCCCGGCACACAATACACCAGCACCCCGCCCTCCTTCCCGCACTGCTTGCTCTCAATCCCCAAATGAATCTCCACGCCCCCAACAATAAACGGCGCCGTCTTCATCAACCCATCCCACGTATCGACAATCTCCAAATCCGGAACCCGCGGCTGAATCACCAGCGGCTTCTCCCCGCCAAACGCCATCCCGCCAGTCGCAAGAGCCCAAACCATCGCCCCCCACACAACGCGCTGCACCTTCAAGGAATCCATGCACGCCTCCTCCATCCCAGCCCACATATGTTCGTTGCCGGAGATGCACGCGCGTTCAATCACAAAAATTGTCCACAGATTTCACAGATTAACGCGGATTTTCAACTCAAGAAATCTGCGAAATCTGCGGACAAAGCTCTTACCGCGCCATCATCCCCGACTGCTTCGCATACTCAAACACCCCGCCCGCCTCAATAATCGGCGCCACATCCCCCAGCGGCTTGAGCGTATACACCTTGTTCCCCTGCGAAACATTCGTCAGCGTCGACTTCTTGATATCAATCACCAGCTCATCCCCCGTCTTGATCTCCTTCGACAACGCAACATCCGTCTCAAACGGCACCAGGTACCCGCCGTTCACACAGTTCCGGAAAAAAATCCGTGCATAAAACTCCGCCACCACGCACGTCGCCCCCGCCTCCGCAATCGCCAGAGGCGCATGCTCGCGCGACGATCCGCACCCAAAATTCTTCCCCCCAATAATGATGCTGTACTCCGACCGGTAACTCCCCTCCTGGATGAACGGAACATTCCCCTGCGGCAATCCCGACTGCTGCGGCGGCACACCCGACATCGCATACTTCCCGTAAAGCTTCCGCTCCTCCGGATCCGTCGTCGAGAGCTTCAGCCACCCAGCCGGAATGATCTGGTCCGTATCGATGTTGTCCCCCAAAACAAACGCCTTGCCGCGAACCGTCGTATTCATGCATTGCTCCGAAAAAACCAGGAGGAAAGTGTAAGTCAAAGCGACCCGCGCGCGAAGTTACGCCACATTGTCCGTCAGCAACCCAAGATTGAACAGCACCGTCCGAATCGCCGTCCGCGTCCCAGCCGACACCGGATAACAAGGCAACCGCATCTCCCCCGTATCGCGATTCAAAAGCTGCATCGCCGCCTTGATCCCCATCGGGTTGCCCTCGACAAACAGCGCCTTGAACAAGTCGTAATGCCGCAGGTGAATCTCCCGCGCCTCCTGCAAATTACCGTTTAAACCCGCATCCACCATCTGCCGAATCTGCTTCGGAACAATATTGCTGGCCACGGAAATAACCCCCTGCCCGCCCACCGCCAGCATCGGCAGCGTCAGCGAATCATCCCCCGACAAAATCGTGAAATGCTCCAGGTGCTGCGTCAGTCGCGCCAACTCCGAGCACGAATCCACCGACCCCGTCGCCTCCTTCATGCCCACGATGTTCGGACAATCATTCGCCAGCCGCACCGTCGTCTGGTTCGTCATGTTGATCCCGGTGCGCCCCGGAATGTTGTACAGAATGATCGGCAAATCCACCTCATTCGCCAGCTTCTTGAAATGCTGATACAGCCCCTCCTGGTGCGGCTTGTTGTAATACGGCACCACCGACAATGCGGCATCCGCCCCCACCCGCTTCGCAAAATGATGCAGGTCCAACGCCTCCGCCGTCGAGTTCGACCCCGTCCCCGCAATCACCTGCATCGGCACGCCGTCCGCCGTCTTCGCCGCCTTCGCAAACTTCACCGCCAGCTCAATCACCTGGTGATGTTCCTCATGCGATAAAGTCGGCGACTCCCCCGTCGTCCCCACCGGCACGATCCCCGTCGTCCCATTCGCCGCCTGAAACTTGATCTGCGCCTCAAACGCGGCAACATCCAGCTGCCCATTCCGAAACGGCGTCGTAAGTGCGGTATAAGAACCGCGAAAGCGGGACAAAGCAGCCATGGGAAACTCCTGGGATCAAATCACCGGCGATCGGTCCTCAAATGCAAGACAGATATCTTAGCATCGATTTCCCCCCAAACCATATAGCCCCGGCCTTGGCCGGGGTAACACATCGCCACCCGATAAATTCTCAATACGTCACTTCCCCTTGGAAGTCACCTCAATCTTCGACGCCAGCCGGTTCTCCCCCGACTTGACATACGTCACCGTCACCTTGCACTCCGCCTTCGCCGCATCCGCAAAAGTGCTGGCCTTGCCGTCAAGCGTAAACGTCGTCTTGTCATCCGTCGTGATCACCAGGTCACGCGCAACCGTAACCGTAATCGTCTTGGCCTTCTCGTCGACCGACTTGATGACGCCGTTCTTCGTCTGCCCCTCGGCGGCAACCGCCAGCGAGGCAAAAATCGCAACGAAAACCGGTGTAAGCAGGCGTACCGTCCGGGGCATGAGCTTCCTTTCGATAAGATTCCACTCTCGTCATAACGCCCGCTTCGCCATTGTGTTGCCTTGACCCTGCAATCCGAAATCGATAACTTATGGCTCTGGCCTCGGATGCCCGATACAGGACATTCAGGTTGCCATTCCGCGGTAGCTCAATGGTAGAGCATCCGGCTGTTAACCGGAATGTTGTAGGTTCGAGTCCTACCCGCGGAGCATTTGGTTCTGTAGCGAATCTACGGGACCGGCCAGTTAACGGAGAACCCCGATCGCGAGAGCGTTCGGGGTTCTTGCGTTTCCGCAAGCAACTGCCAGGGTTTACGTGCTGTCCGACGAGTACCGATAGGACACCGCGAGCGCGATAGAGGGCGGCGCGAGCGCCCCTCTCGCCGACCGGAGGCGCCTTTCCCTGAGAACTCTCAGACTCTCACGCGGAAAAACCCCTCCCAGTTAACAATGCGGTTGCCAAGCTGACCCCGAAGGCAACCGTTTCATAAGTGGCAGTAGAGGTAAAGTCGAGTTACACGGCAGCAACAGCTGTCCGGAGCTCTGCTGCCGTCTGGAAGCGATCGCCTGGCTGGGATCGCATGCATTTCTGAAGTAAATCAAAAAACCTGCCCTTGGAAGGATCGTCGCGGGGGTCCATGAAACCACACGGCGGGAAGCCGGTTAACAGATACCAGAGGACTGCTCCGATCTGGAAGATGTCCGACCGATGATCAACGGGATGCGTCTTGTCACGCGCGTACCGGATCAGCTCGGGTGACATAAAGGCCTGTGGTCCAATTTGTTCGTTCTGAAGGGTGAGGTCATTCCTGTAATAGCGTGTTCGACCCTCATCAGTGTGTGTCTTCGCAAGGCCAAAATCGCCGATCACGACTTGGTTTTTTCGTAGAAGAAAATTTCCCGGTTTCACGTCACGATGGATAACACCCTGTGCATGCACGTAAGAAAAGCCATCACACATTTCCAACGCCACGGCCTTTACTCGATCAGGAGCCAAAGGGCCTTTGAGGTTCAATTCTTCGGCCATGTTGCCGTCCAATAATTCGGTAATCATGAATGGGATTGGATTTGGGAGCGTGGTTTGAACCTCACCGACATCGAGTACTTTGAGAACGTTGATGTGGTCGAGTTCTTGGAGCACAAGACACTCGAAATCGAATCTTTCAATTCGTTGTGCATCCAGCACATGTAAGAACTTCACCGCGTACTGCGTTTTCGTTTGATCCGCGCAACGAAACACCGTTCCGTTTTGACCACTATTCACATGCCCCAGCAAGGTGTACGCGGTTCCAGATGCCCCTTGGACTTGATCTGAACAGAAATATGCCCTCTCGACGCGGAGACCTCGTATCTCTCGCAATTTGCACAACAGGAATTTCTGCGCACCTCCCATGTAGATCTCCCATTCAATCTGAGTCGGAAAGCAGAAACCATTCTACAGCCACGCGTGGTAGTTTGCAGATAGAGAACGCGCCTTGCGCTGTCCACACCCAGTTGCTGGGGGAAGAAACCGGACGCGATGCGGAGGTCGTCGCGGGCGCCAGCCATGGCCTACTCGTGACGTTTGTGAGGGCCGGCGAGGTAGATATCGGCGGCATTCACGCCTTGCCTGACTAACAAATCTGGCGTGTTCTCCTCGGCGATGTTCCTTAGAAGCAACGCTGTACGCCCTTGATCGAATGCATCCTTAACTGAACGTCCAAAGCCCAGGGCCCTGTAAAAGGATGCAGCGAAGACTCTCGCAGCTTCGTCACCAATGACGTGCTTCATGCCGACCGCACAATCAACGACCTCGACGATTGCCTCAGCCTGTGGGCGCGAGTAGCAAGCATTCAGCACCACGAGGCGGATATTGTCCTTTAGAGTCGCGAAGAGCGAGCGAAGCGCAGCTTTGCTTACCGGCGTCGGGCGGTCGGCGCCGTCATGAAAAATCAATTCTTCCTTGGCGCTCCCGTGACCACTGAAATGAACAACGTGTGGTTTGTACTCATTCAAATATTGGAGCAGATCGTCGGGTCGTACTGCCCATTCGGTTCTGAATTCGAGAAACTGAGGATTATCGCTTGCTCGAATCTTCTCCCTGATGTCTCGACACTCGCTGTCCAAAGCGAGCTTGTTCACGCCGTCCGGATTGGAGGCCAAGAAAAGGATAATTGACTTCCTTTGAGGCCCTGCTGGGATGGTTGGCATATTTGATGCCTGAGGCGACGAGTGATCGACCGGTTTGACTGGGCTTTCCTGAGCGGGCCTTGATACAGCCTGTGTGGGAACAACTCCGTTTAGGTCGAAGGCCAAGCCGTTCCTAGACAGCACCTCGGTTATGCGATTGGCGCCCTTCACCCATTCCTCATTCTCCTGGCGATCTAGGGTCATGAACTCGACCAGCACGCCACCCAACAATTCTAAAGGATTGGGCGTTTCATTCGCTCTCCGGAACCACTCCCGACATTTCTGCACGCAGTTGCCGCTCGGGGGATCGCCGGGAAAGCCAACGCCACCAAATAGTGTGTCAAGTTTGGTGTGACTCCGGTACCAATTTCCCAGAACATCCGAAACGACCGAGCTTACCGAGACCGAAATTGTCATTCGCTGCGCACCAAGAGGGGCTGGAGCTGAAACCCTAGAGAGTTTCATCGCTCACCAAGGGGCCAGGCCGGCGATTTATCCCCGCCGGAAGGATGCCACCGGGTTTGTGCTTTCTGAAGCTCGAGGCAGGCTTGTTAAAGCCCTTAGCAGGCGCGATAATCCTTCAAAGATCACTATCTTGTGTCAGGTAAGCCGTGAAGCTGGCCGACAAACCGACAATCGAATGCATCAAGCAATTATTGCCCAACCTGGCGGCAAGCGGGCTATGGGTTAGCCTCACGATTCTCAGCACGCCGGGGGCCATTCCCGCGGCGGTCGGCCTAGCTTGCGTTTGCGCATACATTGGCCTTTCTCGCATAGGTGATAAGAAGTCTGAGGATGCAGAGAGGCGGGATATCGAAGCGGCGCTGGCGGTGCTTCGAAGCGGCTCTGCCAATAGTTCGAGTCAGCTTACAGAAATCGGATACTCCATCAAGCATGATGCTGCCATAGTTCGAATCCGACTAAAAGGACTCGACCGAGTAATTGAGGACCTCGCAATAAGATTAGCCGGTCGTTTGGATCAAATCGATCGCACCCTTGAAGTGTACTTCACCGAAAACAGAGAACGATTGGATGATCTCTGCTTCTTTCTGGAGGTCAATTTTGATGCCCTCAACGCGTTTTTAATCACCATACCCGCCAATATGAGCGAACTCCGACGTCACCTCGGAGAATTCCACGATGCTCTTGCGAGCAGCAAAACTGTGCTAGCGCGCATTGAGAGCCATCAATCATCGCTGGTCACCAAGTGTGATCTCAAGAATTTTGGGCAAGCTCTATTGGCGCAGCTTCAATCGTTGCAATCCACCGATGGCTCCGTGGACCCTTCAATCGAGGTCGACCTGGCAGCTGCTGTTGAGCGGCTAGCGGACTGCGCCCGCAGGGGCCGCGTGAATGCACAGCGGATTTTCGAACGCAACAATCCCGACGATGTCGCTGATTTTCTTATAGAGCGAAGACAAGAGCTTGACATAGCTCTGGGCGAAATAAATCACCGTTTAGTGGATGAGACTCTCCGGGTGGATCAACAACTTGCTGCTGTAGCATATACGCTCGGTCGGTTCGATGACGCCAGAGCAGCACTAGAGCGGATACTGCTGGTGAAGCCGCGCAACGTGAGTGCATTTAATAGAATGATTTCTACCCAAACATACGAGGAAGCGTTGGCAACTCTAGACCGAATGGAGAAAGTCGGAGCTATTCCGACCACGGCGACCTATAACCGATTAATTCATCTTGCCAATGACTATGTGCTCGGCGAAAAGCTTGTAGACCGCATGCAGCACGCCAATATTAAACCCGACGTTATGACTTACACCACACTTCTTGGCCTCGCGAAGAATTACGTAATCCGCGACAGGTTGCTCGCGAGAATGAGCGACGCGCGCATCTATCCAAACGTAGTCACCTATACCACCTTAATCAGCCGCGCAAGGGACAATACAACCCGAGAGAAATTGTGGGCCGAAATGCGAGAAGCAGGGATTCGGCCGAATGCGGTAACGTACAATGCAGTGTTGAGGGCCGCAAAGAACGACTCAGATTGCGAAACGCTCCTTACGGAGATGCGCAAAGGGGGCATTCGACCTGATGTTGTAACGTATTCCACATTGTTAAGACGTCTCAAGAACGCTTCAACTCGGGAGGCGCTTTTGGCCGAAATGCGGGAGCGTGGCATTCGCCTGAACGTATGGACTTATAACGCACTCCTATCTCGTGCCAATGACGGTATAGTTTTTGACAATCTCCTTGCAGAAATGCGCGAAGCAAAGATTCGACCTGATGTAGCGACCTACACCATTTTGCTTGGTCGTTCCAAAGATGATGCGAGTCGTCAGGCACTCATAGAGGAGATGCTTCAAGCGAAGATCGAGTGGAACGTGTGGACCTACAACGCACTGCTGCGACGGGCGTACGATGAATCAGCTCGGGAAAAAATACTGGCTGAGATGCTGGATGCAAAGGTTCGACCCAACGTAGCCACGTACAATACGCTTCTCGAAATGGCTAAGGATGATTCGGCTCGCGAGAGAGCTCTAACTGAGATGCGAAAGGGACATATACGGCCGCAAATATCATTGTGTTATACGGCAATCATCCGGGCCAAAAGCTATCAGGCTGGCAGAAGGATCTTTGAGGAAATGTGCAAAGCGAATCAGACTCCCAACACCGATATCTATAACGCGTTGATTGGGCTCGCTAGAGATTCTGTTACCGCCGACGAGTTGATCGCGGAGATGCGGCAAGCCGATAAGCGGCCGAGCATCGAAACGTACAATATGCGGATGAAGCTGTCGACGGACATTGTTGACGGCGAACACCTCATTATGCAGATGCGTGCCGAAGGGATTAGGCCAAGTGTCCTGACCTACAAAATGTTGATCCAACGTGCCAAGAACTTCGCCGACGGCGAAAGGATCATGGCACAGATGCTGGCGGATCAGGTTGAGCCAGACCCTGTGGTATATACCTCGCTATTGTCTCTCGATGTGGGAGATCGATCGGCCGCACAGGTCCTAGACTGGTACAGGTTACTGCCGCACCACCCAGAAGCAGGTATTTCCGCGCTGTTTGCTCAGTTCCGAAAACGGGGGCAGGATGATCAGGCACTATACATCGCCCTAAGATATCCGCATAACCCCGCCGTGCTGAAATATCTACGACGTAATTTGGACAAGGCAATCAAATATTTCGAGGATGCCTGGAAGGCCGATCCCAGTGGGTCTAACACATCTTATGCGTTGGGAATTATTATGCAAGAAGCCGGAAGACACACTGAAGCATCGCATTATCTCCGTGTCGCCCTCGATACTGCGAACTCCGTTGGGCGAAGGGCAGATATTAATCGGCGGCTTGCACAGATGTCATCGGGTTAGTCCATCGAGCCAGCTATAGGGAGTGTTGGGCACATGCTGGCGCCGCTTGGGGTAGGTGGAGTTCGGGGCTTCGGAGGGAACCATGCGGCGGATACAGTTGAAGCGGGATGTGGCGTGGGAGCCAGCCGTAATGCTGCGGCGCCGGCGAAATAGCCAGAGAACGGCCATAGGGCGGCTGGAGTAAGCGTTGAACGTGAGCCGTCGGGCAAGGAGAATTTGAGTTTCGGCGCCAGTTTATGAAGAGGGTCGCGAACCTCGGGACCGACAGGAAGAGACGCGAAATCGTTAAGCTTCACGCTCACAGGTACTTATCGATTTTACGAAACAGAGAGAGCTTATGAAGAGGGTTGCCTTCGGGGAGCTTTCCCCCCCTAAGAGGCACTCAGAGTCAGAGAGTGCCATTGGGTGTAATTCCCCTACATTTACCGAGCAAAAGCTAAGAGCCGTCTCATTGCCGACAGTGCCAACGGGTGCCACCGGATCGCTTGCGGCGAAACTCGCTGATACCTCCAGCGATACCCCAAGAGCCCCTTGCGTTGCGTCTAGGGTGCTTTGCGTTGCATCCTTCACCCCTTCCCAGTCCCCTCCCACGCTTACGCTGCCAGCCCCAACCATTCCTCCGATGGCTAAAGCGGGGAGTTGGTTCACAGATTCATGCAAGCCAAGCTGTTTCGCGTCTGTGTAACGATTCATCCTGAGGCGGATACCGTTGCGGTGATCCACCAACTACCCGCTCTGCATCGTCGAACGGTTTCATCTGCGTCCTCCGAATGAATAAAGACGCAGGCGGGAAACGAAAGGATTGATAGCTTCCTTTAAAGATTCAGGCAATTGTCATCGTTACCTGGAACTGGATGTCATAAGACGACAGAACGGTGAATGTGTCGTCTGTGAGGCTCCCGCCGGAATAGGGGGAGGAGCTCTTGACTCGAAGGTACTGGCTGCAGTCGAAGTAAAAATAATACGTTTGGGTGGGATCTAGCAGGCCTTCGCTGAAGTTGAACTGGCGCGTGTAGGAGCCTGTGCCGAAGGCGGATCCGTCGGTATAGGAAGAGGACATCGCCACAAGGTTTGTCTCGGTGCCGATCTCATTTTCATCGGTGAGGGCGGCTGAATAGACATAGCAGTCAGTTGCCCGGACGCTTGTGATCGATGACGCATACCCGACCACAATCGATTGCAAGCTGACGGAAGTCGCAGTTCCGGGGCTGCCGACTCCGTCGGGCCCTGCGACGTTGGGTTTAAAACTCTGGCCGTAGACGTCCATCGACCCGTTGGAGGCGAATGAGCCGACGGAAAATGAAGTGCCGGAGTCGGCATCCATGGTTGCGACTCCGCCACCGCCGGCGAGATTCGAACCGGAAGAAAGTTGCAGCGCGGACTCGCCTGTCGGCTTGACCGTAGTATCGCTCGCAGAGGGGAGAGTCGGCGCGTGGTCGGTGCTGGATTCCGGCGCAGCGGCTGCACCGACAGGCGAGGTCGTGGCGCCATTGGTGGTGAAGGAAGTATTGTCAGCGGAAGTAGCGGGCGTCGTGTCCGACTGGCTTGCTGCCAGATCCGTAAGAGCAGCGTTAGTCAGAATTGCTGTCATCAGGGCGCGCGGTTCGAGACGCTCGAGCATCAGGGGAGTGGATTTTTTTAATGAGCGTCTGCCGGGGCTGCGGCGGGCGATACCGTGAAGAGGGCGGAGAAGGTGTTCGAATGCAGTCATTTGGTCGCTCCTAAGTAAAAATATCCGTATGTAGACAAGCACCTGACGGATCGCTCGTATCCGAGTCCCCGCAGTTGTGACGCGGTGTGTACGCAGAGAGAGTCTGAATTCTGCGCGGAAATAAACAGGATCGGCGCGCGCGAGATAGTCACACGAATCGATCGCGCGCACGAGAGCATTGGCGCGCCGCCGCCAGGGCCGCTCCGAACAAGCTGTTACAAATTGATGGGAGAATTAGAATCGCGACTTCAATCGGACGAGGGTTCTCCAAGATCGTTCACAGGAATCGTTGGAGAAACGTTAAAATCCATCTGAAAAGCACGTTCCAAACCATCGATTGCGATTACCCGCTGGCCGTTCCGATCCAGGCTCACGGTGCGAATCATTGACAAGGGCGAGCGAACGCGGCGGATGATTTGTTGCTTGCGAAAATCTACGAAGACAAGTTCACCGCCATCGCAGACCACGCCTTGCGATCCTTCCGCTGGTGCAGGCGAGCCGGGAATCCTCTGAAACGGAATAATTGCCGGCGGGGAAAGCAGGTCCTTCGAATTCCAGATTCGTAAGGTCCGATCCTTCGTGTTTCGGGCGACGATCAGTTTCCCGTCCTCCGCAAAAACCGCGTTGCCGCATCCCATGCTGCCCGCCAGAATGAAGCGGCGGAGGGGTGAGGGTTCGACGTCCCAGTATTCGATGCCTACAGGATTGCCGCTCGACAAAAACGACTTCGCATCCGGCGAGAGGTCAAGATAGCTTGGAGAAAGTGCGGCGCTAACGGGTGTCGATGACCATCCCTCAGTCGATTTGCGCCAGAACTTGATCGGAGCTCCATCTGCCGCCTCCCCCGACAAGGCAACGGAGCCTGTTCGCGCCAACGCGAGAGCGCGTCCGGCCCCCGGGCCTTCACTGTGGGCTAGCTTCTTTCCCGTTTTCAGGTCCCAAAACTGGATTGTACTCCGCGACTCCCCGCTGTTTGTTTCCTGTAGGGCAACTGCCAACTCCGTTGCCGCGTCATTGAGGGCGATATTTCTTGGCGTGCCTCCCACGTCCAACGTCAGCGTGACATGTTGGTCCGCTAAATCATGAATCCTGACGAACCCATCTTTGCCCCACAGAGCTGCGAACTTGCCGTCGCGGCTAATCGTCGCCGCGCAGACATGCGTATTTTCTGAGAGCTGCTTCATCCCCGGGCAGGGAGCGACCGACCAGAGAATCATCGACCTATTGGCACTTGCAACAACAGCCAGATCACCAGCGAAAGCGCCGAGATCTGATGCGAACTTTGGCAACACGAGAAGTCGCGGGCCGTCGACGGCGCATAGCTCATAGCGGTCTTGCGTCGCTGAACCAAGAAAAACCACACCCTCTTTCGCATAACCGCTTCGACGCATGGATCCCTGTGAGGGCCAGTGGGCCAGTTCTTTGAGCTGCGGCAGTGAATAGGTAGTGCTCCCATCGGCGCCGAAGACAGCAAGCGACTTACCCTGCGGACTTATGGCCACCTGGGCACGGTTGCTTGCTTCCGTTGGTAAAGTCCCCACGAGCGAGAAGTCAGGACTCCAATCTTCGTATCGCCACACGCGCCATTCGTGATCCACGGCCAGAAGCTCACCGCCTGAAGCAAACGCCAGGCAGCGCAGTTCGCTGGTTTTCTCAGGGAAAGCAATCTCGGATCGCGGGGCAGCAAATCTTTGGAGGATGATCTTTCGCTTCGCAGTGGCCATTGCGACGGCCCCGTCTCCAAGGGCAATGCGATTGATCGTCTTCGAATATTCCGCGAAAACACCCACGCGGCTGAGCTTGGCGATATCCCAGACGACGCACTGGGCCCCATCCGAGGCAGCGATCAACCGGCTGTCGGCAGACGCGACGAGCTCCCGACACTGCGAATCGAGCTGAAATCGCAGAATCGGTTGATTGGTAACGATATCGCGCACTTCGACGACACCCTTCTGGGTGCTCGCCAGCCAGCGCTGGTCTGGCGAAATCACCAGCCGCTCGATCTCCTGGGAAGCCGGCAAAATCTCTTTCAGGGGACGCGCGCTTACCTGGTTAAGCTCCCACAGAGCGAGTTCGGCGGCCCTGGGGGATTCGCCCGCGCGCCGGAACTGTTGCCAGGCGATGTCGTAACTGCTGCGCGCTTCCAGATAGCGCTGCGAAGCGAACAGTGCGTCCCCTTGTGCAACTTCAGCCCGGGCAAGCTGCAACATGGCTTCCCGAGCTTCCATATTGGCGCGTGCAGCCTCAGTGTTGGCGCGCGAAGCCTCTCGGGTCGCGCGGGCCGCCTCAAGGTTGGCACGGGATGCCTCGCGGAGAGATGCGACAGCGCCCACGGAAAGAGAAAGTGCAATGAGCGCCGCGGTGGAAACCAAGCCGCGGTGACGTCTGACAAATTTCCTGGACAGATAGGCAGCAGTCGGCCGTCGTGCATGAATCGGCTCGTTGCGCAGGTACCGGCGAACATCCGCCGCAAACTCGGCGACGGTTGCGTACCGCTCATGCTTGTTCTTCGACAACGCCTTGTGGGCAATTGTTTGCAAATCGCCTTTGAGTTTTCTGTTCCTCTGTGAGAGCGGAGGCGGTTCCACCTGCAAGATGTGCCGGACCGCTTCCACCATGCTCAGCCCGGTGAGCGACAGTGGATGTCGCCCGGCAAGAATCTTGTAGAGAACCACGCCAAGCGCATAAACATCCGTCTGCCGATCGATCGCGTGCACCTGGCCAGCCGCCTGCTCCGGACTCACATAGCGGAGTGTGCCGAACGGATGGCCCACTACGGTGGCAACAGACAACCCCTCCCGCCGATCATGCACAAAAGTCGCCAATCCAAAATCCAAGACCTTCGGCTGACCCGCTTCGTTGACGAGAATATTGCGACACGTCAGATCGCGGTGCACGATGCCGGTGGTATGCACGTACTCCACCGCATCCGCAACCTTCAGAAAAAGCTCCAGCCGCTGCGGAATGCTCAAGCGGTTCTTGCGGCAGTACTGATGGATCGGCAAACCATAGATCCGCTCCATAGCCAGGAAAGGCACTCGGATCCCGGAACTCTCTTCCAAAGTTCCGGCGCCGAAAAGCTGGCCGATCCCGGGATGCCGAAGGACCGCGAGAATATTCACTTCGCGCTCGAACCGCTTAGTCATCCCATGCTCGGCCAGCGCGCCTTTGAGCACTTTCAGGGCCACGGTCCGGCTCGGATAATCCTGCACGGCCTCGTACACTATTCCCATCCCGCCTTCGCCGATTATCGAGCGAATCTGATAAGCGAGCAATTGATCGCCGACTCGACCCTCCTCGTTGCCAGCGCGTACACTTCGTCCGCGCAAGACTCGTGGTATCGACATCGGCGGCGCAGCCAATGCGACCGGTATCGCCTGTTGTGAGATCATCGGAGTTGGCTGCACTTGCATAGTCATGAAGGTCCGGAAGTTATGGACGGGCAGGTGCGAGAACCGGGTCGGAGGCGGTATTCAGATTCGTGGTGGCTGTAAACTGCTTGCCGGCCTTCTTGACGGAGACAGCGCCGCCGTTGGTTGTGTAAATATTATCATTGCCCGGACCCACGTCGTTTCGCGTTGCAAAGTCGACACGAAAATCAGCGAACAAAACATTCTGCCCCGATCCCCCGTGATTCTTGGAATTGCTGACCTTCGTTCCCGCGGCCGCCGTTGGATCATCCAATGGAAGTGCCACTGAGGGACCAATGTCGGCCCCAAGGACATAGGTGCTGTTTGCGAACCCGCGCCACCACGGCGCCGGCGGATCGGAGCCGCTGATCCACGGGTAGGCGAACGAGTAACTGTAGGTCGTCACCACCGACATTCCGCTGTTGACCTTTCCACCTGCCGCTCCGAAGTTCAGAAATGAACCAGTATCGGACGTCGAATATGCCGACGGAGTGTACCTGGTCTCCGCGGGAATCGGCGAGAGCGGGTCGGAAGGACAGACAAAAACGTTCGAGCTTAACCGCCGATCCAGGACCATGATCCACATGTTGGCCATCGGGTCGCCCATTTGAGGATATATCCCACCGCCCGAATCGGTGTAGGTGAAGGCAATGGGATCTTGCGAGTCATCGATGCCAGCCGGCGACAGGCTCCATTTGGCGAACTTGATTCCCGGTGCCGGCTGGGTGGGAAATGTTGCGAATTCCGCCAGGTAGGTCGCTAAACCCTGGCCGATGGCGTGCAGGTGGGCCGCGCACTTGGTGCGCCGGGACTGCTCGCGCGCGCGACCGAGAGATGGGAGCATAATGCTGATAAGCAGCGCAATAACTGCCACAACGACGAGCAACTCGATCAGTGTAAAGCCGCGTCTTGGTTGGTCCATGAGGGTGCGCCCTCCAATGAAAGACCACCGAGTCCTGCATCCCATGAACAGATTTGCTGCAGCGTGGCGAGGACCACGCCGGGGATGTCAGGGGGATAGTACCCCAGTTAGCTCTACTGTGACAGTGAAAAAGTCCGGGCGGCCCGCAGGACGCCGATCGTCGCCCTCGTGTGTGCCAATAGAGTCGAGCCGTGCGCAGTTTCCGGGCTCCTTTCGCGTATAGATGTGCAGCACCCGAACATTTGCGTATGGACGGAGCCGAGTAGTACATGGGGTGGAATGATTCAATCAACCGCTGGAAACCCGTTCAGTCACATCGGCCTTTTCCTCGCTCCCCGCGAAGGCGGAGTTGGGGACCTTCACAATGCCTTCCAAACATCCGAATTCAGGTCGCGTCGCACAGTTCATGCCGGCCCCGTGCGAATGGGTATGCGTCTTCTAAATCATGCGCGTCGTTGACACTGTCGGGACTTCGCATCCGCTACCGTCACCTGCTGGGCTCTGTTTATCTCCAGTATCGACGATGGTGCACCCTCCTGCGCCGGAACTCGCTAACCCAAAACACCTCTGCAAGGTGAGAGTTTTGTACTACGCTCCCTTCCCTGATACCCACTGGTCGCTCGTCCATCGTGCCGGCATTGCGGACGAGGATGCGCGAAAGAATGCGCTCACGGTACTGCTGCGTCGATACAGCCCCGCCTTGGGATCGTACATGCGCGTGGTCAAGCATCTCCCGGACCATGTGGTCGACGATCTTCTCGCCTCTTTCATTGCGGACAAGTTTCTCCAACAGGCGTTCTTGCAGCACGCCGACTCCCAGAGAGGCCGATTCCGCGCGTTCCTTCTCACCAGCCTCAATCACTACATCAGCAGTTCCGCGCGGCAATTCAAACTGCGGATGATGGTGCCACTGCCGGCAGAAAGCGAACCGCTGGATTGTGCAGCTCCCTCGCCCGCCTCTGTCGCCGAGGCGAACTGGGCCCGCTCCTTAATCTTGAACGTCATCGAAGAGATGCGCCAGGAATGCCTGGCCACTCACCGCAGGGACATCTGGTCCGTGTTCGAGGGCCGGGTCCTCGCCGAGGTGTTCGAAAACCGAACCGTCTCCTCTTACGAAACGCTGGCTTCCGAGCTCGATCTTGCCTCGCCAACGCAAGCGGCGAATCTACTCGTCACCGCCAAGCGCATGTATTCGCGCCTCCTGAAGAAAGCCATCGGCGAGTACGAACCCGCAGCCGGTGTCGCTGATGAGATCGCGGAATTGCGCGCCATCCTGCGTCGTGGTTCGGAGAATCGATAACAAGGACTGGAAACGGAGAATTCCATGGAATGGTCTGAAATCGCCAGCCTGGCCCCCAGCAAACTCGCGCAGCTACTGGATGTGGATCGCGAGGTCGTCTGGTCGGAGCCAGATATCACAAATATTCTGCTACGCCAGCTCAATGCGCCGCTCTGGCCAGACCTCGCGCTGGTGAAAGGAATCGCCCAGGACCATCTCGAACGCCTCGTTCGCCAGCGTCCAGGTGGCGAGACATTCCAGCAGCACCTGCTTTCGCCCAAGCCGTGCATTGAAGTCCTATATGCGATCAAGGCCTTCGCCCAACAGATCAAGGGCGACTTTTCGAACCCGCTCCACGGCGATGCGGCCGGGGTCCTGTATTTTGGCGCCATCGCATCAGGACTCGTTGCCTTCGACAGATGTATCACGTCCCTCAATGACGATGCAGTGTTACAAGGTTTCGAATGGGCAATCTGCCAAACTGCAGCAGAGGAGCTTCGTCCGCTCTTTCGTGACGCGAGCGGGCGCCGGAAACGCTAGCACCTGATAAGGGGCGGAGGAATTTTCTCCCATCAAAGTACGGAATACGTTTATCATTACCTCCATAGCAAATCTGACCGCCGGTCCGGGAGACTCTAACGGGAGGATCAGCATCGTCAGTCCCTTCTGCGGAGGACAATTCGTGGCACCAGTGGAAAACATGGTGGAAATCCTGTTCATAGCCAATCGGGGCTCACGTATCGAAATTCTCTACTACTGCCCCCGATGCGAATCGGTGAACGAGGCTCTTAGCTCAGACGACTTGTCAGCAATGAAATGCCGTGACTGTCAGCAGATCAATGATGCTTCAGCGGAACCGCTCGAACTGGACGAGCCGCACACCAGCGATTGCTTTGTAAATTTCCGCGGATCTGTTTTGCGATAATAGGTCGGGGCGGTGCAAAGGTAAGTCGAGCAACATATCAGCCACACGAGCTTTCTCCAAAAGCCACGAACGTGGCGAACCCCCGGTCGCGAAAGCGCCTGGGTTTCTCGTATTCACGCCGCAAATTGAATATTCTGGTCTAATGCGGGGATAGGCTCCGGAAGTATCCGTTGCGCGGGTCAACTTCGAGCACGTCGGCCGAGAGGATCGTGTACGGGCCGGAGGTCCAGAGGCCCAGTTGGTTGGGGTCGCCGTGAGCGCGTTCGGGTGACGGCGAAAGTTTCTGGTAATCGGGCTTGTTGTCGCTGACGCCAACCTGCCAGCCATCCAGAAAGGTCACGATTCGCCCGGCGCGGACCGACAGCACAAACGTGTGGATCTTGTCCGGGACGATTTTAGGTTCGACAGTTTTTGAACTCGCCGAGGAAAATGATCGCGTGATGCCCAGTGTCTTTGAGTTCTGGCCGTCCAGGCCGGCATCGAAAGCATGTCCTTCGCGCGAGCCGATGATTGCAATGCTGCCTGCGCCTTCGGTGCGCTTGAACGTGATGCGGAAGTCATAATTATCTTTCGACGAGTGAGGGAACTGGATGTGACCTCCGTTTGCAGAGGTGCAGGCGAGTGTCCCATTCTTGAGAATCCATGAACCAGAGATCGCCTTTGAAGGATCGGCGAGGGAGAGAAGATCGGTCTTTTTCAGCGGGGGAATGAGTGCGTCGGCTGGAACGGATTTCTGATTGCTCTCGATGGATGAAAGATCGGGCAGTCCTTTCCACAGCACCTTGCCGTCGGAAGATGTTACTTTGATGTCACGAAAGCGGGTGGCATAACTTGCGGATTGGAGAGCGACTCCTCCCTTCGGAAACCCTTCGATCTTACACTTGTACCATTCTTCATCATCGACGACGACGCGGATCTGGCTGCCACGCGCTTCAATGCGTACATTGTAAACGTGGTCCGGTTCAATGCGTCCGAAGCGCCGTTCCTGGATGCGCTGCTCGCTGGGAAGGTAGATCTGGTTGATGGTGTTTCCACTAAGGCCGCACTGAAAGAGGACGGGCGCGGCGCCGCCTGAACAACGCACAGCTCCGCCGAAAACTGTGGACGAGTGGCCCGACCCGTCACTGGTTGGGTTGGCGTTGGTGATTACGCCAAACGAAAGGTCATAGTCAGTCCACTCAGGGTCACCGAAGAAAATGAAACAACTCGAGCTCGGCGCTGACGGCAGGAGCACAAGGTCGTTGCTATCGATGTGCGCGGATCCGGCCCTGAGAACGGCGGCCCCAGCGCCGATGGGAGCGGTGACCTGGCTGCCGGCGTTGTTTGAGCCGGACTTTAGAGGCGTAACGTCCACCCTGGATGGCAACGGATTCAGGCGTGCCGAGTTTCCAGCCTGTGCAATCGGCTGCGGCGCACCCGGATTTTTCCGGGTGCCAAGGTACCACACAGCAACGCCGGCAATGGCGATGACAGAAACGATGACGGTGACAACAACGGGCAAGCGGCTACGCCGGGGCCGCGCCGGCAGCGTGGCGTGAATCCGCTGTCCATCCAGGTACCTGGCGACGTCGCGCGCCAGTTGACCCGCTGTCTGGTGGCGATTCTCCGGTTTTTTTGCGAGCGCCTTGAGGACGATTTTTTCAATCCCCTCGTTGATCGACGGAAGCGAAGCGTGATCCGTCCGCGAGGCGATCGTTTCAAGAGAGGCCTTGGCGCTCGTGATGTTGCTTGGCGGAACCGGCTCACGGCTGACAATGTTGTTCAGCACATCGCGCATGTTTCCCACAACATCGTAAGGAAATTTTCCGCCGGTCAGCATCTGGTACAAGATCACGCCGAGGCTGTAAACGTCGGTGCGGATGTCGATGTTCTCGGGGTCCCCGGCGGCCTGTTCGGGACTGGACCAGGGAAGCGAGCCCAGAAACTCGCCGCTGACACTAATGTGTGGCGAAACCAGATCGTCAAACGGAGTGCGCGCAAGTCCGAAGTCCAGGATATGCGGCTCCTCGCGCTCATCGATCCGAATATTCGACGGCTTCAGGTCGCGGTGGACGATCCCCTTGGAGTGTGCCGCGTCCACTGCTTCGCAGATCTTCACGAACAGACGCAGGATCTTGCCGGGATCTCCCGGGTCGGCTTTGTGGTGGTCCTTCATGAATTCGTCGAGGCTGCGCCCATGGATATAAGGCATCGTGATATATCGCACACCGTCGGCCGTTTTTCCCGTGTCATTGATGGCGACGATGTTGGGATGGTCCAGCGCCGCGAGAATCTGCACTTCCCGCTGAAATCGTGCGAGAGCGTTGTCGGTCGCCCAGGCGCCTTCCCGAAGCGTCTTCAGGGCAATTTTTCGACCCGTTGAGAGCTGGATGGCAAGGTAAACGTAAGCCTGGCCCCCGCGGGCCAGTTCGCGAACTACCGAATAGCCCGGAATCTTCAGCGGCGGTTTTTCCAGCTCGTCGACGAGCGCGTGGGCCTTTTGAGTCGGATCGACGGTCTCGTCCACGGACTGGCGGAGCCGCGCAATTGCCTGTTCCAATTCTGGCATCAATTCGGGATGGGCTTTGAGAAGGGCCGGGACATCGAGCGGTGTTCCTCTTTCACGGGCCAGCCTGACCTGCTCAACGAGATGAGAGATGTTGTTGACTCGCCCAGAAGCTCCGAGGTCATCCTGAGTGGCCATGATGCTCCCTTTCCGAAACGAGGTCGCGAAAAATACCCTACCAGGATGTGGCAAGCCCACCGATGACACAGCTCTCAACTTGCGGGGAGCACAAAATGCAAACGAGCGCGGGCCATGCAGCTTACGTCGGAGAGCTTAGTCTACAGGGGTTAGGACGAGCAACTTATAGATAACTGTTGTAACGCCGAGATCTTGATCGCGCTTGTCGATAGCTTCGAGCCTTTCACGCCGAACTCTCGGCGTTGCAGGCGGCCTGCCAGAACCCGATGATAAATCCCATGGAATCCGATGGGCAGGAAATCATCACCATCGTGGCGGGACTACCGCGCAGCGGAACCAGCATGGTCATGCGCATGCTCGACGCCGGAGGATTGCCACTGCTCCAAGACGGCTCGCGTACGCCGGATGCCGACAATCCCCACGGCTACTTTGAACTCGAAGCAGTGAAGACAACGCGCCAGCACCCCGAATGGCTCGACCGCGCCGAGGGCAAGGCCGTGAAAATGATCCACCTGCTGCTGCGCGACCTGCCGGTGGGCCGGCGATATCGCGTGGTCTTCATGCATCGCAACTTGGGCGAAGTCCTGCGCTCGCAGAAAGCAATGCTCGACCGCCAGGGTCGCAAAGCCGCCAATCTTCCCGATGCATCCATCAAGGCCGTATACCAACAGCAAATCGCCGACGCCCTGGCATTCCTCCGCCGCACGCCCGGATTTGAGCTTCTCGAAATGCAGCACGCCGACGTGATCCGCGATCCGCATGGTCAGGCGCAGCGCCTCAACACATTCCTCGGCGGAATGCTCGATGCATCCAAAATGTCAGCAGCCGTCGACCCATCGCTCTATCGCCAGCGCTCCGGCAACTGAAACCGGTCAACTCGTCGACCGCTATCGCCCACCCCTCGCGCGCTCCCGGTGCTGCATCGCCCGCGCCACCTGCCCACTCTGCAGCAGCAATTCCGCAAGCCGCGTATGTGCCTCCGGAAAATTCGGCGCAATCTGCACCGCCATCTCCAACGCCGCCACCGCCCCTGGCACATCATTGAGCATCTGCCGCGCCAGCCCCAGCGCATAATGCGCCTGCGGAAAATAATGCACCAGCCCCACCGCCCGCAACGCATGTTGCGCCGCCTCCTCCGGTCGATTCTCCAGCAGCAACATCTGCGACAACCCAAAATGCGCAATCTCCGAATCCGCATCGATCGCCAGCGCCTGCCGATACGCACCCTCGCCATCCACATAGCGTCCCGCTTGCCCCAGCGCCTTCCCAAGCGCACAAAAACCGCCAACCGACGGCTCACCCCTCACCGCCTCCTCCAGGCAAACCAGCGCCGCATCCGTGCGCCCCATCAACAGCAGCGCCTGCCCATACATCACCCGCGACGTGCTGGAGTGACCATGGTCCCTCGTGAACGCCTCGAGAACCGCCGCGCACCCACCACCATCCGCCTGGTTCAACATCGCCTGCGCCAGCCCAAAGACATACCGCGGCTCCTCCGGCCGCGCCGCCACCAGCGCCCCGAAAATCCCCTGCGCCACTCCCGGCCGATTCGCGTGCAAATGCACCGTCGCCAGGTTGAACTGCGCCTCACGCGCCGCCTGATCCACCTGCGCCGCAACGTCGCTCCCTTGCGGCGCCAGATATCCCAGCTCCACCAAATGCTGCACCACCGCCGCGGAAGCAAACGCATCCGCATACCGCTCCGCCGGATGCAGCCCCGCCTCGCCAGGAACTTGATCCCACGACGCAACACGCTTCACCTCGACCGCCCGATCAAAGCACTGCACCAGCGCCTTCCCCGCCATGTCCCGCCCCGCCGGCAATCCCAACAGCGCCAACGCCGTCGGCGCAATATCCAGCAAACTCGCCCCATACACCCGCTGGTCCTTCACAATCCCCGGCCCGCTCATCACCAGCACCCCCAGATCCCGATGCCACAGCGCCGCCTCCTGCTGCGCCGTGCTGGCGCTAACCCGCGGCCGCAAATGATCGCTGTGAAATCCATGATCCGACAACAGCATCACCGTCACCTCGTCGCCGGCCAACTCCAGCAATCGCGAAAGCATCATGTCGTGAAACCGGTACAGCCCCGTCATCACATGTTGATACAACTCAAACTGCTCCGCCGAAATCCCCTCCATCCGCGGCGGATGAAACGGCATGAACTCATGCCCCGCCCGGTCCAGCGTGTCGTAATACACCGCCATCACATCCCACGGCTCCTTCTCCAGAATCGCCGTTGCAATGGCATGCGTCGAACCGCAACGAGCCAGCGCCATCGCCAGCTTCGCCGGATACGGATCACTTCGCAGACCGATCCGCGCCAACTCCGGAATAAACGCCAGCAAATCCGCTGCCCCGATCTCTTCGGGCCGCATCCGCAGCGCCGCCACCGAATCGCGCAACTCCGCCGGATGCACCGCGTCCCCCGCCATCCCCCACGATTTCTCCCCCATCAGCGAGAAATCGCAAAACTGGTCCGAAACACACACACCGCTGATAGGCTCCGCCGGGTGCGACGCATACCACCCCACCACGTGCGTCCGCAGTCCCGCCTGCGTGCATATATTCCACAACGCTTTCGTCTTGCGCGACGTCGACCCCACCAACTTCACCCCCGACCCATCCTCCAGCGGCTCGATGAACCCGCACACCCCATGCGCATCCGCAGTCTTCCCCGTCGCAATGCTGGTCCACAACATCGGCGACAAACACGGACGCAGCGTCGCCAGGTTCCCCATGACCCCGGCATCAATCAGCCGCCCCAGCGCGGGCATCTGCCCCGCATCCAATAGTGGTGTGATCAGTTTCCAGTCCGCCGCGTCCCACCCCACGATCAACAGCTTCTTCGCCAGTCCCTCGGACATCCGATCAACCCAGTGCAAAGTGCGCCATCGCTGCCACGGCGCGCCTCGACCATCTCAACTCGCCCGCGCCCAGGCCCGCTTGTTACGCCGCATCACCAAACCCGCCGCGCCCAGCGCCAACAGCCCCAACGACGCCGGCTCCGGAACCGCCGACCCGACATCGCCGGCATTGATCGCAGCACCGGTATCCTCATAGGCATATTCAACCACCGCACGCGGCTGAACCGCTGGACCGCCCGAAAGGCTGATCCGCGCCCAGCCGAAATTCAGCGTACTGGTGCCTTCATTCAAAAACCGGAAGCCCACATAATTCTGGTCGTTGTTCAACTGGAACGCAGTCGACCCTGTGGTTTCGCTGCTCACGGCCCTGCTATAGGTCCATGAACCATCGATCGTCGTGCCCGCCGGCAAATTGTCCACCAGGGTGGCTGAGGTGCCCCCCGTGAAGTTGCTGACAATTCCATCATTGGGACTGGCAGAGTTATTTGCCCATGCGTTGAATCCGGAGCTGCCCCAGAAGTTCAGGTCCCACCCAGGCGTCGACGCCGGCGTCGCGCCGGATGCCCCGGTTACAACATTCAGATAAACGCCCGCCGTCGTACTGGGAATATTGATGTTCACAAGCCCGCTGTACACGACCGCAGCCTGTGCCTGCTGCACCAGCCCCATCCCCGTCGCCGCCGCACTCCCCAACACCGCCAACGTATTCAAGTTTCTCACGAGCTCTCTCCTCTCTTGTCACGCCAACGGCTACGCCGTCGGCCCTGAAACCGAAGTCGAAATCCAACCCTGGAAATATTTTGAAATATTTCGTCCGGGCAGCGAATTGTAAGAGGTGATGTTCATCTCTCTCCCAGCACAACTGCCCACGCAGGCAAGACCGCACAGCGGCCAGCCTATGCAAGCCATTTAAATATGTCACAAGCTCGTGCATAGTCAAGAAATATCCCCGATTTCCGGACCGTGCCATAAGTGCCGGAAAATCCACACCTTACCGCGCAAGCAATGCTTATGCGGACGCTTGCTGCCTGTGCGGTTTCCGAGTTTCCGGGTCGAAGGAGAAGTTCTCGCCCCCCATGCGCCGCCAGATTTGCCACAGCACCAGGAGGCACACCATGGCAAGAATGTCGAACACGATCACCCAGATCCACAGGCTCGCATAGCCGGCGAGACCGTAACGCTCGTGGTAGTGGCCGACAAAGATTCCGCCGGCGATCGAGCCGACGATCAGCACCAGAGAGCGGAGCATATCGTTGGCGGAGCAGAATTGGCCAAACTGTTTTCGCGGCAGGAGTGTCACGTTGAACGGAGTTCCAGCCGTCCCCATGATGAGATTGACGGGCAGCCGGAGCAGGGCCAGGACCATGTACATGTTGAAGCTGTTGGTAAAGAAGGCCGCGGTGTTCAGGGGAATGAGCAAACCCGCTGTCCAGAGCGTTGCGCGCATCGGTCCAACCTTGTCCACGAGCCACCCGGCGGGGAAGGAGAGGGCCATGCCGATGATGGCCAGGATTGCCTTGAACTTGCCCATGTGATCCATGGAGAATCCAAGGTAATCCACGTAGAAGAAGATGATGGCAAAAGACGTGCAATTCGTCAGGGCGCGCAACCCGTTGTAGACATAATAAGTGATATAGATGGGGTGGCAGAAGCATTCACGGAAATAGGTGCAGATGTCGGCCCAAATGCGGCGCCAGAGCGATACGGCGCGGGCATCATCGGTCACCGGGGGGTACTGGCCTTCACGGACGTTCCAGCAAAGCAGGCCCATTCCCACGGCATAGAGCAGCGCCGCGCCAATATAGACTTCCCGGAAGTGCTCCTTGATCTGCCCGTAAACGAAGAAGGAAAAGAGCGCCCCGACACCGCCGCCCACGAGGCCGGAGAGCGCGGTGAAGCGTCCGAGGATGGCAACGGGAATGACATCCGCAAACAGATACCAGTAGACAGTGTTGACGAAGTCGTTGAAAAAATTGTAGAGCATCACCAGGGCACCGACAGCCAGCAGAATGCAGGTCAGCTGCGATAAGCCCAGGCGCGCGATCCAGGGCGCGCTGCGGACGTACGCGCCGAGTTCGTCGGTGAACCCGAGAGCGACCAGGCAGAGACAGAGAAACGGCAGCGTGATGGCGATATAAGGAATGCGCCGTCCCCACCGCGATCGCGTCCGGTCAGACCGAAAGCTGATCACGGGCGAGAGAACCACGTTCATCGCCTGCCCGCATGTGACCATCAGCACGTTCATCCAGGCGTCCGGCACGCCGAGCCGCTTCAGTTGCAGCGGCATCGAGATGGGAAAGATCTGTTCCATCAGGCCGAAGGTGACGTTGCCGAAGATCATCCAGATGAACATCGTGATCAGGGTGGCCTTCGTGTACTGCAGAGTGCCAACCTTGTATCGCGAATCGGTGGGGGGGCCGTTGTTGTAATCGAGCGTACCAGCTGCGTTCTGCGGATCCTGCTCCGGCGCGGGCGGGACTTGCTGCGATGGCGGTGTTTCAGCGGGTGGCGTCACAACGATATTCTCTGAGCTTCGAGTTCAGGCGGGCTACCGAGTCACGTCCACATACGTGGGGGATGATTCATTGCCCTGGCGATCGACGGCGGTGATCGCATAGTGGGCGTCGACGTCCAGTGGCGCCGACCAGTCAAGATACTCGGTGGCGGTCCGCGGAGGCGAGACGAGGAGGCACTTGGCGCCGATCTCCGGACGCTTCGCCGCGGAAAAGTAGATGTTGTAGTGGCGGAGATCGCTTGCGGTACTCGCCACCCACGTGATCCGATACTGCCCCTCAGCATCCGCCTCGCGCTTCGCCTGCAATTGATTCACCGCCGGCGGCGCCGATTTGTCCCACTCCGCAATGCCGGGCATGACCGTCGCGGAAGCACCACCCGCCGCCAAGCTGACCTTGGCCAGATTGGAAGTTTGCGCACTCTCCAGCGTCGACCATTCCTCCGCCGTCACTGCATACGTGTAAGTGTGATCCGCCTCAGCAGTCGTGTCCGTAAACTCCGCCTCCGCAATCGCCTTGGTCGTCAACTCCGTGAAGTTCGACGCGTTGGCATCGCCGCGGTAGACGTGATAGCCACGAGTTTCATGGTGCATCGGCGCTGGATCCCATTGCAACTTCGCCTTCGCCGCGCCCGGCGCGAGACGGAGATTTACGGGAGGTTGCGGCGGCGCAACCACCGCCACATAAATGCCGCAATAATCCTCGGTCGGCATCAACATCGAACTGTGAAACCAAACCTTGGTCCCATCAGGCGACAGCAGCGGCCGCGGAATCGAACTGTACGGACGGAAATCGTTGTTATCCATCCCGCTCCAGGCGACCGCTTTGCCGCGCTCGCGCTTAATGCCGCCGCGGACATCGGAATGGGTGTAGCAAACGACCGATGCCGGCCCCTTCAGGCGTCCCCAAACAATGGCGTCGCTTTCCTTGACCCTCTTGCGCCACTCCGCGGATTGCGCGGAAATATGCGCCGCCCACACATCCGGGTTGAGCGAATTGCCGCCGGCAATGTGTCCGCCGGCCGCCGCCATGATGAACCGCGGTTCCGCATCGGGGTTTGCAAAATCGCGCATGTAGGCGCCCCATTCGCCCGGAAGCGTCTTGCCGTCGGACCCCTTTGGCGGGCCGGAAAAATAGAGCCCCCACGTTGAAGTGGCGATCATCTTCCCGTGCGATTCGTACTGGCCCCAGCGGTTGGTTCCGCTGCCGCTGCCGACGGGGCCGTGTTCGGGCGTGCCATCGAGGCCCTGCGAAATATTCAGCGACCACCCGAGCGGTTCGCCGACACTCGTCATCGGGCCGTAGTTCCACACGATGGTGTCCGGCCCGCCGAACGTCAGCGAATGCATCTGGAAATTGTTGTCCGCGGCATGAATGACATCCCCCTTGTCGCCCTTAACCTCCGGCAAGCCGTAATCCATCGGGTGATGGAAATAAAAACCTGGTTCCCCCGGCGACTTGCGAAGATCAACCAACTGGATCTCCGGCATGTAACTCAGCTTGCCGCCGGTGCGCTTCGGCGCCGGCGCATTGGCGTCTTGAATCAAAAGCCAGCGCCCGTCTTTGGAGATATCCTGGATGATCTTCGGCTTGTCGTTGGCCAGCGTGCACAGCAGCTTGGCGACGCTTTCACCCTCGGATTGCAGCGTCACCTGCCAGAGTTTGTCGCCGTCCGCGTAGTAGGCGAACTGCGGCCGGATGGGATCCATGATGTTGAACTTGCCCGGGATTCCCAGGGTACGCGTAACGACCTGCGTGCCGTTGTTGTACGGAGGATCGTAGCGGATCAGCAATGGCCGCTGCTCCGTGTAATCGGAGTTCATGATGAACTTGTGGCCTTCCCACTCGTCCTTGCGAACCTGCCCGTTCACATCCCGAAACCCGCGGTTCCCTTCGAACAGAATCTGCTTGCCGTCACACGTCCAGCATGGCCGGCCGAGGTCGGGATGCGAGATGTCGGTGCAAAGCTCCCGCGTGATGCACATGACCTCGTGCCCGCTGACCGCATCCTTGAAAACGATGGATTCGTTCTGCATGACGCCGGTCTTCGGATCGATCGTCTTGTCATATGGCTTGCGATAAACGTTGTTGATCCGCGACGTCAGCTCGTCGAGGTTTTGGCACACCCGGTAAGGCTCGGTGATGAGCTGGTGTGGAACGGGGTCCACGAATTTGGAGGGGGACGTGGCTGCAGGCTCGGCGGCCTGCACGGCGGAAGGACCTATTGCCGCTGCCACCGCCAGAAATAAAATCGATCTTGCTGCGCCCGAACCTCCGGCGTCACGACTGAAGTAATTCATTACAGGCACTGCAAAAACTTTCCGGCGAGTTCACACGAGGCTTAGCCGCAGAAGATACGTGAACTCACCGGTCGAACCACGGCAAGTGATAGTAAACCTGGGCATCCAGTTGCAGCTTGAGCTCGATATGCCCGTCTGCATAGCTGATGTTCAGCCCTTTGGGGCCCGGGTGACGCAAAGCTGAAACGTCGGCTAGCGTCGGATCCATGTAGTAAAGCTGGCTCCCCGCGCCGTCCGTACCGGCATCAGCAAACAGGTACAGGTCCATCGGCTTGCTGACGGCGCTCAGGCGGAACCAACCGTTGGTCCCGTCGATGGTGACGCCGTCCGGTTTTAAGACGCCTATCGTGGAGGGCGTATAGCCGCGATCGCTTCCCAGGCGCCCATTAATGCCATACGAGGCACGCGCTTTCGGGTCAGTGAGTTCGGCGGGGCAGATGAAGACCATGGGGGTGGCGGCGTTCTTCTTGGCGCTGGTGGTCCCAGGCAGGTAAACAAACAGGGGGTCCGCCCAGGTTTTGTAGGGCCATAGGCCGGTGATTGGATTGTATTCCTGGAAGGATGCCGGCGGAATCATCCCGTTGTAATCCCCCGCATACATGGTCATGCCGACATAAATCTGTCGCATGTTGGCGGCGCAGGCGGTGGTCTTTGCAACCGCCCGTGCGCGTGAGAGCGAAGGCAACAAAATCGCGATCAGCAGGACAATGATCGAAACCACCACCAGCAGCTCGATCAACGTGAATCCCCGAACTTGCTTCCGCGGCATGGCGAAATCTCCCGTCAAACTACCTCTCGGGCGTGAACGGCATTGCAATGCCGCCCATTGTATATGGCAGTGCCCAGCGGGGAAAGAATTATTTTCGCAAGCCGACATGCAAAATCCGCCGGAAGAGGGACCGGAACTGCAGGTGGAAATCTAAGTGAACATTAAGGATGCCGCCCGCAATGACGCGGGCGGCAAACCATTCCAACTTTAAATTCCCGCCCGAACGCCGGATCAAACCCGGCGCTTCCTCGTCCCGCGGGACGCCAGCAGCAGACCGCCAAGACCCAACACCGCCAGGGAGGCCGGCTCGGGCACGGCGCTCACTTGGATGTTGCTAAGCGTGATGCTGCCATTGAGGTAGTTCACGTCGGCGGTCCCGCCCGTGACGTTGACCTGGTGGAATACCAGCCCCGCAAAGTTGCTGCTGGAGGTGAGGATCGTCAGCGTGTCGCCGTTCATGTCGGCCTGGGTGACGCCGGAGATGTTGACGTTCAAGTCGGCGTTGGACGCCGCCGTGGTATTTGCGAGGCCCGTGACGGTGCCGGAGACCGCGAGCTGGTCGTAATCGATTCCGGCCGCGGCGTTGCCGGCGCCGTTGCCGCCGGTCACTTCGATATTGAGGGCGGAGCGAGAGGAGTCGCCGGGATCCAGCGCGAGGACGAGATTACCGGTGATGCTCAGGATGCCAGCGCTGGCGCCGGGGGAGATGGCCGAGCCTTGGGCGTTGAACGTGTTGTTACCGCTGGTGCCGCCGGTGAGGGAGATCAAACCGTTGCCGCTGAGGTCGGCCTTGGAGGTCCAGTTGTTCGTCGTGCCGGCCACTAGACTGAGCGTTGCTCCTGACGCAACGGTAATCGAAGAGGTCGTTCCTAGACCTCCAGTGTTTGTCACAACCAGCGAACCTCCCGAGACGGTCGTCGCCCCGCCATAGCTGCTCGCCGAGGCAATGGTCATCTGGCCGGCTCCCAATTTCTCGAATCCATTCGCTCCACCCGTAATTGCACCCGGTGCATAGACCACATTACACGCGGTACTGAACTGCCCGCCAATGGCATATTGGGGGATGTTGAATTTTGCTGCGCCGGAGAGTGTCAAAGGGCCGGAAATCAGCGTTGCGGTGGATCCAGTGCCGCCGCCGCCGCTGACGAAGCCACCGACATCAACCGTCATGGTGGCGTTTCCGACGTCAACCGTACCGATTGTGCGACTCGTAATCGTGCCGCTTGTGCTCAACCTGTCGATGGCGACGGCTGAATTGCTCGTGACTTTGATTGGGATGCTAACAGTGAGCGTAGCGTTATTTGAGCCACCGTTGAAAACAGTTCTTCCTCCCGCCAGTTCCAGCTTCGCCGAACCGGCAGAGCCGAACGCATTGTTGTTGTCAACCTGAACGACCCCGTTGGTGATCTTCCAGCCGCCGGCATAGGAAGTGTTGCCACCGGTCAATTGAAGCTTGCCGGTGCCTTGGACCGTGATAAGCGTGCTGGCATCGCCGCCGCCGAAGCTGTTGGTGTTGGTGCCCAACTGCAGAGTGTTGCCCGAAGTACCGGTATCGATCGTAACCAGCGCTCCCGCATCGAGTGCAACCAGCTCACCCGCATTCAGAATTGAGTTTCCTGCTGCCGAACTTTTCAACGTCGAACCGTTCTTGAGGGTGACATTGGCAGTCAAGCCCACACCCCCCAGTTCGAAGGTGGCGCCACTGTTCACCGTGACGGGTGCGCCCGAGGCGCCGAGTGCCGAGCCGCTTCCCGTAATCTTGACTGTGCCGTTGTTGATGGTTGTGGTGGCGGAAGCGGACCTGCCGGCGGAGGCGCTGAGATTGAAAATCACCGTGCCAGCGCCGTTCTTAATGATCGCCCCACTTCCCGAGATGTTTCGCTCGAATTGAAGCGTGCCGCCCGTTCCGATGTCAAAAGTCGCGGTGTTTGAAAGGGTGGTGATTGGACCCAGCAGCGAGGTGCCGCCGCCAGTCAAGGTGACGCCGCCGGTTCCGTTGGCACTTAGTCCAAGAGCAGCTCCGGTATTAAATACCAGATTCCAATCTGCACCTGTATTATCAATGGTAATGAGTTCTGCGTTTACAGCAGCGTAGATATTCGGCTGCTTGGCAATCGTCGCCTTATTAATTAGCTGTGCGGTGTCACCGGCGACCGGGGGACCGCCGGACGGTGTCCAGTTGCCGGGCGTAGCCCAGTTGTTGTCACCAGCGGCATCCGAGTCCCAAGTGTAGGTAACTGCTGCAAAGGAGTGGAGGGGCAGGGAGCAGACGCCAAGAATTGCGGCAGACAGAACGTGTGCGAACTTCATCAGCAACATCCTCAAAAGAGTGAACATTTTGTGATTTGACAGAATCCAAGCCAACCACTTCCGGACGTAAACGTCCGGAACATGTACATCAACGACTCAGATCCAAGTGGAAAAACCACTGAACGAAGTCTGATGGGTCAGCCTCGAAATGTCCCCTCTCTCGCCCCGAACTACAGGGTTACTCTCCTGTACTATGACCCATACTCTATTATTGTCAAGATTCATTCCGCCAGAAATTCGGCGGCAGTCAACAGATTGATTAGCCGCGATCGCTTAGAAAGTCCTTATCACCGCTCCGCGCGCATCGGAAGTCTTGCAAAAGACTCTAACACGCCACAATATGCGTCCTCTTTTCCACAAAGGATTTCGCATGCCTGGCGTCAGCCCCAACTCCGCCGAAGTCCGCGCCCACCTCGAACGCCTCGCCAGCAAATTCCCCAAGCTCCTCCGCCTCAAAACCCTGGAACATACTAAGGAAGGCCGCCCCATCGACGTCGCCTACGTCACCGACCCCGCCACACCCGCCAAAGATAAGCAGCACGCCCTCATCGTCGCCGGCCAGCACGGCGATGAAGAATCCAGCCGCAAGGTCGCCCTCTCGCTCCTCGACTGGCTCCTCGGCGACTCCCCCCTCGCCAAACAAACCCGCAAAAAACAACTCATCGCCGTCATGCCCAACGTCAATCCCGATGGCGCCGAAGCGGACTGTTATGGGACTCCCGACGGCGTCCGACCGAATCTCGATCACGGCGTCACCGGTCCCACCATCCCCGAAGGCCGCGCCGTCGAAACCGTCGCCTACAAACTCCGCCCCGAGGTCTTCGTCGACATCCACGCTCGCGGCCACTCCGGTTGCAGCCACGATATGGTCCTCTACCCCATCACCCGCGACTACACCGAGGACGACAACCTCCTTCACGAAATCGCCGCCCGCATGTGCAAGGCCGGCGAAAAATCCGGCATCCCCCACGTCACCCACTCGCTTGCATGGGACGGCTGGGGCGGCACCGATCCCAATCAACCCAGCACCACCCTCTTCGCCTATCGCAACTTCAAATCGCTCGTCCTGCTCACTGAAAGCGCCGAGGACAACGCCGTCTCCTACCCCTGGCCGCAGCGTATCAAGAGCGGCCTCAACCGCCTCCGCGCCATCCTCGAACTCGGCAACCAGCGCGCCCCGCGCCTGTGGTACGAGGGTTATCCCTCCGCCCTCTGCGTCGGCATGAACTACACGTCCATCGCCGCCACTGGTCGCACCGCTCAGGAACGCCGCAACAGCCGCATCGAGATCTGGAAGAATGCCGGCGCCTTTGAAAAAGTCGGCGCCGACATGCCCGAGTTCCCCCAGCGCTCCTCCATCACCATCCGATACAGCGGCCCTCCCATCAACTCCGGCCTCGCCGTCTACATCCGCCGCGCCGGAAAACGCACGCTCAAATCCGTTCATCACAATCAGACCCGCCTCCGCCGCACCGGAAAGTCCGCCTGGTCCTCCTGGTTCGACGGCAACTGCACCTGCGCCCTCGCGCCCATCCCCCGCTTCACCCCCGGCGAACACAAAGTTATCTTCGAATTTCAGTAATCTTCTCGCTCTAGTCTCCCCAGGAGTAGTTCATGTACCAGACGAATTCGCTGCGAACAGTGGCTTTCTTCATGCTCCTGACGCTGGCGTCAGCAACCGCCGCTACCGCCGCCGACCAACAAAGCGATCGCGTCGGCTTCAGCGAGGATTTCAACTCCCTCGCCGGCTGGACCGTCCTGGAAGACGACCGCCCCATCAAAGACATGAAGGCGGTCGATGGCCGCGCCGTGATCAGCACCTGGGTCGGCTCCATCGGCGAAACGAAGCCCGCCGACCAGCCCAAAAGCCTCGGCGCCACCTCCTCAATCGTCAGGCAATACGACCAGGAAGTCGATCTCGACAAGTATCACTACCTCGTCATGAAAACCGACGAAAAATCCGGCTACTCCCTCCTTTATCTCAACAAAAAAGAAACCCAGGTCAATTACACCTCCGGCATCATCGTGCAGGATCTCAAAGACCTCGGCCTCGCCGGCAAACAGAAACTGGCCTTCGAACTTGAAATCATGAACACCGGCCACGTCATGAAGGTCGATTACATCCGCCTCGTCAGCAATCTGACCGACGAAGAAAAAGCCGGCCTCATCCCGCAAGGCATCCACATCTACAAGGAAAATATCCAGGGCCAGCTGTTCCAGAACCTCAACGCGCTCAACGCCCGCGCCGCCCGTCCGGCCGCAAAAGGAGAATCACCCAAAGCCGTCTTCCGCGACGTCGGCACCGGCGCCCTCACCTGGCGCATCACCTCCGACCCCTCCGATAAAGGCTTCAGCGAACATTACGCAGCGTGGCGACCCGATGGCTCGGGCTTCTGCCTCCATCCCGCCGGCCGGCCTTACTACTCCTACGATCGCAACGGCTTCGCCCCGCCGCCCCCCAACTTCTACAACCTCCAGCTGCAACTCGTCGGTTATCAGGGCAAAGATCGCGATGAAACCGCAGTGCTCCAATGGAACACCGCCGGCAAGAAGTGGGAAGAGATCGCACGCTTCAAAGCCGCCGGCGTAGGCGTCGGCGGAACCAAGGCCGTCCTCCGCAACGCCGACGGCGGCATCATCGTCCTCAACGCCGCCGAAACCGACCCCGCCAAACGCGTCCGCATCTTCCCCTTCCCCATCAAGGATGCCAAGGGCAACAGCCTAACCGCCGACGGCAAATACCTCGGCTTCAACGCTCCTTGGGGAACCTATCAGCACTTTGAAGTCGATACCGACACCGGTGAAATCACCCCCGGCTACCTCTGGACCTTCACCCACGGCATGCATGGCAATCCCTACAGCATCATGTCCTACGGAACCGGCGCCAAACTCGTCGTCCCCACCGAACAATACCGCGGCAACGCCACCCCCGGAAAAGCCCTCGCTCTCTACGGACCCTATCTCGATCCAGTCAACACCGACTACGGCATCATGACCAGCGACGGACGATACGGCGTGTGCAACGGCATCGGCGGTGAACTCGATGGCCAGCATCTTCTCTTCGATCGCACCGATCCCGGCACCATCCTTCGCCTGGCGACCTATCACGTCTCCAAGGTGAACTGGAATATCTGGACCAAGTCCGTCCCCAGCCCCGATTACACCAAGCTCACCTACGTTTCAGACATGCTCGGTTACAGTGACTTTTACGTCGCCGTCATCCGCCAGCCCGACGCCCCGCAAAAAGTCGCCGCGGCAAAAACTGGAGACGCCGTGAAACTGACCTGGCAGCCGCCCACGCGCCACCGCGAAATCCAGGGATACAACATCTATCGCTCCGAAAAGAGCGGACAGGAGTTCATCCGCATCAACAAGGACCTTGTCGCCTCCAACGAGTTCACCGACGATGCCCCGCCCGCCAGGGCGTTCTACCTCGTCGCTGCCCAGGAACACTCCGGACTCGAAGGCCTATTCTCCCCTGAAGTCGCCGTCAACGCTGCGGACGCCCCGTTCACGCTCCACTACATCGCACTGGAACAGGAGCATACGAAGCCGATGCGCGAAGTATTCGACGGCACCGCCGCCGGCTATCGCGCCATGCGCATCACGCCCGTCGCCGAAGGAGAGAAGACCGGCACGCTCACGATCGACACGGGATTCCCCCGCGCCGCCGACGTCACAGTCTGGGCCCGCGTTCGCGCCTATCGCAAGTCCGGCGCTTTCCAGATCGCCGTGGAGGGCCAGCAATACGCACAAACTCCCGCGCCGCTCACCGTCGCAACCAATGAATGGACCTGGATCCAAACCCACGACCGTCTGCAAAAACCCGACGCCCGCCTCGTCCTGAGTTCTTCCGACGATGGCGTCGCCGTCTCGCAAATCGTCATCACCGAAGACAACACCTACAAACCCGACGGCCTCGCCGAGCGCACCGCTCCGCTCCCTGCCGTCACCGGCCTCAAACTCGCCAAGGCCACCAGCGACACCCTCAACCTCGCCTGGGACCCCGTCGCTTCCCCCGACCTGTATTACTACAGTGTCTACGTCAGCGACAAGCCCGACTTCGAATGTAGCAACGATACCATTCTCTGTTCCGGCATGACCACCACCGCCACCGACTGGGCCCTCCGCGCCGGCGCCAAGTTCTACTACAAGGTCATCGCCGTCAACCGCCGCAGCCAGTCATCGGCGCCCGCTCTTCTCGAAGCGCAAACCCTCGCCCGTGACGTCTACACCCAGGAAATCCCCGCCGCCCAGGCGTCTCTCGGCGCCGGCGCCGCTCTCGCCAAAGACCAGGACATCTCCTACGCCGGCTTCAAAGACCCCTCCGCGCCCACCGTCAGCTTCGACTTCACCGTCCCCGCCGACGCCGACTATTTCCTCTGGATGGACTACGGGATGCGCTTTGCCAAAGACCGCGTCGTCAAACTCCAACTCGACGGCAAAGACTTCGCCACCTGGGAAGGCCGCCAGCCCACCCGCATGGACCGCGACCCTGAACCCAATGAGCCGAAAGTTCGCTGGTTTGTCGATCGCATGTGGATCAAGCAAGGATGGAACTACAACGATCGCCTTCCCCTCAAGGCCGGCAAGCACACGCTCACCGCCACCCTCGTCGAAAAATCCCCCTGGCTCTCCAAACTGATCATCACCGACGACCCCTCGCTCGTCCCCCCCGGCTACAGCGCCCAGGTCCGCTTCAACCGCCTCCGCCGCCAATAAAAGCAAATGATTACCGCCCACCCTGGTACCGCGACCGTAAGGGAGCGCTTATCTCGCGCCCGCATAGAAGGATATCAATTCACACAGTTTCAGCCTCCGCATGGTTCATGGATGTCGTCTCTGTGCGTCCTCTGTGACCACTGTGACTCTGTGATTATTTTGTCAGCGACACTAAGTTCTCCCCACCCCTCAACTGCATCCGCCGCCCTCCCCAAACCAACTCCCCC
>JADMIO011189612.1_pt1 | contig 54923 bp, 51 predicted proteins | sample 8958161 | NCBI WGS metagenome assembly JADMIO01 (sample SAMN16585339, study PRJNA669376) | soil metagenome | isolation source: Crop rotation soil | place: USA: Cullars Rotation, Alabama | collected 2011
CCGCGACTTCAAGTCACGTGAATTCCAAGCTTCGGATCCCACTGTGCTGGAAAGAAGAACGGGATGCCCTGTTGGCCATGCGGCAATCGGCGCTCGCGAACGATCAACGCGCGGCCCCAATCGTCCGGTAGTGTGTCCTCGAACACGCCGAGCGGCGGCTCCAGATTCTTCGCCGGGAATCGGCCGCGTCCAATTGGCAGCGAGAGTGGGTCGAGCGGGAAGCATTGCCGGTGCTGCAGCCATTGCGCCCCGTACTCGAATTCGCTGTTGAAGGCACCGGCTGCGTCCGGGTCGCTGCAGGCAAGTTCACCCACTGCTACCTGCTCACCGTCCGGCAGAGTGATCCAGACGGTGAGGAGAATCACGCTTGCCTCCGACTCGCACGTTGCCGATGTTGTGTCTCCGCTCGCCGTGCGACGTCGAGTACGGACTCTTTCGGCTCGAGGACCGCGCCCAGATCGGGCAGGCGATTCAACGCCCAAAGCGCGTTTGCCCAGTGTTTGATGGCGACACTGTCGAGTCCGCGCTCCATGGCACGCAGCGTCGGAATGGATACTCCGATGCGTTGAGCGAACACGGCCATCGGCTCGTCGCGAGAAAGACGGGCGAGACGTAGGCGTTCCCCGAGTCTTCTCAACTCTTGATCAACCATGACAACAGAAAACATGGTTTCTATTGTATTGCTTTTTTTACCTCAACAGACAGAATGCTTACTCTTACCAGCCCCGGAAGAGGGACCCGTCACTGTCGTCAGCCCGGCAACCCGACTTCGGGCAGCTTCGGTCGCCTTGCCAGCGCCTTCCGCATGATTTCTTCGACCGCGGCGCGCTCGGCTCCCTCCAGCGGCAGGCGCGGCGGACGCGTCAGGTACGTGCCGCGGCCGGCGATGTGCTCGCAGAGCTTGATGCACTGGACGAGGTCCGGCCGCGCATCCAGATGCAGCAGCGGCATGAACCAGTCGTAGAGCGGCCGCAATTCTTCGTGGCGACGGGCCCGCGCCAGACGGAACAGCGTCTCGCCTTCGCGCGGAAACACGTTGGAGAGTCCCGACACCCAGCCGACGGCACCGACGAGGACGCTCTCGACGACGACATCGTCCAGCCCCGCGAACATGATGAAGCGGTCGCCGACGAGATTGCGCACGTCGGTGAAGCGGCGCGTATCGCCCGAGGATTCCTTGAAGCAGACGATCGTGTCGCAGTCGGCGAGCGAGGCGAGGATGTCCGGCGTCACATCGTTGCGATAGATCGGCGGATTGTTGTACACCATGAGCGGCAGATCGGTCGCCTTCGATACGCCGCGGAAGTGAGCGGCGGTCTCGTGCGGCTTGGCGCTGTACACGAGCGCCGGCATCACCATGATGCCGTCCATCCTCGCCCGCGCTGCTTCGCGTGCCGTGTCGCACGCGAAGTCGGTCGTGAATTCCGCGATGCCGCAGATGACGGGCACGCGGCCGGCCGCGGCATCGCGTGCGGCTTCCATGAGGCCGACCTTCTCCGCCTTCGTGAGCGAGCAGTTCTCGCCTACGGTCCCGCACACGATCAAGCCCGACACGCCCTCCTTGACGAGTCGGGCGATCGCGCGATGCGTCGCCGCGTAGTCGACGTTGAAGTCGCTCGTGAACTGCGTGGTCACGGCGGGGAACACGCCGTTCCAGGAAACGTTGCGGCTCATCGGTTCTCCTTCACTCGAGCTTCGATGCCGTCGGAGACGTGAACGGAATCTCCATCAGATCCTCGCCGAAATATACCTCGCCCTTGTACGTCTCGCCGATCTCGCGCAGCACGCGCTCGCGCATGCCGGGCCGATCGAACTGCGTCGTCGCGTGCGACAGCACGAGATAAGCACGCGAGCGCCTGCGCGAGCCGGCGCGCTCGGGGTGGCCCATCGTGAACGCGGCAAAGGTCTTCGACGGCGCCGTGCCGGTAAGGTAATGGCCCAATGTGAACGAGCACATCGCAGTCGTCGGCCAGCGCCTGCTACCCCGGCACGGTCGGCCATCGATGCGGTCTTCGCAAAAAGCGGCGTTGGCGCCACCCGTGGCGACCGTGGAGGCGTCGTCGATGAAGGTCATCCATCTCGCGCTGTGTGCCAACTCGCGGATGCTGACGATCGTTCCCGCCGATGTGGGCGGCGACCTCGAGAAGCTCGGCGGCGTCCGCCGCCTGCCGTTGCCGGTGCCGCTTCCGCTGCCCCGGCCGGCCTGACTACTCGATCCGCCGGCGCGACGCACCCGGCGTGCGCAACGTTCGCGGCATACTGCGCAATCTGGCAACTGGAAACTGGTAGGGCGAGCCCCGCCAGAAACCAGGAACCGGACACTAATGGAGAAATTCCGATGGCGCGACGCGTAGTTCATATCGTCGACTCGCATACGGGCGGCGAGCCCACGCGGGTCGTGGTCGCGGGCGGGCCCGATCTCGGCGGCGGCAGCCTCGCCGAGCGACGCGAGCGCTTCGGCCGCGAGTTCGACCGCTTCCGTTCGGCGATCGTCAACGAGCCGCGCGGATCCGACGTGATCGTCGGAGCGCTGCTCGTCGAGCCCGAGGACCGCACGTGCGCGGCCGGCGTCATCTACTTCAACAACGTCGGCGTCATCGGCATGTGCGGACACGGCACGATCGGTCTCGTCGCGACGCTCGTGCATCTGGAGCGTATCGGCCCCGGAGCGCACCGCATCGAAACGCCGGTCGGCGTCGTCACGACGCAGCTCGCGGCGAACGGCGAAGTGTCCGTCGAGAACATCGCGAGCTATCGCACGCACAAGGGCGTGACGGTCGACGTGCCGGGACACGGAGCGATCGCCGGCGACGTCGCCTGGGGCGGCAACTGGTTCTTCCTCACCGAAGGGCACGGCCAGGCGCTGTCTCTGTCTCGCATCGACGAGCTCACCGCGTGCGCGTGGGACGTGCGCAAGGCCCTCAACGCCAAAGGCCATCCCGATGTCGATCACGTCGAGCTGTTCGGCGCGCCGATGACGCCGGGCGCGAGCTCGCGCAGCTTCGTACTCTGTCCCGGCAAGGCCTACGATCGCTCTCCGTGCGGCACGGGAACGAGCGCCAAGCTCGCCTGCCTCGCCGCCGACGGCAAGCTCGCCGAAGGCGAGCGCTGGGTGCAGGAGAGCATCATCGGCAGCACGTTCGGCGCCACGTACCGCTGGCTCGACCGCGAGCGCGGCCGCATCGTGCCCACCATCACCGGTCGCGCGTACGTGAACGCCGAAGGCAAGCTCTATCTGGACGACAACGATCCCTACTGCTGGGGAATCCGGTAGTGCCCACGCCGTGCCGCGAAATCCAGTCCGAAAAATCTTTCGCGCGACCTTGAACCTTGGCCGCAATCCGGGAAATCACGTTGGACGCACGCGCAAGCTCCCCGTCGACAACCCACTCACCCATGTTCAGGAGATCACGAATGAAACGCCCAGTATCGACGCATCGTTTCGGCCGCCTCGCCGCGGTCGTTCTCGCTTCACTTGCTGTAACGGCCATTGCCGTCGGACCCGCCGCCGCCTCCGACGACGACGTCACGTTCGACATGGTCCGCAACGCGGGGCTTCCTGCAGCCTGCCTTCCCAATGCCAAGGCGCACGTTTCGATCGAGCCCGAGGGCGCGGTGGAGCGCATGGTCGTCAAGGTGGAAGGACTTCCGCCCAATACCGATTTCGATTTCTTCGTCATCCAGGTGCCCAAGGCGCCGTTCGGCATGTCGTGGTACCAGGGCGATATCGAAACCAACGGCGCCGGCAAGGGCCGGCAGGAGTTCGTCGGTCGCTTCAACGTCGAGACTTTCATCGTCGCGCCGGGCACTGCTCCTGCTCCGGTCGTGCACAACACGCCGTTTACCGATGCCTCGTCCAATCCGGCGACGGCGCCGATTCACACGTACCATCTCGGCCTCTGGTTCAACTCGCCGGCGGATGCGATCGCGGCCGGCTGCCCGGGCGCGGTCACTCCGTTCAACGGCGATCATGCCGCGGGGGTCCAGGTCCTCAACACGTCGAACTTCCCGGACGCCCACGGACCGCTCGAGCAGATCCTGCCGTAGCTTCAATGCCATCCCCGCAGTAACGACCCGAAGCGACGGGCGCGCGATCCCTGATGGTTGCGTGTCTGGTCGCTTCGGTCGCCTCGCGTCGACTTCGCGCCCATTCGGAAAGGCATCGCGAACTATGCAGCGACAAATCGCATTCGCGTTGGGTGGTCGAGCGCCGTTGGATTACCATAGTCGTGCCCGTTCTTGTGACAAGGGACCGCGAATGGTGCAGTCTCCGGATCGCGACCTCCCCGTGGCCGATGCGTCCTCCCCGGATCAACAGCAGGACCTCGAGTTGATACGTGCGGTGGCCCTGCGCGATCGACTCGCGTTCGAGCGGCTCTATTACCGTCATGCGGGCCGTCTCGGACGATACCTGATGCGTTTTCTCCGCCAGCGCGAAGCGGTCGAGGAAGCACTGAACGATGTGATGCTCGTGGTGTGGCAGAACGCGGCGCGTTTCGATCCGGCCGCCTCGCGTGTCTCGACGTGGCTATTCGGCATCGCGCACAACAAGGCGCTGAAGGCGCTTGCTTCGGCGAAGTCGCGCTCGATGGAAGTCGCGATGGAGCCGGTCGAGGTCGACGCCGCGGATCCGCAGTACGAGGGGCCTGATACGGTCGAGCGCGCGGATCCGAGCGATCCCGAGCGCGCGGTCGCCAGCAAGCAACTCGCGGATGTGCTCGGGCGCGCGCTCGAGGAGCTGACGCCTGAGCATCGCATGGTCGTGGAGCTCGCCTTCGGCGAGGATTGCTCGTACCAGGAAATCGCGACGATCACCAGCGCGCCGGTGAACACCGTGAAGACCCGGATGTTCTACGCGCGCAAACGCCTCGGCGAGATCCTGCGCCGGCTGGGCGTTCGCGACGCACCCGGCGGCAGGAGCGGATCATGATCGACCGCAACGACAATCGAACCACTCGCGACGAGCACGAAAGCGTGTGGCAGCTTCTGCCCTGGTACGCGAACGCAACGCTGCAGCCGTCGGAAGCGCTGCGCGTCGAACGCCACCTCGCGACGTGCGCCCAGTGCACGGCGGAACTGGAGCGCAGCCGGCGCTTGTCCGCGGCGACGAAGGATATCGATCTGCAACCGTGGTCGCCCTCGCCCGCGCATTTTGCCCGGGTGCTCGCCCACGTCGACGATAGCGACCATGGCCACCGGATCGCCGCCACGACCACCGCGAGTTCCAGCCCGTTGTGGTCGAAGCTGCACGATTGGATCTCAGGCACGCCGCGCCCTGTGCAATGGGCGTTCGCGGTTCAAGGAACCCTGGTGCTCGTGTTGGCCGTCGCCCTCGTGCTTGCGGTGCTGCCGCCGGCGTCACCGTATCAAACGTTGTCGCATACCGAGGAGCCATCGGCCGGAACCCGCGCGCGCGTGCGAATCGTGCTGGCCGACGACATAACGGGCGCCCGATTGCGCGACCTGCTCCAGAGCGTCGGCGGTGAGATCGTGCACGGCCCCTCGCAGACGGGCGTGTACACGGTCGAGCTGCCTTTCGGGCGCGCGCAGGAGCCTTCCGCGGCCCGCGCCCTCGAATTGCTGCGCGCCAATCCCGGCGTACGGCTGGCGGAGCCGATCGGAAGCGGCGCGCCATGAATCGGCTGCGGCCAACCCGAGGCGCGCGCCTGGCCGGCTTCGTCATCTTCGCCGCGCTGGTCGGCTGCAGCGACATCGCGCAGCGCAGCGAGGATGCACTGCTCATCCCGAAGCAGTTGCGCGGAGAGCAGATTGTCGTCACGCTGGCGGGCGACAGTCCGCAGCAATGGGAAGCAACGGCGCAAGCGCTGTCTTCGCAGTACGGGCTGCGCTCGACCGGAAGCTTTCCGCTCTCGTCGATTCGCGTCGGATGCGTCGTCTTCGAAGTGCCGCGCGAGCGCACGATCGATCAGGTCATCGCGCAGCTCGGGAACGACCGGCGCGTCGAGTCGGTTCAGGCGAATCATCTGTTCGAGGGAGCGCAACGCGAGCGCGCCAGTGCCTACACCGAGCTCGAATACGCGCCGACAGCGATTCGCGCCGACGCGGCGCACAGCGCGAGTACCGGCAAGGGTGTGCGGATCGCCATCGTCGATACCGGCGTCGACATCGAGCATCCCGACCTGCGCGGCCACATCGCGAAAACGGCGAACTTCGTCGACGGCGGCGAGACCTCGTTCGCCACCGATCGGCACGGCACTGCGGTCGCCGGGATCATCGGTGCGCATGCCGGCGACGCGGCGGGAATCGTCGGCATTGCGCCGGACGCGCAGCTGATCGTCGCGAAGGCATGCTGGTATGCCGGGCGCGCGACGAAAGCGAATTGCAGCAGCTGGTCGCTTGCCAAAGCGATCGATTTCGCGCTCGGCGAGCACGTGCAGGTGCTGAATCTGAGCCTCGCCGGGCCGCCGGACGCGCTGCTCGGCCGTCTGCTGTTCGCCGCCGAAGCCCGGGGCGTCATGGTTGTCGCGGCAGCGTCAGCGGACGGATCCGATCCCGGGTTCCCCGCGGCGTTCGAATCCGCGGTCGCTGTCGTGGCGAGCGATGCGAAGGGCGTGGTGCGCCCGCCCGCATGGCTCGTTCGCAAGCCGGCCGTCGCGGCCCCGGGCGTCGACATCCTCACGACGGTGCCCGGTGGCCGCTACGATTTCCTGTCGGGCAGCTCGCTTTCTGCCGGAGAAGTGACGGGCGTCGTGGCATTGTTGCTCCAGGCGCGCAGCGACCTGTCGCCGCGCGAAATCCGCGACGTGTTGCACAGGACCGGGCATCCGGTCGTGAGACACCCCGCTGATTCCGGTCCGAACACGGTGGCTGTCGTGGATGCGTGCGCAGCGCTGGCGCTGGTCGGCGTACGGATTTGCGATTGAACAGGTTTGTCATCGTTCATCGGCAGGACTCGCTGATTTCGATGCGCAGAATTGGCAGGGATTGCTGGCGCCGGCGGGAACGCCGCCGCGCATCATCGAACGCCTGCACGCAGCGCTGACGAGGATGGGCAACGATCCGGATATCGATGCGCGCAGTATGGGCTACACGCCGATGTTCAACTCGCCGGCCCAGTTCGCCGAAGAGATCGGGAAGAGGTGCGGCGCTGGACGTCGATCGTCAAGACGGCAGATCTGCGCGTCGAGTGATCGCAGCGCTTCGTGTTCGTAACGGGCCATGACGAGTCCGTCAACACGAACCGGTTCGCCATGGCGCTGCCGCGGCGCTGAAAACTCAATCCATTACTGCGAATTGCACGCGCCTGTTCAACGGACTCGCGGGGTTTCCCTCGATCGGCTCATCCGGTCCGCGGCCTACGGATTTCAAGCGCTCCGGCGCGACATCGTGTGCACTGACCAGGTACAGCTTGACCGCATCGGCGCGGCGCTTCGACAGGCGCAGATTGCTTTCGTAATTGCCGGTGCTGTCGGTATGCCCCGACACAATCAACTTCATTCCCGCGAGATCCGCCGTCGTGAGCGCCTGCCCGACTGCGTCCAGACGTTCCTTGGCCTCGGCAGTCAGGTTCGCCGAGCCCAAGCCGAATTGCAGTCTCACCGACAGTTTGCGGCCCCCTTCATCCGGCGCGGCTTCGCTGGCGCCCTCCTTGTTCATCGATAGACCCCGAGTCCTGGTGCCCGAGAGCGCGCGCACGACATCAGCGGAACTGAATGCCTTGTCACCGAAGTCCGCGACTTTCTTCGTCTGAGCCTGGCTGGCGCCAGCCACGATGAACCAGCCGATTGAAACAAGTACGACAATCTTTTTCATGTTCGAGTCTCCCTGCGCGTCGACGAATATTCGCCTTGAAGGAGTTACTCTACTGCGCCTGCCGTTGGAGGGAAAGGAAATCGCACTGGGCCGCCGACCCCCGGAGGAATCAACCGCGCGAGCGGACAGCCGATCGCACCCAGCCGGCGACGGCCTCCACCAGGCCCGGACGCGGACGGCGGTGCTGTGCGCGCTTGTGCGCATAACTCGCCGCTGCCATCTGCAGGCCGGTTCGATCGATGTCGACCAGCGCGATAGCTTCCGCTTCGCTCAGACCGGCGCGCTCGGCCTCCCTTCGCATGTCGGCGAGGAAACGTGCCCGCGCCTCGGCGTCGGTGTAGAGCTTCGCCAGCAACGACTCGAGGGCCGGTGAGCTCACGCCGCCTCGCGCAGGGTGGCGCCGTCGGCCGCGCGCCGACCGCGCACCAATGCCGCGCGTGCGGTGTCGAGTTGCGTCAACAGACAGGCGAAATCCGGATACTCGCCGTCGCGCTCGATGATGACATCGAGCGGCTGCGGTGCGTGCTGTGCCAGGAGCGCAAGCAGCTCGAATACCGCTTCGGGCACATCGTGCACATGGTCGTCGAGCAGGCGCTTGCGTCTGCCCGATGCGGGTCCCGGCTCGGGAATCCACTGGCCTCCGCTCAAGTGCACTGCGCGGACGCGCTGCAAGGGCAAGCGCAGAAGCAGCCGCTCGGGAAGCTCGCCGAAGTTGAGCGCGTTCGCATACAGGTTATGCAGATCGACCAGCAAGGCGGCGCCGCTGCCGGCGATGATCTGCGCTATCCATTCGGCTTCATCGAGCGTGCTGACCGGCGGCGCAATCAGTGTCGCGATGTTTTCCAGCAACGGCGCCGCGCCGGTCGCCTTCGTCGCGGCTTCGATGTTCGCAATCGTCGCGGCAACGCTTTGCGGGGTACGAGGCGGAGCCGCGAGGTGGCCGATCTCGATGCCGCCGGCACGCACGAAGGCAAGGTGTTCCGACCAAGACTGCGGTTGCAGCGTATCGAGCAGGCGCGCCATGCCGTCGGTGCGTCGCGTCGTCACCGGAATCGTCGACGCGAGTCCCATTGCCACACCGTGCAGGGTGAGCGGCACATGTGCCGACAGCGTGCGCAGCGCCCGCAGTTCCTTCGCCGACGCGCGATAGTGGTCATCGGCGATGACTTCGAGCAGATCGATGTGCTCGAGATGCGCGAAGATGCCGGCGGCGAGCTCGCCGCGCCAGCCGAGGCCGACGCGGTCGGCGGAGCGGTCCGCATCAGCCACCGCAGCCACCACCGCCGCATCCCCCGCCGCAACTGCTGCCGCTGCTGCACGAGGAACCGCTCGAGCCGCAACTGCTTCCGCTGCTGCTTGCTGTTCTCAACGGATAGATCTGCTGCACGAAAGGAAAGGCCTCCGCCGACAGCGCGCTGACGCCGAAGATGGCGGCGAGGAGCGCGGCCTCGTTGGTTTTGCCGCCAGGGGCCACCGCCTTGGACCGCGCTTTAAGGCGGGCGAAGAGCCGCTTCAGGTCCGCCATCATCTCCCTGCCGCGCGCAGTGCGGCCGCTGCCGAAGGCGACGAGGACGGCAATGCACGCGACGATGGTCAGGGCGATGAGAAACCCCACGTTGTGCCGTCCCTCTGCGAACGCGATGGTCACCTTCGTGACCGTAACGCCGATGAGCACGCCCAGCGCGGCCAGCGTCGGCAACAGGCGCCGCGCGTACGTCCCTGCATCCGCGTGCAATCCCTTCTGCGCGAGCACTCTCCGGTACTCATCGCACGCGGCGCGCGCACCCCGATCGGATTGGATCGCCCCGGCACCGGCCGGGGCGCTGTAGCGCGTCAGGATGGCCTTCTCGATCGGACGATTCACCATCTTGACCGAGTGCCGGCTCTTCGTCTCGAGCGTAGTGCCGGCGGACACGAGCAGGCCGCGATCAACCAGCGCCACGATCGCCACGCGCAATGCCTCCTTCCATCCGCCGCGCAGACAGGCAATGAGATAGGGGTCCGTCATTGCCGGCGCGACGAGATCACCGTCGGCTTCGACGGCGCGATAGGCGAGACGCAAGCCACCATAAACCAGCACGGCCGCTACGATGTAGAAGAGGAGGAAGGCGCCGCCGTGGAGTTGGAACGGATCGAGCATGGCGTTTTTTATGTCATCGCACGCGGTCGACGCGCTCGCGCAGGCGCTGCGTGAGCTCGATCAGCCTCATCAACGTTGACGAAGCCTGGCCCGGCTCGAGCGCCGCATCTTCGCGGGCAGCAGAGATGTCCTTCAGCACCGCGCTCAGCCTCGCGTCGCCTAGCTCGCCGACCAATTGCTCGAGCGCGGCCTTGGGTGCTGCTGCATGGCGGCCCTCGAGTTGCAGCATGGAGGCCGCACTCGCGCGCAACGGCGAGGCTGCCTCCGCAATCACGAGAGCGAGCTGCTCTTCGCGGAGACTCAACATCACGTACCGTTCGCGCAGGCGCAGTTGCAGATTGAGCAACACCTGCCCGAGGCGACGGATCAACGCATCGCGCGGCGTGCCGAGACCGGCGAAGGGATCCGCGCCGAACAGCACCCGATGGCGCGCCTGGATGTCGGCGAACTTGACGGCGAACGCTGCGTTGGCGGCCGCTACTTCGCTCTCGAGCAGGAACATCGCGTTCAGCTGCACGGCTGCATGCGCGACGCGCAGCGGCTCGCGCATCCTGTCGGCGCGCGGCTGCTCGAAGCGCCCGAGCACCAGAAGGACGTTCACGTCGGACGTCGCCCGCAGCCTTCCTTCCGCGGCCGATCCGAACAATACGACGGAGACCAGATCGGATTCGAAGGCGACCTTCGCCGCTTCGACGAATGCGTGCAGAGACTGTTGGACCGGCGCTGGAAGGTCGTTGGTGCCGTGCTCCCTCATCGTGGTGCCCGCCTCGGGTCGGTGTGGACGGAAACATCTTACCGTGCGTCGACCGGTGGATCGTTTTGTCCTGGTCTTTTGAGCCTATACTGGCGCGAGTATGTTCCGGACCGCGGTTCCGCAGGCGGCGCCGATGCATCGTGCGTTGAAGCTCCCATCACCATCGGCTCCGGGCTCGGTCCCATACTGCTCGCGGACGCGCAAACACCCCGGCGCGTCGATCCAAAATCCACAGAGGAGACAAGTCATGAAGGTGATATCCATCGTCGGCAGCCCACCTCCGGCAGAGACCTGCTCGACAGAGTCCGGAGAAGTCCCTCGTCTCGATCTGCCGTTGACACGGCGCGAATTCCTCCGCGGCACAGGCATCCTTACCGGCGTGCTGCTTGCGGGCAGCACACTGGCGGTGCTCGCGCCGTCGCGCGCGTGGGCGGTCGAGCTGAAGACGCTCACGACCGCCGAAGGCGACGCGCTGATGAAAATGGGTTATGCGCTCTACCCCCACAAGAAGCTGCCGGATGCTGTGTATGCACTGCTCGCAAAGGACCTCGACGCGGATGCGGCCGACGCGAAGGTTGCGGAGCAACTCCGCGGCGGCATCGCGCAGTTGAATCAGGCCGCCGGCGGCGATTTCGCCAATGCCGATGAAGCCAAGCGGCTGTCAGCCGTCAAATCGATCGAAGGCAGCCCGTTCTTCAACACCGTGCGCGGCAAGTGCGTGACCTCTTTGTACAACAACGACCTCGCCTTCGCGGCGTTCGGCTACCCCGGCTCGTCCTGGGACAAGGGCGGCTATATCACGCGCGGCTTTCAGGATTTGAAATGGCTGCCGAACCCACCCTTGAGCGCGAGCCCGAAACCCTGGTTCGGTTGAGCGTATCGATCAAATTCGGCGGTACCGCCAACGGCGCGGCCATTCCGCCAAAGAGGAGATGCAAATGGCTAAGTTCGATCAGAACGACGACTCGGTAGTCGTCATCATCGGCTCTGGCGCGGGCGGCGGGACGCTCGCCAACGAGCTCTGTCAAAAGGGCGTCAAGGTCGTCGTGCTCGAAGCAGGCGCGCAGCAGTCGCCCGCCACCTACATCAACGACGAATGGAAGTCGTTCCTGCAGCTCGCGTGGCTCGACAACCGGACGACCTCGGGGAACTGGCGTGTCGCGAAGGATTTTCCGAACCTGCCGACCTGGACCTGCAAGACAGTCGGCGGCACGACCACCCACTGGGCCGGCGCATCGCTCCGCTTCCAGGAGCACGAGTTCCGCGCGAAGACCGTCTATGGCGGCATCAAGGACGCGAACCTGCTCGACTGGCCGCTGACACTGAAGGAGCTCGAGCCGTACTACTCGAAGGCCGAAAGCAATCTGGGCGTCACACGCACCCACGGGATTCCCGGCCTCCCGGGGAACAACAACTTCAAGGTGTTATACGCCGGCGCGAAGAAGCTCGGTTACAAGCACGTCCATACCGGGCGCATGGGCATCAACAGCCAGCCGCGGGACGGCCGCGGACGCTGCATGCAGATCGGCTTCTGCTTCCAGGGTTGCAAGAGCGGCGCGAAATGGAGCACGCTCTATAGCGACATCCCGAAAGCCGAGGCGACGGGCCACCTCGATCTGCGACCGGAATCGCATGTCGTGCGGATCGAGCACAACGACGCCGGCAAGGTCACCAACGTCGTCTACGTCGACAAGGATGGCAAGCAGCAGAGCCAGAAGGCACGCATCGTTTGCGTCGCGGGCAATTCGATCGAAACGCCGCGGCTCCTGCTGTTGTCGGCGTCGGGCAAGTACCCGGACGGCCTCGCGAATTCGTCGGGCCAGGTCGGCCGCAACTACATGCGCCACATGACCGGCTCGGTCTATGCTGCGTTCGACCAGCCGGTGCACATGTACCGCGGCACGACGATGGCCGGCTACGTCGGCGACGAAGGCCCCAACAACCCGAAGCGCGGCTTCGTCGGCGGCTACGAGATGGAGACCCTGGCGCTGGGGGTACCGTTCTTCGCTGCATTCCTGAATCCGGGCGGCTGGGGCGCCGACTTCGCGTGGTGGATGGACAACTACGCGAACGTCGCCGGGATGTGGCTGGTCGGCGAGGACATGCCGCGCGAATCGAACCGCGTTACGTTGAACAAGGACGTGAAGGACAAGTTGGGCAACCCGGTGCCGAACGTCCATTTCGACGACCATCCGAACGACATCGCGATGCGCGACCATGCGTACGCGCAGGGCGAGAAGATCTACAACGCGGTCGGCGCGGTCAAGACCTTCCGCACGCCGCCCTATCCATCGACGCATAACCTCGGCACCTGCCGGATGAGTGCCAATGCGCGCGACGGTGTCTGCAACAAGTGGGGCCAGACGCACGACATCGCGAACCTGTTCATCTCGGACGGGAGCCAGTTCACGACCGGCGGCGCGGAAAACCCGACACTGACGATCGTCACCCTGGCGGTCCGGCAAGCCGATTACATCGCGCGGCAGATGACCGCGCGCGGATTGTGAGGAAGATACGATGGCAAAAATCATCCACACGATGATCCGCGTCATGGATCTCGACAAATCGCTGAAGTTCTATTCCGACGCCCTCGGTCTGCGCGAAGCGCATCGACTCGACTTCCCCGACTTCGCGCTGGTCTACCTGCGCAATCCGGAAAACGACGCCGAGATCGAGCTCACGTTGAACAAGGGCCGCACCGAGCCCTATACGCACGGCACCGGTTATGGTCATGTCGGCGTCGTCGTCGATGACGCGGCCGCGACCCATGAACGGCTGACCGCGGCCGGCTATGCACCGGCGCCCGTCAAGGAGTTCAAGCGCGGCGACGAACTGCTGGCGCGCTTCTTCTTCATCCAGGATCCGGACGGCTACAAGGTCGAGTTCCTCGAGCGGCACGGACATTATCAGTAGGCCCTGGCGGGGGGTATTGCGCGGCTGCGAAGTGTACGGATTGCAGCGAGTCCGTCGGCTCGAACGACCAGCAATCGACCGGCGATGGACAAAGAGGTCCGAGCTCGGCTATAGGAGATTCTCGGACCCCGCATATCCTCCCCGAATGCCCAGATCGATCACACGCATCGGCCGTTGCGCTCGCGGCCGGCACCTTGCTCCAGCGGTCGCTGCCCTGCTCGCGCTGCTGTGCGCGCCGCTCTGCGCGGCCGACCCCGCAGCCGAATCGTCGACGCGCACGGCCCTGAGCATCCCGCTGCCCGCCGACGCGAGCGTCTCCGCCGAGAGCAAGCTCGATCCGGAGCTGCTGCTCGCCGTCAGGCAAAACCGCGGCGAGCCGCCGTTCGACAAGGCTGCGGCCACCTCGCCGCAACTGCAACCCGACATTCCGATCAGGGACGCATCAGGCGTGCTCGTCGACGTGACCGGTGCTTTGTCGGACGAGCTGCTCAAGCACATCGCGAGCATCGGAGGACGATTCGCGCCGAGTCCGGATCCGGCCAGGGTCGCGCGCGCGATGATTCCGCTCGGCGCACTCGAAGCGCTCGCCGGGCGCACCGACGTCAGCCACATCGGCGTCGCGAGGCTGGAACGCTTCAGCCGCATCGAGCACGACCCGAAGGCGCCGGGCGGCTTCGCAACACCGAAACCCTAGCAGCCGGCCGTGATCGCGCTGCTCCGCTACGGGCTCGCCATGCTCGCGCTGTGCGCGGGCCTCGCCGCGCCCGCGCAGGCGCTGACCATCGTTCGCACCAACGATTCGTCGGTCGCTGCCAACCTGTCGCCCGCGGACGTCGCTTCGGCGAATGCGGCGTTCGACTACGCGGCCGGCCAGATCGCCGCGCTGTACGCGGATCCGATCCAGATCAACATCACGATGGCGGCCGCTGCGGGTACGGGGACGCTCGGCAGCAGCAGCACGCCGCTGCTCGGCACCCTGACCTACACGCAGGTCCGCAACGCACTGCTCGGCGATGTCCTGCTCGGCGATGCCGACGACGCGAGCTCCTCGGGCAGCCTCGGCGCCAGCGATCCCGCCGGTTCCGGTGTCTACCTGATTCCGCGGGCGCAGGCAAAGGCGCTGGGGTTCATCGCCAGCGACGCGACCCGCGACGGCACGTTCACGTTCGGCGCCGGATGGAGCTATACCTACGATCCGAACAATCGCGCGGTCGCCGGCAAGATCGACTTCATCGGCGTCGCGTTCCACGAGATCACGGAGATCATGGGACGCATCTATCTGCTCGGCGAGAACCACACGGGCAGCCCGAACTACGTGCCGTTCGATCTCTATCGGTATACGGCGCCCGGCGTGCACAGCATCAATCAGACGGACACGTCGGTGTACTTCTCGGTCAATGGCGGAACGACGAATCTCAAGCTCTACAGTTCCGATCCGTTCGGCGATCTGCAGGACTGGGCGAGCGGCGCCAACGACGCGTTCAACGCCTTCGGCAGTTCGGGCGTGCTCAATGCATTGACGACGGTCGATACCCAGGTGATGAACGTCATCGGGTACAACCCGGCGGTGCCCACGCTCGCCACGCCGACGAGCACCGGCATCGGCGGAACCAGCGCCACGCTCGGCGGCAACGTGACGAGCGGCAACACGTGGACGGTGACGGAGCGCGGCGTCGTGCTCGCGCCGACTTCGACCAACTCGAGCCCGATCATCGGCGGCACCGGCGTCACCAAGGTCGCCGGCAGCGGCACGACCGGCGTGTTCACGGTCCCCGCCACGGGGCTCACCGCGGGGACGGGCTATTCGTTCCGCGCGTATGCGACCAACAGCCGCGGCACGGGCTACACGTCGGTCGCGACGTTCACCACGCTGAGCGCGAACGCGAACCTCTCGAACCTCGTGGTCAACAGCGCGACGCTGTCCCCTTCGTTTGCAAGCGGCACGACGAGCTATACGTCGACGGTCGCGAATTCCGTGACCTCGGTCACCGTCACGCCGATCGTTGCCCAGGCGAATGCAACGGTGACGGTCAACGGCACGACGGTCGCCTCGGGCAGCGCGAGCGGCGCCATCGCGCTCGGCGTAGGCGCCAACACGATCACCACGGTCGTCACGGCGCAGGACGGCACGACGGCGAAGACGTACAGCGTCGCCATCACGCGCCTCGCGACGACTCCGACCGTCGCGTCGCCGACGAGCGCGAGCATCACCGCGACCGGCGCGACCTTGGGTGGCAACGTGACGAGCGACGGCGGCGCAACGGTCAGCGAGCGGGGTCTTGTCTACGCGGTCAGTTCGACCAATTCCGATCCCGCGATCGGCGGAATCGGCGTCACGAAGGTCGTGGTCGGCGGCACGACCGGCATCTTCACGACGCCGGTCAGCGGCCTGTCGTCCGGAACGACGTATGCGTTCAAGGCCTACGCGACGAACAGCGCCGGCACGACCTACACGTCCCCTGCTTCCACATTCGCGACGCCCAGCACGAACGCGAACCTCTCCAATCTCGTGGTCACCACGGCGGCGCTCTCGCCATCGTTCGCGAGCGGCACGACCAGCTACGCGTCGACAGTGCCGAACGCGACCACGTCGGTGACCGTGACGCCTACGGTTGCGCAGGCGAACGCGACGGTGAAGGTCGACAGCGTGAGCGTGACCTCCGGGAGCCCGAGCGGCGCGATTGCGCTGTCGACGGGTTCCAACATCCTCACCGTGCTGGTTACGGCGCAGGACGGCGTCACGACGAAGACGTACACCGTAACCGTGACGCGCACCGCGCCGCCGACCGTCACGACGCCCACGAGCGCCTCCCTCACCCCGAACAGTGCCACGCTCGGCGGCAACGTGACGAGCGACGGCGGCGCGGCGATCACTGAGCGCGGCGTCGTGTTCTCGGCGACGAGCACCAACGCCAATCCGCTCATCGCAGGCGCCTTCGTCACGAAGCTGTCCGCCAGCGGCGCGACGGGCGTCTTCACCGTGTATGCGACGGGACTGAGTCCCGCCACCAGTTACTCGTTCAAGGCGTACGCGATCAACAGCGACGGCACGACCTACACAACCCCCGTCGCCGCCTTCGCGACGCCGGCCGCGCCACCCTCGATCGGCGCACCGACCAGCGCGAGCATCACGTCGACTTCCGCGACGCTCGGCGGCAACGTGACGAGCGACGGCGGCGCGACGATCAGCGAGCGCGGAGTCGTCCTCGCGCCGACCGCGACGAATGCGGATCCGGTCATCGGCGGTGGCGGCGTGAGCAAGATCGTGGGCAGCGGAACGACGGGCGTCTTCACCGTCAACGCGAGCGGCCTGAGCCCCGCGACGGCCTATTCGTTCAAGGCCTACGCCACGAACAGCGCCGGCACGACATACACGACGCCCGCGTCGTCGTTCGCGACGCCGAGCAACGACGCCACGCTGTCCGCGCTCGTGCTGACGACCGCGACGCTCTCGCCATCGTTCGCGAGCGGCTTGACCGGCTACACCGCCACGGTGCCGAGCACGACGACGTCGATCACTGTGACACCGACCGTCGCACAGGCGAACGCCGTCGTGACGGTGAATGGCGTCAGTGTGCCCTCCGGCACCGCGAGCGGCGCCATCGCGCTCGCCACCGGCGCCAATGTCGTCACGATCATCGTCACCGCACAGGACGGCGTGACCAGGAAGACATACTCGGTCGCCGTCACGCGACTGGCCCCGCCCACCGTGACGTCGCCGACCAGCACCGCGGTCACCTCCACCAGCGCGACGCTCGGCGGCAACGTGACGAGCGACGGCGGCGCCGCGATCTCCGAGCGCGGCGTCGTGGTTGCACCGACGGCGACGAATGCCGATCCCACGATCGCAGGCGCCGGCGTCGTCAAAGTAACGGCCGCCGGCACGACGGGCGTCTTCACCATCGATGCGACCGGGCTGAGCGCGGGCGTGGCCTACTCGTTCAAGGCGTATGCGACCAACAGCGAAGGGACGACGTATACGGCGGTCGCGAGCTTCACCGCGGGCACAGTCCCACCGGCCATCGGCGCGCCGACCAGTACGGCGATCACCGGAACGGCCGCGACGCTCGGCGGCACGGTGACGAGCGATGGCGGCGCGACGATCGGCGAGCGGGGCGTCGTGTACGCCGTCACCACGACCAACGCGGATCCCGTCATCGGCGGCACGGGCGTGACGAAGATCGTCGCCGGCGGCACGCTCGGCGCCTTCACCGCGAACGCCGGCGGCCTCGCGAACGGCACTGCGTATGCGTTCAAGGCGTACGCGACCAACGCCCAGGGCACGTCGTACACGGCGGTCGCCGGCTTCACGACGCTCAGCAGCAACGCGGACCTTTCAGCATTGGTCGTCACCACTGCCGTGCTTTCTCCGGCGTTTGCGCCCGGCACGACGACCTATTCCTCGAGCGTGTCCAACGCGACGGCGTCGGTGACGGTGACGCCGAGCGTCGCGCAGGCGAATGCGAGCGTGAAGGTCAACGGCGCGAGCGTCGCCCCGGGTACAGCGAGCTGCGCGATCGGCTTGAGCGCCGGGCCGAACACCATCGTGGTCCTCGTCACAGCGGAAGACGGCGTGACGACGAAGACGTACACGATCAACGTTTTCTCGACGCCGAACGCCGTCCTCGACGTCGACGGCAACGGCCACTACGACGCGCTGACCGACGGGCTCCTGGTACTCCGGTATCTGTTCGGGCTCACGGGCAATACATTGACGACCGGGGCACTGGGGCCGGGCGCCACGCGCTCGGACCCGGCCGACGTAAAGAGCTATCTCGACGGCATCAAGCCGCTGCTCGATGTCGACGGCGACGGCACTTCGGATGCTCTCACCGATGGGCTCGTGATCGTGCGTTACCTGTTCGGGCTGCGTGGGGCAGCGCTGATTGCCGGCGCGACGGGCGCAGGCGCGACGCGGACGACCGCGGAGATCGAGGTGTACGTGCAGGGGTTGATGCAGTAGGGTCGCAGTAACACCGTGCCCGTACATCCCCCGGGGCGACCCGGATCTCGCGCGTCCGCCTTATTCTTCTGAAAAACCGCCGTCGTCGGGCACGAGGTCGCCGCCGTCGAGCTCTTCCTCGAAGAAGTCCATCGCGCGCTGCATCGAATCGTTGGTCGCAGCGGAATTGGCCGGGTCGGCCTGCCGGCTCGGACTCGGATCGTCGAAGCCGTGGACGGCCCCGTCGTAGACGAAGTACTCGACATCGCTGCCGAGCGAGTACGCGCCGTCGAGCACGTGCTGGCAAATCACCGGCGAGACCTCCGCGTCGGCACCGGCGAGAAACACTTTCATCCTCCCGTAAGAGCTGTACGGTCGGTGATAGAGCGACGACGTTCCGCAGCCGGGGTAGAACGCAACCGCAGCGCGGAACCCTGTTTCCGGCGTCGGATCGGCCAGGGCGGGGTTGTCCACGCCCATGACGTTGAGCGTCGTGCTGCCGCCGTTGGACCAGCCCTGGAGGCCGACGCGGTCGACGATGACATCGCCCCGCGCGCGGAGCCAGGCGAGCGCGCCATAGGCGTCGAGCGGACGCACGGTGCGTTCGTTGACGGGTTCACGCTCGGGGTCGTCGTGCGTGTTGGGGCCGAAGCCATGCGCCACGCCACGCGGCCCGAAGCTGTCGACGTGCACCGCGACGTAACCGCGCGATGCCCACAGCAGGCCCCATTGCATGTGGCGCTTGGACAGGGTGCCAGCGTTGCACGGCGAGTCGATGCCTTCGCCGACGAACGTGCAGTCGCTGTTGACGTTCGACGAGTACGGCCCGGCACGCCCATGCAACATCACGACGGCAGGATGCGGCCCGGGGGTGTCGGGCATGAACACGTAGCCGACGAGCTGGGTCGTTCCATCGAGACTCGGGAAATACACCGTCTGCGGAACCTGGGCTGCGGCGACCGCTGCGACGAGGAGGCTTGCAAAGAAGACAAGGCACTTGCTGGAAAGAGTGTTTCGGCTCATGGGGGTCGGTCCTGGAAGAAAGCTGAACGCATTGACAGAGTCTGTGAGTTGCGTCGCCGACCCACGAGGGTTCAAAATATTCGCTGCTGTCCCGCGCAAGTCACTCAATGACGTCCCAATCCGCACCGAGCGAAATCGACCCTTCACGCCTGCACTTCAGGTCTGTCGCCTACACCGGCCAGCGCGCCGGACCGCGGCTCATCGTCACCGGCGCCGTGCACGGCAACGAGACCTGCGGGACGGTCGCCATCCGCCGCCTCATCGGTGACATCGATGGCGGACGGCTCGCGATCGTCGGCGGACAGGTGACCCTGGTGCCGGTCACCAACCCGTTGGCGTACGCGCGGGGACAGCGGTTCGGCGACCGCAACCTCAACCGGAATCTGGTGCCGACGAAGAGTCCGCAGGATTTCGAGGACCGGATCGGCAACTGGCTGTGTCCGCTCCTCGCGCAGCACGACGTGCTGCTCGACCTGCATTCGACGCGGGCGAAGGCGCCGCCCTTCGCGATGCTCGGGCCGGCCGACAACGACGGTCCGCTCGAGCCGTTCAAGCATCACGACGAGGAGCGGGAGCTCGCATGCCGGCTCGGCGTCGAGCGCTTCGTCGATGGCTGGCTCGACACCTATGCGAAGGGAGTCGCGCAACGGATCGCCGCACTCGCCGCGAGCGGGAAGACGCACGATCCGCTGACGACCGATCCGAAATACGGCGTCGGAACGACGGAATACATGCGATCGGTCGGCGGCTGCGCGATCACGCTGGAGTGCGGGCAACACGACGCACCGGAGTCGCCGGAAGTCGCGTATCGCGCAGTGCGCAATGCGCTGGCGTACCTGGGGCTGACCGACGATCCGCCGCCACCGCGCGTCGAGAGAGTGGAAACGCTGACGCTGTGCGATGTGATCGACAGGGCGCACCCCGACGACGCGTTCAGCCGGGAGTGGTCGAGCTTCACGCGCCTCGCCGAGGGCGACCTGATCGGAACGCGGCACGACGGCACACCGGTCCGCGCCCCGCACGACGGGTACATCGTCTTTCCCGACAAGGGCGCGCTGCCGGGCCGCGAGTGGTTCTATCTGGCGCGGGTCGCGGAGAATTGAAGTTGGACCGAAGGTTGCGCGATGCGATAATTCAACGATGCAATCCGTACTTGGCGATCGCGATCCTTACCAGCTCCTTGGTGTTCATCTCACCGCGTCGATAGAGGAAATCCGGCTCGCGTACCGCAAGTGCGCGATGAGGTGGCATCCGGACCGCAACACCGGTGCTGATGCCGAGGAGACGTTCAAGCTGATCAAGGCGGCCTACGAGGTCCTGCGCGATCCGTCCCGCCGCGCCGATTACGATCGCCAGGTCGCAGCCGATGCCGAGCGGCGGCGACCCGCTCCCGCCGGGCAGCCCGCCCCGGCAGCGCGGCGCGAACCGCGGGCGCGAAGCGCGCCCGACATCCGTCGCCGCGTGGACATCACGCTCGACGAGCAGTTGCGCGGCGGTCGCATCGAGCTTCCGGTCAGCCGGACAGAGTATTGCTCCGTCTGCACAGGCTCCGGCTGGCGCGGAGGGCGCGCTTCCTGTGGCAAGTGCGGGGGATCCGGGTATATGCGCGTTCCGCTGGGATGGTTCCCGCTCTTTCTCGCCAACTCGACCGTTTGCACGGAGTGCCAGGGAAAGGGCGTGACGCGGCCGAAGTGCGTCGCGTGCGAGGGCAAAGGGACCCTTGGCCCGAAGAAGGGTTTCCTCCGGTTCGCAATTTCCGCGGGCATTGCGCCCGGCGGCAGCATTCGGCTTCGCGGCCACGGTCAGCCGGGTCGCCGGGGCCGGGCTGCGGGCGACCTGCTGGTCGAATTCGGGATCGCGGCGCATCCGCTTTTCGAGCCGGAATTTCCTCATCTTCGCTGCGCGATGCCGATCAGCGTATTTCGTGCGCTCGCAGGAGGAAACATCGAAGTGCCGACGCTCGACAGCCCGGTCTCGGTTGCCTTGCCCACCGATGTTGGCGATGGAACCGAGCTGCGCGTCCCCGGCCACGGGATGCTGAATGGAGCGACAGGCGAGCGCGGTGATCTGCTGGTCAGGCTGCGGCTCATCCGGCCTCGTACGCTGTCCGATCCGCAACGCGAACTGCTGGCGAAGCTGGATCGGCTTGCGGCTGGCGAGCCCGACCATGTCGACTGGGCGCGTCGCCGGCGCGATGCCGACAACCTGAAACGGTCGACCGATCGCCAGGCTGCCTAGGCCGGCCCCGGCCGTTGTCGGGCTAGCGAATCGGCCCGGTGTAAGCCACCTTCTCTCTGTCGACGCCAATATCATGTCCGACATCCACGTCTTTGCGCCCGGCGGCTACCGCTACATCCGGGCCGTGTTCCAGTATTCCGGCGGCGTTGCCGCCGAGCCCGGCTACGCGATCGAGCGCGCGCGGTTCATGAAGCCGCTTCCGCTGCTGGAAGGATTCGCGGCGATCGAGGCGCACCTGACCGCGATGGGCCGGCCGACGACCGCGTTCGCCGCGTGCGAGCTGCGGTCGCCCGCGCCGTTCACCGACCAGGGCTTCTTCGACTTCAACAAGTCGTACGTGACGACGCTTTCGCGCTGGGGCATCTACCGCGAGGGTGACCCGCTGCTGAATCCGGTCGCGCGCACGAACGTGTGTCCGATGTACGCGAAACCGTCCGGGCCATCGATCCACGCCTTCTCGTACACGGTACCCGCGCCGCACGCCACGCGCGGAACCTTCATCATCGCCGGCGGCGGCGATGCCAGGGAAAGCGGTCCGTCGTATCGCGATCGGATCGTGCGGCTGGGCGACACTTCTCCCGAGGGACTGCGCGAAAAAGTGTCGTACGTCATCGGCGAGATGGAGCGGCGGATGCAGCGGCTCGGCTTCGGCTGGAACGACGCGGTCACCACGCAGATCTACACGGTGCAGAACGTCGGGCACCTGGTCGGGGAGATGCTCGCGGCGCGCGGCGCGGCCGACGGCGGGATCGTCTGGTACTACGCGCGTCCGCCGGTCGTCGACCTGGAGTTCGAGATGGACGTGCGGGGAGCGGCGCGGGAGATCGTCATCTAGCAGCTCCCGACCGCCGCTAGGCTAGAATCGCGTGCCCACCGCCACGCGCCACATGTCCTCCGCGGTGAAGTTCACCTTGGGATCGAAAGCGAGCCGGATGAAGAATCGCGGCCAGTCCCAGGTGAGCGAAGCGCCGGTCTTGCGGATCGCCTCGCCGTCGACGAGGCCGCGCTTGTGCAGGATGTCGAGCGTGACGCGCTGCCCGCCCGGCAGCGACTTGCGGTAAACCACGTGAAGGTGACGCTGATCGGGGTTGTCGCGATCGTCGCGCACCCACAGCACGCCGAGCGACTCGCTTTCGCTGCGCCATCCGGCGGCGGCCGACCACGAATCGTTCGGATCGAAGTTCAGGTTCCAGTTGGGCTTCTGGTTCGTGCGACCGAAGCCCGCGCCGGCATACCAGGGATTCCCCGTCTCGAACCCAATGCTCCAGTTGAGATAACCATGCGAAGCGATTTGCGCGGAGGGTGCGACGCGCAGCGGTCCGAGCTCGAGCGAATCGTCCAGGCCGGCACGCGCCTGGTGCTCGTTGCGCCTAGGCGAATCGTAGTAGCCGAGCCACTGGTTGCCGTAGTCGTTCGTGTGACGGAGATTCACATCGAGTGCGTTGCCGGTTTCGGAGAAGCGATAGTCGCCCACCGTGAGCTTCCAGGCCAGCTTGTCCAACTCCGCGTCGGCAGCGCCGGCGGCCGGCGCATTCGCCGCGACGATAAGAATGAGCGCACAACCGCAGATGCGAGCGTTCATCGGTTCTACTCTTCGTTCCGGGTCCCGCGGCGATCCGCGTCAGCCATGGCCCGCAGGCCCCGCACCGAGCGAGGTTACCATCTTGCGGACAGATCACCTGAATGCATGCACTCCCGCGATGACCACCATGACGACACCGAGGATCAGCGACACGCCTTTCCAGAACGCCACCGGGTTGCGCTCGAGCAGCGGCGGTCGGCGGTTCCTCAGGAACTCGGGATTCGGATGATGCAGATCGTGCACGAGCTCCGATAGCTCGGCATAGCGCTTCTCCGGATCGGGATGGACCGCCTTGCGTATCGCTCCGTCGACCCACACGGGGATTTCGCGGCGATCGTGGCGCAACGGCCGATACGCGAGCCTGCGCTGCGCCGCCGGCGTCCGCGAGCGCGAGACCTGCGCGCCGTACGGCAGCCGTCCGCTCAGCATCTGGTACGCGATCACGCCGAGCGAGAAGATGTCCGAGCGTGACGTGCCCGCGTCGCCCAGGAAATATTCCGGCGCCGCGTACTGCTCGGTCCCGAGCACGGGCTGCGGCTCCCCGGTCATGCATTCGACGAGCCCGGCGACCTGCGTCGCTCCGAAATCGATGATACGCAGCGTGCCGGTCGCGTCGATCATCACGTTCGCAGGTCGCAGATCCTGATGCACCATCTCCAGCCGATGGAATGCCCGTAGCCCGGCCGCGATCTGCCTGACGAACTTGCGCGTCGTCGGCAGGTCCGCCTTCGGGTGATCGATCATCCATTGCGCCAGCGTCTGGCCGTCGATGAACTCGAAGACCGAGAACAGATGGTTGCGCTTGCGCGTCTGCGGCGGCGACTTCAGCACGTGCGCGTTGACGATCCGGCGCGCGATCCACTCTTCGGTGAACAGACGCTCGAGGCCCGAGGGATCGGTGCGCAGCTCGGTCGACGGAGTCTTGAGGACGACCTGCTCGCCGCTCGCACCGTCGACGGCCAGGTGCACGTGGCTGCGATGGCTCGCATGAAGCTCGCGGACGATCCGATAGCCGTCGAACACCATCCGGGGCTTCAGCTCCGGCGGAAACGGAAGGTCGCTCAGGCGCTGGCGAATCTCGCTCGACTGCCGGTCCGGCTGGGCGTCGACGCGAACGATCTGGACCGTCAGGTTGTCGGGGCTGCCGCGCTCGAACGCCTCCTGCGCGATGCGTCGTGCCGCGTGCTCGAGATTGCCGGCAGGATCGTTCGCCGCCTCGCAGATCGCCTCGGCCATCGACCTCGGCTTCGCGAACTCGTGGACGCCGTCGGTTGCCAGCAGGAAGACGTCGCCGGTCTCCACATCGACGGTCCGGTAGTCGACCTCGATGTGCGAATCGATCCCCAGCGCGCGACCGACATATGCCTTGTCGGGACCCACGCGAACGCGGTGATCGTCGGTCAGCTGCTCGAGCGCCCCGTCGCGCAAGCGGTAGATCCGCGCATCGCCAATATGGAACAGATGCGCAGTCGCCGACTTGATCACCAGCGCGCTGAACGTGCAGACATAGCCCTTGTTCAGATCGTAGCGGTGCTCGCTTTGCCGGTTCTGCGCATGAAGCCACGAGTTCAGCGCGAACAGCACCCGCTGCGCCGACGTCTTCACCGACCACGCATCGGACGTGCAGAAGTAATCCTCGAGGAAACCGGTGACGGCCGCCTGGCTCGCCTCCTGGCTGACGTCGCTGCTGCTGATGCCGTCGGCGAGCGCGATGGCGACGCCCTTGGAGCTCAGCTGCGGCTCGCGCGGAACGAGCAGGCCGTGGAAGTCCTGGTTGGTTTCCTTGCGCCCCTTCTCCGAATACTGCCCGGCGGAAATCTGCAATGCGGCAGGCATGGACCGCGCGGGCAGCGTCGAGCAGCGCCTACGACCGCCGCAGCGCTACGTCGGGCGTTTTCGTCGCACCGTCGCGGATCGTGCGCTTCGGCGCAGTCCGCACGTGCGTGCAGTACAGCGTCAACCCGGTGAAGCAGAGCCCGCCGACGAGATTGCCGAGCACCGTCGGGATCTCGTTCCAGATGAAGTAATCGGCGATCGAGAAGGCGCCGCCCATGATCAGTCCCGACGGAAACAGGAACATGTTGACGATCGAGTGCTCGAACGTCATGTAGAAGAACACCATGATCGGCATCCACATCGAGAAGATCTTCCCCGTCACGGACGTCGAGATCATCGCGCCGACCACGCCCATGCATACCATCCAGTTGCAGAGCATCCCGCGCAGGAAGATCGTCATCCATCCGGCCAGGCCGTACTTCGCGTAGCCGAGCGTGCGGGCTTCGCCGATCCCCGCGATCTTCACGCCCACCGGCCCCGGATCGGTCGAGAAACCGTACGTGAAGACGAACGCCATCATGAACGCGACCGTCAGCGCACCGGCGAAATTGCCGACGAACACGAGTCCCCAGTTCCTCATGATCCCGTTGATCGTGACGCCCGGCCGTTTATCCAGCCACGCGAGCGGCGCCAGCATGAACACGCCGGTCAGCAAGTCGAAGCCCATCAGGTACAGCATGATGAAGCCGACCGGAAACAGGATCGCGCCGGCCAGCGGCGAGCCCGCTTGCACGGTGATCGTGATCGCGAACACCGCGGCCAGCGCGAGCGTCGCGCCCGCCATGTACGCGCGGATCAGCGTGTCGCGCGTCGACATGAAGACTTTCGATTCGCCGGCATCCACCATCTTGGTGACGAATTCCGACGGTGCCAGATAGGCCATGATGATTCCCCTGTTGCTGGTTGGAAGACGAGAAGCGCCGTTCGGGCGATTCGTTGCCGAACCCGAAAGAAGACGTTGCGGGTCTCCGGATCCTGAGCGCCACTCGGGTGCTCGCAAGACGCGTGCCGGGCAGCAGGCGCTCTAAGTTGCGGATTCAGAAGGGGGTGTCGAGGGAATCGCCGCGAGCAGGCACCACTATCATGCGTTTGCACCAAACGCGGTCTTGAACGCGGGGCATCGCTGCCAACGGCCGCCAGCATCGATCTGGCGGCAGTATCGAATCACTTGGCAGTCCTCGCGTGAGGTCAATTCCGCGGTGCGGCGAACATTCCCAGGATCGATTTTCCGGTCGACCCGCATTCCGCACCGAGCCAACGCGTCGTCTGCTTCACCATCGTCTCCTTGCCGGTCGAGGAGACCGACTTGACATCCATGCTCCAGCCCTCGGGCGTCATCCTGTACACGTGCAGGTCGACCTTCGTCGCATCGCCGCCGGCACGGCACACGGCGCTGTAGCGGACCTCCGTCGACGTACGCGAGATCTCCGTTGCATCGCAGTTGTCCCGCTTGCTGAACTTGTCGAGGCTGGCCATGCGCAATTCCTCGTCCGCCTCCTGCGGCGTGAGACAGATTTGCTTGCGCACGGTGACGCTGCCGTCCTTGTCGATGCTCGGTAACGCCAGGCCCATCCTCTGCATCTGGGCCTCGACGAACGCGCGCTTCTCGGGCGGCACGTTCTCGAACTCGGCCCGCAGCCGCGATGCATCGTCCGACTTGTCGGGCGCGGTGGTCATCGTGATCTCCCACAGCCCGGCTTTGCGCTTCGGCAACGCCTGGGCGCAAGCGGATTGCGAGGCGAGCGCGACGACGAGCGCGCCGGCAATGCCGGTCAGGAAGGTTCGGGAACGAACGGCGGGTCTCTTGCTCATGATCAGTTTCCTCTGGTTTCACGCGGGTTGAATTCGCGCCGCTGGAGCGGATCTCGCCAGGCGGCGCGCGAAGCGGCGAAGCGGCGGGATATCGCCTCCCTGGTTCGGATGAACGCCCACGCGAGCACCAGCACGACGAGGCCGCCGCCCAGCGTCCATACGAGCAGGAAGTGCGCAAACGAGTGGGCGATGAAGTCGCGAGTCGCATTCGCGACACGCGCGCTGCGCGGCGCGTTCGGCGAGTACTCGACGCGCACCGGCGCGCCCTTCGCATAGCGTCCGTCGCCGGGATGGTCGACGCGGTCGACGGCATGAATGGGCCGCGTGCCGCCCTCGGGCGTGAACTCCACGTCGAGCAGCACAAACGGCTCGGCAAGCGTGTCGCCGCGGCGGCGTCCATTCGTCCACAGCGTGTCGCCCTTGCGCGCCTGGACGATTACGCCATTCGCCTGCAGCGAGCCGGACATGTCGGCCGGCTCCGGCCACGGAAACCGCATCGCGAGCACGATCGTCCCGAGCACGACCGACAGGACGAGGCCCAATGCGAACCCGGGCGAGCGCGAGCGCCGCCACAGCAGCAGCCACGCCGGCCAGACGAGCGCCCCGAGCAGCAGGATGCCGTACACCACGGCGCTGGCGAGGATGCCGGCGAGCAGCGCGATCGCCCGGATCCGCCAAACGCACGCGGCCCAGACCGCCAATCCGGCGATGACGATGATCGCCACATCGAGAGTGCTCACCGCATCCGAGGATCGGAGGTCCGCATTGCGCGACCACCAGCTCGAGTCGGCGAGCACCGTGCCGAAGCCGACCACCCTTCGAACGCCGCTCCACGGGTGATAGCGAACGGTCACCGGCGCGCCTGTCTCGAGTCGATCGAACAATGCCGCGTCGACGCGGTGCCAGCTCTCCTCGAATGTCCGCGCGCCTGCGGGTCGATACCGGTACCGGACGATCAGCTCGTGTTTCCAGTGGCCGCTCGAGAGGAACCGCACGTGCTCGTCCTTGCCGACGACCTGGCCATCGGCAACCGGGCCGAAATGCGCTGTCCAGACGCCGACCGCGAACCACCTGGCAACCAGCAGCGACAGCAGCAGGACGGCGATGCGAGCCGAGGGCTTCATTGCGGATCTTCGGAGCGTTGCGCTGCGGCGTCGACTGCGGAAGCGGCAGAGATCCGCGGTTCGGCGTGGCGGTGCTTCAGCAGCCGGTCGAGCAATTGCTGCTGCCCCGAGAACCCGCTGCGCTCGCCCGAGTCGGCATGCTCGACGACACCGGCGATCTCCTGCAAGGAGCAGCCCTCGTGTCGATAGAACCGTACGATGAAAGTCTCCATCTCCCGTTGCCTCTCGTTCCGCCGGCGCCTGGTGTCCCCGGTGCGCCGTGCATGGAGGCATTCTCGGGCGATCGACCTAACGGCCGGCTAACGGATCGCAAACAAAGGCAGTTCCGGCGGGTTCAGCCGTCGCGGGAGCGCGGGGGCGCGCCAAGCCGGCGCGGCGTTGGCCTCGACTATCCGCCGCCGCTATCCGGCGTGGATGGCCGCGACCAGCGCCAGGGTCGACGCGGACGGCGCGACGCCCAGCACGATCGAAAGCTGCTCCCGGCAACGGCGAAAGACCCGCAGCGCCTCGGCCGGGCGCTGCGCTGCGATGTGGCAGCGGATCGCGCCCTGGTACAGCTCCTCGGCGAGCGCGTCCTGCGCGAGTGCGGCATCGTAGAGTTGCAGCGCTTCGTCGCCGCGGCCCTCCCGCTCGAGCGCCCGCCCACGCTCGAGCGTACGCCGCAGGAAGCGCTGGTGCAGCTTCTCGCGCGCGGCTGCCCACCACGGCTGCACCGCGTCGTTGCCGAACAGCGGACCGGCATAGGCTTCCGTCGCCCCCGCGAGGAACGCGAAGACGTCGACCCAAACGACAGAAGTATCGAGCCCGATCCGGATGCCGTCCAGCTTCAGGGCGTCGTGACGGCCGAGCAGCTTTCGCAGACGCATGACCGCCATGTCGAACGATGAACGCGCTGCCGCTCCGTCGGCGTCGGGCCACAATGCGTCGATGACGACGGCCGGGTCGGTCGGCCCCGGCCCTTGGGCAACGAGCAGCTTGAGCAGGTCGAGGGGCTTCCGTTGCGCGCGCGGCCCCCAGTCGAGCGGCTCCCCGTCCACCTCGACGTCGAATCCGCCGAGCGCGCGCACGCGCATCGGCCACGGCCAGTGCTCTTCGTACGGCGCTGGCGGCGCGAGGTTCCTGTCGCGCACCACACGGCGCGCGAATTCAGGCTCGACGCCGAGGCGGATCGCATCGCCGCAGAGGCGCGCGCCGACCGCACCGAGATGCGCGACGAACCCCGGCCAGTCGTACGCACGCGCGCGCTGCATGACCGACGCCACGAGCTCCGCAGGAATGTTGCCCGACGCTTGCATCGCGTCGGCGGCTGCCGCGACATCGGCGAGGATCAGCGCGAAGTCGCGGCGCGTGCCTTCGGGGTAGCGCGCGCTGTTGCGCAGCAGCGCTTCGCGCGCCTGTCGCGCCGCGCCCGATGCGATCGCGAGGCGCTGCTCGTAGACCTCGATGTTCCACATCTGCGACGACGGAAAGCCATGACGCTCGGCCAGTTCGTGCGCGCGGCTGATCGAGGCGCGCGCCTGCGGCCAGTCGCCGCGCAACGCCTGGACGTTGCTCTCAACCTCGAGCAGATTGATCGCCTGCCGCGGGCGGCTCGCGTCGACGAACTCGCGCAGCGTTTCGAGACGCCGGCCGGCCTTGACACGATCGTTCGTAGCCACGGCCATGTGCGCCAGGAACAGCGCGGCGCTGAACGCCAGGCTGCGGCCTCCGTGCTCCCGGGCGAGCTCGATCGCGAGCTCGAGCGCAGCCGCCGGCTCGACCGCGGGCAGCTTGATTCCGGGCGTCGGCCAGCGCCGCCCCAATGGCGAGTAGGTGACGAGCCATCCCGCTTTCGCGAGCGGCGCAAGCGTTGGCTGCTCCAGCCACTGTGCGCTCGCCGCCACGACCTCGCGGAACAGCGTGCCGTCGCTCAATCGATACCCCGCCGCTTCCATCAGGACGCTCGAGGCGGCGATCACGACGTTGGGATCGAGGCGATCGTCGCTCCGCAACGCGTCGAGCATCCTCGTGACCACCGGCTCGTGATCGCCCAGGCCGTGGCTCCAGATCATGTTCGTGGCCTGCAGCCATGCGCTGTCGACGCGCAGCCCCTGCTCCGGATCGACGATCGTCGCCCGCGCCGCCATGTGGCGACGCAGTCGCTCCGTCCAGCGATCGGTGCCCTCGAAGTCCTGCCATCCCTCGAGGGTCGCCGCGATCGCGGCCGCCGTGACGCGCAGCCGGTCGCGCTCGGCGCTTTCGCCTGCGACGAGTTCGTACGCGCGCTCGAAGCGCGAGACGGCGCTCTTCGCATCGTGTCGCTGCCACGCGCTTTCGGCGAGTGCGAATTGCAGCGGAAAGCTGTCGGCGACGAATGGGGCAAGGGCGCCGGCGATCGCGTCGAGCTCGTGCGACCGCATCGACTTGACCAGGCCGGCAGCGGCGGCTTCGGCCGTCGCGATCGCCGCGCAAGCATCGCCGGCCGCGAGCCAACATTCGACCGCCCGTCGCGTGAGCCCGCGGCAGACGGCGACCTCCGCCGCGGCGCGGCGCGTGTCGGTGCGCCACTGTGCATCGCCGATCCGGCCGTCGTCGAAGCGCCGCAGCAGCGCCTCCCGCAGCAATTCATGCAGCCGCCAGCTTGGCGGCTGGCGATCGAGGCGCGTGACGAATGCGCGCTGCTTGCGCAGGAGCTCGAGCACCTCGGCGCCGGGCAGCCGCATTCGCTCGAGAGCGTCGGCGTCCACGTCGGGCAGCAGCGCCGCGGCGGCGAGCGTGCGCTGCTCCGTCGAGGTCAGCGCGGCAACGACCCGCTCGTCGAAATACGAGCGGATGCGCTCGCGACCGCCCGGTGCACTATCTTCGGTCGCATCGACCCCGGACCCTTGCGCGAACAGCAGGATGCCGGCGGCCCATCCGTCGACCTGAGACCGCAACTGGCGCGCTCGCGACCGCTCGACGCGGCCGTCGAGGAGGTCGACCGCCTCGTCATCGCTGAACGCGAGCGCCCTGTCTTCGATCAGGCGCAACGTCCCGCGGATCACATGATCGAGCAGCGGCCCCTCGGGCTCGCGACGGCTCGCGATGACGAACGCGACGTCGGAGGGTGCTTCATGAATCGCGGCCGAGAGCAGCACCTCGAATTCCGTGCCCGCGGCCGTGTGCGCGTCGTCGACCACGAGCGTCGTGGCCGCGGGGATGGTCTCGAAAAAGCGGCGGAAGAAACTGCGCGCGAAGCGCTCGAGCTGCTCCGGCTCGAGCGGCTGATACGCGGGAAGCGACCCCGTCCGGCGTCGGCCCTGCGCGAGCTGCGCGAAATAGCCGAATGCCGATGCCGGATCGGCGTCGCCGGCGTCCGCGCGATACCAGAGCGTGCGCGGGCCGCGCTCCGTGGCCCAGCAAGCGGCCAATGTGGTCTTGCCGGTGCCGGGGCCGCCCACGAGCCATGCGACGCCGGCGTGGGTGGCTTGATCGAGGTCGCGATGAAGGCGGGAGCGGGCGAGCCAGTCCGAGCGGCGTGGAGCGGAGAGCTTGGTGAGACGTAAGGGAGGCATCGGGTTCTGCTGTACGAAGCGCCCACCGCCAGCGCTGGCAGTCACAACGGAATCACCGGCGGCGGATACATGGAGCTCGTGCAATAGCGGAATGACGGAACGCTGGACGCAAATTCTATCTCCGCGCGCTGTTTCGACTCGCTCGTGATCACTGCCGATCGACCGTGCGGCCGGCAAGACCCTTTGACAGCCCACTCCGAAATTGCCAGAATGTATTTATTGTATACACGGGCCGCTCATGACTGACCCCGTAACGCTTCGACTCGACCCGGACCTCAGGAAACGCCTCGACAAGCTGGCCAAAGCGACCGATCGGAGCCGCGCGGCGCTCGCCGCGGAAGCGGTCCGCCAGTACGTCGAATTGAACGAATGGCAAATCGCGGCCATACAAGAAGGCGTACGGGATGCCGAGAACGCGCGATTCATCGACCACGCGCGCCTGAAGTCGAAGTGGGAGAAGAAACTTGCGCTTGCGCTGGACAAGGCTCGCTGAGCGCGACCTCGACCAGATTGCGGAGTACATAGGACAGGATAGTCCGGCGGCGGCCGCAAGAGTCATACTGGAACTCATCGACCAGGTCGAGACCAGCCTGCTGGTGCACCCGGCCGCTGGCCGTCCGGGGCGAGTACTCGGCACGCGCGAGTTGGTCATCGCCGCTCTACCGTACATCGTCCCCTACCGGGTACGGCAGACGGACATCGAAATACTGCGCGTGCTGCACACTTCACGACGGTGGCCTTCCGAGTTGTAGGGCATGAATGAACGCGACATACTGATCGGCTCGCGTTGCGCAAGACAGACTCCCCTGTTGTCCATGGTCCAACGAAGGCCGAGGATACGCAAATGGAATTCATCGAAATCGAATACAACCGGAACCTGATGCCGCTCGAGACGGTGCTGTCCGGCGTGAAGCGCCGCGGCGACTTCTTCGTCAGCGGCGCGCTGGAGATGCCGATCCCGAAAGTCGATGTCGACGGCGTCGGCACGCTGTCGTTCCCCGTTCCGCAAACGCAAATCGCGGCGCTCGTGCGGCACGCGGAGCGCGCGCCGTACGGCCGCGGCGACGAGACTGTCGTCGATACCTCGGTGCGCAAGGTCTGGCAGATCGCGCCCTCGAAGGTCCGCATCAGCGGGAAGTCCTGGCCAGCGAGCTTCGAGGCCATTCTCTCGAACGTCCGCAACGGCCTCGGATGCGAGGACCGGGCCGTGTCCGCGGAGCTCTACAAGCTGCTCGTCTACGACCGCGATGGCTTCTTCCTGCCGCATCGGGACACCGAGAAGACCGACGGGATGTTCGGCACGCTGGTCGTGACACTGCCGTCGCCGCATCGCGGCGGTGAACTGCGGATCCGGCATGCCGGCCGCGAAGTCACCATCGACACGAGCGCCGTCGAATTCTCGGCGCTTTCGTACGCCGCGTTCTATGCCGACTGCGAGCACGAGGCGCTTACGGTCACGGCGGGCAACCGCGTCTGCCTGATCTACAACCTCGTCCAGGAATCCCGAAAGGGCAAGGCGAGGAAGCTCAGGGCGCCGGCGTACGAATCGGAGATCGCCGAAGCCGCCGCGATCCTCGAGCGATCGCTGCCGGCGGCGGATGCGCCGGCGAAGATCGTCTGGCTGCTGGCGCATCAGTACACGCCGGCTGGACTTTCGTTTTCCGCGTTGAAGGGCGCCGATGCCGCGAAGGCGGGTGTGCTCGTGCGGGCGGCAGCGCTTGCGCAATGCGCGGCGCATCTGGGCATCGTCCACATCGGCGAGTCTGGCGCCGCGGAGCCGGACTACGATTCGGGCTACGGGTCGCGCTACGATCGCTATCGGTACGCTGACGAGGACGAGGACGAGGACGACGAAGAGCAGGAAGAAGAAGAAGACGACGACGACGCGGACTTCGACGTCGTCACCGTCGACGACGTTTGGCGCTACATCGACGAATGGCGGGACAGCGCCGATCGTGCCGTCGAGCTCGGCCCGATTCCCCTCGCCGACGGCGAACTGCTGCCGGCCGATGCGCTCGATGGAGAGGCCCCCGACCGGCAGAAGCTCACGGAGGCAACGGGCAATGAAGGCGCCTCATACGAGCGGTCGTACCATCGGGCGGCCCTCGTGCTCTGGCACCGCGACCGTTATGCGGACGTGCTGCTGCAGGCGGGAGTCGTTGCCTGCCTGCCCTACTTGAAGCAGCTCACGGCCGGCGACCAGCGCGCGCGGCAGGAGGCTGCGAGCCTGGCCGAACGAATGATCGACGTCTGGGCGCGAGACGCGGACCGCTACAGCTATTTGCCGGGCGTCGTCGCGGTCGAGCCGAAACACCGGAAGGCGATGATCGCCGCGCTCAGGAAGCTCGGCGTCGCGGCGCTGCTCGAAAGGTTCATCGCGGACGTCATCGTTGCCGATTACGACGGCTCGGAAAACGCAGCGCTGGTTTCATCGGTCAAGTCGCTGGATGACGCGACCGCGGCGCGAGCTCTATCGGCAATCGTGTCGGCGCGGTTGCCGGGTCACCCGCAGGAGTGCGCGGAGTTGCTGCTTGCGCTGAGCAAGGTTCCATCGCGATGCCATCCGCAGGTCGCTGAATCAGTGGTCGCCGGCCTCGAGCGCATCGCTGCGCCGGATGCAGAGGCGAGTGCGCCCTATCAATTCGACGACGACTACGAGGAGTGTGGTCCGGAACCGCTCGGCCCGCGGTTCCTCGAGAATCTGTTCGAGGCGTTGCCGCGTTTCGCGAACGGCATGCATTGCAACGCTGCCGCGGAGAAAGTCTGCGCGCGGCCCGAGACCTTCCATCCCGTCTCGATCGTTGTTCCGGCGCTGGACAGAATTCTCCAGGCTCGCGGTCGCAACACAGCCGCGTCCGAAAGCAGCGCCCGATACCTGTGGACGCGTTCGGCCGAGTGGCTCCTTGGTCGCAGCGCCGTTCCTCCACAGCCGCCTGCGGACTGGCGATTCGATGTTCGACTCGAGTGTTCCTGTGCGGACTGCCGCGAGCTGCAGGCTTTCGTCCTCGACCCCGGCGCGCAGGTCCACCGATTCCGGGTGAAGAAGGAGCGCCGGCAACACCTGCACAATGTCATCGACGAACACCGGCTCGACATGACGCACGCCACCGAGCGCATCGGCTCGCCGCAAACGCTGGTCTGCACCAAGGACCGCCGCACGTTCGAGCGGCGCATGGTGGAATATGGCGATGAGATCGGCGCGATGCGCACGCTGGTCGCGCTGGCAGCCGGGTCGGATTTCTCCGGCGAACTGACGGCGCGCATGCAGCGGGCCGTAGAGCTGGCGCCGGTGGGTCGCGCGGTCAAAAGCCGCAAGCGCTGATCCGGCCTGGATCCGCTGTTCAGTGCCAGACGTAGACGGGAACTGGTCGCCCGACTTGGTCGTGATGATAGTGCACGTGCAGTTCACCGCCGGGGCGCGAAATGTAATACACCGGTAACTGCGCCAGGAATCGATTCGGGTAGTAGTCCACCGCCACAGGACGATAACCATAGACCGGGGTCGGACGATAGTATCGGGGCTGGGCGTACCAGTAATGATCACGCCGGTGGTCGGCTTGGCGATGCGGGCGGCCCGAGTAAGGCCAATGATGCGCGTCGTGCGGGTTGTATCCACCGGGAGCGGAAGCTTCGCTCAGGGAACCCGGGAGCCCGATGCCAGCGGACGCCGATTGAGAAACCATCGCCGCCACTGCGGCTCCCAGAAGCATGCTGGTCACATGGAATTTCATCGCCGGTCTCCACTCGTCATGGTGACGTCGACAGACAGTATGGACCGCCGGGCCGCGTTCGTCGAGCGGCGATCGACTAACGAGCGTGTAGGAAACATACGCATGAGGACGGCGGTTGGCGGTGGCAGCGGGTCCGGGACTACGGACTCTTCCGGGTGCCTGCCCACGAAGCGTCGTCGATGGTGATCTGCAGCGTACGCGGAGACTTCGACAGGTCGAGCACAAAGACGGACGCTCCGCCGACGTTCTGGATCGTGTTCATCGCGCGCTGCAACCGAAATGTCGCCGTCGGAATGCGCGCGTAATCGCTGGTCAGTTCGACGCGATTCGCGCCGATCCTGTTCACCGTTACCGTCACGCCTTCCTTCGACGAGCCGCGCGCGTCCGAGATAACGTCGCCCGCGTACACACCCTGGGCGGCGTCGGCCAGATCGGGCTTTCGTGCGGGCTTGTCCGCGGCGAGCGCGGGCGCGCTCGCAAGGGCGAGCATCAACGCAAGCGCGCCGCAACGGAGCATCGTCGCGGACGAGCGCGTCGCCTCGCTCGAAGTGCGCCAATTTCCGACGTGCATTGTGCGTGGCGACCAGACGGTTGTCGGTTCGGGCTCGGGTCTGAATTCCTGGTGATGTTTCAAGGTGCAACCTCGTTTCGACGACGCGATTCGGGTTTGTAATGTTCTACACGATCCGGTGTGACTGTGCAAACGACGTGGGAGCCAGCGACCGGGCGACACCTCACCCCCGCATCCCCTCCTTCAAAATCCTTCTCGCCAGCGTCGCCCGGTGCACCTCCGACGCCCCGTCATAAATCCTGAACGGCCGCAGCTCGCGCAATATCATCGACACCGGCGAATCCTCCGACATCCCCAGCGCCCCCATGATCTGCGCCGCCCGATCAGCCACACGCCCAACCGCCTCGGAGACAAACACCTTCACCATCGCCGACTCGTGCTTGATGCTTTCGCCCGCATCGAGCTTAGCCGCCGCGTGCCACGTCATCAGCCGCGCCGCGTGCAGGTCGATATGCGAATCGGCGACCATCGCCTGCACCTGCTGGAGCTCGGCCAGCGGCTTGCCGAACGAGCGCCGCCGGTTCGCATAGTCCTGCGCGATCGACATCGCGCGCGACGCGCGGCCGATGAAGCGCATGCAGTGCGACAGGCGCGCCGGCTCCAGACGAATCTGCGCGTACGCGAAGCCCTGCCCCACTTCGCCCAGCACCGCATCGTCGTCGACAATGCAGTTCTCGAGCACGATCTCGCCGTGGCCGCCGATCTGGAAGCCGTCGATGCTGCCGATGTTGCGGACCACGCGGTAGCCGGGATTGTCGGCGTCGACGATGAAGATCGTCGCGCCGTCGCCGGTCTTCGCGAGCACCAGCGCGAACGACGCGCCGACCGCGCCGCTGATGAACCACTTGCGGCCGTCGATGACCCATTTCCCATCGCGCCGGCGAGCGACCGTCTGCAGCATCGACGGATCGGAGCCGGCGCCGGGATCCGGCTCGGTCATCGCGAAGCACGAACGTGTGTCACCGCTGACCAGCGGCACGAGGTAGCGCTGCTGCTGCGCCGGCGTGCCGTCGGCCAGCAGGTTGATCATGTTCGGCTGGTCGGGCGGCGCGCAGTTCATCGCGAGCGGCGCGAGGAAGCTGCGGCCGGCCTCCTCGAGGATCACCGCGCGGTCGACCCATGACAGGCCGAGCCCGCCCCACGCGGGAGGCAACTGCGGCGCATAGATGCCGGCCGCGCGCGCCTTCGCGCGCAGCTCGCGCGTCGTCGCCTCGAGCAGGTCGAGGTCGTGGGCCATCGCCGGCGTTTCGCGCGGAATCGCTTCGTCCTCGACGAAGCGCTGCACGGCGGCACGCAATGCGGGAAGTCGATCGCTGTGTCCGAACATCGCTCAGGCCCCCAAGTCCGACCAGCCGGCGCGGGCCAGCGTGCGCTTGGCGATGTTGAGCTGGTGGATCTGGCTCGTGCCTTCGTACAGGCGGAAGAGGCGCACGTCGCGGTAGAAACGCTCCATCCCCATGTCGGCGATGTAGCCATAGCCGCCCAGCATCTGCACGCAGCGGTCAGCGACGCGGCCGCACATCTCGGAAGCGAAGTACTTGCAGATCGATGCCTCGAGCGTCACGTCGATGCCTTCGTCGCGCTTGCGCGCGGTGTCCAGGACCAGCGCGCGCGCTGCATGGATCTCGGTCTGGCTGTCGGCGATCATTGCCTGCACGAGCTGGAAGCTCGCGAGCGCCTGGCCGAACTGCCTGCGATTGGCGACGAAAGCCATCGCATCGTCGAGCATCCGGATCGCCGGCCCGATGCACAGCGCCGCCAGGTGGATGCGCTGCTTGTTCAGCACCTTCATCGCGGTCTTGAAGCCCTGCCCTTCGCGGCCGCCGATGACGTTCGCGGCCGGCACGATGCAGTCGCGAAAGTGCACTTCCGACACCGGCGACCCGGCCTGACCCATCTTGCGGTACGCGGGTCCCGTGCTCAGTCCCGGCATGCCGCGCTCGACCAGGAACGCGGTGACGCCGCGTGCCGACGGGTCGTTCGGATCGGTGCGCGCCATCACCGTGAACAGGTTTGCGATCGGCGCGTTGGTGATGAAGCACTTGGTGCCGTTGAGCACGTAGTGGTCGCCTTCGCGGCGCGCCGATGTCTTCAAGGCTACTGCGTCTGAGCCCGCCTCCGGCTCGGTGAGCGCGAACGCGCCGGTGACTTCGCCGCTCGCGAGCTTCGGCAGGTAACGGCGTTTTTGCTCGTCGGTGCCGTCGGCGACGAGCGCCTCCGAGCCGATGCCGGTGTTGGTGCCCACTCGCGCCCGAAACGCCACCGAGCACTGCGACAGCTCCATCGCGGCGAGCACGAGCTCCTCGGTCGTCATGCCGGCGCCGCCATAGGCCTCGGGGATCGAGTAGCCGAAGAGGCCGTGCGCCGCCATCTCGGCGACGAGCTCCGCCGGCACCTCGTCCGCCTCGGCCACCTCCGCCTCGTTGGGCACCAGGCGTTCGCGCACGAAGCGCCGCAGCGTGGCGAGGAATGCGGAGAACGATTCGGGATCACGCAGCATGTCGGCCTCCGCTCAATCCAGCTTCGTGCCGGTGGACTTGACGAGCGTCGCCCACGACGCCGTCTCGGCCTTGATGGTCGCCGCGAACTGCGCCGGTGTGCTGCCGACGGGCTCGGCGCCGAGCGCGGTCAGCTTGCTGCGGAACTCCGGCTTGGCGAGCGCCTTGACGCACGCGGCGTGCAGCCGCTCGACGATCTCGTTGGGCGTTCCCGCGGGCACCATCAGGCCCTTCCATGCGCCGAACGTGAAGCCCTTGACGCTCTCGCCTATCGCCGGCACGTCCGGCGCCGTCGTCGCGCGTTTTTCCGTCGACACGCCCAGCGCCCGCAGCTTGCCGGACTGCACGTACGGCCACAGCGCGGGCATGTTGTCGATCATCATCGCGATCTGTCCGCCGAGCAGGTCGGTCAGCGCCGGACCGGTGCCCTTGTACGGGACGTGGACCATCGTGGTGCCGGTGAGCTGGTTGAACCATTCACCGGCCAAGTGCGCAGGCGACCCGTTGCCCGGCGAGCCGAAGCTGATGCTGGTCGGATGCGCCTTCGCGTAGGCGATGAACTCCGGCACGGTCTTCGCGGGGATCTTCGGGTTGATGACCATCACATTCGGTTCCTGGATCAGCAGGGTCACCGGACGCAGGTCCTTCGCCGGGTCGTACGGCATCTTCGCGTAGAGGCTGGGATTGATCACGGTCGGGCCGGCCGCCGCCACCACGATTGTGTAACCGTCCGGCGCCGACTTCGCGACGTAATCGCCGCCGATGTTGCCGCCGGCGCCGGCCTTGTTCTCGACGATGACCGGCTGGCCGAGCTCGATGCGCAATTCTTCCGCCAACAGTCGCGCCAGCGAATCGGTGGAGCCGCCCGGCGGGAACGGAACGATCACGTGCAGCGGCTTGTTCGGATAAGTCGATTGCGCGCCGGCCGGGAACGCCGCGGCGAGCAGGCAGGCGACGACGATGAGCAGGAACTTGTGCATGGGGTCTCCTCGGAAAAGTAGGTGAAGCCTACGCGCAGGGTCGTTTCGACGAAACTGATGTTTTGCTATCTTGAACGCTGAATTCGTCGCGACGGACTAACATTCGAGCCTTCTTACTGGACAACGCAATGCCTATGCAGCAGAAGGCCCACCATCCCGATCCCGACTTCGCGACGACGCTGGCCCATGGCCTGCAGTTGCTGCAGTGCTTCACCATCGCCGCGCCGGCGCTGAATAACAAGGAGCTGTCGGAGCGCACCGGCCTGTCGAAGGCGACGATCTCGCGGCTGACCTACACGCTGGCGGCGCGCGGCCTCGTCGTGTTCGATGATCACCTGCGCCGCTATCGACTCGGATCGACGGCGCTGACGATCGGCTATCCGCTGCTGGCGAGCCTGCGCATCCGGCAGATCGCCCGCGCCCGGATGAAGCGGCTCGCCGACGACATCGGCGGCTCGGTATCGCTCGGCATGCGCGACCGGACGCGGATGATCTACGTCGAGACCCACCGCGGCCACGAGCTCAACGCGTGGCGGCCCGACATCGGCGGCGCGATCCCGATGCTGTCGACGGCGATGGGTCGCGCGTGGCTCGCGCACGTGAAGCCGCCGCAGCGCGACGAGGTGTTGCGAGAGCTCCAGGCGCACGAACCCGGCCAGTGGCGCGCTCACGCCCCCGCCACATTGCTCGAGCAGGCGCAGGATGACCTGCGCCGCCGCGGGTTCTGCATCTCGCGCGGCGATTGGTACAGCGACGTGCACGCCGTCGCGGTCCCTGTGCGCATCCCGCAGGAGGGTGAGACGCTGGTGTTCAACTGCGGCGTGCTGACATCGCGGCTGACGCCGCGCCAACTCGAGCGGCAGGTCGGGCCGAAGCTCGTCGCGCTGGTGCGCGCGGTGGAAGCGGAACTGGAGCGTGCGCCATGAGTGCGACCGTCGAGAAGGAGAAGAACGATAAGGCCGACAGGGACCGCTATTTCGCGGGCACGCTGGCCAATGGCATCGACCTGCTGCTTTGCTTTCGCGCCGGCGAATCGAGCTTGGCCAACAAAGATTTCGCGCAGCGCACCGGCCTGTCGCGGCCGACCGTGGCACGGCTGACGCACACGCTCACCGTGCTCGGCTACCTGCGGCAGGACGCGACGACGGCGCGCTACCGCCTGGGCGGCGCGGTGCTCGCGCTCAGCCATCCGCTGCTCGCCAGCATGCGCATCCGTCCGGTCGCGCGGCCGATGATGGAAGCGCTGGCGCGAGACATCGACGGCGCCGTCTCGCTGGGCCTGCGCCACCGAATCCACATGGTGTATGCGGAGACCGCGCGCGGCAGCGAGGACTTCGTCATCACGCCCGACATCGGCGCGCCGATCCCGATGCTGGCCACCGCGCTCGGTCGTGCGTGGCTGGCGCATGCGATGCCCGAGGATCGGCGGTCGGTGCTGAATCAGATCCGCGTCGCCGAGCCGGCTGTGTTCGAACGCTACGCTGGGGTAGTGGATGCTGCGCGCGAGGAGCTGCAGCGCGCCGGGTACTGCAGCGTGCGCGCCGATTGGCAGCCCAAGCGCCACGGCTTTGCGGTGCCGCTGCAGGGGCTCGTCGACGGCACGCAGTACGTGCTGAACTGCGCGGTGTCTTCCAATCGTGGGAGCTTTGCCCAGCTGCGCAGGGATGTGGGGCCGCGCCTCGTTACATTGGCACGGAGCATCGAGGTGGCGCTGGGCTTGCGGTAGCGGTTGTCCTTCGCAAATTGGTGTTCAAGATAACGAAACAACGGTTGCACGGATGTGCGCTGGTATCCGAGACTGGCGGCATCGGAACAACAGAACGAGCCCACGCATGAACGACAAACAGCAGCAGCCCGCGCAAGGACCCTTGGCCGGCATCCGGATCCTCGACATGGCCACGGTGATCGCCGCGCCGTTCGCTGCCTCGCTGTGCGCCGACATGGGCGCCGAGGTGGTGAAGCTGGAGCTGCCCGAAGGCAACGATCCGCTGCGGTCGCTCGCGCCGACGACGCCCGAGCACGCGCTCTTCTGGAAGGTCTCCAACCGCGGCAAGAAGGGCATCTCCCTCGACGTGCGCAAGCCCGACGGGCGAGCGCTGTTCCTCGAGCTGATCGGCGGCTTCGACGTGCTCGTCGAGAACTTCCGCACCGGTACGCTCGACAAGTGGGGGCTGGACAAGGACACGCTGTGGAAGATCAATCCCAAGCTCGTGATCCTGCGCGTCACCGGCTTCGGCCAGACGGGCCCGTATGCGAATCGACCCGGATTTGCGCGGATCTTCGAGGCGATGAGCGGCTTCGCGCACCTCACGGGCGAAAGCGGGCGCAGCCCGCAGCACATGAACTATCCGTTGGGGGATGTGATTGCGGGGCTGTTCGGGGCGTTCGCGATCTCTACGGCTATTGCCGAGCGGCATCTGAATCCGGATCCGCCGGGGCGCGAGATCGATCTTTCAGCGACCGAGGCGATGTTCAGATTGCTGGAGGCCCTGCCGGTCGAGCACGAAGTGCTGGGGCATGCGCGGAGTCGGTCCGGCAGTCGGGCAACGTATACGGCGCCGTCGAACATGTATCGGACTTCTGATGATCAGTGGGTGACACTGGTGGGGTCGTCGGATCCGATCTTCAGGCGGATTTGTCAGGCTATGGGGCAGCCGGAGTTAGCTGATGATCCGCGGTTCAGGACAACGCCGGATCGGGTGCGGAATATCGAGGAGATCGATGCGGTTGTGGCGGGATGGTGTGCATCGCGGACGTTGGCCGAGGTGTCCGAGGCGCTGTCGCAAGGTGGGGTGCCGTTCAGCAAGGTTTATGCGGTGGATGATGTGATGAGCGATCCTCATTTCCTCGCGCGGCAGGCGGTTATTCGATTGCCGGATCCGGATCTGGGGTCGTTGCCGGCGCCGGCGATTGTGCCGAGGTTTTCGGGGTTTGCGCCGGTGCCACCGAGGACCGGGCCGGCGGCGGGAGAGCACAATCGGCAGGTTTATGGGGCGCTGGGACTGGGAGACGAGAAGTTGGATTGGATGAAGCGGAATGGGGTGATCTGAGCGCCACCGCGAAAATATAAGTTGCGCAATCCTGTTTGAGCGAGGGCCAGGCCTCATACTGACAGTTCTCGCTATCCGCTAGCGAGCCAGCCAGTGAATCATCATTGGTCGAGTTGAAAGCCACAGATGCACGCAATGATCGCAGCCAACCAGCAGTTTCCCAGCGCATCAATCCTGAATCTGTTCCCCACCAAACCAGCAGTCGCAGGAACGGACGGCGCCGAGCAATGTCTGAGCATCGTCGACCGCCTTATCTCCATCACGCGACGCTCCTGGGCAGAACCGTTCGACACGTTCGGCAATTTCGCTGCGTGAGTTGGCCGGTTCTAAACGCGGCGCCGCGCTGACTCGCGCTACAGCACCGCACGAAAGACCCAGGCATGACCCGCGCTGCTTGAGTGTTCATGCTCCGATCATGGGAGTGTTTGCGTCGGATCCCGCACGAGCGCCGGCATCGATGACATCTCTGGATTCTGCACCGCGACGCTGTTCGACAGCAGCGAGACACCCTTAACATTCGCACGCGACGCAGATTCAACGCAGGCGATAGCTATTTCATGTCCTGAGCCGCAACCGGAGCGAGGGCGGGCGAAACGAGTTTCGCAAGCTACAAGGCTCGCTTGGTGATCCGGAGACCCAAGATGCAGAGTCGCGTCGGTTTCGAAATGGTGTACGGACAGAGCTGGGTTCCCGCAGCTGAGACACCTGAGAAAGCGTTCCGTGGTTCCCAGGTCGGACCAGTCCGTCAGCGTCGCACCAGAGAATTCATCGAAGCGCCATCAGCCCCAAGTCATCACGGTGCCTGCCGGTTGGCATAAGAGGGCGATGTCGGCCGAACCCAGCTCCACATCGTACGCACGAAATTCATCGATATTCCCCTCGTAGCCCAGCGTGCAGTCACACTTGCTGCCCAGGGTGAACATGACCGCGGGCGGCATGGGCTCGCTTTCGCCTCAGGCGGTTAGAGGCGGCAGTGCGCAGGCCGGGTCCGTTGGCAACGCCATTCATGACGTCCCGTCCCTGACGTGGTGTCCAATGCATCAGCGAGCCTTGGCGACACAGCCATCCGATTCGAACATCGCTTGCGCCGCTCCGGCGCCACTCGACGCCGCAACCGCTGTTTGCGGCAGCAAGCGGAAATATCGGGGTTGGCCGAGGAGAAGGTAGTCGCGGCCTCCGATCGTCATGGGCTTCAGCTCGGACACGCCCTCGTCGGGCGCAACCCTGGAAAAGGTACGTCCATCACCGCGAAACACGCCGCTGCCCGTCGTCACCCATAGCGCCCCATCGAACACCGCCAGCTTTTGCGCGTCGGTGGGGACGCCTTCGATACGTTCAACCTGGCCGTTCTCGATGAGCAACAATCCGCGCGAAGTGGCCATCCAGACCTTGTTTTGGCACGCGAGTACATCGTTCGGTGCACCCTCGTGCTCGATCAGCGAAACTGCGTCAGAGGCAGGCATAAGCACCAGGCTGCCGCCCTTCACCTTGTACGCCACGCCCTCGCCGGATGTCTTACCAGACGTCAGCAGCCAGGTAGAGCCGCCGGCGTGTCGCACTCCGGAAATATCCGCACCTCGAATATCGAACATCCGGCCATCGCTTTTTGTTATCCGGCAAGCATGACTCGTCTGATCCGGATTTCCGACAAGAGCCCACAGAGCGTCGGACGTCTCGATCAAGCGTCGGGCCGGCCCCTCGCAACCGGAAATACGCGAAGTCTTGTCACTGGCAACCGCGTACACACCGCGACTCGTGCCCAGCCACGTTCGGCCCTTCGCTTCCAGCAGGTCGTGGACGCGCGTGTCTTCGTCGGGGATCGCGGCCAACTCGCTACCTCGAAGTCGATACGCGGCGCCAGCGTCGCTCTTGTCACCCACCTTCGATTGCGTGGTAATCCACCAGTCGTGGCCGACCTGCCGCATGCCGGTCGCGTCCATTGGGACGCTGGTGACGCGCACGGCGTTCAATCCCTCCGCCCGATACAAGCCCTGGTCTGCGGACAGCCAGAGCGTTGTTCCGGACCTGATGATTCTTCTTGCGGCCAGGTCTGCCGGCGCGAACGAGAATCGTTGCTCGCCGGCAACGATGACCAGTTGCGTCCTCGTCAACAGCCAGGCGTGGCCTTCGTGAAGAACGACCTGCGAAGCATTGTCGGATACTGGCTGCATCAAGCTCAGCGGCTGGGCGCGAACTTTCCATGCCGGTCCATCCGAAGAACCAAAAATACTGCCGGCCTCGCGGCTGCTGCCGGTGCGAAGCCAGACGTCATCGGTGTCCGCGACAATCTCCACGACATCGTCTCGCAGCAGGACGGCGCGCTCGTCGACGACAGCGTAGGCGTCGAACGCCGTAGCAAAGAGCTCCTTCTTGCGCGCGAGCAGGAAGGTTCCGGCCGGCGTCGAAGCCACGTCATGGATGCCCTGCAATTCGGACAGGGGAATTCCAGCCGCGGTATCGATCTGCCTGGAGACGGCTGCGGCGCCTTCCATGCGCTGCGGTTTCACGATGGCATTACGATTGTCGCCGCGATCCGGATTCGTTCGTTCGAGCAATCGGCCGCTAGCGACGTCCCAGACTCGTGCGCTCAGATCCTCCGAGACCGTCAGCAGTCGCGCACCATCGTCCGTAAAAGTCACATACCCGACACTGCTGAAGCCATGCCGTATCGTCCGCAGTTCCGATGGCCCCTTGGCATCGATCGACCACAGTGTGACTGCACCGTCCGAACCGCCTGTCGCGAGTCTGTCGGGCGATGACTTGGGATCGAACGCCAGCGAAACAATCCCGGGCTGGACCAGCTTGCGCACTCCCTTCGAATCGTTGACGCCGACCTGCCATATGTAGGCCTGGCCGTTCTGGCGAACAAAGGCGGTATAGGCGCCGGATGGACTCGTTTCGATCTGCAGCACCGGATTGCGCGAGTCTCTGTGCAGAGTTCTGACTTTGTTCATGTCGAATTGGAAAGGCAACGTGATGAAGCTGCCATCGGAATCGCCGTACACGATCCACTCGTCGTTGCGCACGCTGTCGACGGCAGTGATGGGATATTTGGTCCCATTGCCCCCGCCGCGAAAAGCGTCGAGATAGTTGCCCTCTTCGTCATAGGCCTCGATGTCCAGTTGACGCGCCACATAAATGCGACTACCGGAGCTGCTGAAGCCGGTGTATTCGAGACGGCGCTTCAGAGAAAACGGGGATTTATAAGAGGGCGCCTGCAGCTTCACCAATTTCATCGTCGTGTTGTCCAGCAGGTAGGCGTCGCCGAGGGAAGACGCGCCGCCGGAGTCTTTGTCCGCACTTCCGGCGTCGCCCGAACGCTCGGTCGTCATCAAGACGTGCTGACCGCTGCGCGACAGCTTTGCGGATATCTTCCCGATGAAAAACGTCGGCGCAATGTATGCAAGGCCCGTGTCCCACTGCGAGGCGTCGAGTTTGCGCACGTGCTGGCGCATGCTCATGATGCGCATTGCGGCGTCGCGTGCCTGTGACGCTACCTGTTGTGCAGCAAGGTCCGGACTTCCGGCGAGAGCTGCATCGGCAACCAGGAACGCCTGTTCCGGCCGACGATAGAGGAGCAGGTTGGCCTGGGCCGCGCCGCGCAAAGTCGCCTCCGCCTTCTGGCGTTGCTCGGCAAGCTTTTGCTCCCGTCGAGCGAGACCTGCTTCGCGCGCCTCGAGGTCGGCTCTTTCCGCTGCGGCGTTCGCCAATTCCTTTTGGGCCTGCGCCGTCGACTCCGCCTCTTTCTGCTGAGCCGTGGCCGTTTCGGCGCGGGCTTCTGCCGCGCTCCGTGCCAGCGTCGCTCGACTCGCCTCGGCCACTGCCACCTGTCGTTCAGCAGCCTCTTTTTCGGATCGCTGCCATAGGGTAACCGCCACCATCCCGACGGCCGCGAAGGAAGCGACACCCGCACGCAAAGCCCAGCGATTCTTCGCTTGGCGCAGCCGTTGTTCCCGAATCCACGAGGGGTAGATCGAGCCTGCGGGCAGTCCCACCAGGTCCCCGGCGAGCCTCACCATCTCCCGTTCGCACTCGTCGACCCGGGCCCATGCCTTCGCCTCGGTCTTGCGAAAGCCCCGCATGTCGTAGCAAGCGCGGGTGGCGAAGCCGCGCTCCAGAAGCGCTGCGGGGATGTACTGTTCGGGCTCGGTCATCGGGTCGCGACCTTCCGTCAGCACCAGACGCACGAAGTTTTCGCCCCGATGCTCGAGAAACCACGCAATCTCCCTTTGGACAAAGACCGACTGGACAGCAGCCTTCGAGCAAAGCACCAGCAGTTCGCGGCAGCGCGCCAAGTGGCTGTAAATCACCCCGTCGACATCCCGGCGGACTTGCTCGCCCGTGGCGTGCGGAGCAGGAAGCGAGAAGTCGCTGCCGTCCAGGCAGACATTCAGCGGCTCGATGACGCGGCGAGACGAAGGCCCACCAGGCAAGTCAGTGGGCGCGGGAACAGTCTTGTGAAATCCTTCCAGGAAACTTTCGATCCGCTTTGCGAGCGGGCGATCCGGCTCCCGCTTGTAGCTGATAAAGAGGTCGAAGTCGTATTCGTTCGCAGCGCGTTCGCTGGTCTTGTCCAGCAGGGGCGTCGTCATCGCATGTCCTCTGCGGAACGCAGCCGAAGGCCAACGGCCGCGGGATTCTTCGCGTACGGTGTTACGGCATGGCAGTCGCGCGGAAGCAGGAGGGCCCGAACCTGGATGCGAGGGCAGAACACCGGCTCACCTGACTTTTCAAGACATCGACGCTTGCCGCACAGGATGAATGGAGCGATGACTCAGCAAGTACGAGTCTGAGAAGACGAATCCAGGTTGTCAACGTAAATAATGCCGGGAGTGCAAGCAGCGTGCTTGTCAGCGGCTGCAGAGCGCCTCGAGCGATTGGCGGCCGTGGTGGAAAACGGGCCAACCGTCACCGACCAGCACGGTGTCGATCGCCGGATACTCGCGCACGATTCGCGCAATCGATGCGACGGCTCGCGGGCGATCGGCGAGCTTGCCATCGGGCAACAGATTCAGCCTGCCGGCCATATGCCCGCGCACGAGGTCGCCGGTGATCAACGTCGTCCCCTCGAGAACGAGCGCGAGTTCGCCGGGGGTCTTGCTCCCTTCCATCTCCAGCACGGTGAGACCGGGCACCGGCTCGTCGCCATCGCCGAGCCAGCGCTCGCACGTGAACGGAAAGGTGTCGCGTTCGGCGCGCGGTCCGAGCAGCGTGGCGCGAAGACGCTGCGCAATGCCCTGCGCGTCACGCGTGTGATCGGAGTTCGTTACGATGACGAGCGCTGCACCTCCGACCGCTTCGAGGTGTGCAAGGTCGTGTTCGCTGATCGCGAGCGGGTCGACAAGGACATTCCCGCCTGGTCTCACCCACGCCACGCTGTTGAAATCGACATTGCGGCTCTCGTCGAAACGAGACCAGCCGAAAAGATCCGGACGGTGAAGGGATTTCATGAGTCCTCGAGCAAGTGTGCGATGATGGATTCGAAGGCGACGCGCAGATTCTAACCCCCGCGTTTGAAAGTCTGCTTCAATACCACGACCACGGGAGCTATTCATGTGCTGGCGATGCGTCGCAACGAGAAGGCGAACGCCAGTTTGCGGTGCGCATGCCCGGCGCGAAGTCCTACGTCAGGTTAGGACAACAATCCATTGGGGCCGACAAAAAGACTGATATCTTGCGCTTGCCACTTCCCCGGGCGCGAAGGTGGGCTACACATCGCGTTGAAAACCCACCGTTTCAGCTCCGTTCGTCCAGCACAGAAAGCAATTCATGAAAAACGTTTACCCCAGGTTTCCAACTCTTCCGTTCGCAGCTCTGCTTGTCCTGGCAACCGCGAGCGCCGAGATCCTGCTCGCCTCGGATCAAGTCATCGGATATCGGAGCAAGCGCATGCTGAAGTCCAGTCCGACGACTGCCGAGGATCGGCGCGAATTCGAGTTGATGGGAAGCGAAAAGATAGAGGTCGCTGTCGATTCGTCGCAGGCGATGATCTCGCTGTGGATGACGATGTGGGCGGAAACGGCCGGACGAATGTTGTCGTCGCACTTGAAGATGGTGGCGGCGTTCGCATCGCTCGCCTCCAGCCGTACTCCGATTGAGACTGTGGAACACCAGATGACACTATCGGACACGATCACGGATTACCCAACGAGTCCCGTGCAACTCGCCGATAACGTGATCCAGCTCGCGGGACGCGGGCTGGCACCGGTCCATTCAGTTGCGCTTGCGAACGCAGAGCGTTTTCGCAGGGTTTGATCCCTCCCCAGTCTGTTGCTCCGGCCCCGGCCGGCCTGGCCTTGGCGTGCCTGAGATTCTCGATGGCGCGGTAACGGAGTCGAGCCAGATCTCCGGAGAAACAAGAAAGACGGTAGCGTCGAGAACCGTGGGGGCGCCCTGAATGCACATCGAATCCCGCCCCGGTCGCCACGAAAATATAAGTTGCGGAATCCTGTTTAAGCGAGAGCAAAGCCTCATACTGAAGGTTGTCGCTACCCGCTAGCGAGCTAACCAGTGAATCATCACTGGTTGAGTTGAAGGCCACAGATGCATGCAATCACCGCAGCCAACGAACAATTCCCCAGCGCATCGATCCTGAATCTCTTCTCTGCCAGGCCAGCAGTCGCAGAAACGTACAGACCCGAGGGACCGGAGCAGATATTGTGCATCGTGGACCGCCTTGTCTCCATCACCCGGCGGTCTTGGGCAAAGCCCTTCGACACATTTGGCGATTTTGCTGCGTGAGTCCGTAGGTCTTCCGCGCGACGCCTCGCTGACTGGCACCCATTGCAGCGCACGAAGGACGGACGCATGACCTACTGCATAGGTGTCATGCTCGATCAGGGGATCGTCTTTGCGTCGGATTCCCGCACGAACGCGGGCATGGACAACATCGCCAAGTTCTGCAAGATGACGCTGTTCGAGCGTCGCGGCGATCGCGTCATCGTGCTTCTGAGCTCCGGAAATCTCGCCGGAACCCAGGCCGTGATCGGAGTCCTCAACCAACGCTGCAAGGTCGGCGATGCCACCCCCAATCTCTGGAGTGCGCGAACGATGTTCGACGTCGCGATGCTGGTCGCGGACGCAATGCGCGACATCGAACGTCGCGACGGACCTTACCTGCAGGACAACGAGGTAGGCTTCAACGCCTCGTTTATCGTCGGTGGGCAGATCAGCGGCGAAGCCGTGCGTTTGTTCCGGATCTATGCCGAGGGGAATTTCATCGAAGCGGAAGAGGCCACGCCCTACTTTCAGACTGGCGAAACCAAGTATGGCAAACCGATCATCGACCGCGTCATCACGCGCGATACGCCGCTCTCGGATGCCACGAAATGCGTGCTCGTGTCGTTCGACCTGACCATGCGCAGCAATCTATCGGTCGGCATGCCGATCGACCTGATCTGCTATGTGCGAGATTCCTTCGAGGTTCGCATGCGACGCAGATTCAACCCCGGCGATGCCTATTTCACATCGCTGAGCCACGACTGGAGCGAAGGCACGCGGAACGTGTTCCGCCAGCTGCCCGAGCTCGGTTGGTGATCCGGAGATACAAGATGCAGATTCGAGTCGGTTTCGAAATGGTGTACGACTGTCCGCAGCCGACGCCGATGATTCTCAATCTCAACGTGCACTTCACGCGCGTGTCCGATCTCGTCGGTCGCGACGATCTGATGTTCGACCCGCCGGTGCCGATGGCCGCCTATCGCGACAGCTTCGGCAACTGGTGCACCCGCATCGTCGCCCCCAAGGGGCGCATGCGCATTTCGGCTGACGCGAAAGTGAACGACACGGGGGCACCGGACGCGATCTTTCCGCATGCGCGACAGATCCCGGTGCAGGACCTGCCCGAAGAAACGCTGCTGTTCCTGCTGGGAAGCCGGTACTGCGAGACCGACCGTCTATCCGAAACGGCGTGGAAGCTCTTCGGGCACGCCCCGACCGGTTGGGGTCGCGTCCAGGCCATCTGCGACTATGTGCATCGCCACATCGAGTTCGGATATCACCATGCGCGGATGACGCGGACGGCGCTGGAAGCGTTCCACGACAAGACTGGAGTCTGCCGCGACTACACCCACCTTGCCATCGCCTTTTGCCGTTGCATGAACATTCCGGCCCGGTACTGCACCGGCTATCTCGGCGACATCGGCGTGCCCCCTCCGCACGGGACGCCCGATTTCGCGGCGTGGTTCGAAGCCTTCCTCGACGGACATTGGCATACCTTCGACGCGCGCAACAATGTCCCGCGCATCGGCAGGGTCCTCATCGCCCGCGGCCGCGACGCTACGGACGTCGCGATCAGCAGCACGTTCGGGCCCAATACGTTGACGACTTTCAGGGTGTGGACCGACGAGGTTCGCGAGGCTGAACTGCTGCACGCTTCCTAGAATCGAGGTCAGATCGAGCTGACCAACGTCATCGTCCCTCATGGGACCACACCGGGCCTCCAGGCCAGCCCCTCGCGACGGAGGACTGCAACCATGGTTTGCGCGCCTCTCATTTTCGGGTGGCGCTCACCTGGTTCTTGCATCCGGTTTTGGTCGTCCCTGTCTCGGCAGTCGAGCCGCCCGCGCTCCACACCACCGCGCCGCCTTCGCCACATGCGCGACATCGCGCAGCGCGTAAACGTCATCCACCGGTCTCCGGTTGAGCACGACGATATCCGCCAGCACCCCGCCCTGACCGTTCCCAGCTCACGCTCCACGCGCAGGCGCGCGTGCAATCGCCGGTCGCCTGCTTGGATCGAACGTCGCCGACAATGGGATCGGCATCATGGGCAAGGGCGAATGGGCGGCCAGCGTGTACGGGGTCTCGACGAGCGCCACCGGCTTCGGCGTCAATGCGCGCAACCTCAATCCGACCACGGGCTGGGCGCTCGTTGCGGAAGGCTCGCGCGCTGCGAACCTCGGCGGCGCAGTCCAGATCCTCGATCCTCTGACGAAGCCGGCCGGCTCGTTCAAGATCGATCATCCACTCGATCCGGCGAACAAGTACCTGTCGCACCCGTTTGTCGAATCGCCCAACATGATGAACATCTACAAGTGCTAAGACTCCTTACAGCATCGAATGAAGAGCGCTCGACATTGAAGGAGTCTTTGCGAATTGCTTTGCCTCGCGACCTTGCAAATCTCCTCTTGGTCGCACTTCGAGTCAATAATATTCACCCACTGAAGATTGCATCTTTGGATTAGCTCGACGGCTCGCTGCTGTCGGACGATAGCTGCGCCCTCGCGCGCCGAGCATTCGCCGATTCTTGTCTCGGCAATACTTGTTCTCTTTGGTAATTTTCACGTTGTATCGACGTTTCCGATGCGGATAATCGGTAAGACCTGAAGTCGGGGACACAACGAAGAAGAACTAGCCGACCACACCCGGAGGGAAACATGAACGCGGAACCAGCAACCCAGGAGAAATTCGGGGTCTTCATAAGCTACAGCTTCGAAATTGAGTCATTGGCGCGAAAGATCAAAGACAAACTCCAGGTACTCGATGACGACAACAGGCTCGACATCTTCCTCGCGTCCGAACTAGGAGGAAGGAAGTATCGTGATGAAATCGATCGACGCCTTAAGTCCGACCAGGTCCTTCTCCTTCCGTTTCCGCATCGAACGATGCGGCTTGAATGGGTTTGTTTCGAGTTAGGCGGATTCAGGCGAGGTGGCACTCCCATCTGCATAATGAACACGAATCTCGACAAGCCACCGGAGCAACTCGCCGATTGGAACGCGTTCAAAGCCGACACGGGCGACCTCAAGCGCTTCTTCGACATGCTGTTCATTCAAGGGGCGTTCACCAACGGGGTACCAATCAATCCAAAGATCAACGACAGTCAGGATTTTCGGACCCGTCTCAAAGAGGCAATCGCCGAAATCGAGACCGAATTTGCGGCATTTCGGATCGATGAGCGCTTCTTTACGAGCAGGATCGAGATCGCGTCACCGCCGACACTATCGAGGACGGGCGCTCGTATTCCGTCGAAGCTCAAATTCGACACCGCTGAAGTTTCAGGCAGTGAACGTGCCTTGGCGATGTTCGACCTGCAAAACGGCGCATCTTGGAGCACACTCAAGGACACCTGCAGCGAGCACTCCAGCGTCACCTGGCTCACAGAAATCGAAGGTGTGCTTCGCCTTGCTAGAGATAAGCTGCTTGCGCGAACGCTGACGCCCTTTAGAATCAAGCAGCGGGGTGCGTTCATTCCCGTCATCACACGCATTGAGAGCATCGATGGCGTGCCTTCCAAACTCAACGTCATCTTTGTTGAAGTGCATGAAGACACACGCATCGGTCCAGACGTCTTTGGCAACTACGACGCGATGCCTACAAAGTGGAAAGAGCTATTCGTATTGCTGGACATCGGTCGCCGCTTCCGCTGGGACGCAATTAACTCCGTGCGGTCAAACCTGCATCATCGGTTGCGCGAAGCGCCAGAGGCTCAGTGGGTTCCCGAGGCCCAGCGGGTACTCAGCTGCTCCAAGGATCTACAGAAAGAGATGATGGGAATCGGCTTTTCCGGTGAGGCGCAGTTCTTCGGACCGTTCGACACCAAGATCAGGGCGAGCTTGAAAAAAAGCATCGCGCCTTATGTCGAAGCGGAAAAGGCATTCGCGAAAGCCATCGAAGAGCGCGATCTGGTACGAGCGCTGGAAGAGCTCGACAGAATTTCGCTTGTCAACAAATCGTTCTTGGAGCATACCGCTCGACAAATTCATAAACTGGTCCGTGAATTGAGCTAGCGATCGTTGAACTCGCGTCAAGTGCAACAGCTCATACTTCCCGCGTCGCAGTGCCCCGTTGCGCGGACCTGACGCACCGGAAATGTGGGCATCGAAGAGGCGCGAAGAGGCGGCGGACATCGAGTATTCACCAAACGGAACTAGCGGAATACAAGAATACAAGTCTACTTCTGATGCGCTTTCTGGACGAAAGCACGGGAAGCGAGGCCGTCGAGTTCCGAACGCTAAACCGCTGCCTCGACAAAGCGATCGCAAATGCCGTTACCGAATTCAGCTATCAGCACGATTCCACGGTGGCAAATGCGCACGCCCATGCGTGGAATGCACGACTAGGATTCTTTGCACACGAGTTGCGCAACCTCATTCACACCGCAACCCTTTCGCTCGCTGCAATCAAGGCTGGCAACGTGGGGGTATTGGGAGCCATGGCAGGCGTTCTCGAGCGCAGCTTGGTCGGTCTGCGAAATCTGGTGGATCGCTCCCTCACCGATCACCGAAGTTCGAATCACAGCGGGTTTGCCCGTGCGGCATCGACTGTTTTCTCTCGCCGGATTCATTGCGAATGGTGAGGTCTTCAGCCTCCCTCGAAGCGCAAGTCAAGGATTGCGTGTTGACCGTCACTGCGGTCGATTCGGCGCTCGCCGTCCGACCGCGACCTGCTTGCTGTTCACTCGGCACGGCACCGAAGTCACCGTGAGCGCTTACGCCGTCGCCGATCGCATCGTGATCGACGTGCAGGACAATTGTGGCGGCCTGCCATCGGGCGACACGGAACGATGTTCAAACCGTTTATTCAGCACGGTGTGAACAGGGCCGGGCTCGGTCTCGGACTGTCGATTGCGCGCCTCAGCGTCGAGTCGAACGCGGGCTTTCTCACTGTGCGCAACATAGCCGGCGAGGGGTTGCATCTTCACGATTGATCTGCCCCGCCGTTCGCTCCCACAAACTTCTCCGGACCTGACGCACTGATCGTTTAACGCGAGAGCGCGCGGACGCTTGTTTTGCGACTGACGCGGCGGTTCAATTCATCCAACGCGACCAAGAGTTTATCGCCGCCGAACGTCTCGAAGCCACCCATCGGCACGTTCCCGATAGTAGTCATAGCCATCGGAACATTCACGATGCGCGCGAAGCTTCTTGTGTTGCTAGATTTCTCATCGCGCCGGTGCAGCATGGGCAGGCTGCGCGCGGAATCGCCCGCGCCCGATCGAACAGACATCTACGAGAAGGTGGGCAAGTTTCTCAAGCTGTCGAGCGGCAGGCTACTGCTGAGTGAGGGATCTGCAAGTAATCCGCTGAGCTCGGCTCGACCTCGGAGGATTGCTCGGGTTAACGTGACTCAGGAGGAAGTCGAGTTCCTGAGGCGCGTGAGGTTCAACGAAAGCAGCCGCGTATATTCCATCCGGAGCTCTTCGGGCCGCCTGAATCGCACGGATTGCTCGCACGCACGCAACCGCCGGCCATGCGTGCGAGTGTGGAGACTTCGCGGCGGTGACCAGCGAAGGCCCAACTGCACGGGAGATGGCCCTCACCTCACATTTCGTCGCTCAGATCGACGATCTCCATCCGGAACTGCCATCCCTCGAACGTCATGAGCATGCGACCGAACTGCTCCCACGAAACCTCCCGCCCGTCGATCTTTCCAGCACATTGGGATCCTAAGCTTAGAATTCCACGTGGACAAGTTGTCGCG
>JADMIO010854418.1_pt1 | contig 54904 bp, 37 predicted proteins | sample 8958161 | NCBI WGS metagenome assembly JADMIO01 (sample SAMN16585339, study PRJNA669376) | soil metagenome | isolation source: Crop rotation soil | place: USA: Cullars Rotation, Alabama | collected 2011
TCGATGCCGTCTTTTGCCGCCGCCTCGCAGGTGAACTTGATGGAGTCGCGATAGCAGGCCAGCGCCTCCGGCCCGCTGGACGCGCCCGCCATCAGATGCAGGCGCGGCGTGGCCGTCGCGCGCGCATATTCAAGACCGGTGGCGATGGCGGCGCGGAATTCATCGCGGCGCTCCGGGAAAGTGGCGATGCCGCGATCGCCGCCGGCGAAATCGCCCGGCGCCAGGTTGAACAGCACCTGCTTGAGATTGTGGCGCGCCAGTCGCCGCGCAATTTCTTCCGGCGGATGCTCGTAGGGAAAAAGATATTCCACCGCCGTGAAGCCTGCATCGGCGGCCGCGGCGAAGCGGTCGAGAAACGGCCATTCCTGGAACAGCCAGGTCAGATTGGCGGCAAAATTGAGCATCAGTCCTTCCCTGTCATGATGCGTCCGGCGGCCAGGATCATGACAGCGCCCAGCGCCGTCGTCAGGCTGATCGAATAAAGGCCGCCGCCAGGACCGAAGGTCGTTTCCGCCCAAAACCGGAATTGGGGTGAGACAAAGCCGGCGAGCGCCCCCAGGGTATTGACCAGCGCCAGACCGGACGCGGCCGCGGCGCCGCCCAGATAAGCCGTCGGCATGGTCCAGAACAGCGGCTGCACCGCGATGAAGCCGGCAACCGCCAGGCACAGGGCCGCCAGCGCCAACAGCGGCGTCCCGGCCAGCAGCACCGACAGCGCCATGCCGGCGGCACAGCCGAACATGGTCAGTGATGCTACCTGCCGGCGGCGGCCAAGCCGCTCCGCCAGGCGCGGCAGGAAATAGGCTGCGGCCAGCGCGCAAGCCCATGGCACCGCCGTGACCAAGCCGACGACGAAGCCGACATTGCGGCCCAACAGCCGCCCGACTTGCGGCGGCAGATAGTAAGTCACGCCATAAACCGCGGCCTGAATCAGGAAATAGATCGCCGCCAGATAAAGGATGCGCCAGTTGAGCAGACCCTGCAGCACGGACGAGATGCCGTGGCGCGCCTGCTTCTCCCGGTCCTCCGCCGCGATCGCCGCAGCCAGCGCGCTGCGTTCTTCCGGCTCCAACCAGCCGGCTTTCTCAGGCGACTCCGTGAGCTTGAAAAACACCAATATGCCAACCAGCGAAGCCAGCAGCCCCTCAACCAGAAACAGCCACTGCCAGCCATGCAAGCCAGCCAGACCATCGGCTTCCAGCAGCAATCCAGACAGCGGACCGCCAAAGACAAAGCTCAGCGGCGCGCCGAAATAGAAGATGCCCATGACGCCGGCCCGGCGTGCGTCCGGAAACCAGCGCGACAGGAAATAGACCGCGCCGGGAAAAAATCCCGCCTCCGCGATACCCAGCAGGATGCGCACGCAATAGAAGGCGTAGGCGGTGTGCACGAAGGCCAGCGAGGCCGAAACCAATCCCCAGGTGACCATGATGCGCGACAGCCAGCGGCGCGCCCCGAACCGGTGCATCAGGATGTTGCTGGGGACCTCGATCGAGGAATAAGCAACCGAGAAAATCCCCACCCCAAACGCGTAAGCCGCCTCGCTGATGCCGGTCGAAGCCTGAAAGGCATTCTTGGCGAAGCCGAGATTGGCGCGGTCCAGAAAGGCCAGCATGTACATCAAGAGCAGCCAGGGCAGCAGATGGCGCATGGCCTTGTCCGCGGCACGGCCGGCGGCGGCGTCCAGAACCCGCATCAGACTTTCAGCCGTTCGAGATCATCCAAGGTAAGCCCCAGGCCAAAACCCGGCCCGTCATTGGGGACCAGCATGCCGTCTTTCGGTACCGCCTGGCCGGGGAATGGCGTGACTTCCGACAGCGCCACGCCGGGCGGCGACCCAAGAAAGAATTCACCCCAGGGAATATTGGGCATGGCGTAGCAGACATGCTGACCGAAGGGAGAGTTCATCGCCGCATGCGGAATGACCGGCACGCCGGCCGCCTCGGCCAGATGGCAGATTTTCACCGTGGCGGTGACCCCGCCGACCCAGGCCACGTCGGGCTGGAACACATCCACATTGCGGCGGCTGATGGACGAAAGGAACGGCGCCAAGGTATACCAGTGTTCGCCTGTCGCCAGGCCCTGCCATGGCAGACGCCGGCGCAGAACATCCCAGCCGTCCATGTCGTCGGGCATCAGGCAATCCTCGATCCAGCGCAGACCATAAGGCCTCAGCCGCTCGGCCAGGCGCACGGTGAATTCGACATCCAGCGCCATCCAGCAATCGAGCATCAGCTCGACCTTTGGTCCTACAGCCTCGCGGGTGCGCGCCACCAGCTCTTCATCGCCGTCGAGCCCCGCAAGCCCATCGGCGGGACCGAAGGGACAGGCCAGCTTGGTGGCGGAAAAGCCAAGCTCCATGTGCCAGTCCGTATCGTTGCCCGTGGCGTAACACGTAATTTTCTCGCGCGCCGGTCCGCCCAAAAGTTCGAACACCGGCCGGCGCAGGAGCTTGCCCTTGAGATCCCACAGCGCATAGTCCACGGCGCTGATCGCGTAACTGGCCAGGCCCATGGCGCCATAGGGCGAGGCCAGGCGCTGCATCATGTCCCAGAGCTGCTCGGTGGCCATGGCATTCTCGCCGACCAGCAACGGACCAATATGTTCATTGATCAGGCTGGCGACCGGATTGCCATAACGGCTGGCGCCGAAGCCCCAGCTTCCGTCCTCGGCCGTCACCAGGCAGCCGATGGACGGCATGGCTGGCCGCCACAAGGAGCGCTGCTTCTTGAAGCGGGCAAAGCGGGACATCGGCCCCGCCACTTCCGCGGAGGCGGTCCAGGCGGGCCGCCGTGGCGGCGTGACGATCTTGCCGCCCGTCAGATCACTGGCGATCAGGAACGCCTTGACCTTGGAAATCTTCACCGTCACCCCCAAGCCATGGCGCGGCGGCGCCTTTCAGGCGCACACCGGATCCCACGGCCTTGCTTCAGGCCGCCTGGCGGCTCTTTTTCTTGGGCGCGGATTCCTGCGTCTCCCACCCCAATTCGTGGCTGATCTGCTCTGCCGCCCCACGCACATCGTCGATCAGGGTCTGCATGCGCTGATCGTCCATGTAATGAGCGGCGCTGGAGACGCTGATGGCCGCCCTGATCTTGCCGGTGGCATCGCGGACCGGGGCCGCCACGCAGCGGATGCGGTCTTCATTTTCTTCCAGGTCGAAGGCATAGCCGTTCTTGGCATAGTCACGCATGCGGCGAAGCCAGGTCCCTTCCGCCACCTCATAAGGCTGACCGATGCCATTCTCGGAGCGGTAGAATTCGCGCAGCCTGGCATCGTCTTCGTCCAGCAGGAGCGCCTTGCCGAGACCGGTGGAACGCAGCGGCTGCAATTCGCCGACCCGCGAGCTGATCTCGACGCGGCGGCGGCCTGGTATCTTGTCCAGATAAAGCGCGCGGTTGCCGTCCAGCACGCCGAGATGGACGGTGTCTCCGGTCTGGGCCGCCAGTTTTTCCAGATGTTCGCGCGCCACTCGCGGAACACTGAGTTGCACCCTGGCCTGATAGCCGACTTCCAAGGTCTTGGGCCCCAGGCCGTAGCCGTAACGCGGCACAAAAGACAGATAGCGCTTTTCGACCAGGGTCGAAGCCAGCCGGTGCGCCGTGCTGCGATTCAGCTTCACGGTCGCGGCGAGATCGGAAAGCGTATTGACGCCGGAAGCCACAGCCTCCAGCACTTCAAGGCCACGGACCAAGGTCTGGCTTCCCAGCCAGCGCTTGGCGCCCCCCTGTTTGGTCTTGGCCTTCGAACCGGGCTTCTTGGTCATGAACGACCGCTCTTCTGGGACATGGCGTCAGCATCCTTGTTATTGTGTTTTGCGACGCTCTTAGCAGCTTCCGCCCACGATCTCAACATGTGGTATGGCATCCATTGGAGTTTTTAATGGTAAAAACGGCGCTTCGAGGATCACGCCATGCTGTAAACATTGCCGGGCCGGTCATCGGCAATCGCATGCTGCAGGCGGCGACACGGCTCTTTCACATACTGAGAGAAGAATCCCATTTTGGGGCCTGTGCATAAGCCGCGCGCGTTTCTTCTCTCACCCTGTGCAAGAAATGCGGAGCGGAGGCGCAGCGCCTCTCTTGTTCCGCGCAACGCTTCTGCTTTGATTATGACGTCGCATACGCGAGCCGTTCGACCCCCCTGGTAAACGGTTCGCACGACAAAGCCCCGCCGCTCCCCCTGGATCGGCGGGGCTTTCGTTTTTGTGTTTCTTACTGGAAGAAGATCATCCGCTTCTTGGAGTCGAGAAGCGCGCGATCAAGTCCTGGAACAGATTGCTCCAGATCGCCCAGATCCTTGAAAGGACGGGCCTGCCGGCGTGTCACGATGGCATCCACCGCCGCCTGGGGCGCATGCAGCACCGCCATCAGCATTTCGGGATCGGCGTGATTGACGTCGACAGGCGTCACGTTCTGATAAAGAAAATCCATCACCAGATCGAATTCCTCCGGCGTGCCCCGCGCGCCCCGGTCGATCATTTTCTGAACCGTGTCATGCCAGGCGTCGATGTCACGGGGCGTGTCCGTCACCATCTGCATGCCGTGGCAACTGGAACATATCTTCACTGCCGCGGCTTGCGGGGTTGTGGCCTCGGTGGCGGGCTGCTGACCAGCGGCCGGCAGGGCTGCCAAAAGCAACCAGCCGCCCAGAAGGGCGGCTGTGCCTGGCAACAGAAAAGCCAATAAACGCTTGCTCAAATCCAGATACCGTTACTGGTTCGATGCCGCCTTCATGCCCGCATTCGGATCGGGACCGGTCGGCGTCGCGATCGGGTAAGCCGAGCCTTCCAGGATCGGCATATGCGGGCCTACGCCCAGCTTTTCGGCGGTGACAAAGTCGCCATATTCGTTGCCGAACTGATTGGCGACGCGCTGCAGGTGACCGTCGATGAAGGTCATGTCCAGCTCTTTCTCGCTGTACATCTTGGTCCCCCATTCGCTTTTGGTCGTGCCCACAATCTTATGGGTCGCCACATCGATAATGTCGCCCGAGGAGGAATAGACGAGCTTTCCGTCCAGCCCGAACATGATCCAGAAGGTGTCGTCCGGCGTGTCGATGCTCGCAATCTCTTTGGGATTGTCGGTGTTGCTGAAGATGTGAATCTTGTGGAACAGCGCATCGGCGACCCAGACTTCCTTGCCATCGGGGGTCAGCGCAATACCATGGCTGGGGCAGCCGTGCGGCACCCGCGGACGGGGCGTCCTGTTCCAGACCTCCCGCCACGGCACGCTGGTGACTTCCACCGTCTGCAAGATTTTGCCGGTGTTGGTGTCGGCCACGATGTAGCCCATGAAATTGTTCTGGTTCACATAGATCTTGGAAGAGTCCTTGTTCAGCGCCTGTACCCGGACATTTTCCGGGAACTGGATCTTCTGGACAATCTTGCCGGTCTCGATATCGGCGATCTGCAGCAGCTTGCCGTTGGGCGACATGAAGGCCCGCTTGCCGTCAGCGCTGAGATTGAGATTGTGCGCGCCCATGCTGCCGGGGGCATGAAGTGTCCTGATCAGCTTTCCGGTTTTGGCGTCCAGCACGTACCAATAGTCCTGCAGGTTCGAACCGACCACCAAGGTCTTGCCGTCGGAGGAAACCTGGGGACGCTCGCAGCACTTGCCGTCCAAGGTCGTGGTCCAAACCATCTTGTCGGTCGCCAGGTCGAGCGCGCCCAGCCGGCCGCGGGCCGACAGGTACAGCATGTTGGTGGCGGGGCTGGCGGCGACGCCCGAAATATCCTCCGGCGCCATGCTGCCGGAATAATCCCAGAGATGGATGCGCTTGACGAAGGTATAGTTATTCTCGGCATCCAGCACGACAATGCCGCTGCCGTTCGGCCACATCGGCCGCTCCAGCGAGCCCGGCAGGGTCACATAGAGAAGATGGCGGCTGTGGATGGTAAAGTCGCCCCGCGGCCGCGAGGGTGCCCCGCCGGGGCGCGGCGCCGGCGGCGGCATGACGATCGGGCCGCTGCCCACGACATTGGCATTGGCGGGAAGCGGGATGGCGCTGGATTGGGCCCCGGCAGCGCCCGGGCGCGGCGTGGTGGCGGGCTGGGCCAGCGCAATGGCGCAAGTGCCCACCAGGAACGCGCCGGCAAGCTTCAGGAACACAGTTTTCATCGACATCCTCGTTCAGAACTGCTTGTCGGGTTTTAGGCGACCAGGAACGGCTTGAGATAGCTGTCCAGCGCCAGCCGTATTTCGGCCTTATGCGCGTCGGTGATCGGGCTCACGCGGCGGCGTGCACCGCCACCACCACCGGCAGGGGCCGGATTGCTGCGCATGATCGCGTCTTCCGGGAATACGCCACGCGCCTTCATCACATAGTCGTTGGCGTGCGGCAGGGAGTTGAAAGCCAGGAAGCGGCCGAAGATGTCGTAGGCCTCGCGCTTCTTGCCCGCACGATAGGCATTGAAGGAAGCCTGCAGCACATCGGCGAGGCCGGTATAGGGGCAAGTGCCCAGGAAGCCGAGTTCGAGCTCGGCGAAGAAGGTGTAGCCACCGCCGCCGGAAAAATCTTCCAGCTTGCCGTTTGTCTTTTTCAGAAGATCTGGCGCGCGTTCCAGGGGATCGCCCGCCTCGTCCTTCACCGCGACGATGCTGGGGATGGCCGCCGCCAGCGCCACAAGCTGATCGACACTGACGTCGCCCACCGCCTGGACCATGATCGGCAGGTTGCTGGCGTCCGCCAGCGCCTTGAAATAGGCGATCCGGTCCGCATCGTTCGCGTTGGGCGGAACAAGGGAGATGATGCCGTCCGCATTCAGGCTCTTGGCTTTTTTGGCATAGGCCTGCGAATTGGCGACATTGAAGCCTTCGGTCTGAACGCCCAGCACCAAAGCCGTATCACCCTTGACCGATGCCAGCGCTTCAGCGCCCGCATTCCATTCCGCTGCGGAGAGGCTCTGCCAGCCGCTGGCATTCTGCGGCCAGGCCATGCCCGCCACCTTGCCGCGATTGAGGAACTGCTGCTGGCGGACCATCGCGTCCGCATCGAATTTGTTGTCCGGTTTGCAGGGCGTCCAGCCAATGGGAAAGACCCCGGCCAGCGATCTGCCATTGGGAGATTTGGCGATCGTGCCAGCGGCAAAGGCGGTGCTGCTGCCTGCGGCAAGAGCGGCCAGCGACACACCTGCGCCAGCCAAGAACGTACGGCGGTTCTTTGTCATCTCGGTACCCTTCTTCATGGACGTTTCCGTCAGGCCTTGTTTTCGGCTCGTTTCTATCAAATCGCAGCGGCCGCGGCATCAACCGCGATAAAGCGCCTTCTCAGAAAGTGAGACCCTGTGTCAATGGGTAACTCTTTCATAAACCGGGAAGATTTTCCTGCTGATCGCGTCCGCGGCCGAGAGCAGATGACCCGAAACTTCCTCTTCCCAGCTGCGGCAGACATTGCTGGCGGCGTCGGCAAAGGAAATTGCCGCGATGGTGTTGCCCTGGGGATCGCGGATGGGAGCTCCCACGCAGGAGATGGTCTGGAAAACTTCCCGGTTATCCACCGCGTAGCCCCGATGACGCACTGCGGCAAGTTCCGACCGGAGACTGGCGACCGTGGTGATGGTTTGCGGCGTCAGCGCGACGAAATCGCCGTCATACAGAAAATCTTCCAGCTCCTGGGCCGGCATGCCCGCCAGCAGAACTTTCCCCAACGCGCTGCAATAGGCCTCCTGCTGCGCGCCCACGCGGCTGGGGATCGGCACGCGAACCGGTTCGCCGAACTTGGCGGCGTAGCTCACCATGGCGCTGTTGAGCACGCCGACATGGATCACGCCTTTAAGACGGCCGGCGAGATTGGAAAGCAGATCCTCGGAGGTGGCGCGGATCAGGTCTCCCACCGCCACATCCTTGGACAGCGTCGCCAGGACCATGCCAGGGCGATAACAGCCGCGCCGGTCGCGCACCACCGCGCCAATTTCTTCCAGAGTTTTCATCAGCCGATGGGCGCAGGCCTCGGACAGGCCGGTCCGGCGGCTGAGCTCGGCATTGGTGACCCATTCCTCCGCGCCGCGAAACGAACGCAGCAAAGCGAAGGCTTTTTGCACAGATTGGTTCTTTGGCGTGGCCACCCCGATCTCCCCTTATCGAGTTTTCTCCGGTCAGGCCGCTTGGCGGCTCTTGCCGCGCGATGCGGCTGACCATGTCTCATTATGTAAACTGTTAGCAGGGAATATGAGACAAGGCAAGAAACAGCGTAAAGCTGGCAGCGCTGCCATGATGCAGTGCAGCAAATCGAAAGGCGCCCCACCGATGACGGCAGTTACCGCACCATCGGTGGCATCAATCGAGTTCTCTTCAGCTCGCTATTTGTAGCCCAGCGCAAACGCCCACAGGACCTGACCATCCATGCCGGCGATATATTGCCGCCCGCCCACCGTGTAGGTCATGGGCGTGGCCCGCCAACTGTCATTGGTGCGAAAGCGATAGAGCGTCTTGCCGGTCTTGGCATCCACCGCGGCAAAGTCGCCGCCAACCTCGCCGTGGAACAGCAGACCACCATCGGTGGTGAGCACACCGGTATAGTTGGTCTCCTGCGGACCCGGCATGGGTTTTTCCCAGACAATCTCGCCGGTCTCGATGTTCAGCGCCCGCACCAAGCGCAGGCCGGTCTCTGACGGATCGGGATTGTTGCCGAAGACGCGGCCCTTGCTGCGATAGATGCCGCAATCTTCCGCGGCCATCACATAGAACAATCCAGTCTGCGGGTTATAGGAAGAAGGATACCAGTTGGTGGCGCCCCGCACGCCGGGACAGGTCTTGGTCCCCTCCACTGTCGGCACATTGCCCGGCACCATGTGCGGCGCGCCGGTCTTGGGATCGAAGCGGTCCACCCAGGTGATGTTGCGGATGAACGGCTTGGCCAGTAGGAATTCGCCTGTCGTGCGGTCCAGAACATAGAACACACCGCTGCGCTGGGCCGACATCAGCAGCTTGCGCGGCTTGCCCTTCCACATGGCATCCGCCAGCACCACAGGTTCGGTGGCATCCCAGTCATGGGTGTCATACGGCGTGAACTGATAGTGCCATTTGAACTTGCCGGTCTTGGCATCCAGCGCCACGACGGAGTTGGTATAGAGGTTGGTGCCGCCACGTTCCGACGCATCGGTGTCCGGATAGGGATTGCCGACCGTCCAATAAAGCGTTCCGGTTTCCGCATCGTAAGAGCCGGTTTCCCAGGTGGCGCCGCCACCGGTTTCCAGCGCGCGGCCGACCCATGTTTCCGACAGCGGCTCGCCCGGCTTGGGGATGGTGTAGAAGCGCCAGGCTTCTTTGCCCGTATTGGCATGATAGGCGACGATGAAGCCGCGCATCGGGCTGTCGCCGCCGGCGATGCCGGTGATGACAAGATCATTCACCACCATGACCGAAGCCGAGGTGTAGACCTTGCCCTTCTCCGACGGCTCGGCTAGCGCCTGTGACCACATCACTGCGCCGGTCAGCCGGTTCAGGCAGACAATGTAGGCATCATCGGACGTGTAATAGAGCCGGTCGCCAAGGATGGCGACGCCGCGGTTCGGGCCCGCCGCCGCGGGCGCCTGGGTGCGGAACGGCCCACCGCCTCGCGCGCCCGGCATGCGCTGCACACCAAGACCGTTGGTGCGCGGCGTGCACCAGATGCTGAGGCCAGTTCGCGCATCCAGGGCGCAAACCTGCGGCCCGCCGGTGATGTACATGATGCCGTCCACCACGATCGGCTCGCCTTCCAGCCCCACGCCACCAGGCACGAACGCCCATTGCGGCTGCAGTTGCTTGACGTTTTTGAGATTGATCTGGGCGAGAGAACTGTGATGGTTGCCGTCGCGCTTGCCGTTATAGGTCGCCCAGTCGCCGGGCCTGGGATGCATCACGGCATTGATTTCGGCCGCAGTGACCGGCGGTACATCATGCTGCAGCGGGCCCGGATTGATGCCGCCCAAAGTGCCCAGATAGGCGAGCAGGTCGCGGCGCTGGTTCGCGTCGCCATGGAAGACCGGCATGAAGCTCGTCTTCTGCTGGGTGATGGAGGCGATATCGCCTTCCGACAGCATGCGGAATTTGCCGTCCAGGGTCTGCAGCGCCACTTCATGTTCGGTGCGCCGGCGGGCAAAGCCGCGCAGCTTTTCACCGGACTTGAGGCTCACGTCCTGAAGGGCCCATTGGAAATCGGCGCAGAAAGCCCAGCCCGGGCAGATGTTCAGCGACTTGGTGCCCATCAGCGAGGTGGGATTGTCCAGCCAGCGCTCCATCTCCGGGCGGGTGGAACGGGCGGCGATGGCGGAAAGATCGGGCCCGTTCGAGGCGCCGCGGCCGCGCACCATGTGGCAGCCCGAGCAGCCGCCGGCGCTGTAGAAATAAGCTTCGCCCGCCGCCACCTGCTCCGGCGGCGCGGCCTGCAGTCCCGAAATATTCTCCGAATGCAGCCAGGCGGCGATACGCGTCAGCTCGGCCGGCGGCAGGTTTGGGAACGGCGGCATGGCGCGCTGACCGGTGCGGATGATGGTTGCGATGCCCGCCGCGTCCAAGGCGCGTAGATGGGCGTTGCCGATCAGCGAAGGTGCACGGTCCCCTCCCCCCGCATCCTCGCCGTGGCAGGCGGCGCAGGTCGCGTTGAAATCGCTCTTGGCTTGGGCCACTTCGGCCGGGCTGATGCCGGGCTGCTCCTGGGCGGAAACCTGGAAAACACCGAATGCGGCGGCGCTAGCCACCAGCAAGGCCAAGGCAAACTTCTTCACTTGATTCTCCACCACTCTGGCGCCCTTTTAGGACAGGCTGGGCTGATCCGGCGAACGCTTCACCCACTTATAGGCCGCCACGGAATTTTTCCAAAAATACTTCTCGGCGGCCTGCCGGCTCTTGCCGGAGAAATATTCCCGCACCAGCGCCACCGTGTCCGGCACCTCGGAAACCCCGACAGCGTTGGGCCAGTCGCTGCCGAAGACGACCCGGTCTTCCCCGAAATATCCCATCAAGGTGTCAAGGCGTGCCCGGTGGGGCGCCAAGCCGCGCTCGATCATGGGCGGCGGCGCCGGCGTGCCGGGCGCGGGACGCGGCCCAGTGCGGACGGGATGGACGATCTCCGACAGCTTGGTCCAGATGTTCTTGCGCTGGGAGATTTCCTTGAGCACCGCGTCGTAGGCCGCCTGATTTTCCGGCGTGGGATCCAGCGCCGGGAGATGGTTGAGCACGATCCGCAGCTCCGGCACCTTGTCACTGACGCGCACCGCTGCCTGCAGCAGGGGTACGTTCTGGTTGGCGGTATCCAGCACCAGGTCATGCTGGGCCAGAAGCTTCAGACCATCGATGAAGGCCGGATTGTCCACCTGGGCCACCATGTCATAGCCCCACAGATTGCCGTAGCGGATGCCGCGATAGAGCGGGTTTTTGGCGAAGCGTTCCAGATACTCGCCGAACTCCGGTTTTTCCGGCCGCAGGTTGCCGACGGTGCCGACCATGATCGGTTCGGGCTGGATGGTCTCCAGCACCCAGAGATTGTCCTCCAGCCAGGGGCTGGCATCGACCTCGATCACGCCGACGATGCCGAGCGGCTTGGCGATCTTGGCATACATGGACGGCAGCGCCACGCCGCCGGGAAAAGCGCGGCCGCCTTTATAAGGCGCGCCCTGCGGACGCGTGCCGTCGAAAAGATGGATGTGGCAGTCGATGATGGGAATGTCGTTCACGGTGGCGGCGCTGGCCGGCGCTGGCAGCGCCATCGCCGTGCTTGCGGCGAGAAAGTGTCTGCGGTCCATGGCCGGCTCCTTGCGCGGGTAACAGCGGAACGTTTGCGCCGCACCCCAATCTGTCAACGACGAACGGTGAGCCGCTCTCAGATACTGAGAGGGCCCTGCAGCAGTTTGGCCGAACCTTGCCGGTACGGAAAGCTTGCCGTCAGTGATCCAGGGTGATCCGCAAGCCCGCCGGTGCTTCGCCGCGCTGTGCCCGCGCATGCATTTCACGATAGGCAGCCTCGATGCCGCGTACGAAACGGCTCATATCGAACAGGGGCGCGGTGCGGCGCGCCGCTCCCAGCCGCTGCCTCACCTCTGCCAGCCGTGCGCGATCCTGGGCCAGCGCAAGCGCGATCGCTTCATATTGCTCCACATCTGAAGCGATCAGCTCATCAAGGCCGAGGTTGGACAGAAAGCTGGCCGAGACCCGGGAGACAAAGCTTTCGCCCCGCAAGGCCACAACCGGAAGACCCGCCAACAGCGCATCGCTGGCAGTGGCGTGGGCGTTGTACGGCCAGGTATCCAGGAAAAGATCGGCCACAGCCTGGCGGCCAAGATGGCGCGCGAAGCTTGGCATGCGTCCGGCGAAATGCAGACGTGACGGTTCGATGCCGCGGCTTTGCGCCTGCTGTCGGAAGCGCTCGTTCATCGCGGGATAGCCTTCCCGAATCCACAAGATACTGCCCGGAATTGCATGCAGCAGCCGCATCCAGGCATCGAATACCACCGGCCTGATCTTGTGGTTGGAGTTGAAACAGCAGAACACGAAGGCATCTTCGGGAAGCCCCAGTTCTGCGCGGGTGACGGGTTCGGACGCAGGGCTTTCCGGGTCGCTGGGCCAGAAAGAGTCCGGCAACTGCACGATCTTCTCGGCCATGGCCGACGCCATCTCGAAAGGCGTCACATGCGGGTCGCCGATGATGTAGTCGATGAAATCGGCGCCCATGGTGCCGGCATAGCCCAGATAGGTCGCGATCACCGGCGCGGGCCGGAGCTTCAAAATTGCCGGACGCCAGCCCAGAGTTTGACCATTGAGATCAATCAGTATGTCGATTTCCGCCTCGCGGATTTGCGCGGCGGCTTCGGCGGCGCCGGTCGCGCCGATATCGAAGAAGTGATCGCAGGCCCTGACGATCCGCTTGTGCCTGTCGCTGCCGTCTTCGCGGCCGGTGAAGAATCCGGACACCTCGAAGCGGGAACGGTCGTGCCGTTCCAGCAGATTCACGACCTGCGCCGCGACCGGATGGTCACCAAAATCCGATGACAGATAGCCGATGCGGATTCTGGAATGGTCATAGGCTTTGCGCGCCATCGCCGGCGCGCCGACATCCAGCGCGGTATCCGCCAGGGTCCGCCCGAGATTGAGCTCCGAACAGCGCCGCTGCAGCATGGCATCGTCCGAAAGCGCCAGCACCGTCAGCGGCGGCGCCACCAGCCGGCCCTCCCCGACCTTCGCAAGCAGCAAGGGCAGAAGATTGTCGAGCGCCGGCCAGTCGCAGGCACGCAACGCCGCCGATACCAAAAGCCCCAGCGTGTCGGAATGATTTGGGTCAAGCTGGAAGGCGCGGCCCAACACCTGTTCCGCTTCATCAAAGCGATTCAGCGTAAGCAGCATGGCGCCCGCATTATAGAAGGTGCGCGCGTCGGATGGCCTGAGTTGCAAAACCGGCTTCAGACTCTCCAGCGCTTCTTCGCGGCGGCCCAGCGCATGAAGTACGCCCGAACGGTTGTTCCAGGCCTCCGCCATGCCGGGATATTTTCTGACCAGTATATCCAGGCTTTCCAGCGCATCCTGCCAGCGCTGAAGCTGAATCAACGCAGTGGCCCGGTTGTAGTGAGCCGGAGCGCTGTTGGGCTCGAGCGCCAGACAACGATCGTAAGCGCCGATAGCCTCGTCCATGCGGCGCAGCATCGCCAGACTGTTGCCGCGGTCGTAATGAAAGAGCGCGACTTGCGGGTTTATGCGCAACGCGGCGTCATAGGCGGCCAGCGCGCCGGCGATGTCGCCCGCCTGAAAAAGAGCGCTCCCCCTGCGATAGTGTTGTTCCGCGGCGTTTTCCATGTTCCTGCAACAATGGACTGGACGGGCAATATCCGGCATGACCTACTATCATTGGGCAGACGTCCATCACAGAGGGCTGCGGGCCTCCCGCGGGACAGTCATGAAGAAGTTTTATTTTGCCGCAGTCTGCATCGTTCTGGCGCAGCCGGCGCTGGCGGGCGCCCGTGAAGATGCGCGAGCCGCGGAGCAGCGCTGTTCGGTGCTGCAGGACGACCGCTCCTGGCTGGAATGCAGCTATGGCGCGCTGCAAGTCATGCGGGCCAAGCTCGGCCTGCAGCCGGCGCCGGATTATCAGCAGCGTCTCGTCCCGCCGGCGCCGCAGGGTTACGCACCTGCTCCCGCCGCGCCCGTTGCATCGCTAGTCCCGCCACCAGTGCCGGCAACCGCGGCTGGTACCCGGGCCGCCACGGCCGTCCCGCCGCCGACGCGACGGCGCGGCAGTTTCATGCAGATTCTTGGTGGCACAGCGCCGCCGGTGGCGGTATCCGCGCTCGCCTCGGTGCGGTTCGACAATCAGGGCGCGTTCATCGTGACCCTGGAAAATGGCCAGGTCTGGCGGCAGACCGATACGGAAACCACGCCGAAACCGCACTTCCGTGTGGGAGAGAAGATTACGATCCTGCCGGGCGCCCTGTGGTCCTACAACCTCAAGGCCGAAAGCAATTCCCATACTTATAAGGTCGGACGCGCCTCCTGAGCTTCTCTCAAAATGTAAGAGAGAATGTTGGAGCCCTATTTGGCCGGGTCCGGCGCTGATTTAGGCTTCCGGCAACAGTCGGATGGAAGGCCGCGAATGACCGGACTGGATCGCCGTTCCCTGATGGCAGGCTTTTCCGCCGGCGCGGCATCTTTGCCCGGCCTGGCGCAAGCGCAATCGCGCATGACGGCTCCGCTGCGCAAGCTGGCCGGCGAAGCCCAGAAGGTCACGATTAAGAGCGTGACCACCTTCGACGTCGATGTGCCTCAGACCGGCGCAGTGCCGCCGACACGTACTGGTGGACCGCCCGGCCGCATCAATGTCACCTGTGTCGAGACCGACAGCGGGGTGAAGGGCTATTCCTTCCTGGGCTCCACGGCTGGGCAGGTTGCTGCGGCGCAAGCCATGCTTGTCGGCCACGACCTGTTTCAGATCGAACCCAATCTGAAGAACGGTCTGATGAAATGGGGCGGCATCGAGGAAGCAGTGTGGGATGCGATCGGAAAGATCGCGGGCCAGCCGGTATCGCGACTGCTCGGCGGCGCCTCGCTTCCCACCCAGCCGGTCTACATCACCTATGTCTGGCCGGGGACCAACGGCCAGGAAACCATCACGCCAAAACAACAGGCCGAGCAGGCCAAGATCGTGAAGGCCGCCGGCTTCAAGGCGATGAAGATCCAGGTCTTCCGCCGCGACTTCCGCGTGGATGCGCAAGCCTGCGCCGAAATCCTTGCCGTCGGTGGCCCGGATTTTCGCGTCATGGTGGATCGCACCGCCGACCGCTCACCCAATGGCCTGTGGACCTATGATCAGGCGCTGGCGGCGGCGCATGCGCTGGAAAAGGCCGGCTGTTATTGGCTGGAAGAACCGCTGGCGCGCGATGACTATGAAGGCCCCGCGCGCCTTCGCCGCGAAAGCTCCATCATTATCACCGGCGGCGAAGGCTATCAGGGCCTGGAGCCCTACAAGCAATGCCTGCTGCACCAGACCTATGAGGTGCTGCAACCAGAGCTGCGGGTGATCGCCGGCATCTGGACGGCGCGCAAGGTCGGCGCTCTGGCCGAGGCCTGGGGATTGAAGACCGCGCCGCACGGTATTTCGGGCCTTGCCTGGGCGGGGCGGCTGCAACTGGCGGCAGCGATGGGCTCGATCTATCAGGAAATCGCGGTGCTGGGTCCGCCCTGGCTGCCGGACGATTATTGCAGGGCCTTCCTGCCATTGCTGCATGGCGAACAGCCCTTCAAGTTCGTCGATGGCGAATGTATCGTACCGCGATATCCGGGTCTGGGCCTGAATGTGGACGAGGCCGCGCTGGCCCATTATCGCGTCGAGGGGCTGCAAGGCATCGGACCGCCGGCGCCGCCGCCGTGACCTGTCAGCCGATCCGCAAGGTGGGGCACGACAAATCGAGTTGCCGCCGGAAAAGAACAATCGCAATAGCTGCATTTCGTGGCTCAACCGGATCACCAGACCTTCTGGTCGAGACGAACATGTCAGATCAACCGCGCCGTTCGATCGCCTTCAACGCTTTGGTCAAAGGACAGTGGGTTGATTACCGGCCGGTAACGGAACTCAAGCTTCAGATTTCGGTGCGGTAATTCCGCAGTTGCGCACCCAATATGCATGTGCCCTCTCATTCTATGAGAGCGGGTTTGCCCTCCTATTTTGAATCCCATGGCCTGTCCGTAATCTGGTGGAAAACCGTCTGGGGAGACGTATGGGTATTTCGGCGGGCCGCCCGCTCAAGGCGGCCATTATCGGTTCCGGCAATATCGGCACCGACCTGATGATCAAGATTCTCCGCACTTCGCCAGTGCTGGAGATGGCCGCGCTGGTGGGCATCGATCCGAAATCCGAAGGTCTCGAGCGGGCCCGGCGGCTTGGCATCCCGGCGACCGACCAGGGCGTAAAAGGCCTTCAGAAAATGGATGTGTGGCCGGAAATCGAACTGGTGTTCGACGCCACCAGCGCGGCTGCCCACAAAGCCCATAGCGATGCCTGCCTCGCCGCCGGTAAGACCATGATCGATCTGACGCCCGCAGCCATCGGTCCCTATGTGGTGCCGGAAGTGAATGGCGATGCCCATCTGGATGCCGCCAATGTCAATATGGTGACCTGTGGCGGCCAGGCGACCATTCCCATCGTCGCAGCAGTCAGCAAAGTGGGACGCGTCCATTACAGCGAGATTGTCTCCTCCATCGCCTCCCGGTCGGCCGGCCCCGGCACCCGCGCCAATATCGATGAATTCACCCAGACCACGGCGCGCGGCATCGAGCAGGTCGGCGGTGCGGAAAAAGGCAAGGCCATCATCGTCCTCAATCCCGCCGAGCCGCCGGTGATGATGCGCGGCACGGTTTATTGCCTGTCTTCCGGCGCCAGCGAGCAGGAGATCGAGGCCTCGGTCACCGCCATGGTGGACAAGGTCAGAAGTTACGTGCCCGGTTATCGCCTGAAACAGAAGGTGCAGTTCGAGCGCTTCGGCTCCAACAATCCCATTGCCATTCCGGGCGTGGGCGAATTCGAAGGCATCAAGAGCAGCGTCTTCCTGGAAGTGGAAGGCGCGGCGCATTACTTGCCCGCCTATGCCGGCAACCTCGACATCATGACCTCCGCCGCCCTGCGCACGGCCGAGAAGATCGCCCAGAAGAAACTGGCCCGGAGGGCGGCCTGATGTTCAATCCCGCGACCGACCGGCTCTACATCCAAGATGTCACCCTGCGCGATGGCATGCATGCGATCCGCCATCAATATGGTGTCGAGCATGTCGCCCGCATCGCCCAGGCGCTCGACCAGGCCGGGGTGGATGCCATCGAGATCGCCCATGGCGACGGGCTGAACGGGTCCTCGTTCAATTACGGCTTTGGCGCGCATACCGACTGGGACTGGATCAAGGCCGTCGGCAAGGTCGTCAAGAACGCGAAGTTGACCACCCTGCTCCTGCCCGGCATCGGCACCATCGAGGACCTGCACCACGCCTTCGACCTGGGCTGCACCTCGGTCCGCATCGCCACCCATTGCACCGAGGCCGATATCGCCGCCCAGCATATCGGCTTTGCCCGCAAGCTGGGCATGGACGTTGCGGGCTTTCTGATGCTGAGCCACATGAGCGAGCCCGAACCGCTGGCGCAGCAGGCCAAGCTGATGGAGGACTATGGCGCCCATTGCGTCTATGTCACTGACAGCGGCGGCGCCCTGGACATGGATGGCTACCGCGCGCGGCTGGAGGCTTACGACCGCGTGCTACTGCCGGCCACCGAGCGCGGCGTGCATGCCCATCACAATCTGTCTCTGGGAGTCGCCAACTCCATCGTCGCGGCCCAGACCGGCGCGCGGCGGATTGACGCCAGCCTGGCGGGCATGGGCGCGGGCGCGGGCAACGCGCCGCTGGAAGTTTTCATCGCCGCCGCCAACCGCAAGGGCTGGCATCACGGCTGCGACCTGTTCGGGCTGATGGATGCGGCCGAGGATCTGGTGCGGCCGCTGCAGGACCGCCCGGTCCGCGTCGATCGCGAGACCCTCAGCCTGGGTTATGCCGGCGTCTATTCCTCCTTCCTGCGGCACGCGGAAAAAGCCAGCAAGGATTACGGCATCGACACCCGCGAAATCCTGGTCGAACTGGGCCGCCGCAAGATGGTCGGCGGCCAGGAAGACATGATCACCGACGTGGCGCTGGACCTGCTAGACAAAAACGCGGCCCCGCACTAGCGAGGCCGCGCCCCAAAAATCCGTCAGCGTCAGATGCGGAAACGGGCGATCCAGCCCATATCGTCGCAGAAATACATATCGTCGCCTACCAGCTTGGCGCAGTGGATCACCGGCGAGTCATCCGGCAGCTGCACCCGCTCATGGATGTCGCCCGTCTTGGCGTCATGGCGGAAAAATGCGTTGAGGTTGGAATCCGACGACCAGATCGTGTCGTGGGTCTTGCCCCAGCTCATGCCATGGGTGCGATTGCCAGGCACCGGCCAGGTGGCTTTCACCTTCCAGGTCTTCTTGTTGATGGTGAAGATCTGACGCGCCGGCGGGCAGGCATAGATCAGGTAGTCGCCGTCCACCAAAATGGCATGGGCGCCCGTGCCGCCCGAGCCTTCCTCGGCATCCATCGGCAACTGTCCCGGCGGCAGGCCCTTGCCGGTATTGTTGCCGACATTGCCGCTCATGGCGGGGCCGATGCCGCGCTTCAGGTCGGGCCAGGCGGGCTTGAGCGGCGAGCGGCGGCCCGGCGGATCATCCTCGCGTTCATAGATGCGGCCGGCGCCCGGCGTGACGTACTTGGCGATGGTTTTTCCGTTCAGGTCGCAATGCACGATGATGGAATTGTGGGTGGAGGTGATCCACATCGTGTCGCCGTCCTGCACCAGGCCGCTGGGGCCCACCACATCGGCCTTGAACTCACGCACCGTCGAGCCGTCACTGATCTTGGTCAGGGTCACCTGATGCCCGGCACCCTGGTCCAGCACCCACATCTGGCCGGGATCGGTGGTCAAGGCGAGGCCGTTGGGCTGGCCGTTCTTGGTCTTGTAGAGCACCTCGATCTTATTGGCCTTGCGCGTCGGGATGGACGACCAGGCCGGCAGACAGGCCGGATGGGCGACCTGTGCCTTGGCGGGCATGACAGCGGCAGCGGGTGCGGCAGCAGCCGCGGCGAGGAAATTGCGTCTTTTGATTTCCATAACTCCTCCCTTAGACGGCTTCTTTGACCGTCTCGATTTTGAAGATCCAGCCGGCCGTGGGGCTATCGCCATTGGGCCAACCGGGATGGATGCCGGCGTCGCAGGAGACCAGCGCGCCGTTGTGGAATTCCAGGCCATGCGGATCGCAGGAGCCCGGCGCGAAATCATAGGTCGCGAGCACCGCCCCGGTCTTGCCGTTGTATTTCACCAGCCCGGGCGTGCCTTCCTTGAAGCTCTTGGAGTCGTTGCCGGTGACCATCCAGATATTGCCGTCGGCATCAAAGGTCATGTCATGCCAGCGCGGCTTGTCCTCGGTCACATAGATCGGGATCGCCGCTTCCGGCGCCCAGGTCTTGGGGTCCACCCTCAGCATCAGGCGCGGCCGGTTGGCCACGATCCAGAGCTTGCCATCATGCCATTGCGCGCCATGGCTGCCGCCACCGTCCTGGCCGGGCAATGCCAGCGGAATCTGGCGGTGGGCGACTTCCTTGGAGTTCATGTCCACCTGGAAGACGCCTTCCGGCTCCTGGTTGGCCATCATCCAGACGCAGCCATTGCCATAGGCCATGCCGGAGGTGTTGCGGGAATTGGTGTAGACGGTCTTGAGCAGCTTGCCGTTCCAGTCCACCAGCCATGCGGCTTCGCGCAAATCCTTTGGCTCCGGCAAGTGATAGGACTCGGCTGCCTTGCCCGAGAGCTTCTGCTGGCCCAGCCAGATGCCTTCCGGCGCCAAGGCGAGCGCGTTGACATAGCCCGGTGGCGATTTGAACAGTTTGGTCGTCTTCACCAGGCCATGCGGCGTGGCCTTGCGTTGCGGGCCATAAGTGATCGGCTTTTTGGCCGGTTGCGCCTTTGCGCCCGAAGAAACAGCCAGCGCGGCTGCGCCGGCAAGAAACGTTCTTTTGTCGACAGCCATTCAAGTCTCCCTACCCTGCCGCATCATCAGGAGAAAACCGGGCTTTGTCCAAGCCCATCAGGATGCCGGTCTCATCTGTTGATATTGCGGCGCACAATTTGCGCTAGCGTGTTTTGGGTGTGAGCAGTGTCTTCGGGCGCCGGGATTTCGCCGTGTTGAACAGGGAAAAGGTGCGGCTCACATAGTTGGTCACCCCCCGCATGCCGTTGGTGTAGGCGCGCAGGTCCTCCGTCATTTCGCCTTCGACCAGCCGGACCCGGCCCGACGGGTCTTCGGTCTCAAAGCTGACATAGAACCAGGGATCGCCCCGGCGGATGATCAGGTCGCTCTTGATGTCATGCCACTCAAAGGCCCAGGCCAGCTCCCGCGGCCAGACATGGATGGGGAACCGCCCGCCCAGCATCAGGCCCGGCCAGGCCGGGTTGGGTCGCGAATAAAAGGGCGGCAACATCGTCATCCAGACCGGCTCGTCGGCGACAAAAATCAGGGGCGTGAGAACCTGGATCAGGGGCCGTTGGGGATGGCGCCATTCGCTGGGATGGACCGCCATCACCATTTGCGAGAACTGTGCCGGCCGGATGGTGGATTGGTCGCCGTCGATGGCTCCCATGGAGGGATTCCCCTGCGCGTCGCGGAAAAAGCGCAGCTTGATGTCGATGGGACAGGTGACTTCGATGAGCCGGGCCTCGTGGTCGGTCACGGCGGGGCAGTTCGAAATGCCCTTGGCGTGGCCCTTGGCATGATCGGTGTGACCTTCCGGCACGGAAAGCTTGTGCGGCGCGTCCCAGATGAAGGTCGCCTCACGGGCGGGATCGATGACCCAGCCGACATCCACGATGCGGGATTTCGATTCCTGATTGCCCGACCAGAACTTCATGCGGCCCCCAATAGCTTCATGCTAGGGCACGCGCCCGCGAATAAAAAGCCTCCGGCCCGAAGGCCGGAGGCTCAGATAAGAGCAGAAGCGGGCCTCAGAATTTGAGGCGGAAGCCCGCGACCGTCAGACGTCCGATCAGATTGGTGACCAGGTCGTCAGTGCCGGTGATCGAGGCCTGGCCCTGGCTGTTGTAGAAGGGCGGATGATTGTCGCCGATATTGGTCATGGTGACATAGATCTGATCACCCGCCAGGAAGCCGTCCGAGAAATTGTAGGCGATATGGGCGTCGAAGGTCGCATAGGCGTCCACCTTGTCGCCGCCGCCATTGGGATTGCCGTTGGCGTCGCGCGTCAGCGGAGTGGCCGGCGTCGCCCAGTTGCGATAGGAGCCGGTGAAGTTCATAAACAGATCGGCTTCCAGATTGTCGTAAACCCAGCTGATGTTGGTGCGCGACTGGTGCTGGATTTCCGGAAACTGCGATGTCTGCCCATCGGTGTTGAGCAGACTGTATGAGGGGCCTTCGACCGGATAGCCGAATGAGATGGTGTATTCCAGGAATTCGGTGATGGCGGTACCCAGGTGGAAATGGCCCAGGCTGTCCGTGTCGAAATCATAACTGATGGCGATGTCCAGGCCCTGGGCGCGGAGATTTTCGATATTGTTCTGGCTCTGGTCGTCAATCACATAGACCGTGGCCGGGATGGCGCTGTTCAAAGTGGGATAAGGCGCCAGCGCCGCCGCGACCTGGGCTGCACTGCAGCCCGTCGGACAGATCTGGAACAGATAGTTCAGCGATGGCACCTGCGGCAGCACGCTGGCGTTCGGCGAGGTCACCGCGCCTTTGAAGTGGGCGTCGAACAAAGTGACGTTCGCGCTGAAGCCCGGCAGGAACTCGGGCGCCCAGTCCACGCCCAAGGTATAGCCGTTGCCCTTCTGCGGCTGGGCGCTGGGGCCGATGCCCCGCTGCAGGGTGATGCCCTGCGTCGTCGCCGTGCCGACCTGGCAGGTCACGGCGCCGGCGGCGCAGCCCGGCAGCACGCCGGCCGTCCCCGGATAAAGGGCGGTCGGGAAGGTGGTCGGTGTGGCGAAGGCGCCCGCGCCGCCAAAGGCCGCACGGTAGTTCTGGCTGGGATCGCCGATGCTGTCGGTCTGCGGCGCCACGAACGAGGTGGAATAGCTGCCACGGAACTTCAATCCGGGAATGACGGTCCAATCCGCCGCAAATTTGGGATTAGAGGTTTTGCCGACATCGGAATAATCGTCATAGCGACCGGAGACATCGAACTCGAACTTGTTGATCAAGGGGACATTCATCTCGGGCGAGATGATCGGAATGTCGAGCTCGCCGAACACCGACCGCACCGAGCGGGGGAAGTGGAAGACGCTAAACCCCGAGCCAAAGGAAGACGGGCCGGTAGCGTTGGTCTTGGTGACTTTCTGCACCGTGGCATAGCTGACTGCTTCCGCGCCGATGGCAGCCTTCACTTCACCGCCGGCCCAGGTGAACAACGGCCCGCTGGCGGAGAGCTTGTACTGGGTGAACGAATCCAGCTGATTGGTGGTGGCGTTAAAACTGGCAAGCCGGCTGATGGTTGCGGCCGAGGTGCGGTTACTGCCGACCGGATTCCAGACGTCCAGCGCATTGGCAGGTGTCAGCGGCAGCTGCGTGGCTGTCAACGTCGTTCCCACGATGGAGGGCGTTGTGGTTGAACCGCTTGTCTGGGTCGTCCCGTTCAGGGCCAGCAGGGCACAACTGTTGCAGAAGCCGTTATAGGTGTCGGCATAGGCATTATCCTGCGCCGTCACCAGCCAGAAATTGGCATCCCAGCCTTTGAAGAAGCCAGAATCCTCCTGGTAGTTCAGGTTGACGCTGCCGTACATGGTGGACGCGCCTTGCGGAGCGATGTTCTGCGGGATCAGCTTGCTGAAGTCGTAGCGTATCGTCTGCGAGGTGGCGGTCACGCCGGGCGGATTGGTGTAGAAGGGATTGGCCTGGGCGCCGGAACCGAAAGCCGTGGCGGTAAGGGTGCCGGCGCTGGAATAGGTGACGTCCTTGCGGTTGGCGAGCAGGCCGGTCGCGGAAACCGTAAACTTTCCGAATGACTGTGTGAACTTGGCAAACAGATTGTCGCGCGTCTCCTTGGGCAGATAATCGCCGCTGATCAGATCGCAGGGCGCATTGGCCTGGGCGTTCACGATGGTCGCGGTGGCCGTGGCCGACGGAAAGATGTTGGCATTGCCGGCCGGCTGAATGGTTGCCGGCGAGCAGTTGAAACTGCGCTGGTTGGTGCCGCCGAAGGGAATGAAATTCTGCGTCGACACCCGGGTTGGAAACGGAATGTCGCTGATATAGGAATGCTGGATCGCCATCAGCGCCCCGCCGCCCTCCCAGGTCTTTCCGGCCAGCGCACTTAGATTGTATTTCACATAGTCATTGGCGCCGCCGCCCTCGCCTTGCAGCAGCAAGCCATCATAATTGGTGCGAGTGATGAAGTTGATCACGCCAGCCACCGCGTCCGAGCCATAGATCGAGGAAGAGCCGTCGGCCAGAACCTCGACACGCTGGATGGCGATGGTGGGAATGATGGACGGATCGGGCTGAGAGTGACTGGTGCCGCCGAGCGGGAAGCGCAGGCCGTCCATGATCACCAGGGTCGAACCCGAAGCGCTGGCGCCCAGCTGGTGGATATTGGGCGAGAAATAAGTGCTGTTGTGCTGGCCCTGGCCTACCTGGCCCATGTTCGACAACGCGGGAACCTGCTTGAGCACTTCGTCCAGGGTCTGGCCACCCTGCTTCTGGATGTCCTGCTGGCCGACCGTGACGAGATTGGCGCCCACCGGCGCGACGCCGCGAATGCTGGTGCCGGTGACCGTCACCTCTTCGACAGGAGCACCCTGCGCAGGCGCCTGCGCCAGGCTTGGCGACAAGGTGGCGACGGTAATGAGAGCAAGGCTGGAGCCACCCAGCTTGAGTTGCCGCGTCAGGTTGTTCATGGCCGTTTTCCCCTGTTACTGTTTCTTCTTATTGATCTTTCGCACTGATCTTTCAGCGGCAGGCTTCTGGCGGCCTGACTCTTGATGGAAAACTGGGCCCGCAGCCTTTCGAGTGTCAAAATGACAGTTGGTATTCGCTCTCAACAGATGAGAGAAGGTGACAGCGCCGGCCAGCGGGGCGCCGCGGCAGATCCGCAGCAAAGCGGGCGCAACATCAACCAATTCCTGTTTGCGGCCGGCCTTGTCTTGCTTCTGGCTCTCGGTATCGGACCGGCCGCCGCCCGTCCGCAGGATGAGGTGCTTTCCGGGGCGCTTCGATGCTCGGCCATCGGCGACTTGCGGACCTGGCTGGACTGTTACTACGGCGCCGCGCAACCCCAGCGCCTGTCACTGGGCATGCCCCCGGTTCCTGCCGCACAGGCCAGACTGGTGGCGGCGCCCCCGGCAGGCACGGCGCCGGGCCAGGACATGGAACTGCGCGACGACGTCGTGCGGTCCGCGCTGGAATGCAATCGCACCGCCACGGGCCGGGGCTGGCTCACCTGCTTTTATGCGGCCGCGGAACCCGTAAGGACGAGATTGGGGCTTTCTTCCTCCGCCAGAACACCCCCATCCCGTCCTGTCACGCCGCCGGCTTCCGACTTCGGCCTGACGCCCAAACCGGTGAAACAGCCAGCTTCCGTCGCGGCGCGCATGGCGGACTATCAGTTCGACAGAAATCACCTGTTCACGGTGACGCTCGACAATGGTCAGGTCTGGCAGCAGATCGCGGGCGATGATCGCATCGCGGACTGGGACAAACCTGCCGCCAGCTACGCCGTCGCGATCAGTCGCGGCATGTTCGGCAGTTATAACTTCCGCATTCTCAAAAGCGGTGTCCTGTACAAGGTCCGGCGCGTCCGCTGACGGCGGGTGACGCCGTAGCGCCTAATGCTGCTTTTTCGGCAAGGCAAAGACATACACCGCATGCCCCGAATAGGGACGATTGCGCTCAAAGGCCAGCAAGGTCACCGGCCTCACTTCCGGACTGCCGCCATTATAGCCGGTGGGGACGGCAACAAACTGCTCGCCATCGACGCTGAAGGTGGTCGGGTATCCTTGCGCGGTGGTGCCCAGCCGCGTGCTCCACAAGGTCTTGCCGGTTTTCAGGTCAAACGCCCGGAAGGTGCGATCCCAGTCGCCGACAAAACCGACCCCGCCCGCCGTGGTCATGGCGCTGGTCAGGAAGGGCGCGCGCTGCTGGAAGGTCCAGACCGGCTTGAGATCCCGCGCCCGATAGGCGCTCATCCGCGCGATATAGCCATCCGACGCGGGCGCTTCGTAATTGCCCGCCATGGACCCGGAGGCGACACAAATCTGATCGAGCGGCAAGATGATCAGATCGCTCTCGGGAACATAGCTTGATGCCGGCCAGTTCTTGCCGCCGGCCGGACTGGGACAGGACGGACGCGTATCGCCCGGCTTGGAGGTGAGAATATCCGGCCGATAGGTGCCGCGGCCGGTGACGCGGTCGATATTGACGAAAACATTCTGAAAGACCGCGGGAACATAATCGAGAAACTTCCCTGTCGCCCGGTCGAGCTTCCAGAGAATGCCTTTCTTGCCGGCCGAGAGCAGAGTTTTCTGCTGCCCCTCGTCCACCAGCACCTTCTCGAACACCTCGTCGAGATCGAGATTCTCGTCGGGCGCGGTCTGGTGATACCATTTCATCTTGCCGGTTTTGACGTCCAGAGCGATCACAGCATTGCTGTAGAGCTGGTCGCCAATCCCCCGCGCACCCGATTTGGCCTGGCCGGTGCCCCAATAGGTGAGCCCAAGCTTGGGATCGTAGGTGCCCGGTATCCAGGCATCGGCGCCGGCGCGCTGGTCATTGGTGAGCGTGCCCCAGCTGTCACCGCCAGGCTCGCCGCTATAAGCGACGGTCGAGAATTTCCAGATCTGATGGCCGTCATTGACGTCATAGGCCGCGATGAAGCAGCGATCCGCCAGCGCGCGCTCGTCGCAGCGGCCGAGACCGGCGATGATCTTGCCATCGGCCACCATCAGGCCGCCGATCTTGTCGTTGCCGTAACTGGAAAACTTGATCTTCCAGTCTATCTTGCCGGTGCGCGCGTCCAGCGCATAAAGATTGGCGTCGGTCGCCGGATAAAACAGCCTGTTGCCATAAAGCGCCATGGTGCGCGTGGCGTTCTGCTGACCTGCGAGCCGCGGCCCCAGAGTGTTTTCCCAGATCAGATCGCCGGTCTTGGCATTCAGCGCCTGGACCCGGTTGGTGATGTTGTTGGAGACGAACATCACCCCGTCATGCACCAGGGGCGTGATCTGCTGACGCTCGCCATCGTCCATGGACCAAACCCAGCGAAGCTGCAGATTCTGGACGTTCTTGGGGGTGATCTGTTTCAGCGGGGAATGGCTCCAGCCCGCATAATTGCCATAATGCATCAGCCAGTCTGCCGCCGGCGGATGAACCATCATCTCTTCGGTAATAGGGGTATATTTGGCGACCGTGCCTTCCACGGTGATACCAGTGCGGAACGGAATGTTACCGCGGCGCAGTTCGGCATCGGCGCTGAGCGGACCGCCCGAGGCGGAGGCTGCATCCCCGCCGGCGGCCCGCCGCCGGCCACCCCCGGCTTGCGCGGCCTGCTGCGGCGCCTCGCCCGGCGCAATGGTGTTGATTGCCACGGCGGTCGCTGGCGTAAAATCAGCCGGCCCGGCCGCGATGCCGTTGTTCTTCAGAAGCCAGGCGATGATCGGAACGACAGTCTCGTTGCTCAGGGAGCCGGGATTATCGACCGGCATTGTGTCCTTCACCCTGGCAAACAGATCATGCGTGGAACGGCTTGCCCACACATTCAGGAATCCGGCGCCAGTCAATGGCGGCGCCTCGCCGCTGTCATGGCACTTGGCGCAATTTTGCGCATAGGCGGCCTGGCCACTTTGCGCCTGCGCCTCTGTGAATGGCCCCGGCTTGGCGGCGGTCTGCGCCAGGGCGTGCCAGCCTCCGATTGCCGCGATCGCGATGGCCGCGCTCGCCGTCATGCCAGCCGCCATGGTTCTGCGCGCGAGCCTTTTTGTTCTGTCTTTCATCATGCGCCTCTATGGTCCGGTTTCCCGCAGCTCTAACCCTGCGGCTTTTTCCGGGCCGTGTTGTCGTCTTTGAGAATGTTCGGAATGTACCAGTGGCCATATTCGGGCACATTGGGCCCGACCGTCTTGTGCGCCGGCTGAAACCAGCCCCACAGATTTCCCTTGGGCGCTTTCTGGCTATCGAGCAGCAGATAAATCTTGCCCGCCTTCAAGGCCGCGACCTGTTCCGGTGTCAGCGTGACCGTGCCGGAGACCTGGCCGCTTTGCGCCTGGGTGACGGTGACGTCGTATATCACCGGGCCCGTCCCACCCATCACCGCGCCCATGCAGAGATGGGCTTCGGTGGCTGGCGTCGCCAATCCGGCGAAGGTCCCGTGAAGCGTGAATTTGGCGCCGTCCAGAGTCGCCAACACCGAGCCGCGGCCCAACACATTGGCCCTGTTCGACCCATCCAGCGGCGTGGGGCCGATATTGGTCTGATAATTCTCAGCCGCGAGAGCGGGGATACTGCTGGTTGTGCAGACGGCCAGCACCATCAGCGCCGGCGAAACAAATCTCCAAACCACGACGTCCCCTTTCAAGCTCCTGCCCCGTCGGCGCGAGCCGCCCCGCGACATGATTTTTGGCAATCTTTTCGGGTTGCCGAGCGGCTGTCAACGAAGCGCGTGCTGCGCGCCGGGCGGTGGTCTGGACCATCCTTCCCCGCTAGACTGGCGGCCAAGGGGAGCCGCATGTCGCAAGGTGTTGCCGCGCTGGACGCAAAGTTGCGCCAGGCTGTCATGTTCCATCAGGCACGCCGCCTTGCCGAGGCCGAAACCATCTACCGGCAGATATTGGCGCTCAGGCCCGACATGGCCGAGATACGTCTGAACTGCGCGCTGGCGCAGATGGGTCAGGGCAAATATGGCGAGGCGGAACAGTCCCTGCGCCAGGCGCTGGCGGCCCGGCCTGATCTGGGCAAGGCGCATGCCCATCTGGGCGACGTTCTCAGCCTGCAGCGGAAATATGCCGAGGCGGCCGAAGCCTATGGCCGTGCCGTCAAGCTCAATCCCGACCATGCCGAAGCGCACAACAATCTGGGCAATGTCCGGATGCTGCTGGGCGATATCGCAGGGGCGGCCAATGCCTATCGCGCCGCCATCAAGCTGAAACCCAACTTTGTCCAGGCCCAGGCCAATCTGGGTCAAGTGTATCTGCGCGAGTCCCTGTTCGCGGAGGCCCGGGATGCATTCCGCCGCGCCATTGCACTTGCGCCCGGATATGCCGAAGCCCAGAACGGGCTGGGCAATGCGCTGCTCAAACTGGGAGCTTTGCAAGAGGCCGAAGAAGCATTCCGCACCGCCATCCGCCACGTTCCGAACAATGCCGACGCGCATGTCAATCTCTCGGCGCTTTTCTTCGCGCAGGGCCGCCTGCCGGAAGCCGAGGCGATGGCTCGTAAAGCGGTGCAGTTCAATGTCGCACAGCCGGAAGCGCACAATGCCCTTGGCAATGCGTTGCGCGAACAGGGTCGCCTTGCCGAGGCGGAAGCGGAATATCGCGAGGCGCTGCGCCTCGCCCCCGACTATGCCGAGGGCTACAAGCATCTGGCCATGGCGCTCGAAGAACAGGGACGGCTGGACGAAGCCTTTTCCCTTTTTGGCCGTCATGCAGAGCTCGCCTTCGCCCCCGAGCCGGCGCGAACGACTGCGCCAATACCACAATCGGCCCCCGCAGATACGACCTTGCGAGAGGCACTGAAGCAGCATCAAGCGGGGCGCTTCGCCGAAGCCGAACAGCTTTACCGTCAGGTGCTGGCTGTGCGTCCCGATTGGGCGGAGGTGCACGTCAATCTCGGCATGTGCATGATGCTTCGCGGCCAGCTGGAGCCGGCTTTGGCCGCCTGCCGGCGCGGGCTGGAGCTTAAGCCCGATTATGCCCGGGGCCATTGCCTCGCCGGCGACATCCTGGCGTTCCAGAACCGGCTGGAGGAAGCCGTGACCTGTTATCAGCAGGCTCTGCATCTGCGGCCTGATTATGTGGAAGCGCTGAACAGTCTGGGCAATGCTTTTCTGCGCCTGGGCAAAGCGGACGATGCCATTCAGGCCTATGGCCGCGCCGTCGCTCTCAAGGCCGACTTCCCCGAAGCTCATAACAATCTGGGGCAGGCATTTGTGGCGTCGGGCCGTTTCGACGAGGCCAGGGCTGCGTTCGAAAAAGTGATCGCTGTCGCCCCTGCCCATGCCGAAGCCAACAACAATCTGGGCTGCCTGTTGCTGCGGCAGGGCAAGTTCCAGGAGGCGGAAGGCGCTTTCCGCCGTGCGCTCCAGGCAAAGCCAAACTATTCGCAGGCCGCCAGCAATCTCGGCGCCGCGCTTGGCGAACTGGACCGGCTCGCGGAAGCCGAAGCCTGCTGCCGCCAGGCCATCGCGGCCAGCCCCGACAACGTGGACGCCTACAGCAACCTGGGCCATGTTCTACGCAAACAGGGCCGGCTAGCGGAAGCGGAGGTGAATTTTAACCGGGCGCTGGCGCTGAAACCCGATTTCGAGGGGCCCCGTCAGCATCTGGGATCATTGTTGTGCGAGCGCGACCGTCTTGAGGAAGGTTTCGCCACCTTCAACGAGCTTGCCCGCACGCGATATGAAAGCGGGCCTCCCCCATCCTCCTCCTTTCCGGCACACAAGCTCAAGCATGACGAGGAGCAGCGGACGTGGCTTGGACGGGATGCGGGCTTCCATCTGGGCGACGGCGGCCGGATTTCCGGCGCGGCGGTCAATCCCGCCAACAAACTTTCAGAGATCAGCGCCCTGTGGCGCTCCGCCCAGCCCCAGATCGTGGTGATCGACGATCTTCTGACGCCTGAAGCCCTCGCCAAGCTGCGCCGCTTCTGCCTGGACTCCACCGTCTGGCGCCAGGTCTATGAGGGCGGCTATCTGGGCGCCTTTCCCGAAAACGGCTTTGCCCCGCCCCTGCTTGCCCAGATCGCCGAGGAACTGCGCGCGGTGTATCCGGCGATCATCGAGGATTATCCGCTGCTGCACTTCTGGGCCTTCAAATACGACAGCAGCCTCAACGGCATTAAAAAGCATGCCGACTTCGCGGCCGTGAACGTCAATTTCTGGATCACGCCGGATGAAGCCAATCTCGATCCCGAGCATGGCGGCCTGGTGGTGTGGGATGCAGCGGCCCCGCTTGACTGGGATTTCGCCAAGTACAATGCCGCCGAAGACGACATCACGTCTTTCCTGGCGGCCAGCAACGCAAAAGCAGTGACCGTCCCCTATCGCGCCAACCGGGCCGTAATCTTCGATTCCGATCTCTTTCACGAGACCGACACCATTCATTTCAAGCCCGGCTACGAGAATCGCCGCATCAATGTCACCCTCCTTTTCGGGCGCAGACAGAAGCAGCGGGGCTAGCCATCCCGCCGCTGGTCAGGGCGGCGGGACAAGAACAAGCGATCAGAATTTGGCGGTGTAGCCGACTTCGATAATGCGCCCGATCGGATTGCTGACATATGCGTCGAAGCCGAAGGTGCCGTTCGAACCTTGGGTACCGTTGAAGAAGGGCGGATAACTGTTGAGCAGGTTTCGGACCGTCAGTGACACGTTATCGCTGCCCATGAAGCCGGTCTCGAACGTGTAGCCCAGATGCAGGTCCAAGGTAGTCCAGGCCTCAACGGGATCGCCGCCAGTACCGTTGAAGATGCCGTTGGTCGAACCGATCACCGTGGTCGCCGTGCTGCTGACATTGGTGTAGGCACCGACATAATTCACATAGATGTCGGCAGTGAACGGATCCAGCGCCCAGCCCAGGTGACCGCGCATCTGCGTGCCCACATTGGGGAAGGTGGTGTTGAGACCGACGGTATTGATCACCTCGAAGCGGAACGCCGAGGGCGGCGGTGTATGGCCAAAGCCCTGCAGGAACTGGGTCTGCTGGCTGAGACTGTCTTCGATGGTAAAGGCGCCGAAATCGGAATCGAACCGGTAGCCCACGGTCAGGTCGATGCCCGAGGCCCAGAAGTTGATCAGATTGTCGGTCGCCGTGTTGGTGAAGGTCGAGACGCAGGCCGGGATGATGGTGTTGACCGGCGCCGTGCCGATGAAGGCCGCGATCTGGGCCGCGGTGGCGCAAGGCGTGCCATTGCCCGTCACATCCGGCGACAGCACCGTGATGCGGTTGTTGAGCAGCGGATTGAAGGCGTCGATCTGCGGCGTGGCCGCGGTCGCGCCGCCCAGATAGGTGACGTGCCAATAGGTAAGGTTGGTGTTGAACCCCGGTAGCCAGGACGGGGCATAGTCGAAGCCCAAGGTCCAGCCATGGCCTCTTTCCGGCTTCATGTTCTGGGTATTGCCGCTGCTGTTGAGGCCCTGCAGTGAACTGGTGTCGCAGGTCAGCGAGGCGGCAGTACAGCCGGCGATGCCGAGCCTGGTCACCCCCGGAAACTGGGCAACCGGCAACACGCCCGGCGTGCCAGAGGTGACGCTGGCATTGGCGACCTGGCCGTTGGAAATGTCGTGCTCCAGCGCGACAGCCACAAAGGACGTCGACCAGCTGCCCCGGATGCGCAGGCCGTCAATCGTGTCCCAGTTGAAGGAAATCTTGGGATTGGTGGTCTTGCCCACGTCGCTGTAATCGTCGTGACGGACCGAGGCGTCCAGCTCGAACTTGGTCATGAAGGGAATATTCATGCTGGGCCCGACCAGCGGGATATCCACTTCGGCGAACTCCGACGTCACAAGACGTCCGAAATTGAACTGCTGGAAATTCGAACTGACCGAAGACGGGCCGGCATTCTGCGGATTGAGGATATAGTTGTAGAGCGAGCTGTTGAATTGCTCGACGCCGCCCGCGACCTTTACCGGCCCGGCATCCCAGGTGAACAGCGTGCCGTTCACATTGAGGCGGAACTGTTCAAAGGCATTGACGCCATGATTGAGATTGTTGTTCGCCTGGGGCGCCACCAGCGCCGCCAGGGTTGCCGCCGAAGTGCGGTTGGTCGCAGCCGGATTCCATACGTCCAGGGCATTGGCGGGGGTCAGCGGCAGCTGGTTTATCGTGGTCTGGAGACCGGGGATGGACGTGGAGTTGATGGTCGCTCCCGTCGGGAGCGTGCCGCTGGTCTGGTTGGTGCCGTTGAGCGCCAAGGTCACCATGCCCTGATTCACCACGCCGTGGTTCTGTCCGACATAGCTGTCGGAACGGCCGGCGGAAACCAGCAGATCCACATTCCAGTTGCCGTCGACATTCCAGGAGAGGGTTGCATCGCCCAAGAGTTCGTCATCGCCGAACTGGGAATAGGCGCCCGGTCCCAGCAGCTTGTTGAAATCATAGCGAATGGTCTGCCGGGTCGCCGTCACGCCGGGTGGATTGATATAGAAGGGATTGGCCTGGGCGCCGGCGCCGAACGCCGTGGCCTGGAGCGTGCCGCGGGAGATATTGTTGGTGGCCTTGCGCGATTCCCACAGGGCGTCCGCTTCCAGGACAATCGAGCTGGACAGTTCCTGCGTGACTTTTATCATCGCGTTCTGGCGGAGCTCGGACGGGACATAGTCGGCATATTGCCATTGCGAGCAGGGCGCATTGGCCACCGAATTGGCGACATTCGTGGTGCCCTGCGGGCTGAGATAGACATTGCCCGCACCGTTTGGCTGCACTGTGGCGGGGTCGCAGAAGAAATTCCCCTGGAACGTCGAACCACCGGTGGTGCCCTTGATGCCCGCGGCAATGGCGCGCTGCGGCTGGATCAGCGGATTGGTCTGCGGAAGGGACGTGTCCTTGATATTGTCTTCGAAGCTGTAGCTATAGGTGGCAATGAAGCCGCCCTTGTCCCAGCTCTCGCCTGCCAGGATGCTGCCATACTGGCCGATGGCCGCGCCATGCTCATGTTGCAACTGATAATGCAGCTCCAGTCCGTCAAATCTTTTGCGGGTAATGAAGTTCACGACGCCCGACACGGCGTCGGAGCCGTAGACCGAGGAAGCGCCGTCGGCCAGGACTTCCACACGCTCCAGCATGGTCTGGGGAACGATGTTGGGGTCCACCACCGGATTGCCGTTGCCCGAACCGGCCACCGGCAGGCGGTGCCCATCCATCAGAACCAGCGTGCTGTTCTGCGCGCTGGCGCCGATCTGGTGGATATAGACCGAGGCGCCGGCGCCGCCATTGCCGTTCGAGCCGCGGCCGCTATTGCCCATGCCGGTGATGGCGGGCACATTCGCCAGCACTTCGCTGATTGTCACGGCGCCGACGTCGGAAATCGCCTGCTGGTCGACCGTGATCAGATTGGAGCCGACCGGTGCAAGACCGCGAATGCTGGTGCCGGTGACGGTCACCGCTTCCACGGGAGTTTCCGCCGGCCCGTTCTGCGCCTGGGCGGTCTGGGCAAAGAAGGAAGCAGCGACAAGCGCAATGGTCGAGCCACCAGCCTTGAGCTGGGTGTGCAGATTTTTCATGGTTTTCCCCGTCCGAATGTTCTTGTGAAGCAGGTATCTTTCCTGCCTTTGGAAAAACCATATGCTTGCTTTGGGGACCCGCCTAACGAAAATTCTTCCCAAAGTGTAATGTAGATGAGTTGGGGAAAATCAATGCCGCACCGCAAACGGGATCAATGACTCAGATAACAAAATTCTCGCCTTGTTTTTGCAATCAACCGCCGAAAAGAGTTTGGCTTTTGGCTGCCGCCGCGCTTCTGCTGACAATTTGTCCTGTGAGCGCGCGCACACGGGACGATGTGGTCGCCGGCATGTTTCGTTGCGCCGCAATTGGCGACACGCGTATCTGGCTGGATTGCTATTATGGCGCCGCTCAACCAGTGAGAGCCGCGCTGGGGATGATCCCGGCGTCGCCGACTCAAGTGCGGTTGGCGCAAAGCCCCCCTGCCAGTGCGCCAACGGGTGATCTCAATCCCCGCTATCAGACGACGGCCAATGCATTGCAGTGCAAGGACGTTGCCGATGAGCGGCAATGGCTGAACTGTTACTACGCGGCAGCGGCGCCAGTTCGCGCGCAGCTTGGTCTGCCGCCGGCGCCACAGGCGGCCGCTCCGGTACCGGGCGGCGGCCCGATGGTTGCCTCGATCCAGCCGGGCCGGCAAGCCGCGCCAGCCAAGGCTGCCCTGCCCGCGGCTGGCTGGGTGCAAATGAGTTCTTATGAGTTCAACCACTACGGCATATTCACCATCGTTCTTGCCAATGGTCAGCATTGGCAGCAGCTTTCCGGTGACACCAATCTGGCGCATTGGAAGAAGCCGGCGGCGAACTATCAGGTGCGCATCACCCATGGCGCGCTGCGCAGTCTGAATCTGAAAGTAAAAGGCGAAGCGCCCAACTATAAAGTCGAACCGGCAGAGTAAACAGGTTCAAGGGGAGAGACACGATATGAGAAGAATTCATGTGATGGCGCTGACCGCGGCGCTGGTGGGGTTTGGCCTGGCCGCATCGCCGCAGATGACGCATGGCGCGCCCCTCACCGCCTGGGCGCCTGTGCCGATCAAGCTCGCGCCCTTCACGGCGCCCAACAAGCCACTCAAGAAATTCGTTGACATCCTCGCTCGTCATCGCGGCCAGAGCGACTGGGCCGAGACGGAAGTGATGACCCGCGACTTCCACGGACAATATATTTCCATGGCCCCGGGCAAGAAGACCAAGACGCTCTTTTGGGCCGATGACCGCATCTACTGGGTTGTCGTGTCCGGCCAGATGCGGGTGACGATTGACGGCGTCGAGCCTTTCGTCGCCTCCAAGGGCTTTCTGGTGCAGGTGCCTTATCGCGTGCCCTACAGCATGGAGACGGTGGGCAATGAACCCTCCCTGCGCTTCGAGGTGACACCGGCCGGCGAAACGCCTAGCTATCCCGTCAGCGAAACGCCCACGCCCGCCAAGGGGATGAAATTCATCAAGGCCGACTATACCGGCCGGGGCAAATACGACGACGTCAACAAGCCCTATGTGGATTTCGAGAAGGATATCGTCGCCGCGGGCGGCAAGGGCGGCGGCGCGGTGAAGGACGACCACACCTGGGCCAACATCATCCGCTCACAGGGTGTGCCAACACCGCCGGATACAAGCTGGGGCCACTTCCATGAAAACTTCGCGGAGTTCTGGCTGATCATGGAAGGCAAGGAAGAATTCCTGATCGAGGGCGAGCCGCTGATCAAGTCGGAGTTCGGCGACATCGTCTTTGCGCCGGAAGAACGCTGGCACAGGGCTCTTGCGGCCGGTACCGGCATGGGCACGCGCCTTGCCATCACGCCGCGTCCGCCCAGCCTGCACTATTACCAGACCGGTCGCGGCGGCGGCGACTGACGCATCGCTGCCAGGCGAGCGGTTTTATTTCTTGCCCTTTTTGGGCGCGGCCTTCGCCTTCACCGGCTTCTTGGCGGCGGGTTCTTTTTTCTTGGCCTTGGCAGGCTTCTCGGGCGCGGCGGCCTTGCGGGACGGTGCCTTCTTTGCCTTCGGCTTTGCTTCCACCTTCGCTTCGGCTTTCACCGAGGCGGCAGATGGCGCGGGCGCCGGCTGCTCTGCTTTCCGCACCTCTTCCACGGCGGGACGATTTGGCACCGGACCACCGGTGATCATCGCCATCATGCGCGGCGACAATGTCTTGGGCCTGGGATCCCCCGCTTCTCCGTTCATCCCCAGGAAAGCGCGCACTTCGCCGGCCGTCTTGCAGATGCGGGCGCGATTACCCGCCACCACCACAGGGCCGTTGATCAGAACGGGATGCTCGACGATCGCGGTCCAGAAGTCACTTTCACTGATGAAGCGGTCGTCGAGCTGAAGCTCCAGGAAGAGATGGTCGTAGCGGCGGACCAGGCTCTGATCCACCTCCCGCAGCATCATCGCCAGCCGCTTGAGCTGGTCCTGTGCCGGCGGCGTGACGGCATAGTCCACCAGACGCGGCTGATGCCCTGCCGTCTTCAACGCCTCGAGCACGTCCTCGAAATCATCAGAAGCCGAGTCGTAATAGAGCGCGACATTCGAGCCCCGGGCCGCCGGCGCGGCAACCTCCCTCGACATCTCTCTGGGCGCTTCGTCCAGAAGCAGCAGCTTCACGGCCTTGGGGCCCTTCACATCGGGCTCGGCTTCAAAGGTCACGCGCTGGCCGGTCTTGAGCCGGGCCGCACCCGTCGCCGTCACCGTCACGGGGGGAAGAAACACGTCCCTGGAACCGTCATCCGGTGTGATGAAACCGAATCCCTTCGCCTTGTTGAAGAACTTGATGGTGCCTTTGATCATGAACCGTCCTGATGCGAAGAGGGCTGTACGGTAAACCGGGACAAAGCGTTTAATTCGAGAAACCCGGCCCGCGCAAGCGTTTGCGCAACGTCTTTAAACTCCGTGTCGTAAATGTGTTCGGATGCGCCAACCATGACCTTTCCGAACAGACGGAGAAAGCGCGTTATGCGGTCTTTGGTCGCACAAGGACGATGAATCGGCAATTGAAAAATCCTTGACGGGTTTTACCAGCTGAAAACCTTGCCCGGGTGTCAATTGATTCATCATCGGCGCGTAAGACAGGCGCTGGTTCCAGAGCGAGACCCAGAGACCTGTCATGTCCGTTTTACGTTCGATGCGGCCATTCCTGTTCACGGCTGTAGCCCTCGCGGCACCCATCCCGGCGCTGGCGCAGGACGTCACCGAGGCGACGGAGACGGTGGTGGTCTCCACCTCCCGCATCTCGCTCAAGGGATATGAAGCCCCCACGCCGGTGACCGAGATCGGCCTGGAGAAAATCGAACGCGACGCCAAGATGGATATTGGCGACCTGATCCGCGAAATGCCCGCGATGGGCGCTTCACCGTCCCTGAACAATGGCGGCAACGCCATCGATGTGAGCCAAGGCGATGCCGGGCTGGATACGGTCAGTCTGCGCAATCTGGGAATCGGGCGCACCCTGGTGCTGTTCGACGGCCAGCGGGTTGTGTCGTCAAACCTGTTGGGTGGCGGCGTGGATCTGAGCACCCTGCCCGTGACCTTGATCAAACGCGTTGACGTGGTGACCGGGGGCGCCTCCGCGGCCTGGGGCTCCGACGCTGTCGCCGGTGTCGTCAACCTGGTCCTGGACAAGGAGTTCGAGGGCACCAAGGCCAATGTGATCCTGGGCAGCGCGACCGAAATCAATCAGCGGAAGATGGCGCTGGAAGGCGCCTGGGGCACCAGTTTCGCCGGCGGCCGCGGCCATCTGGTGTTGAGCGGCAATTACACCACCAGCCCCGACACCGTATTTTTGGGACAGGCGGACTGGTGGAAGGGCACCAGCCTGGTTCAGAATCCCGCCTACACCATCGGCGGCAGCCAGCCGCTGTTCATTCACAAGGATCATGTCGGCAACATTCAAGTCACGCAGGGCGGCCTGATCGGCGCCAACAGTGCGGGCGGCGCCGGCTCCACGCTTGCCGCCAATGCGCTGGTCGGGACCCAGTTTGGCACCAATGGCGCGGTATCGGCTTTCAACTACGGCACCATCTATGGCAGCGGTTGCTACAATTGCAGCGCCGATGAGCGCACCGGCGCGCTGCGTTTTTCCCCGCTGGCGGTACCTTATCATCACGCCACGCTGTTCGCGTATGGAAGCTATCAGCTCACGGCTGACATCAAGGTGTCGCTGCAACTGAACTATGGCCTCTCCGGCGAGCGCAACTTCGGCGGCCTGCGCCAGGCGCTGCAGACGGTCCGTCCTGACAATGCTTATCTGGATCCGGCCATCGCCGCACGGTTCGGCCCGCTGTCCAATGGATTTAACGCCTCCACCGGCGTCTCCGGTACCGCCACGGCGCCAACCCAATCGCTGACCCTGGGTGTCCAAAATCTGAACAACATGCCGGCCGGCAGCTATCGGCTCGGTTCGCTGTGCCAGAGCGTCGGGCTTCCCTGCAACAACAACAACCGCGCTTTGACGCGGGGCGTGTTCACCCTGGAAGGGCGCCTGAACGACAGTTGGACCTGGAACGCCTATATCCAGCATGGCGGCCTGCGCGAGAGCCAGAAGCTTTATAACGACAGCCTGACGCCGCGTTACAATTTCGCGGTGGATGCGGTGCGGGTGACGGCGGCCAATCAGGGCACGTCAGGCCTTCCGATCGGCAGCATCCAGTGCCGCGCCCTGCTGTTGGGCAATGCCGCGGCGGCCGGCTGCCAGCCGCTGAATCTGTTCGGCACCAATGCCGCCTCGCAGCAGGCGCTGATCTATGTCAATCCGGGACGCGATCCGGCCTCGGGCATTCTGGACTATGAAACCATCGCGCTGAACCAGGACGTGGTGGCGGGTTCGATGCAGGGCGTGCTGCCATGGGGTCTGCCGGCGGGCCCGGTAGCCGTCGCTTTCGGTACCGAGTACCGGCATGAACAAGGCGGCGTGGTCAACGCCAATGCGCTTGGCGCGACAGGTCAGTGGGCGGCGGGCAATTTCGTGCCCTATCGCGGCCAGTATCATGTCGAGGAAGGCTTTCTGGAGATCAACGCGCCCATCGTGAAGAACAGCATCGTCCGGAGCCTGGATTTCAATGCCGCGGGCCGCCTGACCAGCTATTCCACCAGCGGGCTGGTCGAAACCTGGAAGCTTGGTCTGACCTCCCAGGTGGACGAGAATATCCGCCTGCGCACGAGCTGGTCTCTGGACATCCGCGCGCCGCAGATTTCCGAACTGTTCTCGCCCGGCACCTTGTCGGCGCAGAATTGCCGTTATCCGTCGAACGCGCCGCTCTATCAGTGCTTTGCCTTCCAAGGCGGCAATATCGCGTTGCAGCCGGAAAAGGCGGTGACGGTTTCCGGCGGTGTGGTGCTGACGCCGCAATTCTTGCCGGGCCTCACTTTGTCGGCCGACTGGTACTCGATCAACATTCACGGCGCCATCGACACGGTGGATTTCCAGACCATCATCGACCGCTGTCTGGCGGGCCAGCAGATCTATTGTCCGCAGCTGGTCTTTGCCGGCGGCAGCACCCAGCCGACACAGGTCAATGTCTTCCCGCTGAACTCCGCGGTGGATTCGACTTCGGGCCTGGACCTGGCGGCGACCTATACCCATTCGCTGTTGGACGGCGCCATGACCTGGTCGCTGAACGGTAACTATACCGACCAGCAGACCCGCACCGCCCAGGGCATCACTTATGACCGGGCCGGCGCGCTGGGCGCGAGCCCCGACTCCTATGCCAGCGGCATCCCGAAACTGCGCGCCATTCTGGCCGCGACCTATCAGGAAGGTCTCTGGTCATTGACCGCGCAGGGCCGCTTCATCGGCTCGGCCCGGCTGACCAATGGGCCGCAAGGCCAGGCCGCCCTCAAGTCGGCCTCGCTCAGCCCCGCCGGCGTCCTGACTCGCGGCGATATTTTCGGGCTGGTGGATGACAACAGCATCGGCGCCGTCGCCTATCTGGATCTGCGCGGGTCATATCGCCTCGATGAGCATTTCCAGCTCTATGGCGCGATCGACAATCTCAACAATGCGGCGCCGCCGGCCATTCCCAGCACGGGCGGCGGCAATGGCACCAACCAGATGGTCTATGACGCCATCGGCCGCGCCATCCGGGTCGGCGTCCGGGTGAACGACTAGTGTCGCGGTTTCGAAGTTCGCCATCTTACCGATATCGGTCTCAGAGCGAGCTTCGAAACCAAACGACACTAGATTCAATAAATTGCTAGTGTCCTTCGATTCCGAAATTCGCCCAGAGCCCGATATCGAGCTGCTGCGAATTTCGGAATCGGGACACTAGCGGGCGGCTTTGCGCCGCACGAAGCTGCGGTCGATCTCGCCGATAGAGCAGACACCCATCAGCGCCATGTCGCGGTCCATCTCCTCGCGCAGCAGCGCGACGGCATGAGCCACGCCCTTGTCGCCGCCGACCGCGGCGGCATAGTTGAAGGGCCGGCCGATGAAGACGAAGGCCGCCCCCAACGCCAGCGCCTTGATCACGTCGGTGCCGCGCCGGAAGCCGCCATCGATGAACACTGGCATCGGGCCCGCCGCTTCCAGCAATTCAGGCAACACCGCCAGAGCTGAGACGGCATAGTCGAGCTGCCGCCCGCCATGATTGGACGCAACCACCGCGTCGGCGCCCAGTTCGCGCGCCATGCGGACATCATCAGCCGCCAGAAGGCCCTTGAGGATCAGCTTGCCGCGCCAGCGCTTGCGGATGTGCCGGACATGACCCCAGTCCAGCCGGTCCTGGCCGGTAAAGTCGCGTATCGCACTGGGCGAAATGACGGGCGAGCCCCGCACATGATCGCCATTCTCGAAATAGGGCACGCCGTGAGTGAGCAAGGTCTTGGCCAGCACGCCCGTCGACCAGCGCGGATGGGTGATGCCATCCCAGGCCAGCCGCAGCGAGGGCCGCAAGGGTGCGGTGAAGCCGGCGCGGATATTGTTCTCGCGGCTGCCGACCACCGGCACGTCCGCCGTGATCACCAGGGTCTCGTAGCCCGCTTTTTCCACTCTGGTGATCATCGGGTCGATCGCGTCCAGCCGGCCGCGCAGATACGCCTGGAACCAGGCGCGCGGATTGGCGGGCCTGATCTCTTCCAGCGGGATCAGCGAGGTCGCGCTGAGCACCATGGGAATGTTGGCCGCCGCCGCGGACCGGGCCATCACCAGGTCGCCGCGATAGGAGGTCAGCCCGCAAAAGCCCATCGGCGCGATACCGAAGGGCGCGCTGTAGCGCTCGCCTAGCAGCGTATGTTCCAGATTGCGGACGCCCACATCCTTGAACATGCGCGGCACCAGGTCATAAAGCCCGAAGTCCTTGCGGTTGGCGGTGCGGGCCGAATTGGTCTCGGTGCCGCCCTCGACATAGGCGAAAATGCAGCTCGGCAGGCGCTTTGCGGCCGCGCGCTCGAAATCATCCAGCGAAAGAATGTTTTTCATCGTTGTGCAGGTAAAGCGGCCAGCGCGTCAGGTCAAATTGCAGACCCAGCCCTTGCCAGCGTCGCAATACCACAGCACCCCGTCCTTGAGCTCCAAGCCATGGATGGCCGGATCGGTGTTCTTGTCGAGCTGGATCTTGCCCACGATCTTGCCTGTGCGCGCATCCAGCTTCTGGATCTGCCAGAAGTCGGCGGCCACGGACCAAAGGTAATTGCCATCGATGGCCAGGCCATGGGTGCGGTTGACCGGCGCCACGATGCTGCGCACCGGCTTGCCCGTGTCTTCATCCATCAGGAAGATGCGGCCCGAGGCCGGCACCGCCATCCAATAGCGGCCATTGCCCGCCCACTTCACGTCATGGCCGCCGGAAGGCGTGTCCGGGGGCCGGCCGGGACGGGCCGGACGATCGGGACCGTAGAAGCCCCAGCCGGGCGTCACCCATTTCTTCAGCGTCTTGCCGCTGGCTGGATCGACCACCAAGGTCACGGGCGGGCCCTGCAGCGCCTTGGTCGAGGTGATGATCCAATTACCCTTGGCATCGATACAGATGCCGCTGCCATGGATGGATTCGGTCTGCACGCTGCGCAGGATCTTGCCGTCCGACGGATTGACCTCGAACACCTTGTTGGGATCGACCTGATCCAGGATCAGGAGCGTGCCCTTGGGCGTGAATTGCAGCGCATTGGGCTCCTTGATGGTGGGCGCGTCATTCCAGAGCTTGTGGACCGTCTTCTTGATCAGCGGCGCCGCATCCATCTCAGCGGTATGCTGCACGCTCGGTATCGCGACGCCCGTAGTAGGCTTGGAATCGTCGAAAATCGGCACATCATCGGCCCGGGCCGTGCCCGTCACAGCAAGCGCTCCCAGCGTGGCGCACATCGTCCGGCGATCAAAATTCATGGCCCACCCCTTGGTTCTTCGTTTTGGCGGCACGCATCGCGTCCAGCCTGCTTCTCCAGCCTAGCGGATTTTGCAGCCGATTCTTACCGAAAGTTTGCCCAGGGCGGGACCGCCTCCCTCACTCCCTGAGCGCCCGCACACTGCCGGATGGGGCGGTTTCCGGGGCAATTTGCCCTGGCCGCCATCCGCAGCGGGCGGGTTCGCGCCCGCAGCGGAAGCAGAGGCACGGGCCTGGCGTCTTTATCGGACCGAGTTGACCAGGGCGCCGTCGGTCGCCTCCGCCGGCAGGTCCACCGCGATGCGGGTGCCGGGCTTGACGCCGGTGGCCAACGTAACCGTGTCGCCGTCAGTCGAAGCCACCGCGACCTTGATGTAGTGCAGCCGGGAATCGGTACCCACCACCGCGATGAACTGGTCATCGCCGCGGGTGATCAGCGCGCCCACCGGCACCTGGGTGCTGCTGGTCACGGGCACATGCAGGGTCATATAGGCAAAGCTGCCGCCCAAGAGAAAGCGGTTCTGATTGTCCACCACCGCTTCCACCAGCATGGTGCGGGTGCGCGGATCGAGCTGGCCGGCGACACGCGTCAGCTTGGCGGTCATGGAACGGCCGCTGTTGGCTGCATCCACGATCTGGACCGTGTCGCCTTGATGGACGAAAGGCGCCACGTCCTGCTGGACATAGGCATCGATGCGCAGACGCGTATCGTCGGAGATGGCGACGACCGGCTGAGCCGCTGTCTGGCTGGTGCTGGCATTCTGCACCAGCGCGCCAGGATCGGCGAAACGGGCCGTCACCTGGCCGGTAAAGGGCGCGACCAGCCGCTCATAGGATTTGAGCGTGGCATATTGCTCGAGCGTCGCCTGGGCCACCCGCGCATCGGCATCGGCCTGATCGGCCTGCTGCAGGGCGATGGCGTTCTGGCGGCGGAGCTGATCGTAGCGGCGCGCGATCTGCTGCTTGTTGATCAGGTCGGCGCGGGCGCTGTTGTACTGGGCGTCGGTTTCCTGGGACTCGATGGTGGCGAGCAATTGGCCCGCCTTCACATGGTCGCCCTTGTCCACCAGCACATGAGAGAGATAACCGCTGACCTTGGCGTAGAGCGTCGCTTGGCTGTAGGGCGTGACGCTGGCCAACACCGTAACAGTGCGCTGCGATGGCGCGCTGCCTGCTTCCACCACTTGCACCACCGGGCCCTTGGCCGTGGCGGTATCGAGATCGCTGCGCGCCGAAGAAAGCTGGGTGAAATGCAGCGCCACCAGCGCCACCGCCAGGATGGCGGCGGCTATCAGCGCCAGAACCGCGCCGCGGCGGAAACGTCCGCTGCCGGGGTTGGGTTCAGCCATGCTGTTCCACTCCTTTGCCGCCAATCTCTTCCTCGAACTTCTTGTCGAGGGTGTAGAGCGCGGGCGGTGCTTTGCGTAAGAGAATATAGGCGATCGGCACCAGGAACAGCGTCGCCAGGGTCGCCAGCATCAGGCCGCCGATCACCGCGCGGCCCAGCGGGGCGTTCTGCTCGCCGGCTTCGCCCAGGCCCAGCGCCATCGGGATCATGCCCAGGATCATCGCCATCGCCGTCATCAGGATTGGCCGCAGGCGCGTGCGCCCGGCCTCGATCACCGCATCCAGGGCCGAAAGTCCGTGGCGGACGCGCACATCATTGGCGAAGCTGACCACCAGGATCGAGTTGGACACCGAAATGCCCACCGACATGATGGCGCCCATCAGGGATTCCACATTGATGGTCGTCCCCGTCACCGCCAGCATCCAGAGAATGCCGATCAGCGCGCCGGGCACCGCCATCATGATGATCAGCGGGTCCAGCCAGGACTGGAACAGCACCACCAGCAGGGCATAGACCAGGATCACGGCCAGGATCAGGCCTTCGCCCAGATCGGTGAAGGCGGTGTTCATCACCTCATTCTGGCCGCGGATGGTGATGGCGCTGGTGGCCGGCAGGGTCGGCTTGATCTTGTCTATGGCTTTCTGGATGTCGGCGGCGACGGCGCCGAGATCGCGGCCGGCGACATTGGCGTCCACGTCGATCACGCGCTGGACCATATAGTGGTTGATGGATTCCATGCCGGTGTCGGGTTCAACAGCGGCAATGTCGGACAGGCGCAGGGTCGGCGCGCCCGGCGCGGTGGACAGGCTGGCCGCCCCCGCGGGCGAAGCCATCGGCATGTTCATCAACTGGGAAACCGTGGAAACCTGCGGCAACGGCATTTGCACAGCCACAAAGTAATTCACGCCGTTGACCGGACTGAGGAAGAAGGAGGGCGAGACGCCCGCGCTGGAGGACAGGCCGGTCAACATATTGCTGGCGACATCGCGCTGGGACAGACCCACTTCGATGGCGCGCTGGCGGTCCACATTTATCTTCAGGCCCGGATAGCTCATCACCTGCTGGATATGGGCGTCCACCACGCCGGGAATCTTTTTCATCGCCGCCAGCAATTTGCGGCCGGTATCATAGGATTTGTTGATGTCCGCGCCCTGGATCTGCACGTCGATCGGCGCGGAGAGGCCGAAATTCAGCACCTGGCTGACAATGTCCGCGGTCTGGAAATAGAAAGTTGAACCGGGGAATGCCGGTGGCAGCTTTTCGCGTATCGCCTGCATATATTCGGCGGAGGGCCGGTGGCCCTCGCTGAGCTGGATCAGGATTTCCGCATCCATGCCGCTGACATTGTCGGTCGGCACCAGCGCCAGATTGTAGTAGATCGGCACTCCGATCATGTCGTTGATGGTGTGCAACTCGCTGGCCGGAATGATTTGGCGAATACGCCTTTCCACGTCCAGGGTCAGTTTTTCGGTCTGCTCGATACGGGTGCCGGGCGGCGCGCGATAATGCAGCTTGATGATGCCGACGTCGGCAGTCGGGAAGAAATCGGTGCCGATCACGGTGAAGACACCGGCGGTGAGAACCAGCAGCACAGCGATGGCGGCCAGGACGAATTTGCGCTGGTCCAGCACCACATGAAGCGCACGGCCATAGGAATCGCGCAGGCGGATGAAACCGCGTTCGAATGTCCCGAACAGGCCGTGCCCCTCGCCTTCCTGATGCACTTTCTCGGTCAGCAGAAAGCGGGAGAAAGGCGGAACCACCGTGAAGGAAAGAACGTAAGACGCCACCATCGCCAGCACGACGGTGACGGCGAGCGGAATGAAGAGAAAGCGCGCCGGTCCTTCCAGCAGCACCACTGGGAAGAAGACGATACAGATGGCCATCGTTGCCACGGTCAGGGGCTGGATCACCTCGGCCGAGCCATCCAGGATGGCCCGCGTCAGACCTTTGCCCAAAGTCTGATTGCGGTGGATGTTCTCGATAATGACGGTGGCATTGTCGACCAACAGGCCGATGGCGAGAGCCAGACCGCCCAAAGTCATCAGATTGATGCTCTGGCCGGTGAGCAGCAGGCCGATCAGGCCGGCGCCGATCGAAAGCGGGATGGAAAGCGACACCACCACGGTGCTGCGCCAGTCACCCAGAAATAGCAGGATCATCAGCGAGACCAGGATGGAGGAGATCACCGCCTCCCGGATCACGTTGGTGACGGCGGCGCGCACGAATACCGACTGGTCGAAATCGAGCCTGAGCTCCATGCCCTTGGGCGCCGCCGCCTGAATCTGAGGCAAGAGGTCCCGCGCGGCATCCACCACGGCCAGAGTGGAGGCATCGGAATGCTTCAGGATCGCAAGATAAGTGGCGCGCTTGCCGTCGACATGGACGATATTGTTCTGGACGGCATAGGAATCCTTCACGATCCCCACATCGCCAATCAGCACCGGCACGCCGCCCACCACGCCGATCGGGATATTGGCGAACTCCTGCACCGCTTCGGGGCTGGAATTCAGCGCCACATTATATTCATGGCCGCCGATACGGGCGGTGCCCGCCGGCACGATCACATTAGAGCTCTGCAGCGCATTCAGCACCGCGCTGACCGGAAGGCCCTTGGCGCTGAGCTTGGCCGGATCCACATAGATCATGATCTGGCGGGTTTTGCCCCCGAACGGCGCGGGCGAGGACAGGCCCGGAACCGTGAACAGCTTGATGCGGATGAAGTTGAGGGCATAGTCGGCCAGTTGCTGCTCGGGCAGTGTCTTGCTGGAGATGGTCATCTGCACCACCGGCACATTGGCGGCGTTGAACTGGATGATGCTGGGCGGCGACATGCCGGGCGGCGTGTTGTGAAGGATGGTCGAGGTGATCGCGTTCATCTGGGCGATGGAAGCGCCCACATCGGTGCCGGGCTGGAAATAGACCTTCAACATGCCGATGCCCGGAATGGCCTGGGATTCGATACGGGCAATGCCGTTGACGGTGGTGGAAAGGCCGCGCTCGCTGATCAGATTGACCCGCCGCTCCATATCGGTGGCGGAGAGACCTGGATAGTTCCAGACCACCAGCACCACGGGAATGTCGATGACCGGGAAAATGTCCACGATCATGCGCGTGACCGACAGAATGCCCAGAAGAGCAATCAGCAGCGCGGTGATCGCGGCGGTATAGGGGCGCCGGAGAGCGAGGCGGACGAAAGACAGCAAAGAGGCTGTTCCGGCAAAACCACCCGCAGGCTTTTAGGCATAAGCGCCTGACTTGCCAACGGGGCAAGCGCTGGCGACATCTGCGTTTGCGTCATTCCGCCTCATCGTTCGCGGCAGATGCAAGGTTTTGCGACACTTCTTTCGTGTTGCCACTCATTTCGTGTTGCCACTCAGGGGCTTCGGCGCCACGAGCCAGATCGTCCCAAATGTTACGGTTGTCTCGCGGGTACGGGTGTTCGGTGGTCCCCGCGCGGCAAAGCTGGCGCTTCATCCCAGCCGAACTCGACACGGCCACTGACGCCGCGCTTCGACAAGGCTCGAGCAAGCCTTAGATCGAATAACCCTGCCGGCTGAGCGGCAACTGGCGGATACGCTCACCGGTCGCAGTGAATATCCCGTTGCAGACCGCGGCCGCCAAAGGCGGCAAGGCCGGTTCGCCCAGACCCGTGGGACGGAAGTCCGACTGGATGAAATGGACCTCCACCGGCGGGGCGCTGCGCATGCGCATCAAGGGATAGGTATCGAAATTGGTCTGCTTGATGCGGCCATTCTCGATATCCACCGCCTGGCCGAACATGGTGGAGAGGCCGTCCAGCACCGAACCCTGGCACTGGCCTTCGGCGCCGCTCATGTTCACGATCGGCCCGACATCGGCCGCCACCGTGACCTTGTGCACCACCAGCTTCTTGTTGGCGTCCACGCTGATCTCGGCCACTTCGGCGACATGGCCCAGATGACAGAAGTGGAAGGCGAGCCCCAGGGCGCTGCCCTTGGGAAGGGATTTGCCCCAGCCGGCCTTTTCCGCCGCCAGCTTGATGACACCGGCAGCGCGGCCGGTATGCAGCGCACGCTGATTGCCCTCTTCCAGCCAGCGCGGGTCGCCTAGCATCTCCAGCCGGAATTCCAGATGGTCGCGGCCCGCCGCGACCGCCAGCTCATGGATGAAGCTCTCGATCGCGAAGGCATAACCGTTGGAGCCCGGCGCCCGCCACGAGCCGCACGGAATCTTCAGCGGCATCATGCTCTGGGTGACGCGCACATTGGTCATGACATTGGCGGGGAATTCGGCGGCCGGCAGCCCGCCGCCGGAGATCGGCTTTTCGCCGTCCGGTGTGAAGGTGATGAAATGGTCTTGCCAGGCGGACAATTTTCCAGATGTATCGACCGCGCCCTTGAAGGAATGGAATCCGGCGACGCGATGGAAGTCATGCGCCTGGTCGTCCTCGCGCATCCAGACCAGTTTGACCGGCGCCTTGACCCGCATGGCAATGGCGGCGGCTTCGCACATGGCGTCATTGGTGCCGCGGCGTCCGAACCCGCCGCCGACGCGGGTCGAATGGACGACAACTTTTTCCGGCGGCAGCTTCAGCATCGCCGCCACCTGGTTCAGGCCCCTTGTCGGCGCCTGGGTCGGCGACCAGATCTCCATCACCCCGTCATGGAACCAGGCCGTGGTGTTCTGCGGCTCCAGCGTGGCGTGGCAAAGGAAGGGATAGGAATAGAAGGCTTCCACCGTCTTTCCGCTCGAGAAAGCCGCATCGACATCGCCCTTGTCGGCAATGACGGATTTGCCGGGCCCCTTGGCGATCTCGACCGCCTGTGCCGCGGCCTCTTTGGAATTGTCTTTGGAGGCCTGACTTTCGTCCCAATCGACCTTCAGCGCCTTCTTGGCGTTGAAGACCTGCCAGGTTGAAGCGGCGATGACTGCGACACCAGGCATGACCTCGGCGACATTGCCGTTGCCTTCCAGGATAAAGGCGTCCTTGACGCCGGGCAGCGCCTTGATCTGGTCCAGGTTGGCGCTGGCCGGCTTGCCGCCAACGGCGGGGCATTTGGTGTAGTTGGCAAAGACCATCTTGGGCAGCCGGACATCGATGCCGAAGAGGCCCTTGCCGGTGACCAGCGAGCCGCTGTCCACTTGCGACACGCGCGTGCCGAGCAGCTTGTAGTCCTGGCGCGTCTTCAAGGTCAGGGTTTTGGCATCCGGTACGGCCAGCCTGGCAGCCGCCGGCGCCAGCGCGCCATAGCTCGCCTTGCGCCCACTGGCGCCATGCATGACCATGCTCTTGGCTGTCGTGCATTCCGACGCGGACACCTTCCATTGCTCCGCGGCGGCCGCAACCAGCATGGCGCGCGCGGTGGCGCCGGCCTGGCGCATCGCGTCCCAACAGCGGGGCGTGGACATCGAACCGCCCGAGCTTTGCTGGCCATAGAGCGTTGGCGAAGTTGGCGCCTGCAGGACTTTCACTTTCGACCAGTCCGCATCCAGCTCTTCGGCGATGATCATGCCAAAGGAAGTCTTGATGCCCTGCCCCAGTTCCGGGTTGATGGCGTAGATCGTTATGCTGTTGTCGGGAGCGACCGCGACATAGGCGTTGACCTTGGCCGCATCGGATTTGGCGGCCGCAAAGACCGAACCCGAATTGAGGTCGAAGGCCAATACCAGTCCACCCGCGCCGGCCAGCTTGAGAAAGCCGCGGCGTTCCAGACCAGACTTGGGGCGCTTGGTTTCAGAAGGCATGAGAGCATCAACCGCCACGGGCATTGCTGGCCTCCTTCTGCGGGTTGGCCGCCAGGCGGCCTGCCGCTTCGTGAATCGCGGCCTTGATCCGGTTGTAAGTGCCGCAGCGGCAGATATTGCCGGACATGGCCTGATCGATATCCGCATCAGTCGGATTGGGTTTGCTGGCCAGCAGAGCCGATGCGCTCATCAACTGTCCGGACTGGCAATAGCCGCATTGGGCGACGTCCATCTCGACCCAGACCTGTTGCAGCCGGGTGAGCTTGCCGTCTTTGGCGAGCCCTTCGATAGTGGTGATCTTCTTGCCGGCCAGAGAAGAAACCGGAAGCTGGCAGGAGCGCATGGGCTTGCCATCCACCTGCACGGTGCAGGCGCCGCACTGGGCGATGCCGCAGCCATACTTGGCGCCGTCCAATCCCAGATGATCGCGCAGGACCCAGAGAAGAGGCGTTTTGGGGTCGACGTCCTCGCCAAGCTGGCGTGTCTGACCGTTGACCTGGAGCTGCAACATGCCGCCTCCGCACAATGAACTCAGATGGAGTTTGGTCTTGTTCGCTTTTCACTTCAAGCAAACCTCGAGCTCGCGCGTGATATCTGGGACGATATAGCGTAGCCGTCCGGCTGGCAAAATTTGTCGCAAAAGATATTCGGCTCGAAAACGCGCCCTTAACCGCAGCATGCGGTAAGCTGAAACCTGCGGCACTTGCAAACGTTGTGGCGCCGCGTCAGAGGATTTCGCCATGACAGCCAGCCTGATCTTTTCCGCTTCGATCGCCTTGATCTTGGCCCAGGGTGGAGCACTCAAGGCCGACCAGGCGGCCGCGCATATCGGCGAAACCGCAACCGTGGAGGGCCGCCTCAGCATCAGCCGGACGCCTGCCGGTGAGACCTACCTGGATATCGGAGGCAGCGGCTCCGCTGCGCCCTTTTCCGCTTATGTCTCGCGCGGCAACAGCGGCAAGTTCCAGGACATGGACAAGCTGAACGGCAAGAACGTCCAGGTCACCGGCCAGATCTCCACATTCCGCGGCAAGCCGGAAATCTTCCTGACCGATCCCAGCCAGATCGCGATCAAACCGGAAGCGCCCGCGCCAACTCCAAAGCCGCAACCAGCCCCAAAGCCGCAATAAGCGCGATTCAAGCGAAGCCCTGGCTGCGGCTGACCTCCTGATGCATCAGCCGCGCCCGTACTTTCAGAAGGTCGCGCCGCGCCACCAGGCCGACCAGCCGGCCCGTCGCGCGCGAGAGAATGGGCACCCGCCCCACATCATTGGCGATCATGCGGTCCGCCAGGGCCGCGACGATCTCGTCATCATAACCTTCGAGCAAAATGACTCCGTCCAGGGCTTCCGCTAGGGTCAGCTTTTGCGACTCCGGATCCTCAGCCCAGCTCAACGCATCGGCACGGGCGACCATGCCCAGCAGCCGGCCTTCGGCATCAGCGACCGGATAGCTTTTGTGGCGATGGGCCTCGCTGGAATAGAACGCGATCGCATCGCTGACCTTCATGTTCGCCGGCAAGGTTTCGACATTGCGGATCATGATGTCGGCGACACGGCTGTTGAGAAACGGATCGACACTATATTCACGGCTCAGATGCAGCCCCCGCCGCGCGATCCGCTCGGTCAGGATGGAGCGCTTCATCACTAGAACAGTGAGCGTGAAGGCCGATACGGTCGCCACCATGACCGGTAGCAGAATATGGGTGTTGCCGGTCAGCTCGACCGCGAAGAATGTCGCCATCAGGGGTGAGCGCATGGTGCCACCCAGAATGGCGGCCATGCCTACCAGCGCCCAGAAGCCGGTTCCTCCGAAGGGGATGAACTGGGCCTCCAGGAAGCCCAGGGCTCCGCCCATGATCAGCAGCGGCGCCAGCACGCCGCCGCTGGTGCCGGAGGACAGTGCCACAAGCCAGATCGCCGCCTTCACAAACAGAAGCAAGGCCGCGCCATGGCTGTCGAGCCCGGCACCCAGCAGTTGGCGGATATTCTCATAGCCCACACCAAGCGCGGACGGCTCGAAATAGCCGCCGATCCCCACCACCAGACCGCCCAGCGCCGGCCACCACATCCAATGGATGGGAAGGCGGTGGAAGAAATCTTCGATGGCGTACAGACACAGCGTCATGAGTGCGCTCTGCAGGCCCGCCAGGATGCCGACGGCGATGCACATGCCCAGGCCCCACCAGGGCAAGACCGGGACCGTGGCAAAGGGAAAGAGCGCGCCCGAGCCGATCAGGAAAGGCCGGCACAGCGCGGCGACCAGGACCGCGACCACCACCGGCACAAAGCTGCGGGGCTTCCATTCGAACAGCAGCAATTCCACCGCCAGCAGGATCGCGGCGATCGGGGTGTTGAAGATCGCGGTCATTCCTGCCGCTGCGCCCGCGACCAGCAAAGTCTTGCGCTCGGCGGCGCTCAGATGAAAAAGCTGCGCGAACAGCGAGCCCAGCGCGCCACCCGTCATGATAATCGGGCCTTCGGCGCCGAACGGGCCGCCCGTGCCGATGGAGATGGCCGACGACAAGGGCTTGAGCAGCGCGACCTTGGGCGCCACCCGGCTCTGGCCAATCAGAATGGCCTCGATCGCTTCGGGAATACCGTGGCCGCGAATCTTCTCCGACCCAAAGCGGGCCATCAGGCCGATAATCAGCCCGCCAATGACGGGAACGACGACGGTCCAAAGCGGCAGGTGATCCGGAAACGGCCGGGGCGCGAAAGACGCGGTCTGGAAATAGGCCAGGTTGGTGCAGAGCGCGATCAGCTTGAGCAGCACATAGGCCGAGATGGCGCCGCCGATGCCCGCGACGACTGCCATGCCCGCCAGCAGCAAAAGACGGGGAGATGCGGAAAAGTCGCCGAGCTGATTGTGGAAACTGGCGGTGTGGGGCTTTGACATGGGAACTCCTGGCCGGAGCGCATATATCGCGCCGCGATATATTGCAATGCAGTATGACGGAATTGGGCGCAAAAAGACAGGAGTTTCGCCCTTTATCCCACCCAAAGCGGCCCTGTTCGGCCGATTGTTTCCGCGAACGCCAGAAGATATGAAGTATGAAAGCCCCGTCACGGCCAGCTTTGGGATTGTCATGCCAGCAGCATCAAAAGCGCTTGTCGACGCGGATTATCGCCACCTGGCCGAATTCCGCTATTTCCTCCGGCTGTTTCTCTCCTTCAGCGAGGAAGCAGCCCGCGCAGCCGCCCTGTCACCGCAGCAGCATCAGGCGCTGCTGGCCATCCGCGGCTTTGGCGGCAAGCTGACCATGGGCGAGCTGGCCGAACGCCTGGCGATAAAGCCGCACAGTGCGGTGGGCATGGCGGACCGCCTGGCGGAAGCCGGCCTGGTCGTCCGCCGGGCGAGCGCCGGGGATCGCCGCCAGGTCGTGCTGAGCCTGACCGCGTCGGGGACGAGAAAACTGGCAAAACTGTCAAAGGCTCATCGGGAAGAGCTCAAGCGTCTGGCGCCGCTGCTGGCCCCGCTGCTGAACGAAATGGGCCATGGGTCCCGGCGGCCAAAAGGCAGCTAACCCGCCGGCCATTTTGCGCTATCCTGCCTTCAGACAGACGAAGGGGGACCCATGCGTGCTGTTCTGTTTCTCGCCGCCGGGCTGATCGGCCTGCCGCTCGCGGCTTTGGCGCAACCTGCCCCGCAGCCGGACATTCCGGTGGTGCATTATAAAGCGGTGCCGGAATGGCCCAAGGCGCCGATGGGCGACCAGGGCGTCCCCAGCGCGTGGAACTACTGGCAGGTGACCAGCATCGCCGTGGAGAAGAACGGCAACATCCTGGTGATGCACCGGGGTGATTTTCCCATCCTGGAATACAAGCCTGATGGCGAGTTGATCGGCCCCTGGGGCCAGTTGAAATTCGAATCCGGCAAAGTGATGCCGGTGGCCCAGCAACACCGCAATCCTGCCAAATCGGGTTATCAGGCCGTCTATGGGCCGGCCGGTTGCAGCAATTGCGGCGCCCACGAGATCCGCGTCGATCCCCAGGGCAATGTCTGGGCCGTGGACGCCCCCGCCAATGTCATCATCAAGATGAATTCGTCAGGCCATGTGCTGATGACCCTGGGGACGCGGGGCAAACCCGGCATGACCGACCATAACTTCTATCTGCCCACCGACATCGCCTTCGCGCCCAACGGCGAGCTGGTGGTGACCGATGGTTACGGCAATCCCCGCGTCATGCGTTTTTCCGCCGACGGAAAGTTTCTGGGCCAGTTCGGCAAGCGCGGCAATGGGCCGGGCGAATTCCAGTTGCCCCACAATGTGGTGATTGACCGACAGGGTCGTATCTATGTCAGCGACCGGGACAATCAACGCGTGGAGGTATTCGATGCCACCGGCAAATATCTGAGCGAATGGGACCATGTCGGCGGCGTGTCGTCACTGATCATCACTCCCGACCAGAAAATCTGGACCGGCGGCGTGCTGCACGATCTGGATGGCAAGGTGCTGGAGCGCCTGCCGGGCGAAACCTCCAGCGGCGCCCATGGCGGCGCGGTCGCGCCCAACGGCGATGTCTATCTGGGCCTGTTGAGCGGCAAAGCGGAGAAATTCGTCCGCCAATAAGCGATCGGCCGCCCTCGCATTTCCGCCGGTCAGATCGGCATTCTGCGCTTCATGGCTTCGCGGCCGACCAAAGCGGTCTCTTCCGAGCCGACCAGCAGCATCGCGCCGTCCCGTATCTGGTTGAGCACATAGTTGAAGGTCCCCGGCGCATTGGTGGCCAGGTTCAGATAACGGACGCCGTGCTTCTTGCAAAGGCGCACAACCATGTCGTGAACCGCCATCATCCTGGGGAATTTTGTCTCGTCGAACCGGCTGCCATCCAGCGGCAAGCCCTCGAAATTGCTGAGCCAGTAGTTGTTGTCGGTCGGGCCCCATTCGGCAAAGGCGATACCGGGCACCGATAGCGAGGCATCGGCATTGGCGTCGGCGATCGTGTCCTCGATCTTCAGACCGAACAGGATCTCACCCTTGGGGTTGAGCGGCCACAGATCGGCAATGCGTACATATTGCGCGTTATTCATGCCCCAGATGTGGTTCGCGAAACCGGCGCTGGCGCCGCGCAGGCCCTGGCGCGGCAGTTTGGGCACTCCCGGATAATCGAACGGATAGCGGCACGCCATGTGCGCGGCGACCTCGACCGCTTTTGGGTCGCGGGCATGGCAGAGCTGGATGCCCGTGACGCCCATGTCCAATATCTGTCCCAGCACCCAGCTGTTGGCCAGCATATAGTCTTCGTTCAAACCAAGCACCGGACAGGTCACGAATACCACCGGCATGCGGTGGCCGCTTCGCGTTCCCCCACCATCCGCCAGGCCGCGCATGAATTCATGCAGCTCCCCCATGTCGAACAGCTCGTGTTCCATGTCGTAATTGATCATGTCGGCCCATGTCTTGCACATGGCCTTGCCCAGTTCGTAGGAATTCACGGTGGGGTCGGGACGAACGGTGGTGTACCAGGCGGGCTGGCCATCTTCCCAAAGCTCAATGACCTTGTTGAAGCGCCGCGGCTTGTAACCTGCATCCACCGAAGAGGTCTGCTTGCCGGTATTGATGGGCGGTGTCGCACTGGCGCGCGCTTCGGCCCCTTGCGCTCGCGCGCCTTTGACAGCAAACCCCAGACCGGCGCCAAGCCCACCGACGATGACATCCCTTTTGTTTAGTTCCATGGCGCCCATCCCTTAAATTCTTCTGGCCATGTCCGGCATATCGAAACGCCTAGTTGGTCGCGGGCAACGGTTCGGAATCGGTCAGGTACAGCTGCATGGTCAGACTGACCTCTTCATGCAGGCAGTGGCCGGCATAGACCGCGCCATTGCGCAGCAGCCCGACGACGCAATGAGCGTGGACCACGGGCTTGCCGTCTTTGTCCCGGGTGATGCTGCCGTTGAAGGCGGACACTTCCATTTCCTCGTTGAGCCGGACCACCTTGAAGGCCTTCTTCGGCCGGTCCGACCAGCCGATCACCGCGGCCCCAAAGGCGCCGATCGCCGAAAAATGGGCGCTTTCCAGCACAGTGGGATCCGAAGCTTGGAATTCACGTGACTTGAAGTCGCGGC
>JADMIO010941401.1_pt1 | contig 54901 bp, 38 predicted proteins | sample 8958161 | NCBI WGS metagenome assembly JADMIO01 (sample SAMN16585339, study PRJNA669376) | soil metagenome | isolation source: Crop rotation soil | place: USA: Cullars Rotation, Alabama | collected 2011
CGCGACAACTTGTCCACGTGGAATTCTAAGCTTAGGATCCCAATGTGCTGGAAAGTTGTCGGTTTTTATGCTTATCGCACCTGAGCCGGACAGCGGACCTGTCGACCCAGTGTTGTTCTGGATCGAGTAAGTCAGATTACCTCCCGACGCCTGGTCAACTACCCACGAATTGACATTCGTGAATGTGGAGTTGCTCACGGTCGCGTTCTGGAACGTGCCGGCGTTACAGGCGACCTGGAATGCATTCGTGAATAAGTCGTGGAAATTAGCCCCGCTGACGCTGACGGCCATCGAGGTCCCCGCGTCATGCGATTGCAGCAGGATGCCCTGGCCGCCATTCGGTGCAGGCGCGTTGGCGAAGGTCCCCCCGGTGATCGGGAACGAAGTTAGGTCGTTGTTGCCCGTGTTGATCAGGAACAGCTGTCGAGCTTCGTTGTCGTGGAGATTAAGGTTGCTCGCCGAACCGTTGCCGGTGAGATTCTTCAGAGTGATGCCGTTTTCGTCGATCTCGTTTCCGACGTTTGCGACCTCTACGTCACTCATCACGAGATTGTTAACCGCGTTGCCGTTGATCCCGCCCTGAACGCTTCCATTGATCAGGAGGCGGTTCAACGTGACGTTCGGCGAGCCGGAACCCGTTAAGTTGACCATGTGGATCGCGGCATTACAGTTCAGGTTATTCTGTGTCGTCGGCAGTGAGCCGCCGCAGTTCGTTCCGGTCACGGTCTGTGAGGTCGCGGCATTGTTGAGAGTCATGTGGTTTATCGACACAGAACCGGTGACATTGATTAGTTCGATCCCTCGGGTCGTCATCGTGGAGATCGTGCCGCCGTTCGTCAACGACGTAGGGGTCGCGTTGTCGCCCGTTATAGTGAAGTTCCCGTCCAGGAACTGAACGCTGACACCTTTGGCTCCGTTCGACGCGCTTACTGACTTCCAAGTCTGGTTTCCGGCGAAATGAGTGCCGGCGGTCCCGACAACGGAAATAGCGGTGCCCCCGGTATTCGCGATCGTATTGGCTGATCCGCTGACGGCGATATTCCCGCCACCGGTTCCAGCAAAGCCGGTGCCGCTCGTAAGCGAGACCGTTATCCCCCCGGTAAAATCGATCGTCGCCCCGGCGTTGCTCGTTAGCGTTACGCCTGTATCGGTATCCGTGATGGCGCCGCCAAAATTAACAGTGCCACCGGTCTTACCCGTTACGTTCACGGAATGCGCCGAACCGCTCGCGATGGTGCCGTTATAGGTGAAGCTGCCATTCTGTCCGCTCACGAAGAACTCATCCCCCGCCGCATTGCTGAGTGATCCGGTCCCGAAAGTTGATGTACCCGTGACGTTTTGCAGAGCGATGCCGTTCGTCCCGCCGCCGGCGGATACGGAGGTGAGTGTCGCCGTCAGGGCGACACTGCTCGCATTCACCGCCTGGGCACTCACGGCGTTGATGCTGCCGCTCGTGTAGTTGACCGTCCCGACGCTGGACAATGTGAGGGCCGTCCCGCCTGCGGTGACGATCGGCACGTTTGAAACGTTGAACGTCGCGTTCGGACTGGCCGTTATGCTGAGGCCCTGACCTGTGGATGTCGCGTTGATGTTGACGGATGTTATCGTGCTCGTGCTGCTGGCGATGCCGTTGCCGATGATACCGGCGCCGTTCGACGGCCCCAGCGAGACGTTGCTGAGGTAAATATTGGTGTTGGGAACGATGATGTTGCCGGCATTGTTGAGTTGCGGGAACGATGCTGACGGTGTGGCGGGATTGACGCTGTTCGCGGCGAGCGTGATGGTCGCGTCGGTCAACGCCTGATTGAAGCTTACGCCCTGCCCGATCAACTTCTGGCTGGCGTTCATCGTGAACACCGCCGAGTTGTAGGTACCGGTCCCCACATATACAAGGTCCTTGCCGATCGTCGGGGCCGCGACCCCGTCGGCAGTGGCCAGCGAACATGGTGTCGCGTTGCGGCAGTTCGTGCTCGCGCCCGTAGGCGTCACGAACATGACGCGGTCCGAAACGTTGACGGTCGCGGTCCCGGTCGCAGTTCCCGTAGTCGAGCTGGTTACGGTGTAGGTGAACGTGTCCGTCCCGGTGAAGTTACCCGGCGAGATATACGTGAAGCTGCCATCCGAATTGATCGTGACGTTGCCGGAGCAGCCACCCGTGCACTGTGCGCTCGAGAAAGTTCCGGTCGTGATCGTGAGACTTGCGCTATTCCCGGTGCTCGGATCGATGTCATTGGCCAGAAGGTCGTTTGCGCCGTCCGGCTGCGAGATCTGAATGTTCCCGGTCGCGGCATACGTCTCGTTACCGACGATCGGCGTCACCGTAATGCCGCCGGTGCCAAAGGTATTGTCCAGCGTCAGGAGATTCGAGAGCGGGATGTTGACTATCGTGCCGTTCGACGCCGAGCCGGCGGCCGAGACGGTTATCGTGCCCTCGAGCTTTTCAACCGGCTGCGCCTTGCCGTCGTTGTTGCCGGTGAGAGCGTCCGAAACGGCGTCGGTTACTGTAACCGACGCCGGAGCAGCGGGCCCGTCCTTTGCGGACGAACCGATCTTGATCAAGAAAAAGACTGATGCGGTAAAGAGAATTGCGAAGCCCAAAAGGACACTTGGACGATTTGAAGTCGGGAACATATGCTTACTCCTCATGCAAAGAAATGAATACCGCCATAGCGAGCGGTGATGGATAGACATAAGACGGTCTGTAGTAGTACGCGACATTTGTGCCCCAAACTTGTCAACATAATTACTTGACAGTTCGGAACTGATGAGGCCTTTGCAGAAGAGGACGGGAAGGTGTTAGATTTCGGTCGTAATGGGAGCAAATAGCGCCAGAAGCCCTAAGCCACTACCCGATTCCGGCCCCGATCTCCGCGACGAGCTGATCTCAGCGGTTTACGATCAACTTGTTCAGGTCGCGGCTTCATACCTTCGACGTGAGCGCTCTGAACATACGCTTGAACCGGCGGCGCTTGTTCATGAGGCCTACATGAGGCTAAGCGATCAGCCCGGAGTGGAATGGGCGGATGAAAAGCAAGTGATCTCGGTAGCGGCTCTCATGATGCGTCGTGTACTGACCGACTATGCGAGAAACCATCAGAGGCAAAAACGATGGGGAGGCCTCTATCGCGTAGATCTTGCGGATGTGAATCTGACCGGAGGCGGGATGCAGATCGAGCTCCTGGCCTTAGACGAGGCCCTGGAACGCTTCTGCTCTGATTATCCTGATGAATGCAAGGTCATTGAGCTTCGTTTCTTTGGCGGTCTCTCAATCAAGGAGGTAGCCGACGTATTAGGCGTGTCAGAATCGACCGTTTCCCGCGATTTTAGTTTCGCCCGAGCGTGGCTTCTGAACGAGCTCGGAATCGCGTGAGGACAGAGCTATGGATCCCAAACAGCTCAAGTCCGCCTTTCTGGCCGTAGTGGATGCGCCCGAAATCGAGCGCGAAGTCATCATTCGCCAGATGTGCATGAACGATCCGTCAGGCGAGCTTCGTCTGCGGAAGCTGCTGGCTTCTCACGTGTCTCCAAATATTGAGTTAGACGCGCCGCTGTTCGATACGTCCGTCAGAACCCTGTTTCATAAGGCCTGCAATCAGCTGGAATGGAGCAAAGGCGCGGTGATAGACAAGTATCAACTTAAGGGTGAGATAGGTCGTGGCGGAATGGCGGTGGTCTATGAAGCCGGGCGAGTGGATGGCGAGTATGAGCAGCGAGTAGCGATCAAAGTGATCGCGAATGGTCGGGACAACGATTTCATTAACCGTCGGCTTCGTCGAGAGCGTCAGATCCTCGCAAATCTGAATCATCCGAACATAGCAAAACTACTTGATGGTGGGACGGTTGAAGGTTCATACCCCTATCTCGTCATGGAGTACGTGGACGGCCTACCGCTCGACCGATTTCTAGAAAGCCGCGGACCCAGCGTAGAAGATAGGCTCGAGCTTTTTTGTACCATCGGCGAGGCGGTAGCATACGCCCATCGGATGCGAGTGGTCCACCGCGATCTTAAGCCGAGCAACATCCTGGTTGATGATCGAGGTGTTCCCAAACTGTTGGACTTCGGCATTGCTAAGCTGCATGAGCCACTGACGATCCAAAACGGAAAAACGACTGATGTGCTTGTAATGACGCCGGAATATGCGAGTCCCGAACAGATGAGCGGAACGCGTCTCACCTTCAAGACCGACCAGTACAGCCTTGGCGTTCTGCTTTACGAAATGCTCACAAATCGTAGGCCATACGACTTTAAGACCGGGTCGCCAGCTGACGTTGTCCACGCGATTTGCGAGCAAGAACCACCGGCACCCTCGGTCGTTTTGAGCAATCGCGGAACCGCGGAGAAGTCTAGGTTTGCGCGGCAACTCGACCATATTGTGCTGAAGGCTCTGCGGAAGGACCCGAATGAACGGTACGAATCAGTTGACGAACTGGTAACCGACATTCGACGCGCGCTCGCCGGCAGTTCGATAGTCGCAAGGCGCACCGCGTCCCAGTGGCTTGGAAAACGGTTGGCTCCGGTTGGTCGTTCTCGCATCGCGGCACTGACGTTACTCGTGAGCGCTTTAATCGCAGGACTTGGTCTCACCGTGTGGAATACACAAGGGTCAAATGCCGACCACGACCGAGCAGGAATGCAAGAACAATTCAAAATGCTCGGTGGAACGCGAGACCCGGAGGCAGAAGCCCTGTTTCTGAAAGGACAGAATCTCTGGAGTCAGCGAAGCATCGAAAGCACTCGCGAATCGATCGAGACATTTCAGGCTGCGCTTCAGAGAGATCCCTCATTCGCCCTCGCGCATGCTGAGCTCGCAAAGAGTTATGGGCTTTACTCGATCTGGACGGGGCAGCCTAAGCTTTTCGAACTCGCTCGCACGGCCGCGCTGAGATCCGTCGAGCTTGAACCAAAATTACCACAGGGTCACTTGTCCCTGGCGATGGTGTATTGGCTCTATGACTGGGAGTGGGACGCGGCCGATCGCGAGTTTGTGCAGGCAATATCGCTCGACCCGAATTACGCCCGCGCTCCACATTGGTACGGTCTCTACTTGGCGGAGATGGGAAGGGCCGATGAGGCCTTAGCTGCGGAAGACCATGCGCTGGAGCTTGAACCACTATCCGTGCCCATAAATGCTGATCGCGGTCGCGTCCTGTATTACGCGCGACGCTATGCCGAAGCCGCGAAGCAGTATCGCAAGACAATGGACCTAAATCCCAACTACGCGGGCTGCGCAGGGGAACAATACGAGCTTTACGAGGCCGCGGGAATGACTAAAGAATGGGGCGATCACACCAGGAAGCTGGGTTTTATGACCCCTAAGTTAGCGCGCGTCCTAAGATCGCGGGGCATCCCGGCCGCTTGGGAGGAGTTAACCCGGGTTGGGGGTTGGAGCTATTATTTCTCAGCCACCCATCTGAAAAACCATCCCACGCAAGCTTTCGCCTACATCGAACAAGGTGTGCAAAACCGAAACCAGTGGATCGCCCAACTGAAGATTAATCCCCTGTTTGATCCGCTGAGGACCGACCCGCGTTTCATCCGGATCCTTAGTCGCTTGAGACTTGATTGAATTTTGAGGCTCCGCGACCGATCATGGACAATCATTTTTTTAATAAGCTTAATGTGATCGGTGAGACCCGGCTGTCTCGTTCGAGATATCGCTCTTGCCCAAACTGTAGCGACATCATCTTCTGACCCCGTAATCCGATGCATCCTCACCAGCTGAAGGCCGTGTTTTTGGCAGCATTGGACAGATCGGCTAACGAGCGCGACCGGTTCATTCGCCAGGCGTGTTGCGACGACATCCGTCTTGAGAGCAAGGTTCGGGGGTTGCTCCTTGCGCACCAGTCCCTGAACCGTGAGCTGGATGACCCCCTCTTTGACATACCTGTCATTTCCCTCCTTCATCGAGTCTCTCACGAAGTTGATTTCGAATTCGGTCACGAGATTGGCAAATATCGACTCGTACGGGAGATCGGCCGAGGCGGAACTGCGTTGGTTTATGAGGCCGCTCGCATCGACGGCGAGTATGAGCAGAGCGTCGCTCTCAAGCTGATCGCGAGTGGCCGTTCGAATGAGTTTATTAACGGACGCCTCCGAAGAGAGCGCCAGATACTTGCGGACCTAGATCATCCGAATATAGCCCGGCTCCTCGATGGTGGGACGATCGATGGCGGCCGGCCATATCTCGTGATGGACCTCATCCGTGGCGTCCCGATCGACGAATATGTGGCAGCGCGCAAGTGCTCCTTACGTGAGCGGCTAGAGCTCTTCTGCACTGTTTGCACTGCTGTTGAATACGCCCACCAAAACGGCGTGATTCATCGCGATTTAAAACCATCGAACATTCTTGTAACCCACGATGGCGTTCCCAAGCTTCTTGATTTTGGAATAGCTAAGCTGTTGGATCTGGTACCACTGGCGGGCGACGAAACGATAGAGATCGTTGGAATGACACCTGACTACTCGAGCCCTGAGCAGGTGCGGGGCGAGAGTGTCACAAGATCGACGGATATCTATTCACTCGGCGTGGTCCTATTCAAATTACTGACGAGACATCTGCCATATGAGTTCCCGGCTCGGACAATGGAGAGGATCGTGGGCGTGATCAGCACCCAAGAGCCGCAGTCCCCAAGCTCGGTAATCTTGTCAGGGCGTCTTGACACTCCGAACCCGGGCGATGGCGGCAGGGATGACAGTCAACACCGGCGTCAACTGAGCAGCCAGTTGCGTGGCGATCTCGACAATATCGTCCTCATGGCCCTACGTAAAGATCCCGAACGCAGGTACGGATCTGTTCGGGACTTCCGCGAGGATATTCAAAGGCACTTACAAGGGCAACCTGTCGTCGCTCGTCGCGACTCCTGGAGCTATCGTACGTCCAAGTTCCTGAAACGCAACAGGCGCTTGGTCAGTGTAGGCCTGATAGTAGCAGTGCTGTTTTCAACTATAACTGCGTTGATCACGTTGAAGAGCGTCAAAGGCCCTGTGTTGACATCGATAGCCGTGCTCCCTTTTGTCAACTCGGGTGACGCAAATATGGATCATGTCTCCGACGGCATTACCGATACCCTTGTAGGTGATTTTTCCCGCGTCAAAAGCCTTAGAACGCCTGGTCGAAGTTCCGTTTTTAGCTATAAGGGCCGTTCTGTCGACCCGGTCATGGTCGCAGCGGAGCTAGGTGTCGAGAGTGTCTTGACCGGCTTTGTCGATACCGAGGGGAATAATCTTCTGGTGCGCGTTACGCTCACGGACGGTCACAATGGAAATCTTTTACTCAAAAAAGAGTATCGAGGTGCGACATCTGACATCCAGACAATAGAAGCCACGGCGGCTCGCGACATCTTGGACACTATGGGTCTCGTGAACCCGGAGCGACTAGCGGGCGTAAGTGAACCGCGGGGAACAACCAATCCGGTCGCGTATGATTGGTACCTTCAGGGCAACTATGCGTGGAATCAGCGGACCCAGGACTCGTTGGCCCGAGCGTTGGAGTGCTATCAGCATGCGATCCAAGCCGACCCTGACTTTGCTCTTGCGTACGCCGGTCTTGCGAACACCTATGTCTTAAAGGGCGGCTTCAATTTTGAAAAATTGCCATTTCCCGCCACGGCTGCCTCCGAGAAGGCTATTGCACGCGACCCCAATCTTCCCGAACCATACTTAGACATCGCCATGGTCGCATGGGGCGAAGAATGGGACTGGCTGAAAGCTGACACGTATTTCAGACGAGCTGTTGAGTTAAACCCGAATTTCGCCAGGAGCCACCACTGGTACGGCTTGTTCCTGGCCTACATGGGCCGCGCGGATGAATCGATCCTCGAACTTGAAAAAGCCCGGCAGATGGATGTCCTATCGATCCCGATCCAGGCTGATCTGGGAAGAGCGTATCAACTCGCTCGCAGATACGATGAGGCCTACCCGCTTATGCGGGCAGCCCACGATCGAATGCTAGGTGCCAGCATGGGAGACGTGGACTGGTATTTTGCGAGCCTGCTCGAACAGATGCGCCGAACCGACGAACTCCAGGAGCTCCATCCCTACGGCCCCGATGTGATGCATGCTCTGACGAAAGGCTACCCCGCCTATTGGCGAGCGATCCTCCTCTCGCTGGAGCGCGAAAGATCGTTGCCGACAAAGCAGTCGCCTCGCGCTGACTATTTGAGCGCCCTTATGTTTGCGAAGTTAGGTAACAATGAACGCGCGATCGAAGGGCTCTATCGCGCGTACAAGGCACACGATAGCCGCATGCCCGAGATCCGGATAGAGCCCGCGTTCGATACACTGCGCTCTGACCCGCGTTTCAAAGACCTGATGCAGAGAATGAATTTTTTCGACTAGATACTGCGGCAGACCCCTGCCCTCCGGCACTCAAGATACATAGCCCCAACCAGGTATTCCGAATGAACTCAATGGCAAACCTCACTATCTTTGAGACTTTTGCCGTTCTCATTAGTGATGAATGTTAAATCGTTCTTAGTCACAGGTGCAGAGAGGCATTGAAATGTCTCGTGTTGAGGTACTACTAGCAGTCTTGAAAACAAAAGGACACCAAGGAGCACATTCGAGGCATTGTGTCCTCGAAAGTGTCCTCAGCACCTTTCTCACCAAATTGTTGATTGAGTCAGAGCCGTATAAACAAATGGTGCTGAGGGCGGGAGTCGAACCCGCACGCCCCTAAGGACACGGGATTTTAAGTCCCGGGCGTCTACCAATTCCGCCACCCCAGCACGCTTCACACAAGATAACATCTTGAGACGCTCGATTCACGGGTGGCGCGTGTATCATCGTGGGTGATGGACAATGCCCTTCTGATCCTCTGGCTCGTGCTTGGCGTGGTGTTTATCGTCGCGGAGGTTTTTACGCTCGGCTTTGTGCTTTTGTGGTTCGGGATCGGGGCGATCGCGGCGGCTATCGTCGGGTTACTCGGCGGCGGGATCGGGCTCCAGTTCCTGGCGTTCGCGGTTGTCTCTGTCGCGCTCACGGTGATGTCACGCACGCTGCTGCAGAACTACTTTCCCCACGGAGCTCACGTCAAGATGGGTATCGAGGCCTTGCCTGGAAAGGTCGGGACCGTGACTACGCCGAGCAAGGGCGCGCTGAACGAGGCGGCTGTTCGCGTCTACGGATCGACATGGACCGCGTATCCGATAGACGGCGAAAGCGAATTGACGGAGGGTGAGAAGGTCGAGGTCGTCGACGTCCGCGGCTCCTCGATCTACGTTCGAAAGGCGATAAGAGAACTGCCGGGTTGGAAGGACGAGAGTTAAGGGATCTCGGCTGTGTCCTCGTCCTCGAGCATCTGGTCGGCGGTGTCGTGAATGCCGCCGTAATCGATCAGCTCAAGCTTGACCTCGCCGGGGACAGGCTCAGGCAGATCGCCCGTGAATTTTGCGATCACGACCGTGATGTTGTCCTCGCCGCCATTCTCGTTGGCTTGCTTGACCAGCTCTGCACAAGCCGCCTGGAGGTCGTCGAGGTGATCGGTGACGACTTGCTGCATGTCCGCCGCACCGACCTTGTTCGAAAGTCCATCCGAGCACAGCAGAAAAACGTCGCCGTTGCACGGCTCGATGCGGGCCGCGACCGGGTAGATCTCGTTCTGAGCGCCGAGTGCCTGGAGAATGACGTTCTTTAGCGTGTGGGTCTCGGCCTCCTCAGCCGAGATCTGCTGTGCATCAATGAGTTGCTGGACTAGCGATTGATCTTTGGTGACCTGATAGATCTGGCCGCCACGAACGAGGTACGCCCGGCTGTCGCCGACCTGAATGACATCGGCCGCAGCCGGCGTCACGCCCAGCCCGGTAAACGTGGCACCCATCCCCTGGAACTGCGGGTCCGACCTTCCCTGCTCGTGAATGACGTGGTTCGCGAAGACTGTCGCGTCGTAGAGACGTGAGATCAAGTGGTGATCGGCGTCGGCCTCGGCAGCGGCTTTTGCGGCGTCGGTGTCGAGCATCTTCTCGGAAACGGTCTCGACTGCGAGCGTCGAGGCGACCTCGCCGGCAAGTGCCCCGCCCATACCGTCGGAGACCGCGAGGACCACGCCTTCGTCGTCGATCTTGAATGTCTGCGATTCGACGACGAATTCACCGTCATCCTGTTCGCTCGTCCAGGCCTTTTCATGCGAGATATCGAGAACGAGGTAATTATCCTCGTTGCCCTTGCGGACGCGGCCGACGTGAGATGTCGCGTGGATCTCGACTGTGAACATAGGTGACAGTTCAGGGTTCGGAGTTCAGAGTTCCGAGTAAAGGTAAATTATCACGAAACATCGGCAACTCTGAACTCTGAACCCTGAAGAATTGACTAACTTAGGGCCTGATCAAGGTCGCCGATGATGTCCTCGACGTCCTCGATGCCGACGGAGATGCGGACGAGGCCGTCGGTGATGCCGAGGGCGGCACGGGCGTCCTCGGGAACGGACGCGTGCGTCATCGACGCCGGATGCGAAATGAGCGTCTCGACGCCGCCGAGGCTCTCGCCAAGGGTGCAGAGCTTGACGTTGTCGAGCACCTTCGCGGCGTTCGCGAGCGAGCCGGTCTCAAAGGAGACCATTCCACCGAATCCGCTTTGCTGGCGTTTCGCAAGCTCGTGCTGTGGGTGGGAAGTCAGGCCCGGGTAATAGACCTTTTCAACGCCGGGATGTTCTTGCAGGAACGCCGCGACCTGGCGGCCGTTCTTGTCGTGGGCCTCCATTCTGACGGCCAGTGTTTTTGTGCCTCTGAGCACCAAAAACGAGTCCATCGGCGAGAGGATCGCACCGATGCTGTTCTGCACGAACTTGATCCACTCGGCGTCGGCCTCATCGTTCAACGCGACAAAGCCGCCGACGCTGTCGGAGTGGCCGTTCAGATATTTCGTGGTCGAATGGACGACGATATCGACGCCGTGCTCGATCGGCCGCTGAAAGTACGGCGACATAAAGGTGTTGTCGCAGACGACCTTCGCACCGCGGGCGTGGGCCAGCTCCGAGACGGCGGCGAGGTCCGTGACGGCCATCACGGGGTTCGTCGGCGTCTCGACAAAAACCAGCTTCGTATTGGGCTTGAAGTGCTGCTCCAGGCTGAGCACGTCGGTCGTATCCACGACGTCGAACTCCACGCCGTAGTCGCTCAGAATGCGGTTGAAAAGCCTGAATGTCCCGCCGTACGTGTTGTTGCCGAGCAGGACGTGATCGCCGCCCTTGACGAGTTTCAAACTCGCGTCGATCGCCGACATCCCGCTCGCAAACGCGAAGCCGAATTTCGCACCCTCGAGAGCCGCGATATTCGTCTCAAGTGCCGCGCGCGTCGGGTTTTGCGTGCGTGCGTATTCCCAGCCCTTGTTCTTGCCGAGAGCCTCCTGCGCGTACGTCGAGGTCTGATAAATAGGTACGCTCACCGCACCTGTCGTCGGGTCCGGCTCATTGCCGGCATGGATCGCGATCGTCGAAAAGCCCATGTCTCAAATTCTACAGTTCACGGGGGCAGAATGCAGAATTCAGACAGCCGTGAGCAGTCGAAAAGTGCGTCGATACACGTCGAACTGATGTAGAATCGTCGTGAAGTAACAATTCAGGGGTCATCAAGGAGGAGTGGATATGAGGACGAATGCTATTCTCACGGCGTTTGCGGTAGCTTTGTGCGCCTCTTGTGCTATGGCGCAGGACGACGGCGAGCAGCTTATCAGGAGGTCGCTCGAGGGCCGTCAGGTCGTTGTAAAGATGGACCTCCCGGCGGTCGACTCGGGCCTCACATTCACGCTTGACGATACGAACGTCAGCCTGGACGAACCGACGTACAAGGGGCTGCTGCATGATTACGGGACCGCGATCCGGAAGGACTCGCGTTCGCGGATCACCGGTGTTCGCGTCACAAAACGGGGGATAGAGATCGATCTCGACGGCGGCGGCTCGCCCGCGCGTGACTGGATGGGCGGGATCTTTCGTGTCGAGGCTCCGGTGAATCTGCCCAAGTCGCAGCGTGAGCTGGAGCTTGAACGCCAGCTGCAGCTCGAGACGAACCCCGCGATCCAGACATACCTCCGCTCCGAGATCGATTATGAACAGCGGCAACGCCTCACGCAGGACGCCAAAAATCAGGAGTCGTACGCACAGCTGACCCGCATGCGGAGCAAGTATATCGAGGAGAACCGCAAGGACTGGGGCTCAAAGATCATCGTCCTCATACGCTCCCGCAAGCCAAGCGTCAAGATGAAGGATATGGTCGCGTCACTCGCCAAATACATCGAGTTGCTCCCTCGCGAGAAGACCGCGCAGTAGACGGTCGAGACGAGCGCCAGAGACCGCCAAACAGTGATCAGTGAAGGGTAAATACCGTTCACTATTCACTCTTGGTCATTCACGTCTCGTGGCGCCGAGTCCCTGGCGCCGGCGCAAGGAGTTTTGCCCCTGGGGCGAGTAATTTGACCGCTGGAGCAAGTAACCGGTTTCCGTGGTTTCCGCCTTTTTCCCCTCCATCCCGCCATGAATCCCGAACCCATGCAAACGCCCATCCCGGCATCACCCAGTTTGCTATATGCATCCGCAAGCTCGACCTGCATCCGGAAGGTGGTCAGGGCTTTGAGATCTGAATACTAAAGACCTCTGATCCGCGCTCGAACCTTGTCATGGTTACGTTGGGCCGGGTGCAGATCCCACCATATGCCCTAAAGAACAGAAACGAGCACTAACGACGGGACTACATTATGCCGATCTCTTTTAGCCAGGCTTCGACGAGGGTGGGCCATTTGGTTATGGGTTTTTTAGTCGGCCTTATGCCGAAGCCGTGGCTGCCTTTGGCAAAAAGATGGACCTCGCTGGGGACTCCCGCGGCGTCAAGCGCCCGGGCGTAGACGGTGCTGTTGCATCTGTTGTCGACGGGATCGTCCCACGCCTGCAGGAGAAAGGTCGGCGGCGTCTCCTTTGTCACGCGAATGTCCGGGTTGAGCTCAGGTTCTTCCGGATCGTGACACAGGTGGCCGGGATACATGGCGATCGCGAAGTTGGGCCGGCTGCTAAGCTTGTCCGCGTCATCGACCGGTTTATATTCCGACGTAACGATATTGCTCGTCTGAACAACGAGAAATCCGCCGGCCGAAAAGCCGATCACGCCGACCTTATTCGGATCGATCTTCAGCTCCTTGGCACGAGAGCGGACGAGCTTTATCGTTCGCTGCGCGTCCTGCAAGGATCGCAGCACCTGTGGCTTGCGGCGGCACTTGCAGTCGGGGTCATAGCCATCGTTGCTCCTTGGCACGCGATATCTTAGCAGCACGCAGGTGATGCCCTTCGACGTCAGCCAGTCGCAGATCTCGGTGCCCTCGAGGTCCATCGCGAGCAGCTGGAAGCCTCCGCCCGGGAACACCACGAGCGAAACGCCAGTGTTCCTGCCTTTCGGCGGGAAGATCGTCATCGTGGGCTTCACCACGTTGTAGACCGCCTGATACGGCCGGCCCGCCACCACGTCCGGAGACTTGGTGATATCAACGCGTTCGGGCGGCAGGGTGATCCCCTCCATATCGGGAACCCCCGCGGGCCAGATCTCGATCTGCTTCAAACCCTTCGGCGCCTGCCAACCGCCTTGCGCAAAAATGCCCGCGGAAAACGCGAGCATCGAAAGCAGGAGGAAAATTCGTTTCATTCGGGTCAATTATAAAGCAATGAACGGTGGGCTGATATCCCTGGGTCAAATGCGCCACACTTCGTCAGCGACAGGGTTACAGAACGCCGCCGGTCGTCCTCCCGGAACTCGTACCGGCGCGGTGGTGGCAGCATCTGCTCCACAATCAAAGCTCGCTGCTGCTCAAAGCCGCACTCCTCTTTAAGGAGCGGATCATTGTGACGAATATCCCCTATCACCTAAAGGTATAGGGATCTCGAATGGTTGTAAGGCTTCGAGGATATTAGGTTTGCGATTCAGACCGCAATAACCCAAACTCTCCGTAACCCGATCCAAACGCCGCACCGCCCCCACTTCGGATAAGTCTGCCCGGGTAACGTCAGCATTAAGGAAATTACAATGGTCGCTCACCTCGCTCGAAACGTCGCGTCCGCGTTCACGGCACTCATCTGCCTGTCTTCGCTGTTTGTATCCGTATCGGCCTACGTGCCGGCCACCGCTCTTTCGCTGCCAGCGACGGCTACGACGACTGCAGTCACCTCGTCCGTAACTCCGTCCAAGTTCGGACAGGCTGTCACGTTTACAGCCACGGTTTCCACGGCCGGGTTGGGCACACCGACAGGTAGCGTTCAGTTCTTTGACGGTGCCGCGACCATCGGCGGAGCCCAGACCCTGAATGGCGCGGGACAGGCTCAGGTCACGACGTCGACGCTCTCGGTCGCCACTCACACGATCACGGCGCAATACGCCGGCGACGTGCCTAACGGATTCGATGCGAGCAGTGGATCGCTCTCCGGCGGGCAGGTGGTGAATGCGGCCAACACTAATATCGCTCTGGCCTCAACGCAAAATCCATCGGCTACCGGCCAGACGATCGTCTTCACAGCAACAGTGACGGCGCAGTCTCCGAGCACCGCGATCGTCGGGGCGAGCGGAACCGTGACCCTCCGACGCAACGGCAGCCCTGTCTGCTCGAATATCGCCCTTAACGTCAGCGGCCAGGCGACCTGCAGCCTGCGCTTCACGATCGCGGGCAACTACAATATCACCACTACCTATAACGGCACGGGGAACTTCAATACGAGTAACAACAATGCCTCGCCGCTCGTCCAGCAAGCTCTTGGTCCGACCGCAGCAAGCGTCTCGGTCTCAGGCCGGGTTGCGAACGCAGTCGGCGTTGGTCTGCGAGGTGTGCGCGTCTCGATGACAGACACTGACGGGGTCGTCCGCCAGGCGATCACTAACGCATTCGGGTATTACAGATTCACCGAGGTCGGATCGGGCCGGATGTACACGCTCACAGCCGCGGCAAAAGGCCAGACGTTCCAGGCAAGGCTGATCTCGGTCGCCGACACGCTGACAGACGCCGACATTGTCGCCGTACCGCGATAACGATCCGACGACGAACAAAAAGGCCGCGGGCATGCCCGCGGCCTTTTTTGACTGAACACTGTTCAGCCGATCTCTACCAGCGTGAGCCGCCGCGATTTCCACCGCCGCCGCCGTAACCGCCGCCGCCACCGCCGCCACCGCTCTCACGGGGCTTGGCCTCATTGACCTTCAGGTTGCGGCCGCCGACCTCTTTGCCGTCGAGGGCGGAGATGGCCGCCTTGGCCTCTTCCTTGCTCGACATCTCGACGAACGCAAAGCCGCGTGAGCGACCCGTCTCGCGGTCCTCGATGATGCTGGCGGATGTAACCGTACCCGACTCGGCGAACATCGTTTCGAGGTCCTGCGTGGTCGTATCGAATGAAAGATTTCCTACGTAAAGTTTCGTTGACATTATTTTTCCTTTTTTCTAACTAAGAGAGAACTAAGAGAGATTGCCTGCGGCTTGGGCCTCGGCGGCCTTTGCGGTCGCGGCGGCCGTCATCTGTTTGGCTTCCTCGCTGGTCGGCGGCGTCAGGACGGTATCAAGGGCGTGAACAACGCCATTCGTCGCCTCCATGTTGCGGGCCTGAATGCCCGAGTGATTCACACGCAGACCGCTGAGGTCGGCGAACTTCATCGGCTCTCCCGAGACCGATTCCGCCGTGCGGGTACTGCCGAGGCTTGCCGCCATGATCTTGGCCGGCACGATGTGGTACGAGAGCACCGCTTTGAGCATCTCCTGACTGGTCTCGCTAAGCCAGCCGTTCATCGTCTTGTCGGGGATCTTGTTGAAGGCGTCGTTCGTCGGTGCGAAGACCGTGAACTGCCCCTCGCCGGAAATCAGTTCATTCGCGCCGGACGTTCGCATAAGCCGCGCGAATACGGAGAACATATCGACCTGTTCGATGGTCTCTATCAATCTTTGTTTATCGGACATATCTGGAACTCGAAGAACAGCCGCCATGTCTAAACACGGCTTGCGCGTAACTGCCAGCCACTCGTTGGCTTGCTCTGGCTGTTGGTTCAGGACTGGTCCGACGGATTCGGCGAGGCTGAAAAAAGAGTTAGCGAGGCTCGATTCCCTTACAGTATGTGCTTATCGGGCGTATATAGCAATGTTAAGGGTCGCGGGATCGCTGCGGTGCAGACGACATTGCCTGGGCGTATGAAAGGTTACTTCGCCTTTTTTCGGGGATGTCAGTATTAGAAGCGGGGGAGGAGAGCCAGGGTATTGAGCCGGCCTTCGATCCCCCGAACGGGGTCAGGGAAGACTTCCCGACTCCCTCCCTCTACCCTTTCAGCGGAGGAGGGACGAGAAAAGCCGCTTTGCGTAGCGGCTTTTCTTGTGTCCGGTCAGTGGTCGCGCTTCGGACGCTTTCGGGGGATCTTTTCGGTCTGGCCCCGGCCGAAGGACTCAAGATCGCGTTCGATCAGTTTGAGGTACTCGGAGATCAGCTCGGCCTCCCGACGGACGAACGGGCCGTCAGGCAATCTCTTCAGATCACGCAGCTGTTTACGCAGGGCAGCGCGATAGCGGCGGCCCAGATCGAGACATTCCTCGATCGCCTTGCGGGTGTGCGGACGGGTCAAAGTGTCGTTGAGACAACGGTAATATTGGTCGCCGAGCTCGGCGCTCTTTTGCTTGAGGGGAAGATATTGCTGCACGAGGAATTGTCGCTCTGTTGACACAGATATACGACAGTTCGAGACGTTAATCAAGGGAAAAAGCTCCCGATCATCATGTATGACGGTTCGTCTGGCCTGCCTCGATCTCCGTCCGCAAGTCTGGGGAGGCCGCGAGCTCCTCTGTGGCGGCTTTGACGATCTGTTTTGAGAGTTTCTTGGGGTCGACCGGCTCGAGCAGAGCCTCGAGTTTTTCGTTGTCGCAGTCGACGCCGACCTTGGTAGCTACGGCCTTGAGCAGAGCGAGCATTTGGGTGTTCTCCTGCTCGGCAAGCATATTGATCTGCAGGTCTAGCTGGTTGCGGCGCTCGGATAGCTGCGTATCGTGATTCTGGCTGATGAGGATGAAGGTCGAGAGAAAAATGGCCTCGAGAGACACGACCAGCGTTAGGAATGTAAATGGGAACGGGTCGAACGCGAACTTATCCGTAAATCCATTAAGAATGATCCAACCGCCGAACCAAACGATATGCACGTAGACGAAGACCATGCTTCCGCAAAACTGTGCGACGACCTCGGAAAGGCGTTCGCCGATGGTCCGTTTCTCGCGTTGGGCCTGCTCGAGCTCGACGATGCGCACCACGTTGGACGCGATCTCCTTTTCGAGCGCTTTCGACGGGGGCGCTTCTCGCGCTGTTTTTGATCGTTTTGCCATTTTCTCAGACCTGCGGGGAGATGGTGGCAGAGTACGGCGGTATGGCGGTCGGCTCAGTATTGATGCATACGCAGGCGGCCGCCGCCGGCGACGACAATGGTTTGAAAGAAAGCTCGCCGATGAAGACGGCGAACGGCGGCTTTGGGTATATACAATTCCCTGCTTGCCCGATAAACTAAAGCCAAAAGCCCCTACTTTAAGGACGTTCCGTACCGTGGCCCCGAACGAGACCGCAAATAAGATGTCGGCAACGCCCAGAGACCTGCTCGAGTTGTCGGGCGGCGACCTGTGGAAGAAGTCGTCACTTGCGTTACTCGCCCGCGTCGGCGAGATCATACGCACTGAATCGGACGACTCGGAACTCCTGTTCCAGATCGCGGCCACGGTCGGCCAGCATTTTGACGCGCAGCGGTGTCTCTTTAACGAGATCGATCTTGAGAACGATGTCGAGATCGTGCATCGGGATTATTTCGACGGCATTGCGTCGGTTGCCGGCCGGCACAAGATCTCTGCCTACAGCCCTGTCACGTCGGCCGACATGATGGCCGGGAAGACGGTCGTCAATCACGATTCGAAGCTCGACCCGAGAACGGCGGGACGTTACGAGGAGATCTACGAGCCGACCGGTGAGCGTTCATACGTCGCCGTGCCGCTGATGCGCGACGGCAAATGGGTAGCGTCACTCTGGATAAGCTGCACATCACCGCACCAGTGGGCGGACGCGGACCTCAGACTGCTCGAGGCCATCGCCGAGAGAACCTGGCTCGCCGTTGAAAAGAACCGCAACGAGGCCGCGATGCGCTCGTCCGAGGAGCGGTTCGCCCGGTTCATGCAGCACCTGCCCGGGCTCGCGTGGATCAAGGACCTGAACGGCAGATACGTCTACGCGAATGACGCCGCGATCGAGGCTTTTGGACGAACGTCTGACGATCTTTACGGCCGTACAGATGTCGAGGTCTTTCCACCTGAAACCGCCGAGCAGTTTGTCCGGAACGACAAACAGGTCATCAGCGAAAGGCGGGGCATCCAGACCGTAGAGTCGCTTCGTCACCCGGACGGCTTGCACCATCATTCGGTCGTCAGCAAGTTCCCGATCCTCGACGAGGAAGGCCAGCCCACGCACGTCGGGGGGATGGCGATCGACATCACAGACCAACGGCGTGCAGAGATCGCTCTCCGCGAAAAGGAGGCCGAGCTACAGCTGATGGCCGATACGACGCCGATGGTGTTGGCACGGTGCGGCCGGGACCTCACGTATAAGTTCATCAACAAGGCCGGCGCGGCTCTCTTTAATAAATTGCCTGAGGAGATGATCGGCCAGTCCATCATTGAGATGATGGGCGAGGAAGCCTGGTCCCGCATCGCCGACCAGATCGAAAAGGTACTGCGCGGGCAAGCGGTCGAATACGATGCGGAGATCCCCTATCCTACGGGCACTCACTGGATGCGCGTCAATTACGTGCCTGAGTGGGACGCAAAGGGCGAAGTCGTAGGCTGGATCGCGTCGATCGCGGACATCACCGAGGTGCGGCAAGCGAACGAGCTTGTGCAGCGAGATCTGGCGAGCATGACGGTCCTGCGCGACTTCGGCACGATCGCGGCGTCCACTATCGACCCGGACACCATCCATTCGAACATTCTCGACGCCGCGATGAAGCTGATGTCTGCGGACTTCGGCAGCATCCAGTTATACCATCGCGACCGCGATGCCCTGGAGATGCTGGCGTGGAAGAACCTTGATCCGCGATCGGCCCAGCATTGGCAGTGGGTCGCGTCAAAAGCGCTTGGCGCCCGCGGCAAGTCGCTCATGAAGGGCAAGCGGCTCGTCATTCCGGACGTCGAGCTCTATAAGGAGTTCGCCGGGACCGATACCCTCGATCATTTGCGGGCGTGCGGGATCAGAGCGGTCCAAACTACACCTCTCGTGTCCGTGACCGGGGATGTCATCGGTATGGTCTCAACGCACTGGCGTACCGTGCACAAGCCCACGGAACGGGAGTTTGGTTTTCTCGACCTGCTGGCACGGCAGGCGGCGGACCTGCTCATGCGTAAACGGGACGAGGACCTCCTGCGGGCGTCTGACGAGCGATTTCGCATGGCGCAGCGCGCCGGCGGCGTCGGGATTTGGGATTGGAATATTACGGACGGTCGCACCTATTGGTCCGAGACGACGTGGGACTTTTACGGCGAGCCTCCATACAGCGCCGAGCCGGATGACGAATTCTGGACCACGCACATTCATCCCGAGGACCGCGAGCGGGTCAAGCAGAACCTGATCGACGCGGTCGTTTCAAAGTCGAGGTCCTACCGTGATGAATTCAGGATCCTGCGACGTGACGGGACGGTGCTCTGGATCGAGTCGAGCGCGAGCATCACTCGTGACGAGGACGGCCGAGCGACCCGCATCTTCGGCGTAAATATCGACATCACCGAGCGGCGACTCGCGGAGGAACGTATCAGGGCAAGCGCCCAGCAGCTGCGTCTTGTCACCGACGCGATGCCGGCGTTGATCTCGTATGTCGACAAGAACCAGCGCTACCGGTTCGCGAATCAGACCTATCACGACTGGTTCGGCGTAATTCCGGAGGAGATCGTCGGCAAGAAGGTTCGTGAGGTCTTTGGTAAGGAGATCTACTCCGTCGTCGAACCACACATCAAGGCGACCCTCGGCGGCGGGGATGTGGCATTCGAGACGGAGATCCAGTACCCGCGCGGCGCCCGCCGCTTCGTACACATCTCGTACACGCCGGACATCGATGCGGATGGTACTGTGCGCGGCTATTTCGCTCTGACGACCGACCTTACGGATCTCAAACGCTCGCAGGAGATGCTGCGGTCGACCGAGGAGAAGGTCGGTCTGATGATGGAGACCTTCACCGATTACGCGATCATGTCGCTCGACGCGAACGGCATCGTGGACAGTTGGAATATCGGTGCAAAGCTGATCTTCGGTTACGACGAGCACGAGATCATCGGCCAGCCGGGTGACATCCTCTTCCTTCCCGAGGATATCGCGAACGGGGTCCCGGAGGGCGAGATGCGTACCGCGCGTGAGAAAGGCCGAGCGCTCGACGAGCGTTGGCACCTCCGCAAGGACGGTACGCGGTTCTACGCAAGCGGCGTGATGATGCCGCTTCACGTCGGCAGCACGCTGACGGGCTACGCCAAGATCGCCAGCGACCTCACCGAGCGGCAGCGGCACAAGGAGGAGCTTGAGAGGGCACACAGCGAGCTCGAGACGCGTGTCGCCGAGCGGACCCGCGAGCTGGCTGAGAGCAACCGCGCTTTGATCGAGGAAGCACGGGCCCGCACGACCGCCGAGGAGCAGCGCATTCACCTTCTCCACCGACTCGTCAATAGCCAGGAGATGGAGAGACGCCGCATCGCGCGCGACCTGCACGACCAGCTCGGCCAGCGGCTCACAGGACTCCGCCTCAAGCTGGAGTCACTTCGCTCCGTGGTCGGCAGCGAGGGCGATATACCGTCGCGAGTCGCGCGCCTGCAAGAGATCAGCGAACGTCTCGACGCCGAGGTAAGTTTTCTCGCCTGGGAACTGCGGCCGACCGTTCTTGACGACATCGGCCTCGTCGAGGCTCTCAGTACGTTCGTTAAGGAATGGTCGCGGCATACTGAGACGGTCGCCGATTTTCAGGCCGTCGAGGTCGGCAAGGAGCGATTCAACCCGGAGATCGAGACGCACCTTTACCGCATCGCTCAGGAAGCGCTGAACAATATCAGCAAGCACGCCGACGCCACGAACGTGACCGTCGTTCTCGAAAAACGAAAACGCGAGCTTTTGATGATCATCGAGGACGACGGCAAGGGCTTCGATCCCGAGGATATGCCCGATCGCCGCCGGTCCGGTCGAGGCCTCGGCCTGCTTGGCATGAAAGAACGCTCGGCGCTCGTCGGCGGCGAGCTCGATATTGAATCTTCCGATCGAGGCACCACAATATATGTCCGCGTGCCGGCTTTTGAGTCTTAGAAAAATGAAAGAACTTCGTTCAATCCTGGGACTGCTGAGAGCGGTTCTATTGCTTGCGTTTCCGCTATTGATCAGCTCGCCCGCTCTTGCCGCAGACATGACTGAGCAGGCCCGCTGGGCCGAGCGTGCTCAGAACGTCACGATCACTCGCGACGATTGGGGTGTCGCCCACGTTAAGGGAAAAACGGACGCCGACGCGGTCTTTGGCGCGATCTACGCGCAGGCGGAGGACGATTTCAATCGGGTCGAGACCAACTACATCAACGCGATGGGCCGCCTCGCGGAGGCCGAGGGCGAAAAGGCCATCTGGCAAGACCTCAGGATGAAGATCTTCATCGATCCCGAGGATCTGAAAAAAGACTTTGCGGCTTCGCCGCCGTGGCTGCAAAAGCTGATGGTCGCCTGGGCCGACGGACTTAACTTCTATCTTGCTAAACATCCCGAAGTTCATCCCAGGGTTATCTCGCATTTTGAGCCGTGGATGGCGTTGAGCTTTACCGAGGGCTCGATCGGCGGTGATATCGAGACGATCAGCCTCGACCGCTTGCGGCGGATGTACGGTACGCCAACGGAGGCGTTGGCCCAGAACACTTTGGATGTGGTCAAGGATGATCCGTCGGGCTCGAACGGCTGGGCCATCGCACCTAAGAATACAAAGGACGGTCACGCGCTCTTTCTGATCAATCCGCACACTTCCTTCTTTTTCCGCTCCGAATTACAGATGACGAGCGGCGAGGGCCTCAACGCCTACGGCGCGTCCACATGGGGACAGTTCTTTATCTACCAGGGCTGGAACGACTACTGCGGCTGGATGCATACGTCGAGCTCGGTCGATGCGATCGACGAGTTTCGCGAGAACATCGTATTGAAGGCAATGGTGAATCCGCAGACACTTGAAGTTGCAGGCGACCGGGAAGTCGCCGGATACCGTTACGGTAACGCGGTTCGGCCGCTGATCATCTCGAAGATCACGGTTCCGTACAAAACGGCGACAGGAATGGCGGAACGAACGTTTACAGTCTATCGCACGCATCACGGGCCCGTCGTCCGTAAAGACGAGCAAGGCCATTGGATCACCGTCGCGTTGATGAACACGCCCATCAAGGCATTGATGCAGTCATACGGACGGACAAAGGCGAAAAACATCCGCGAGTTCGAGAGGGTCATGGACCTTCACGGTAACTCGTCCAACAACACGATCTACGCAGACCGCGCGGGGAACATCGCATACTTTCACGCCAACTATGTTCCGGTGCGCGACCCGCGGTTCGACTGGACAAAGCCCGTGGACGGCAGCGACCCGGCAACCGAGTACAACGGTCTTTTGTCATTCAAAGATTCGCCAAATCTGATCAACCCCTCAACTGGTTGGGTCTACAACAGCAATAACTGGCCATGGTCGGCGGGCGGAGTTGCGAGCTTGAAGCAGCGTGACTATCCGCGATGGGTCGATAACGGCGTCGAGAATCCTCGTGGACTGAATTCGATACGGATCCTCGGGAACAAAAAGGACTTCACACTCGACAGCTTGCGTGCGGCGGCGTTCGACAGTTATATGACATGGTTCGATAAACGAGTGCCGGATCTGGTTAAAGCGTGGGACGCGCTTCCGGCCCGCGATCCGCTAAAGAATCGGACAGCCGCTGAGGTCAGCGTACTTCGCGGATGGGACAACCGCTGGGCGACGGACTCGATCGCTACCACGCTCGCCGTCCACTGGGGTTTGCAGGTCAACCGAAAGCACGCGGAGCAGTACAACGTGCCGGCCAACGCCGCATGGGACGCGATCGATCGGCGCGAGCTTGTTGAGCTTCTGGCCGCGGCGTCCGACAAGATCACGGCCGATTTTGGCAAATGGCAGACGCCGTGGGGCGAGATCAATCGTTTCCAGCGGCTCACAGGCGACCTCGTGCATCCATTCGATGATTCTAAGCCAAGCATTCCGGTCGGGTTCGCATGGAGCGTATGGGGATCGATCGCGTCCTTCAGCGCTTCACCGAAGCCAGGCACAAAGAAATGGTACGGCATCCACGGCAACAGCTTTGTGGCCGTAGTCGAATTCGGCCCGCGTATCCGTGCAAAGGACGTCACCGCCGGCGGCGAGTCGGGCCATCCGTCGTCGAAGCACTTTAACGACCAGGCCGTTAGGTACGCGACCGGTGACTTTCGTGACGTCTATTTTTATCCCGAACAGCTAAAGGGCCACACGGAACGCGTGTATCGCCCCGGAATGTAGGATAGACGTCCAGGTCTGTCCATCGCGGCCGCCGAGGCACGGCGATTGCGGATAGAGTGCGGGGACTATATATGTTTAGAAAGACTTTTTTACTCGCACTAATAGCCACGTTTTTCGGCATAGCCGCGGTCGGTCAGGGCGTCGTTTCGACGGCAGAGAGAATCAGCGGCGACACGTTTGGGTATTCGACGACGACGCCGCGAGGTGCTCGTGTTTACGCCGTCAAAAAGCCCTCAGCGGCCATGCTCAACGCTGTCGACAGCGGCCTGACGGACCTTTTCGCGGTCGCCCGCAGAAATCGCTATACCCGCAAGCTCAACTACAGTGATTACACGATCTTCATCGCGAAGGCTGACCGAACTAAAAACGCGGCGGGCGAGTATTCGCCGGACTTCGCGATCGGGGCGGCCCAATACGCCGGTTCGGTGTATGACCAGGGCGGCTTTATTTACGCGGCGGGAATGGTGATATCGAGTAATCCATGCGCGTTCCTGATAGCCGAGCATACGAAGGAACTCAGCCGCGTTACTAACGTCGTCCGCTACGAGGGCGAGCATCTGGTGTTGTTTCACAACGACCGCCAGCGTTATTTTGCGACGATGGACCACAGCAAGGGCGGCTCGCATCCGATCCTTCAGTAGGCGGCTGGCGGCGGCAGGACGCAGGATCTCAGGTCTGCTCGATCACGGCTAACTGCCCATTTCGTGCACTTGCCTCACGATACAGTCAAAAAAGTCGCGTGCGGATACAACCAAATTCGCCCTTTATCACTTCAAACAGGTGCTTTTCGTATTTTTTTCCATTTCCCTGCCGCAATGGCACGTCCATTGCTTTTTAGCTGAGCGGCTCCGATGATCGGAGCTCGCAACGCCCGGAGGTCATCGATGAACCGCGAAACGGCATTGCGACGCGTCAAATGGCTGACGCTTGTGATCTTTGGAATTTCAGTCCCGGCCGCGGCGCAGCCCGATAGCATCTATAAGCTGCCTGCGGGCACCCACGTACGCCTCAGTGTCGATATTGAGCTGAGCTCAAAGGTCGCGAGCGTGAACGATACTTTCCTCGCGGGAGTGACGAAGCCGATCGTCGTGAACGACACCGTCGTCCTGCCCGAAGGCTCGCTCGTCGAGGGCCGTGTGACGCGGGTCTCCCCGGCGGGTGGATTCGGCCGGAGCGGATCGCTGGGTATCGTTTTTGAAAAGCTTAAAGTTTTCGGCGGGACGCGTCAGATCGACGGCAAACTTGCCGGAGATATCGAGCCGGACAAGCCGTTCTTCCTGATCGCGTGCTTTGTAAAAGGACGTGAGGCGAGGTTGAGAAAGGACAAGGAATTCGAGATCGAGATAAGACGCGACGTGCCGCTGCCGGTGATCGCATATTGAAAAAGAAAGTTTGTAAGTTTGGCCGTTGGCGAGAAACCTGTCGGCCATTCGAAGAAGCCCGATGCGAAGGGGAGAGCGCATCGGGCTTTTTCATTTGACAGCGAGCATCCTGCCCGCTATTTCTTTGCCCGCCGTGCTGCAGCCACCATCGCCTTCACCTCGGCAGCAACCGTCGGCACATGGAATGGAATGCCGTCCTTGATCGTCCACTCGATACCGCCACCGCGGACGACCTTGCCGTCGCGGACCTGATCGGTGCCTGTCGGATAGAGCACCTTAAGATTCTCGAGCGGATTACCGTTGACGACGATGAGGTCGGCCTTGTAGCCAACGCGAACGCGGCCCAGGAAATCCTCTTTCCCGAGGATCTTCGCGCCGTTCGAGGTCGCGTGCTGGATGACCTTGAGGGGATGAAAGCCGGCCTCCTGCTGGAGCTCAAGCTCGCGGATCAGGCCAAAGCCGTACATCTGGTAGATGAAGCCCGCGTCGTCGCCAGTGCCGATAACGCCGCCGCGTCTCTCGAACTCCACAAGAGCTTTCATCCAGATGCGGTAGTTCTCTTTCCAGAAAGTCTCGTCCGTCGAAGTCCAGCCTATAAAGTATGAGCCGTGATTCGCCGGGTTGGGTCGGAAATACTCCTCGAGAACGGGATGCAGATACTCCGCGAACGCAGGATTCGTCTCCGCCCGCTGCAGGTCGCGCGACGCGTCGTAGATGTCGAGGGTCGGGTCCCATGCGACACCGGCGTCGACCATCGCCTGCAGGACCTTGCTCAACCGCTCCGGGTCGGCCTCGCGCCAGAGACGGCCGGCGTAGCGGAAGCGGTCGACCTCGTTGTTGTAGTTGTAGGTCGCCGGAAAATTCTGCCGACCCGACTCGATCGCCGCGTCGGGAATGCCGTACCAATGCTCAACGCTCGTCGTGCCGAATTTGATATCGTCCCACGCGTTCGTCTCCTCAACGCCGACGTGATGCATTACGCGGAGGCCCTGCTTGTGAGCCTCATCCATCATCGCGGCCATCAGGTCGCGGTCGATGGTGTACAGCTTAATGCCGTCGAAGCCGGCGGCCTTGAGGTCACGCACGCGCTGACGGGCCTGCTCGGGTGTGGACGGTATCGGCTGCTCAAAATATCCGCCGTACGGGAAAATGCGCGGGCCGGCGAGGGTGTTATTCGCCGTCTGGTCGCGCCACGCGAGCATCTTCTTACCGGCCCAAGCCTCGCGAATGGTGGTGATGCCGTTCGCGAGCCACATCTTCATGCAGTACTCGACCGGCATCGGGACGCCGCCGCGTTCGTCGTGGATGTGAGCGTGAAGGTCGATCAGACCGGGAAGGACATACTTTCCCGTTGCGTCGATATCGAGATCGCCTGCCGCGGGCCGCTTCGCCTCTTTTGACGCGACGGCTACCGGGTCGAGAGCCACGATCCCCCTGATCGTATCGCCCTCGATGACGATGTCGAACGGCCCGGCCGCGGGCTTGCCGCTGCCGTCGACGACAGTCGCGTTGCGGACCACTATCCGTTTGAGCCGCTTACCTGAGAAAGACGCCGGATCGGCCTGGGGCAATGCCGACGTGCTGACCGATAGCAACGCGGCCACTGCCGCAGCTAGACGCAGAACTTTGCTGTTCATATTCGGACGCAAAAGTAGCACAAATCTTCTCTCTTGTCTCCGCGGTCTCTGCCCTCTACGCGGTCAAATTGCCGTCAGCGACCTCGTATGACAAAATATCTGTTTTATTGAACAACTCTATTTTCAACAGGAAGGTTAATAATGCCCGCAGGAAGAAATAAAGTCACAGTCGTAGGCGCCGGAAACGTGGGTGCGACGGCCGCACATTGGATCGCAGCGAAGGAATTGGCCGATGTCGTGCTCGTCGACATCGTTGAGGGAACGCCGCAGGGCAAGACGCTCGATCTCGCACAGGCCGCGCCGATCGACGGCTTTGACGTAAAGCTCGTCGGTGCGAATTCGTACGAGGAGACGGCGAATTCTGACGTCGTGATCATCACCGCCGGCCTGCCCCGCAAGCCCGGTATGAGCCGCGACGATCTCTTAAAGACCAACTCCGACATCGTCGGTTCGGTGACCGATGAGGTGGCGAAATACTCGCCAAACGCATTCATCATCGTCGTCTCGAATCCGCTCGACGCGATGGCGCAGGTCGCGTTCCGCCGCTCGGGCTTTCCGAAGAACCGCGTAATGGGTATGGCCGGCGTTTTGGACTCGGCGCGTATGCGATGCTTCGTGGCGGAGGAGCTGAACGTCTCGGTCGAGAACGTGACGTGTTTCGTCCTCGGCGGCCACGGCGATACGATGGTGCCGCTGCCGCGTTACTCGACCTGTGCGGGCATTCCGATCACCGAGCTGATACCGAAAGACAAGCTCGACGCGATCATCACGCGCACCGCGAACGGCGGAGCCGAGATCGTCGGCCTCCTGAAGACGGGTTCCGCATACTACGCACCTTCACTCGGCGCGGTCGAGATGTGCGAAGCGATCCTCAAGGACAAGAAAAAGATCCTGCCGTGCGCGGTGTTCCTCGAGGGCGAATACGGTATCTCGAATCTCTTCGTCGGCGTGCCGGTCAAGCTCGGCAAGAACGGCATCGAGCAGATCATCGAGATCAGCCTAACGGGCGACGAGCGGACAGCACTGCACAAGTCGGCAGCCGCCGTGCAGGAATTGATCGACGTTCTCAATATCTGAGAACACGAGCTATAGAAGCAAAAAGGCCTCGCTCTCGCGAGGCCTTTTTTCGTCATTCACCGTCCATTTTAGACAGCATCCTTGACGGCCCGGCCTTAGCCGGTGCCGACGAACCTCCGCCGGAGGTAAAGTCGACGTCCGTCAACTGGTCAGAGACCTGTACAGCTCGCGGCTGGAAAGTGTAGCCTCGCGCGGTCGCGGCCATCATATAGGTCCTTCCGGAAATTACTTCGTCGAACTTGTAATAACCGAAAGCGTTCGTGATCGCCGTAACGGTCTGGCCGTCGCCACCTGTCATGCGAACCGTTGCGCCGCGGATACCTGTGCCCGCCGACGACATCACGCGTCCCGAGACGCTGACCGATGCCGCGCTCGGAATGAGCATGGCCGTTTGCCAGATGCCGCGTCCATGCGTCGCGATGCGGAGCTGTCTCGGGCTTGCACCCGGGGCGACTGCCATCTCGAATACCGCGATCTTAGGCAGACCCGTGCCGTAAGGCACCCAGTTTATTCCGGCGTCGACGCTGACGTAGACACCCACGTCCGTACCCGCGTAGACGAAAGACGAGTTAATCGGGTCGATCAACAATGCGTTGACCGGCGTGTCCGGCAGGCCGTTGCCGACCGCCGTCCATGTCGGCGTCGGAGCATTTAGGTTGCTGGTCTTCCAGATGTGCTGCTGACCCGTTATGCCCTGACCGCCAAAGCCCGCGAGAGCTGCGTTCTTATTGTTCGGGTCGATAACGATCTTACCGACGGCCCGTGCGGGCCCGCCTGCTGGGCTAATGTTCACCAAGGGCGATGCACCCGTCGTGGTGCCCCAGATCTGGCCGTTGTTCAAGCCTACGAGACGGTAATTATCATCCGACGACGCGACCGCGATGGTAGTGATCGGTTGCCCGCTGACGATCGGCTGCTGGCTCGCCGGGACGAAGGTCGCAGCCTGGTTCACCGACCGATACAGGGCATCGGCTCCCCAGTAGACGGGCTGGCCGACCGACCCGACCACCCCGATGGGGCCGAGTTCGAACGGTGCATAAAAGAGTACCGCGGTTGTGGTCGTGCAGTTAAAACCATTGGGAACTGACCCCGCGAACCCGCAGCCGAGGAGCGTCCATCCATTATCGGTCGCCGTAGCCGTATTCAGCACGCGTCCGATACCCTGAGCATTCGTCTGATTGAAGTACGTGTGGTACATGACGACATTCGTTGTGTCGACCGCCGTTTGATCGATCCGGGCATATCCGCCGTCGCCAAAGTCCGCCCTGATCCACGTGTTATCGGGCCTCAGGAACTGCGTACCGTTGTCTTGAGTGCCGCCGATCGTGAAGAAAGGATCGGTCGGATGGGTTGCAAGGCTCTGGAACTGTGTTGCGCTGTAAGTGCTGTTGTTGAGGGCCGTCCAATTTGTGCCTGAGTCGGTGGACTTCCATATGCCGCCGTCGCAGCCGAAATAGATCGTGCTTGGCGACGAGGGTGCGACCGCGATGACGTGCGCATCGGCATGCAGGCCGGTGGTCGAGCTCGGCGTATTTGCCACCGTTGCGAAACCATCGGTGGTCCTGCGGAATATGTTCGTACCCGTTGCACCGGCGACATACGCGATATTCGCGTCCGTCGGATCGACATCGACGGCGATGTCGTAGAAGCATTGTCCGCCACAGAACGCGCTCGCACCGAGCAGAGCCGCGCTCCATGTGGCTCCGCCGTTAACCGATTGACGCACACGACCCGTGCTGCTCTCGCCGTTAGCGAGATACATCACACTCTGTCCCGCAAGGGCACCGCCGGTCGGAACGACCGACGTCAATTCCCCTCGCGAGTTCGCCGTCGCAGTTTGCGACAGCGTGTTCGTAAAGGTTGCGGTCGTCAGGGCATTTGTGGTCCTATAAACGCCGCCTTCGGTTCCGGTCGTCGGCCGCAGCCACACTACGATCGTATTGCCCGACGCGTCGCTCTTGTCATACACCATGTCGAGGATACTGAGATTGCCAGTGCATGGCGTATCAAAGCAGTTGGTCGCGGAGACCGTGAGCTTTGTTGCCGTGACTCCGGCTGGCGATCCCGTGGCATTCGCGAGGCGATAGAGACCGCGGATGCCGAGCGGAGGAACGGTGTTTCCCTGAGGGGCCTGTTGAACGTTCCCAACAATCCCGGAGGCTGTCGACACGAAAACGATTGACGGGTCGGTCGGATTTACGAGGATCTCGCTGATCGTTCGACCGGTGAATATGCCTCCCGACTGCGGATTGTTGCTTGCGTCGTTAAAGTTACGGATCGGATTGATGGGACCTGTGAGGGTCGCCGAGGTCGATGCGTTATCGATCCGGTACATTCCGATGCCGGCGTAACAGCCGGAACCACATTGGCCGGGCTCTCCTGTTCCGACGTAGAGAATTTCGGGATTGGACGGTGCCAGGGCCAGAGCCCCGATCACCTGGGAATCGGCTCCGTTAAAGAGCTGCGTCCAGGTCGTTCCACCGTCCGTCGAACGATAAACGCCGCCTTGGGCCGCACCCACGTAGACGATATTCGGATTGGTCGGGTGAACGACGATGGCGACCGTACGGCCGCTCACGGGATCCGTGCGTGTCGAGGTTTGTCCATTCGGGATCGGGGACGGGCCCATCGGCGACCATGAGCCGCCGACCTCAGGTGCGAGCTTGCCCAGCTTGATATCGTTCTGGACCTTGGCCTCCTGGGAACGCATCTGCTTTATCGCAGACTCGCGGACCAGCGGATCATATACCAGACCCTTGGTCTCGCCGAGACGCCACATGTTGTACTCCGCCCGGCGAGCAAAGTACTCCTCCTCCGACATTCCGGTCGCGAGGGCTCTCGGCATGTCTGCGTCCTCTGAGCCGAAGTACGCCACGACCGCCGATGCGACGTTCGTGATCGTGCCCCAACCCACAATGCTAAGCGCCAACAAGAGCAGCAAGCCGGCGATAATAACGGTTCTCTTCTTCATGATCTCCCCTTCTCCCTAATTGATCTTCAGGTCGTTACACGCGATCTGGATCACGTAATATCTGCGTTTTAGTTTGCGGATCTCGCCCTCCTGTGCGCGGACGATCTCAGACCGCTCGGGCTCGGCCGGCGGATTTCCCCAGCAATCCTGTCGTTGAAATATCTTTATCGGTCTTCCCGACGAGATTACGAGCCCGGCCCGGCGAGAGCAGCGAGCCCTTACGGATCGCAACGCCCGCCTCAACGTGGTGCCGGACGTCGTCCGGACGGTGTCGAGCGAACGCCGGTCCACGTCGTCAGGCAGACAAGTGTACGCCTGAGCGAGCGAAGCGGATGGCATAGCTACTACTCCCAATAGTATTAGAACTCGCATGAGAGAGCGGTTCATAAAGATCTACTGCTTTGCGGTTGCTCAGGTAACAGGGCCAACGATAAAGCTTGACGGGAAATGTAGCACAGGCCGGCGGACCGGCACAATAGCACGCTCCCCTCTTACAGAGTTTCCAAGCCACAAAAAAAGGGCACGCTCGGGGAGCGTGCCCTAAAGATCGGTTCAGCGAAGCTCTTATTGACCGCTGACGAAGTCGATGCCCGACAGCGTGTCCGTTACGGTTACGGTCTTCGGACTGAATGTATATCCGCGTGCAGAGGCCCGCATCAGGTACGTACCGCCAGACTGAACGGTATCGAAGGTGTAATAGCCAAAAGCGTTCGTCACCGCGGTTCGGGTGGCTCCCTGACCATCGATGATCGACACCGATGCGTTACGGATACCCGTACCGCCCGTGCCTACCACACGTCCGGAGACGCTGACAGCCGCCGCCGTCGGCCCGAGGTTCTGGAAGCAAACTGCCGCATCATTCAGCTGCGGTGTTGCCGCCGAGTTGGTGGTCGTTAAGAACGCCTTATAACGGAGGTAACGGCTGCCGTTGAATTGCGCCAGCGAGTCGCCGCTCGTAAAGAAGGTCGCGGCCGTACCGCCGGGACCGACGTAATTGAACGGCCCGTAGATGCTGTTGCTCGCGGCAACCTGCAGCTTGATCGTGGTATTCGCCGGTGCTGTGCCGTTGAACGTGAACGTTCCCCAGGTCGGCACGCGGCCTGGCAGGGGATTCGCATCTCTGAGCGTCGATACGAAATCGCCGGAGGCGAAGTAACCGGTGTTCATCGTGACCTTGAACGAGAGGTCCGGCGTTGTGCCCGTCCAGCTCGTGCCGCTGTTTGCGGACGTCGTACGACGCCCCCCGGCGTAGGAACTGGTGGTGCTTGTAATGTACGCCGGTGTTCCCGTTGCATACGTCGCTGCCATCCGTGCGACGATCGCGTATTGCGTACCTGCGGTCAGGGTCGGAGGCGTCGTAAAGACAGCCGTGTAAAAACCGCCGGCCGCATCGTTACTGAACGGGACCGAGGCTGACGCCAGGTCTGCTCCCGTCGGCAAATTTCCACTCGCGTTCCTGATCGAGATCACGACATTCGGGGGCGTGCCGGTGCATGACGAGCAGAAGAGATCGAGCGAGACCTGAGTCGCCTTGCCCGTCACAGTCGGAGTGAACGTCTGACCGACCCAGGAAGTGCTGCTAAACCCGAACGCCTGCGTTTCGGTCGTCGCCTGCGCGTCGACCGCCTCCGCCACGGCCAGGACCACATTTCCCGCGCTTGCGGTCAGGTCCGTATTCGTCGGTATTCCAGCCTGAAAGTCCGTCTGCGTAGTATCGGTGGGACATCCGCTGGTCGCGGCCACCGGCATTGTGAAGTTGACCGTCGTTGTGCTGCCGTCAGCGACTGCCACGTTCATCGTTCCCTGCGGTGTAAAGCCCGACTTGCTGGCCGACTCCGCAGGATACGTTCCGGCCGGGAGGGCCGGGAAGGAGTAATTCCCCATTACATCGGTCGTCGTCGAGCGGCTGCCTAGGACGATCGTCGCACCGCTAATGGCGGTCGTGCCGTCGGTGGTCGCCTTACCCGAGATCGTGCCGCCGGCTCCGACGGGCGTACAGCCCGTTAGCTTGAAGGAGCCGATGCGGGTGAGGTGATTTAGGCCGCTGACCGCGTAGTACTGGCTCGTGTACCAAAAGGTGCAGCCATCCGGGTCCAGCGTCATCGCGCTGTAGTCTCCCCAACGAGTACACGTTCCACCGCAGCTGCCGCTCTGCGAACCGGTGCCTTGATACATGACCTGTTCAGTCTGGTCGATGCCGTTGATAACGCCAGCCGTCTGCGCGGCATAGGCGAGTGCAGGGTGCGTGGCCGCATTCGACGTTGTATAGCCGATCGCCATGTTTCCTGCGCGGTCGACTGCAGAGCTTGGCATGTAACGCCAGAGGCTTGCATCCGGACTGTACGTCCATGCCTGTGTGGGTGCCGCCTCGACATTCCCGCCGGTCACCTTCACTTGGTAAAAGCGTACGGCCGCTTGTGTAGCGGTGACGTTAGAGGCCCCCGGATTGCCTGCTCCCACCGTCTGCGACGCCCAAAGGGACTCGACACCGCCCAGATTCGTGTACTGGTTCTGCATCATCAAGCGACCGTATAGCTCGTCGTTGCGATTTGCCGGGGTGGGAGCGGTTTGATTCGCCGCCGCGAGTTGCTCCCACCAGTTATTCGTTGCCGAATCGAACGGGCCCGTAAAACTCGATAACGAAATGTGGTCCCAATCGACGTGAAACTTGTAGACGCTGAATACATTGAGATATTGGGCGACTACAGCGAACAGGTTCGGCCTGCCGGACGGGGGAGTTCCGGTCTGCAGCCGCGCGTTCGACGGTAGGAGCGAAAAGTCGGCCGCCGGAGTGTTGAATGACACGATCTGAACCGTCGGCGCTCCCGCGTACATTTGGGCCTTGTTGAATGCGAAGACGCGCGGGTTCTGGTACGAACCCGACGCCGCATAGTCGAACATGTTGACAGACATATAGATGCCGTCGTTCCAAACACCGAGTTTCGGATAGTCCCCGAGTCCACCGGTCGTGTTGGTGTAATAAAAATTCCAACCGCCCGCGACCGGATCGCCGGTCTTAGAAACGGCAACGCACTGGAAAGCTCCGGGCGGATTGATCACGTTGTTCGACGCATCCAGCTGAAACGCAAAATCCGTGATCACCCATCGGTCCTCGAACGAATCGTACAGCACGACAGGGTCGCCGAAATTGTCCGTGTCGCAGAGGTTACCGAAGCTCCCCTGGCTCATGAACGTGTCGAGCGTAAAAGCTGCGACGCGAACGCCGTCCGTCTTGCGATAGATACCGATCGAGCTATTGATGGTCTGAATAAAGTAGGTCGGGCCGACATCCCCGTTGGTGTCGGGTGGGTGACCGGCGCCCCAGTTCGCATTATCCAGCCCGTCGAACGTGATGATGGGGGCCGGGGCCGGCGCGAGAAGCGCGTCGACGAGGTTTGTTGAAGTTTTCGCGGTGCTGAGATCTTTCCCCGCGGCGGCGCCGTCTGCCTGCGCGAAAGGTCGAGGAGCGATCCGCGGAAGCTCTCGCTCGGGCCGCTCCCTCTTTATCGGGGCCTCGTACGGCAACTCCGACACATCGCCGTCAAAGCTTTTTCCAGTAATATGCAATTTGCCGGCCTTCGCAGGGCCCGATCTCATCGCGCGGGGCCCTCCGCCCAGGAGAGCATTCCGTGATCCGCCGCGGGACTCCCGCTCCCGTTCTCCCTTGGATCTTCTCTCCACCTCCGGACGCTCGAACGGCACCCGCTTCTCACGGACGACCCTCTTTGCCGAGGTGCCTCCTTTACCACTCGTCTGTGCATCCGCGATAAAAATGCCGGTCGAAATTACGGCGATCGCGAGGGCATATCTCGAAAAACTGCGATTCATGACTAACTGCTCCTAAGACGGCTTCCCCGGGACGGGTACCGACATTTTATCTATTGCCTGTTGGCGTAGGGTGGATCACGGGGTGCGGCTCCGGTTGTCTGACGGGGGCTGTGCCTCGCTTCTTCGGCGGCGTTTGTGGGAGATCTCTGAGGTCGCCCTTGAATTCACCCGCCTTGTTCAATTGCCCGCTCCCGTCGCCATTTCGCTTCACCGGGGATGCATGGGTCTTCTTCACTTGTCTGCACCTACCTTTAAAGTACCGTGTACCGTGCGGACACTTAGCCCGCGGTATGCCGGCGGATGCGAAACCATCGACCGAGCCCACCTTGACCGCACCTGCTGGCGTAACTAGCAGGTATATGAGCACGACCGGCAACAGAGCCGCGCAAGCTTTATTTACCACTATGTCTAAGGGTTTTACTGCTGGGACCTTGAGAGATGCTGCTGTAAAACTGTTCCGAGAAATCTAGCAAAGCCGCGGCTCAAATACAAGGGCAAAACGGGCGGGAACGGGCGGCCATACCCTCCCGGTTCGCCGGGCCGTCGCATTTTGACCGGGCGACCGGTCTATCTGACCGATTACCATTCACGCTCCGTGAGGCCCAAAAATCGGCAAGCCCTGTGTTTGCCGCATTTAGCTATGTGGCACAGCTCTTGGATATAGGAGGCCGACGCGCAGTGTTGCGCGAATACGATTCTCAGCCCCGGAATTAGGAGCACGGTTATGAAGACCATATTCACCAAAGCGATCACGCAGAGAGCGGCTACCCTTGCCGTTCTTGCGTCATTCGCTTTTTCGAACGCATTCGCTGTGGCCGCATCGGCCGCGAGCAATGACGTTAACTACGCCGTGTCGGCAACGACCGCGAAGTACACAACCGATCTCACGCAGCTTGGCCGTTACGGAAGACTGCAGGAGAACCTGAGCCTCGAGAGCGAAGCAACTCGCCTCATCAGGATGCTCAGCGAAGGTGGTGTTCGCCAGCCGGTCGTGGTCAACGAAGATAAGGCCGTTCAGGACGGCGTCGTCGAGCAGGCAGCGATCCGCATTGCAGCGGGCCGCGTTCCCGCCTCGCTCGCCGGCCGCGCGATCCTGAAGGTCGAGTCGGCAAACCTCTTCTCCAACGCAAGTTCGCGTGAAGAGGCCGCCAAAGCGATCGATTCGATCGTGGCGGATGCCGCCGCCTCGAACGGACGCGTGATCCTTTACGTGGATTCGCTGGCCGACCTCGTCGGACCGCAGGCGGTCACCGAGAGCCTGATGAACGCCGTTTCGACGGGCAAGGTCAGGGTCATCGGCGGAACGAACGACAGCGAGTATGCCACTCGCATCGAGTCGCAGAGCGACGTCGCAGGCTTTTTCGCCCCTATTCTCGTCGCAGAGAAGGCAAACGCCTCGGCCGGAGCAGCCAACGTCAACAAGTCGTCAGACGACAACGGCTACCGCGGGGACGACGTTTCGCCGGACCTTCGCGAAATGATGAAGAAAGACCCGTCCGGTAAGACGCGTGTCGACGTCATCCTGCAGGCCAAGGACGCCGATAATGCTGCTCTCCGTGCTCTTCTGGCCTCTGGCCAGGCCCGCGTGACAGCCCGCGTCGGCAAAAGCGATACGGTCGTCGCGAACCTTCCGCTCAAGGCCCTGAACGCTCTTTCCACCAGCGGTCTGATCAACTACGTTTCGCCTGACCGCCCTACATCGACCACGGGTCACGTCGAAGATGCGACGGGTGCCGCGATCATGCGGGCGCAAGGCGCGATGAACGGCCGCAGTGCTTACACGCTCGACGGCAGCGGCGTAACGGTCGCGGTGCTCGATTCGGGCATCTACGCCGGGCATAACGGCTTTAAGGACCAGGGCAATGTTTCGCGTGTTATCGCGAATGTGAACTTCACCAGCTCGAATATCGGCGACACAAATGACGGCTACGGGCACGGTACGCACGTCGCGGGGCTGATGGCCGGCGATTCGAACCAGAACAGCGGCGCATACAAGGGCGTCGCCCGAAATTCCAAGATCGTGAGTGTCAAGGTGCTGAACGGCGATGGTGCCGGCCAGACCTCCTGGCTGCTCAACGGCCTGGATTGGGTCCTCACAAACCGTGGAGCTTACAACATCAAGGTCGTCAACCTCAGCCTCGGCGGCACCGCCATCGACAGCTGGACGAACGATCCGGTCTGCGTAAAGGTCAAGCAACTCGTCCAGGCGGGCGTCGTGGTTGTTGCGGCCGCCGGCAACCTCGGCAAGAACAGTGCCGGACAGAAGATGTACGGCCAGATCCACAGTCCGGGCAACAGCCCTTACGCGATCACGGTGGGTGCCACGAATACGTACGGCACGGCCGCACAGAATGACGACACGATCACGACGTTCTCGTCACGCGGTCCCACGCGTAGCTACTACACGACATCGACGGGAAGGGCCGTTTTCGACAACCTCGTAAAGCCCGATCTTGTCGCCCCCGGCAACAAGCTCGTCTCGTACAAGGCTCCGAACAACCTGATGTCGCTCGAGAATCCTGCCCTTTCGCTTGATTCAACGAACGGCTCGGACTCGATGATATACATGAGCGGCACGTCGATGTCGGCTCCGGTGGTTGCCGGTGCGGCGGCGTTGCTTCTCCAGGTAAATCCGAATCTTACGCCGGGAATGGTCAAGGCCATCCTCCAGTACACGGCTCATCCGGTCGCTGGGGCGAACACATTTGAGCAGGGTGCCGGCGAACTGAACCTCGAGGGTGCGGTCCGTCTCGCACGCAGCCTCAGAACGGACGTCGATTTCCAAACCCTCGCGAAGGGCGCTCCGACAGTTCCTTTGGGCTGGGTTATGCCGACCCCCGTGTCGACGATCGGCGGCAACACGTTCACGTGGTCGCAGGTGGTGACGGGCAAGTTCACGCTCATTTCGGGTGCGAACCTTGTCTCGCAGTTCCAGCCCGTATACAAGCGTGAGAATACGGTCGGCGACGGCGTTAACTTTGGCAACGGCACGTTCTCGTTCAACTCGACGATGTTCGGCACAGGCCTGACGATCGACCGCCACATGCGTATAAGCAATGGCGGAGCCCTCGGATCGGGCAGCCCGTACATGTCCTACGGCGTCCTCGTCGGTGACGGCGTGCTCGTGGGGGACGGTGTGCTTGTTGGTGACGGAGTTCTTGTCGGTGACGGCGTGCTCGTCGGCGACGGAGTTCTCGTCGGCGACGGCGTGCTCGTCGGCGACGGTGTGCTTGTCGGCGACGGCGTGCTCGTTGGCGACGGAGTTCTTGTCGGCGACGGCGTGCTCGTCGGTGACGCGGCCCTGAATGGCGATTAGTCCAACTACGAAAAAACAGGAGGACAAGAAAATGTATCGCCAAATAGCCGATATTGCGCCCAAATTCAAGAGAGCGAGCCAGATCCTGCTCGCACCCGACGCCCGACGCATTGTCAGGTTGACGGAAGCCAACACAGCGGAAACGCTCGCATTCCTTAAGATCCGTCCGGTCCACACCGTCGTAATGACGAGCTTCATCCACGACAACGGGATCGAGAGCGAACTCAACCGCGGCACCTTCTACGGATACCGCAATAACAGCGGCAAGCTCACCGGCGTCGCCCTCATCGGACACTCGACACTCGTCGAGGCCCGTGACGACGAAGCCCTCCACGCTCTCGCCATCTGTGCCCGCAAAGCCGAGACACCGATCCACCTGATCATGTCGAGCGGCGACGCGGCGGAGAGATTCTGGAGCTACATGGGGATGGCCGGAGCACCGCGTCTCACCTGCACCGAGGCCCTCTTTGAGGTCGGCTTCCCGTTCGCCGTGCCGCAGACGGACCGCAATGTCCGCCCCGCCACGATGGAATGGCTGATGCCGGTCGCAGAGGCCCAGGCCGAAGTTGCTTTCATCGAAAGCGGCGTCGATCCGCTCGCGAGGGACCGTGAAGGTTTCCTCAAGCGTGTGGCTCGCCGTATCGAGCAAGGTAGGGTCTTTATCGCCACCGAGGGTGACGAGATGATCTTCAAAGCGGACATCATCGCCGAGACCGATGACGTGATATACCTCGAGGGTGTTTACACCGCCGGGAGATATCGCGGCCAGGGTATCGGCTCCGAATGCCTCGCCAGCCTGACGCTCGATCTGCTGGATCGCGCAGAGCACATATCGATGCTTAGCAACGTCGACGTAACCTCCGCACACCGCAGCTTTCAGAAGGCCGGCTACCGCGTAACCGATCACTGCACCACATTGTTCGTTTAACATTATTTTGCTGGACAAACATGTTTGGTGTGGTAAATAATAGAGAAGGCTCCCACAAGCCTTCTCTTTCTGTTTAGCGGCCTGCCCGGCCGCACCCGCCCACCAATCGAACTAAACAGGGTCGACGGACTTCCGCACACAGCGTTTTGCAAAGCGTAACGCCGCGGCGTACAGATGAGCAGTCAAAAAATATCGGATCGGTACATGGTGACGGTGATCATCGTAGGCGCGGCCTGCGTGGCGGCCGCACTCTGGAGCGCCGATTGGGCAAAGGCCGATATTTATCTGCTTATGCTGGCCGCGTTTACGGTCGTCGTCGGGCCCCGGGCGATCATCCGTATACCGCGATTCAAATCCCACATCTCGGTTTCCGACACATTCATCTTCCTGACGTTGCTGTTGTACGGCGGGCAATTCGCGGTCGTCCTGGCGGCGATCGAGGCCGCGACATCGGCATGGCGATTTTGCAACCGTAAGGTCACCGTCTTTTTCAACGCCGCGACGCTGGCGATATCGACGGCAACTGTCGTGGTCGTCCTCGCTCTTACGGGCGACAATTATGCATACGGGCAGGTCGACCCGCGGAATTTCCTGATCACGCTGTCGCTGATCGCCTTGACGCAGTTCATTGTTAATACCGGGCTCGCGTCCGCGTACGACACGCTGAAAAGCGGTCTCGACCTCTGGGAGACCTGGAAGAGCAAATATCTCTGGACTTTTTTCTCGTATTTTATCGGAGCCGCGAGCGCCGGCCTTATCGTGCAGATCGCGGCGGTCATGGGCTGGGGCATCATCTTCGCCGCTGGGCCGGTGATCTTCTTCGTTTTCCTGTCCTACAGGATGTACCTGAAGAACGTCGAGATCTCCGTCCATCAGGCTGAGCAGGCCGAGCAGTACGCCAAGATCCTCGAAGCCCAATCCGACGCGCTGCGGGAATCGGAGGAACGGTTCAGAAGCGCATTCGACAACGCCCCGATCGGCATTGCGCTCGTCTCGTCAACCGGCACGTGGCTCAAGGTCAACCACGCGCTTTGCGACATCCTCGGCTATTCCGAAGCAGAATTCCTTGCGACCGATTTTCAATCGATGATCGACCCCGAGGATCTCGGACCGACATTGATCAGCGTTCACGACCTGCTTGCGGGACGGCGGTCGAACTGTCAGATGGAGCAGCGCTACCTCCACAAGAACGGCCACACCGTCTGGGCGTCCTGGAGCGTCTCGGCCGCGTCCGACAGCAAGCAGCGTCAGCCGAATCTTATCTTCCAGCTGCAGGACATCACGGACAGGAAACAGGCCGAGGAACAGCTGCAGCATGAAGCCACGCATGACGCTCTGACCGGGCTGCCGAACCGTGCGTTCTTTATGACGCGGCTTGGCGAGGCTCTTGCAAAGGCTCGCGAGTTCACGGGCTACAAGGTCACGGTCTTGTTCATCGATCTCGACCGCTTCAAGTACGTCAACGACAGCCTCGGGCATATCGTCGGCGACGAGCTGCTCAAGGACATCGCGTTGCGTCTTCGCGACTGCATGCGGCCGTCGGACCTTGTTGCTCGGCTTGGCGGCGACGAATTCACGATCCTCGTAGAGGGCCGGTTCGATGTGTCGGAAGTTTCGCGTATAGCTGAGCGTATACAACAAAAGTTCTCGGTGGCTTTCGACCTCATGGGGCACGAGGTTTACAGCTCGGCGAGTATCGGCATCCTCCACGCGTCCGAAAAACACCTCACAAGCGAGGACGTCATGCGCGACGCCGATACGGCGATGTACCAGGCGAAGCGCGCGGGCAAGGCTCGCCATGAGATCTTCGACGAGGACATGCACGACGCCGCCAAGGAGATACTGCGGCTCGAGACCGACCTTCGACGTGCGGTCGAGCGAGAGGAGATAACCGTCTGGTACCAGCCGATCTATTCGCTCGCGACCGGCGAGGTCGAGTGTTTTGAATCGCTCGCCCGCTGGGAGCATCCCGAGCTCGGCCGCATCAAGCCGGCGAAGTTCATCCCGCTCGCCGAGGAGATCGGGGTCATCGACCGTCTTTGCGCTCAGGTGATGCGTCAGGCGGCCCGCGACGTCGGCTCGCTGTTTAAGTCCGACGGCTCTAGATACGGATTCAGCCTCAATCTGTCGTGCCGCCAGTTCGGCCAAAAAACGCTTGTGCAGGACCTCGAATCGATTCTCGACGAGACCGGCTTCGACGCCCGGAATGTACGCCTCGAGATAACCGAATCGGTCTTCTTTGAGCACCAGGAACGCGCGGTCGCGATGCTCAATCAGCTTCGCGACGACGGCATCGCCATCGACATCGACGATTTCGGGACAGGATATTCTAACCTGGGATATCTGACCCGCCTGCCCTTGTCGAAGCTGAAGATCGACCGATCGTTTATCGCGATGATCGACGAACGGGGCGAGAACGACCAGATCGTGCGTGCCATAATCACGCTCGCCCGGAACCTCGGCCTGAGCGTTACGGCGGAAGGCGTCGAGACGGATACGCAGCTTCGTGTTTTAAAGGAGCTCCGCTGCGAGAGTGCTCAGGGCTATCATTTTGCCCGGCCGATGCGGTTTCAAGACCTGCAAAAGTTCCTCGCCGCGACGGCCGATCGATCTGACGCGGCGCCCGTTCAGTTCGAGGACCTGTCGACGGTTTCGCTCGTCCAGTAAGTTTTCCAACCACAATTCGGGTTGACTGCGGTCACGCCTAGGGTGAACAATGGTGTTCACCGACCGAGATGTATCGCCGACCCAAATCTCTCGAAGTACTCCTCGACATTCGCTCCGCGATGAGCGAAGAGTGCGGCTATGACGTCGCGGCCTTCGTCGAGATGGTCCGCACCGGCATGCACCCGGCCGACGCGACCCGGACCGTGACGCGAGTTGACGGCGACATCCCCGCCGATCTCCGGCCTGAGACGGTCGTCGAAACCGAGCGGATCGAGGTCGCTGACGACTAGTCGTCGCACCGAATGGCCCGGTACCTCGTCTCCATCCTTTTTATCCTGCTTGTCATTACTGGCGCGGCGGCCCTCTTCTTCCCGGGCTGGTGGACGCATCGCTACGACGACCTCATAACCCGACAGGCCAGGGTGTATCGTCTCGACGACCACCTCGTCTGGAGCCTCATCTATCAGGAAACGTACTTCCGCGCATGGAAGATCGGTGCGGCCGAGGAGGTCGGCCTGATGCAGGTGACGCCGACCGTCGCTCGCGAATGGGCGCACGAGACGGGACTCAAGGAATACGAGCGGCAGGTCAACGAGAATGTGGATCAGTTTCTCGCCGATCCCGAGAGAAATCTCCAGGCCGGATGCTGGTATCTCGAAAGGCTTCGCGATCAGTACCGGGGCCGCACCGCCGAGACCGCAATGATGCTCGCCGCGTACAACGCCGGTGCCAGCCGCGTCGACGAGTGGACGCAAGGAGCAGATCCCGCGGCGATGACCGAGGCGGATTTTATTTCGCGGATCGATTATCCGTCCACACGCGCTTACGTCAGCGATATCCTCACGCGCTACCGCAAGGAGCAGACGCGATAAATGAGGATACTCGCCGCGGACCATGTCCTGCCGATAACGAGCGATCCGATCGAGAACGGGGCCGTCGCGATCGAGGGCGATCTGATCGTCGAGGTCGGACCCCGCGACGAGATAATTGCCGCTTATCCGGATAGCGAGGTAACCCATCTCGGCGAAGCCGCGATCCTGCCGGGCTTCGTCAACTGCCATTCGCACCTCGAGATCACGTCGATGCGCGGCGCTCTAGACGATGTCGAGCACGACTTTTCCGCGTGGCTGCTCCGGTTGAATGAACTTCGGTCCGAGTTGTCAGACGAGGATATTGCGGCCGCTGCCGTCCACGGCGCCCGGGAAGGTGCGGCGGCGGGCGTGACGTGTTTTGCCGACATCGGCCGATTCGGCTTTGCCGGGCTGCACGCCTTGAAAAAAGTCGGTCTCCGAGGCATCGTGCATCAGGAAACGGAATTCGCGCCAGAGGAGGCCACGGCGGAGGAACACTTTGCGACGCTGATCGACAAGTTCAACAAGCTTCGAGAGCAGGAAACGGATCTTGTTCGGATCGGTCTCTCGCCGCACGCCCCCTACACGGTCAGCTCGCGATTGTTTGAAATGATCGCTCAGTTTTCGATCATCAACCGCGTTCCCGTCACGATCCACGCGGCGGAATCGGCAAGCGAGCACGAGCTGCTGACGAAAGGCACGGGTTTCTTCAGAGACGTTTACGAAAAGTTCGACGTCGAATGGCACAGCCCGATGTGTACGCCGGTCGAATATCTCGAACGCATCGGAGCCCTCTCCGCCCAGCCGCTGCTCGCCCATTGCGTCGTCACTTCGCCGTCCGACATCGGCCGCATCGCCGCAAATGGAGCTACGATCGCGCATTGCCCAAAATCGAACGCAAAATTCGGCCACGGTGCTGCACCATTCGAGCAGTTCCTCGACGCCGGGATCGCGGTCGGCCTCGGCAGCGATTCGGTCGCGAGCAACAACGTCTGCGACATGATCGAGGAAGCACGCTTCGCCTCATTAACCGCCCGTAATCGTGAGGGAGCGCAGCGCTTCATCACCGCACGCGAGATGATCCAGACGGCGACGCTCGGCGGAGCACGTGCAATGCGAATGGACGATCAGGTCGGTTCGCTCGAAGCGGGCAAGCAGGCTGACCTGTGTGCGATCTCGCTCCAGGACGTCGCACAGCAGCCGACGAACGACATCCACGCCGCGGTCGTCTTCGCCTCGAACGCCCGCGATGTCCAAATGACAATGGTCGCCGGCAGTGTGATCTACGGCCGAGACTAGAGGGCCGTTATAGGCCGACCTTCGTATCCCACATCTTGATTCGACGCCGGGCCGCGCGTATACCTCTAACGGTATGCGGCAATTGAGCAAGACCCCCGTTCTATTACTTCTGTTGGTTGTCACGTTTGGCTCGTCGAGCGCGATCGCGGACAGGGTCGACGACCACGTGAAGTCGTTAATGACCGGGTCACACGTCCCGGGAGCCGCGGTCGCGGTCTTAAAGCACGGGAAGATCGTGAAGATCAAAGGCTACGGCCTTGCGAGCCTCGAGTTTGGCGTGCCGGTGACGACGCAGACGGTCTTCGAGATCGGCTCGGTGTCAAAGCAAATGACCGCCGCCGCGATCATGCTGCTCGTCGAGGATGGAAAGCTCAGCCTCGACGACCACATCTCGAAACACCTCGCGAACACGCCGGAGGCATGGCGAGACGTGACCATTCGACACCTGCTCACGCATACCTCCGGTATAAAAAGTTATTCGAGTCTCGACGGCTTCAGTCTACTCAAACGCCAGAGCGTCGATGACTTCATCAAAAAGCTGTCACCGTACCCGCTCGAATTCACGCCCGGCGAACGCAACATCTACAGCAACTCGGGCTTCACGCTGCTCGCCTACATTATCGAAAGTGCATCGGGCAAAAAGTACATCGACTTTATGACCGAGCGGATCTTCCGGCCGCTCGGCATGACGAAGACGGCCGATCGCGATCCTCAATTCATCATCCCGAACCGCGCCACCGGCTACGAATGGACCGGCGACCGGTACTCCGGGCGCGATTGGGACCTCACCGACCTCGTCGGCGCGGGATCGATCGTCTCTACCATCGAAGACCTCGCCAAATGGGACCAGGCACTCAGAGGCACGAAATTCCTGAACGCCGCGAGCCGCGACGCGATCTGGACGCGATTCACTTTTAATAGCGGCCAGCGTTCCCAGTATGGATTCGGCTGGCGGATCACCGATGTACGCGCTCATAAGCGTATCGGCCATACGGGCCAGACCGCTGGTTTCACGGCCGCGAACTTTCGCTATGTCGACGACGGCGTCGACGTCATCGTTTTGACGAATATTGGCGACGGTGAGATCGGCGCCACGATCGCGCAGGACCTGGCAAAGCTTTACATACCAGACATGTCCATCAAGGCAATGAAGCCGCTCGCCGGCGACCCGGCGATCACGGAGCTGCTAAAGAGAGGATTTGAACAGCGGATCGACAACAGACCGACGACCGACGTCTTTACGGCGGAGCTTGTCTCCTCACTCTCGACCGATCGCGGCCGGGCCGGCAACCAGGCGATCGCCGCTGGCGGACGGATCGTCGACATCGAGCTCGTCGGCACGGAGAACGAGAACGCCCGCCCGGTCTACATCTATCGAGCCAAGACCGCCAGCGACCTTTGCCTCTGGCGAGTAACGCTCACCGACGACCGGAAAATATCACTGATGTCCGTCCTCGAACGAGAGCAGTACCGGTAGAACGCGTGGGACAAGAAAATGCTAAGTGTTGCAATAGCGGTATTTAGCAGGATCTTGTCCCAGCTGTCCCAGGCTTGTCCCAAGGCGTGCCTGGGACAGGGAAGTTACTGAGCCGTAAGGCTTTACGCGTGCGAAAGCACCAAAAAACGCACTTTTTAAAAAAAGTGTATGACAGTGTCATACAGGCAAGTTGTCAAAGATCCAGCCGCCATCGGCGGCCGTTCGTACCATAGCAGAAACATCGTTGCACTGTCAAGAACAACTTTGGATCAGCGACAGCGGACTCGATCATCAGCACCTCGCCCCACATCAAAAACTAAAGGACCAGCTGCTCGGCACCTGAAACCAACCGCAGTCTTTAGAAACCAAAAAGGCACTGCCTTGAGCAGTGCCTTTGCGGTGTGAGATGCAAACGGGTTTTAGTAGCCTCTCAACCCGTCGTAGTAGCCGTTCTCAAAACCCTCGCGATAGTAGCGCTGGTAGAGAGCCTTGTCGCCGTTGCGTGAGTTGTAGTCCTTGTCGGCATTACGGTACTGGCTGAAATCATCCAGGTTGCGCGGGCCGCGGTTGCGGTCGCTGCGTCCCTGCTTGATCCCGTCGTTATAGCCGGCGTTCAGCGCCGTCTGGCGGAAATTGGAATTGCCGCCATAGCTGCCGTACTGGCCCCAATTGCGACCGCGGTAGGTACGGTTACGCCAGTTGTCGTCACCGTTGTTCCAGGTGCCGTTGTTCCAGCCGCCGTTGTTGTTATTGCCGCCGTTATTCCAGCCGCCGTTGCCATTATTCCAAGTGTTGTTATTGTTGTTGCCGTAGCCCGCTCCGTCGTTGAAGCCACGCTCGAACGCTACGCGGTAGTAACGCTGGTAGAGATACTTGTCGCCCAGACGCGAGCTGTAATCGTGCGACGCATTGCGGTAATCCTTTGAATTCGCGTAATTGCCGTCGCGGTTCTTCTGACCGGCCTTCATGCCGTCGTTGTAACCGGCGTTGAGTGCGGTCTGTCTGAGATCGAACGAGCCGCCCCAATTCGGGTAGTTGTCGTAGCTATTGCGGTTGCCCCAACCCCCATTTGGCCACTGAGCACTTGCGTCCGGGGCAGCCACCGCCACCATTCCGATCGCCATAAGTACTGTAAAGATTGAAGTTATGATTCCTTTGTGCAGCATTTTAAGAGCCTCCTAAGGATATAGACTCGCAATTTGCGGGCCACAGATCCCTAGGAGGAGGATGCACTACGGAAGACGGGGCTTCTGTACGTTAGCGAACGTCGTATTCGGGCTTGGTCGCGCCCATCAGCCACTTATCGAACCAGCCGACGATATGCTGCAGCCGCTCGATGCGATGCCACGGCTGGCCAGAGCGCGAAAGCTCGTGGCCCTCGTTAGGAAAGCGCACCATGACGGTCGGGATCTTGCGGTACTTGAGTGCCCGGAAAAGCTCCTCGCCGCCCGCGCCCGGCGGTGTACGATAATCGGCCTCGCCGAGGATGAACATCATCGGCGTCTTGATCTTGTCGACGTAGGTGATCGCTGAGCGTTCTTTGAATCCGGGATCCTCGAACGGCGCACCCTTGAACCAGCTCGGCTGAAATTGCGAGAAGTCCGCGCTGTACCACCACGCCGACCAATCCGAGATGTCCCGTTGTGCGACCGCGGCTTTAAACCTGTCGGTCTTCGTCACCGTCCAATCCGTCAGTACGCCGCCGCCCGAGCCGCCGGTAACACCGAGTTTTTTCTCATCGATGTAGCCGCGTTTGATCAGCTCGTCGACCCCGGCCATGAGGTCTTTGTAATCGTCGCCCGGATAGTTGTACTGGATGATGTTTGCGAAATCCTGCCCGTAGCTGGTCGAGCCGCGCGGGTTGGGATACAGCACAACGTAGCCCTTCGCCGCCATCCACTGAAATTCGTGATCAAAGATGTAACCGTACGCCGAGTGCGGCCCGCCGTGGATGTTAAGGATGAGCGGATACTTCTTCGACGGATCGAAATCGGGCGGTTTTTGAACCCACGCCTGTATGTTCTTACCGTCAAAACTCTTGTACCAGATCATCTCGGGCTCGGTGAGGTTTAGCTTCGACATCAACGCGTCGTTAACGTGCGTGAGCTGCTTTGGCGAACCGCCGCGGTCCTGAACGTACAGATCGGTGATCCGTGTCGGTGTCGAGACCGTGTAAGCGATCCGCTTACCGTCAGGCGTCGCTTTGTAGCTCAGTACCGACTGATCGCCGGTCGTGATCTCCTTCTCGAACTTCCCGTTCTTCGCGTCGAATTGAGCGAGATTCGCTTTGCCTTCCTTTGCGTAGCGGAGGATCACCGAGTCGTTATCCGAATCCCAGATGATGCCGCCTCCACCGCCAGCTCGAGGCGGGGCCTGATCGCCGCCGATGCCGCCGCCGACCTCGACCTCCTGGTTTGCCGTAAGATCGCGCGGCTGGGCGTTCGGCTCGATGTCGATCACCCACAGGTCAGGCTCGGTGTATGAGCGAACAGGTTCGTTGACGGAAGCCGTAAATGCGATCTGTTTGCCGTTCGGGCTGATGCTCATCCCGCCGATACCCAGGTTTACCTTTGTAAGCATTTTCGGCTCGCCGGCGTTGACGCCGACCGACCAGATCTCGGTCGAGCCAAGCTCGTAGTACGGCTCGGGGTTGCGGTTGGTCTGGAAGTAGATCGTGCTGCTGTCGGGCGACCAAACGGCTCCGCCCTCGTTGAAATTGCCGCGCGTGAGCTGCTTGGGTGTGACCTTATCCTCCGGCGAACGCGGCGCCGCGACGACCCAGATATGACCGGGATGCGCGTAATCGTTGTAACCGCCGCCGTCGCTGCGATAAACGGCACGGGTAATGACACGAACGTCCGATTCGCGGCCGTCCTGCGGCGTCGGCGCGGGCTTGCCTTTGAGAGCGATCTCCTCGGTCGTCTGGCTGTTGCCGAATACGATCCACTTCCCGTCCGGCGACCAGCCGATGCCGCCGGCCCCACGCGGGATCGACGTCACGGCCCAGGAATCGCCACCCGACATCGCCATCATGTAGATCTGCGGCGCGGCGTTGGGCCCGGGGGTCTCTGAGGCTCGGACGAACGCAAGGTACTTCCCGTCCGGCGACCATCGCGGGCTTGAGTCGCGCGTGCCACTGGTGAGGCGATGCGGCTCTTCGCTGCCGCTCGTCGAGACGGCCCAGATCGAGGTGTCGTAATTCGTCTTAGCGCCATTTACGGTGACCTTGACGAACGCGACAGTCCCGCCGTCCGGCGAGATCTGCGGATCGCCGACCCAGGCGAAGTCGAACAGGTCCTTTTCCGTGAGGTTCCGTTTTTGACCGAAAGCCCCGACCGACAGGACGAGAAAACACAGGCAGATCAGCGTCTTACGCATGATGTCTCCTTTGAGTGGAATTAGTGACAGCAAGGGTAGCGCGAGCGCGAGCTATTCGTCACGCGCCGGCGGCGGTCTTAAGCTCGGCAAGCAACTGCGCCTCGGACCAGGAGTTGCCGGTAAAGATCCGCGTGACCTTGCCGTCCGGGCCGATCACGGCGGTGACGAGGCTGTGGTTTATCTGCGTCTTGTCATTGGGGTCCACGTGGTACTCGAGGCCGAAGAAGTCGGCGATCTTCCTCACGTCCGCGTCCTTGCCTACCGCGAGCTGCCAGACGTCGAACTTCGCCTTCGGATCATTGCCGAGGTAGCCGATGCCGTACGCCTTGAGCTTTGCGGGCGTGTCGTTTGCGGGGTCGAATGAGATCGAGAGCAGGCGAAGTTTGTCCTTAAGGGCCGCGTCCTTGCCGATCTCCATAGCGAGATCGCTGAAGTTCGTCGACATCCGCGTGCAGTAATCCGGCAGCGGGCAGCGGGCGTAGATGAAGGTGATCGCGAGAGCCTTCCCGCGAAAGTCTTTTAACGAGACCTGCTTGCCGTCCTGATCCGTCAGCGAAAAATCAGGCACCTCTTGCCCGACCTGGGCGAAGTTATTATTGACCGGGACCGCCGTCTGACCTGGTCCGGGAGCGGCCTGGACAACGATATTCTCGATCCAAAACGGCTCGGCACCCTGACTGTCGACCACAAGATCGCCCTGTATCGTCGCACCCGGATCCATGACCTCGAGGATGTGATCGCCATGGATCGGGAAATCCATCGTCATCGCATCCATGTAGCCCTCGATCTTCTCGTGCTTGATCGCGGCTTTTTTGGCAGCCTTGTCGACGGACACGATCACACCCCGGATCGGGAAATGTTTTGCGTTGGGTGAAGCCGTCGGTGTCGCGGCGGGCTTTTGGCAGCCGGAAAGAAGAACGGCGATCAATAGAAGAAATGGAATATGACGCATATTCCTTTAATGATGTCGGAGCGCCGGGGTTCCCGCAAGGTGGTCGGCACAAGCTAGGCGGCCTCTGCGTACTCTCCGCGGGGAAGGTTGCAGAGACCGCCGAGATGATCTGCTACCGTGGCTTGAGCTGGCCGTCGTAGAGCTGCTGGTAAACGCGGTAATTAGCCATCACGCGCTGGACGTAATCTTTGGTCTGGCCAAAGACGAATTCGGGGACGTAGCGTTCGGGTTCGTTGGACTTTGATCGGGCGATCCATCGCTTCACGTTGTCCTCACCTCCGTTGTAGGAGGCAACGACGGCCTCAGGCTGGTTCGGGAACATCGTAAAAAGATCGGCGAGATACTGGCAGGCAAGCGTGATCGAATTCTCGGGCGAATACAACTCCTCGTCATCAAAGCTCGTCCAGCCAAGCTCGGTCGCGAGCTTTTGCGCCGACGGATGCGTGAATTGCATCAGGCCGCGAGCCGCAGCGTTGGACCGCGCGTTAGGATCGAAACGCGATTCCTGACGCATTATCGCGAGCAGCAAACGCGGATCAATATTCTGCTGCGATGCACCGCGCACGATCATTTCAGCATGTGGATTTGGATACTCAGCTTTGATCTTGGCAGGTAGCCCGGGGCCGGGCACGACTTTTCCGTCAATCGCTGCTTGTTGTCGAAACGCGTAGCTCCACATCGAAGCGACTTCCTCAAGCGTTGTCCCGCCTGGTACCCCCGGTCCGCCAAGGTCGTTGCGCCTTTTTAACCGATCGAGCAGCGACATCTCGTTATCCCATTCGCCTCGCGACGCATAGATCTTTGCCTCAGCAAAGATGGCTAAAGCCTCGCCGCGTTTGCCGCGGAATGCGTCTTCGCCGCGGCGGCACCATTCGAGAGCTTTTGCGTCGTCGCCGAGGTCCCGGTAGATATCGACCGGATTCAGGTACGCGCGTTCGAGCTTTTCGTCGGTCGGGTATTTATCGATAAAGGTCTGATAGCGGGCGATCGCCTCGTCGTTCCTGCCGAGGCGCGCATACGCGCCTGCGAGTTGGAGAAGGGCGTCTTTTGCTTGCTGCGTGCCGGGAAACTCGTCGATGACCCGTTGATAGAGAGGTATCGCCTCGGCGAACTGGCGGTCCTGCGAGTATCCGCGGCCGATCTGAAACGCGGCCTCGGGTGCGTCGGGCATGGTTTTGACCAATTCAAAATGCCGTCGTGCCTCGGGCCAGTAGCGATTGAATTGGTAGACGGCGGCACGGCGAAAGTGTTCGCTCTCGGCGATGTCGCCCGGGATCTCGTCGAGCGACTTAACGGCCGCTAGTGCGGCATCGTCAGGCTGTGCAGGGTCGGGCATCGACGAAAGGATGTCGTTCAGTATCTGCGTGGCGGTCGCAATATCGCCTGAGTGGCGATACGCCTCGCCGATCAGGGCGCGGTCGCGGCGAATTTGTGGCGATTCTTGATCCTCGGTGCCATCCCCGGAGTTTAAAAGTCGGATCGTTTCGGCGTATTCGCCGCGAGCGAGTGCGTTACGTGCGAGGCGCCCGCGAGCGGCGGCGGCGATGTCCGGCGTCGCCTCGATCATCAGGCGGCGGAGGATGAGCTGCTCGAGGATGAGATTCCCGGTCGAGCGGGCTGTGACGGAGATCTGGACGAGCTTCAGTTCGTCATCTGCGGCAGCGGCCGTGACGGTTGTCACCGCGGCGGCGAGGGATAATAGAATTGCCGCGATGCGCTTCATTGACGGCGATTTTAGCAGAGCGAGAAAGAGCGGAGTAACATAACTTTATGACCGCACAGTTACTTAGCGGGAAAACGTTCGCGGACGCGATCAAGCAGGAAGTGAAGGACGAGATCGCCGGACTCGGCTACTCGCCCGGGCTGACCGTCGTTCGCGTCGGCGAGGACCCGGCGTCGGCGGTGTATGTCGGCAGCAAGGTCCGCACTGCCCTTGAGGTAGGTATCCGTTCCGAGGAGATCCATCTTGACGAGTCGGTTAGCGAAAGCGACTTGCTCGCTCAGGTCGAGACGCTCAACGCCCGCGACGACGTAGATGGCATCCTCGTCCAACTGCCGCTGCCAAAACACATCGACGAGAAGACCGTTCTCGAGCGCATCGATCCGCTGAAGGACGTCGACGGTTTTCATCCGGTGAACGCCGGCCGGCTGATGCAGGGTCAGGCTTCGCTCGTGCCATGCACCCCGGCGGGCGTGATCGAAATTCTCAAACGCTCCAACATCGAGATCGCAGGTGCCAATGCGGTCGTCGTCGGCCGCAGCAATATTGTCGGCAAGCCGATGGCGATGCTGCTCCTGAACGAGAACGCTACGGTCACCGTCTGTCACTCGAAAACGCGCGACCTCGCCGACGTTTGCTCTAGGGCCGACATTCTCGTCGCCGCGATAGGTCGGCCCGGATTCGTACGCGCGGAGCACATAAAAGAAGGGTCGACCGTGATCGATGTCGGCATCAACAGCGTGAGCGACGCGGATCAGCTCCCAAACTTTTTTGAGGGCGAGGAATTAGAGAAACGCCGTGCGGCCATCGACAAGCGCGGTGCGACGCTCGTCGGCGACGTCGCGTGGAAGGACGCTATGCAACGGGCGGCGTACTTCACGCCCGTACCCGGCGGCGTTGGGCTGCTCACAGTGGCGATGTTGATGAAAAATACTATAGTCGCTGCTGGGATGCGAAGGAAGAACTAAACACATAGCAACAATAGGCACATAGGGAGCGCCTTCTCTGGCCTATGTCTCTATGTTCATGTGTGTTCAAAAAAGCTTATGAACTTTGAAGAGTACCAATCAGCGGCGTCACGGACGGCGCTTTATCCTCGGCGGATGTCGAACCTAGAATATCCAACCCTCGGACTTGCGGGCGAGGCGGGCGAGGTCGCTAATATCGTCAAGAAGATCCAGCGCGATCATGGCGGTATTTTGAATGACGAGATCCGCGGGAAGCTGAAGGACGAGCTTGGTGACGTGTTGTGGTACATCTCGGCCTGTGCGGATGAGTTGGGAATTACTCTGAGCGACATCGCCGAATACAATGTAGACAAACTCGCTAAACGCCATGGTGCGTAGATGCTAAGAGTCGGGCTAACGGGATCCATCGCCGTGGGGAAAAGCTTTGTCTGCGATGTGCTGCGCGAAGCTGGACTCCACGTGCTCGATGCTGACAAAACCGCCCGTGACGTCGTCGCTCCCGGGACAAAAGGTCTTGCGGGTATCGTCGAGGCGTTCGACTACGAGATCCTGCAGCCCGACGGCTCGCTGGACAGGGCGAAGATGGCCCGGCTCGTATTTGAGGACGAGGCGAAGAGGAAACTGCTCAATTCGATCGTGCATCCATTGGTTATCGAGGCGCAGGACGCGTGGATCCGGGAAGTCGAAGCGCACGACCCGAGCGGGATCGCTGTGATCGATGCGGCCTTGATGATCGAGTCCGGAGGCTATAAACGCTTCGACAAACTCGTTGTCGTGTGGTGCCGGCCTGAGCTACAATTGGCGCGTCTAATGGACCGCGGCGGCATTGACGAGACGCAAGCCCGCCAGCGGATCGCCTCCCAAATGCCGCAGGACGAAAAGAAGCGGTATGCAGACTATCTGATCGACACTTCGGAAGGATTCGACGACACCCGGCTCCAAACGCTGGAACTCGTCGCTGAATTGCGGTCTCTAAGGGACAAGGATGGCTCTTCTCAGAAAAAGACTTGACCGAAGAATAACGGCACTCGCTGCCGCGACCCTCGCTGTCTCGTTTTTGTCATCCTGCACACGAGTCCAACCCCCGACCGTGGAACCGTATCTCGCGGCGACAGCTCCGCCCCAGGTGCAGGAACTTCGCTGGTCGAACGGCAAGCTGCCGAAAAGTTTCGATCCCGCGCGCGCTGCGGCCTCGCCTGAGAGCGATGTCGTTTCGGCACTCTTCGAGGGATTGACAGAGATCGATCCCCAGACGCTCGAGGCGGTACCGGCCGGCGCCGAGAAATGGAGTGTGTCAGAGGACGGGAAGAATTGGACGTTCCATCTCAGGAAAAATGCGCGATGGTCGAACGGTGATCGCGTGACGGCTGCCGATCTGGTTGCATCGTGGAAGCGAGCCGCGACGATCACGCCCAAGCCCGCGCATCCGGAGCTTTTTGAGAACATCGTCGGCCTGATCCCGAAGTCCAGCGACAAACCGGCGCCACCCGAGCCGCCAAAAACGCAGCCCGCCGAGCCGCAGGCCAGCGGGCCGCTGTCGTCGGATCTGCCGCTTCTCGCGGAGGATGAGGAACCTGCGCCGCGGGCTCCGATCGTCGGCGTCACGGCTGTAGACGATGTGACGCTGCGCGTGTCGCTCGTGAAGCCCGACGCCGACCTGCCGAAGCTTGTCGCGGATCCGGCTTTCCGGCCGGTGTACGCCGGCGGAAAGGGTCTTGACGCATCGCCGCTCGATACCGCGGTTGTCACGAACGGGCCTTTCACAGTCGCTGAGGTGACGAATACGGGCGTTGCGATCGAGCGTTCGGAGACGTATTGGAATAAGGCCGCGATCAAATTAGAGCGAATTCGCTTTGTGCCGACCGAAACGGCCGAGGCGGCACTCGAGGCATACAAGCGCGGCGAACTGGATGCGATCACAAATTCGGACTTCGAACCGCTGGCTTTGAAGCTGCTCGCTCCGTACGGCGACCTGCGGCAGACGCCCCACAATGCGTTGAATCTTTACGAATTCAATACGCGTGTCGCACCTTTCAGCGACCGCCGCGTGCGCGAGGCCCTGTCGGCGGCGATCGATCGCGAGCGGCTTGTCGATAGCGAATTCCAGGGCACGGCCGAGGCCGCGGACGATTTTCTGCCGATCTCGAAGAAAGGCGACGGTTCGATCGATCACGATCCGGCGTACGCACGCGACCTGCTGACAAGGTCGGGGTACCCGAATGGCGAGAACTTCCCCGTTATCCGCCTCGTCATCAACCGCAACGACGCCCAACAGCGTGTCGCACGGCTGATCGCGAGAATGTGGAAGCAAAACCTCAACGTCGACACCGAGGTCATCACTAAAGACGCTGCTGGGCTCGACGCGACTCGCTCCTCGGGCGAATACGACATCATTCGCCGCGGTGTCGTGCTGCCGACGGCGGACGAGTCCGTCACGCTTGCGGCGATCTTTCACGCCGGACCCGTGAACGAACCCGTTGACGGCATCCTATCAGCGGCCGATCCAAATGCGACGCTCGCGGCCCGTCCGGAATTCCAAACGAGCGGCCACGCAACACCTTCGGCCGCCGAACGTCCCGCCGCGACGATCGCGCCCGGGCAGTTGGTCGCCTCGGCGTCCGACGCCTTGTATCAGCTATATTCGATCCCGCTCTATTCGCCGAACGCCTACTCGCTCGTCAAACCGTACGTCCGAGGTCTGCAGATAACCGGCCTAAACGGCATCTCGGTGCGGAACATTAGTATCGATAACAATTGGTCGGCGCCGAGGGCCGGTAACCAGTAACCCGGGCGGAACTTTGGCGGTTGTCTCTCGTATTAAAACGAGATGAAACGCCTTCTCTTTGTCGCGGCAATCCTGGCCTTTTCCACGATCTTTGTCCCTGCCCAACCGGGTCCGTCGGCTCCCGAGTCCGTCCGGG